>UMGQ01018034.1_pt1 | contig 16034 bp, 9 predicted proteins | sample 1965311 | NCBI WGS metagenome assembly UMGQ01 (sample SAMEA4836076, study PRJEB28245) | human gut metagenome | biome: gut microbiome; material: fecal sample | place: Denmark | collected 2008 | reverse complement strand
AAATAGAACGGGGATGCGTTGCCGCATCCCCTGAAAATTACATATATCATATCACAGATTTTAAGATAAAGATATTCGCTTAATTATTTAGCTGCTTTCTTTCTCTTAAGAACAAAGAGAAGAACGCCTGCACAAGCGATAAGTGCTGCACCGCCAACATAGAACATCATTGTACCCATACCACCTGTCTTAGGAACAGTTACAGGGTAGTTAGCAACAGCAACATTGTCACCGTCTGCAATGTTACCTACAAATGTATACTCCTTGCTCTTGTCAATGCTTACTGTAAATACTGAGCTGTTGAGGTTGTAGCCTGTAGGAGCTGCTATCTCTTTTGCATAGTATGTCTGTGTAGCATCAAACTTGAATGTTGTTGTTGTGCCTTCGAGAACAAATGTAGCCTCACCGGTAGCGTCTGTCTTAGCAACTACTTTCTTGCCGTCAACTGTAAGAGGTGTTTTAGCTTCTGGGTCTGTGAATATCTGGAATTCAGCGTCAGCAAGCTTCTGAGTTTTGTCATTGCCGTTAACCTTAACAACCTTCATGCCGTATGTAAATACATCAGGTGAATTTTTACCGGGTTCAAAGTTTGTATCAGAATCGTTGCCGTAAACAAGACCGTCTGTGTTGTGAATAGCTGTGTTGAGCTTAGCCTTTTCGTTTAAATCAGCTGTGTATGTAACAACAACTGTTTTAGCATTATAGAATTCCTCTGATTCAAGTGTAGCAGATTCGAATACAACTGCGAATGTAGCAGTTGCCTCACCGTTCTTGCCTGTGTAAGTATAGTTCTTTTCAATAGAGTAATCTGTACCCAAAGTAAGAGCATCAACTGCGCCGTCGTACTTAACTACAACTGAATTCTCGTTGAATGTAAGACCTTCATCCATTGTATCAACGATTGCATACTTTTTGAGCTGGTTGTCGATTGAACCTGCTGTTGAAGCTGTAAGTGTGTAGGTTACAGTCTTATTGTTGTCACCTACATATGTCTTGTCAGCTGTCTTGTCAACTGATACTGAGCTTGTTGAAACCTTTTCAGCAAGGTTGTACTCTGTCTGGTCAACAGAAACATAATTTTTACCATCAAAGTAAGGAAGTGAAGCAAGTGAGCTCTGAACACCTGTTACCTTAGCGGGCTTAGAAGTACAATATACATAGTAAAGACCTGGGTCTGTTACTGTTGCAGTAGCCTCTGTAACTGTTGAAGAAAAGCTGATTGTTGTAGCAGCTGTACCGAATGCAGCTTTGTCTGTCTTGTAGAGGTTATCACAAGCCGTGATGATTTGCTGTGACTTTGCATCTGAGTATGTGCCCTTTACAGCATCCTCAAGTGCTTTGTCGGTGATAGTACATGAGTACTCACCTGTTGTAAGGTTGAGGTTTGCAATCTTGAAGAAGCTGAATGTGTAATTACCGACTTTGTCAGTGTCATTTGCATCAACTGCAAGTTTGTACGTAGCTGAATAGCTCTCTACTGCGCTTGCTGAGAATGGGATCATGAGAGCAATCATCATTACTGCAAGAACAGCTGCAAAGATTTTCTTTGTAGTTTTCATTTTTACTTTCTCCTTTGTGTTTAATTTAATATATGTAATTCTATTCTAACCGAATGGTTAAACTGAATTTGGGTGGCTGCATGTCGGACACCGGCTAACAACGGTGCCCGTAGCAGTCAAAGAGGTTTTTTATGAAAGAAACATCTGATTAAAATATCATCTGTTCTAACAATTCAAATCATATCGGGTTACTTTCTGCGTCCTGCTCTGCGTTTTTTACGAACTTTTCCGTAATAGATTGCGTAACCCGTGAACATTGTCACCGCAAGACCTGCAACCGACAAACCGAGAACAACATAGCCGTTCATACCGTCACCGCTTGCCTGTGGCATTGTGATTGCACCGTCAACATAATTATATGTAACATTGTACTCACCCTTAACAGGGAGTGTGAAGTAGGAAAGTGTGTAGTTCGGGGTGTAACCCTCTGACGGTTTGTACTCAAACAGACAGTATGTTTGATATGTTGAAGTACCTGTTATATAATTGTCGGAACTTTTGCTCCATTCAACATTACCGTTATTACCGTTTGTTTTTGTAAACTCGCCCTGACCGTCCTTGAAGATTGTCAGATTGTCAAACACAGCCTGACCGTTGCTGTCTGTCTTTTTAGAAACCATATGAGTTTTCATTGAGGCATCATTAATGATTGTATTGATATCATCTGCAGTAAAGATATCCTTATCAGATACCTTCATCACCGCAAATTCCGTATCACTTACATTACCGCCTGTCTGATTCTTCTTGTTTACTGTTGCGCTTCCGTGTGTTGTTTCATTTGCAAACAGGGCTTCATTTTCTTTAACAGAAGTAGGATCATTGAAGTAACCTGCAAGCTCAGCATCGGTTTTGTCTTTAATAGCCGAGCTACTAACCTTAATATACGTAGGCGCTGTTACTTCACCGCTTTCAAGCAATTCAATCTCGGCAAGCCAGGTGTTTGTATCCATTTTATAATCGAATGCATTTTCACCCTCGGCAAGAGCCTCGGTAATCTTAAATCTGTAAACACCCGCAGTGACTAATTTGAGGTCTTTGAATTCAACCTTACCGTTTTTGTCAGGTGTTTTCAAATTCGTGGAAATTGTTTTTGCGCTGTTTGTCTTGATAATATTGCCGTCGGCATCCTGTTTTGCTGTATCCATTGATTCAAGACCTGTCAATGTATAAACGAACTTGCTGCCGCTGTAAGCCTGACCGTCAAGAGTCTTATTTACCGAAATGGCAATGTTTGTAGGATTAACCTTATTGATAAATTTAAGCGCATTTCCTGCTTCGGCGAGAGTACCGACGAATGTACCGTTGAAGGGCTGATCGCCTACTTTGAAGGGAACATAACCTATAACATTTTTCTCTGTAATCTTATAGGTTGCACCTACAGGAATATTGAGAAGCTTAATGCTTTCGCCCTTTTTGATTGTGAACGAACCGTCCTTAGATGTGCGGTAAGCTGTGTTTGAATAATCTCTTGCGCCCTTTTCTTTGAGCTTATACTCAAGAGGATAGGTCTTGTAATCATAGGTTGAACCGTCGCCGTCAAAGTCGAGAGCAATCGCAAATGTAAACTGCTGATCTGTATCGTAATCGGTTTTACCGTCTTCACCAACAACATCCTTTGAAATTTCAAGAGGTGCTGTCACTATACTGTTGGTATAGTTGAGCTGGAGCTGTGCATAAGCACTGTCATCCTTGTCATCTACAAGCTTGAATTCCGAGTTCGTAGTTGAACCGCTATCGATTGTTGAACCGACTCTGTTGTTAACGAGCTCCCAGTTTGTTGTGTATTTAAGCTTACTGCTGTCTGTTGACTCGTTAACCTTCATCTCATTGCCGGTCTTGAATGAGTTGTCAAAGTCTGCCATATAATCATCTTTAAGTGTGAAACCGCTGTTTGAAAGAGTTTCATTGCTTGTGCTTTCGTCTGATTTTGTAAGCTTGTAGCCTTTACCGGAGGTATCGTTGCCGTTCTCTTTGATTGTATAATCAAAAGTTTCATTAGCTTTGAGGTCATCTGAAATTTCAGAAACAACATAGCCTGTATCAAGTGCCTTTGTAACCTTGAGGTCATTGTTAGCAGGTGTCATTGTGAATTTTACTGAGAAGTTAGACTCAGCCTCACCACGCTCCATATAGAATACTACCATATGGTATGTCTTGTTAGGATCAAGCTGAACGCCATTGTTGATTGTCTTTGTAACGGGTTTACGAATTATCGGATGTGACAAAGCGTCTCCGGTATACGGAGTGCCGTCACCGTTCCACATTTTACCGTAAAGATCTGAAAGCTTAAGGTTTGCTTTAAGCGTGCCGCCGGTACCCATATTCTTCCACTTACAGAAGTTAACTTCTGTATTGCTGCCAAGTAGATCCTTTTTGAATTTGTAAAAACCGTCTGATATTTCATAAGGATCTACATAATATCCATCTTCATTATATACACCAACCTTTGTATCCTGCCAAACATTCAAACAGAAGTTATTATAATCACCTGTCTTAACCCAAAACTCACCTTCCGGAACTGTAACTGTTGTCGACGATGATGAAGGTGAGTAGTCGGCAAATACATCGTCAGCTGTTGCTTTCATTGTATTAAAGTTAATTGAACCGCTTGCCTCTTTATGGTCACCGCCGAGGTCGAGAGCAAGCTCTGCGTTAGCGCCTGTTGAATCTTCACCGATATAAACCCAAAGGTCATCGTCTCCGGTGAAGTTAAAGGTTGCAGGTTTGTTGTCTGCAAGCATACCATCTTTCGGAACTCTGAAGTCTATATCAAGTCTGACACCAAAGCCATAGTTAAGGTTACAGTTAGTACCCTTGCCCGCTGATGTGTTCTGAGTATTGTTGAATGGGAAAACACCATAACCGTTTTCTGTACCGCCGAATTTTCCCAAATCATCGTGTACACCATATGTTTCGCCCGCACCGTAGTTAATTTTTTTAGGTGTAAGGCCGTCCCATGTAAAGTAGATGTTATCGGTTGCATCTTTTGAAGTGAATTCATAAGTAGTAACACCATCAGGGGCAGTAGTTGTACGGAACGGGAAAGATGACTTATAAACATTGGCAACTCTTTTATCATTATATGTAGCGGTTGAAAGTGCCTCAGCATCAAAGTAAGGAGCCTTGACACCATTTATAACCTGAAGATCGCCCTTGCTGTCAAGCCTGTTGTACATAAGACCCTGTAAGGACTGGTTATAATTACCGTCGCCCCATGCCATACCGTTGGCGTTGTTTACTGCATAGTAATAGTTATCATTATAATCGTTGATGTTTGTAAGTCCTCCTGCGTGGGTCTTAAATGTTTCGTAGTGTTCTCCACCCTTATACATATTACCGAAGTAGAGAGGATACTTCCAGTCCGATTTATGTGGTAAAGCAATCTTGCTTATGTAGTTGTTGAAGTTATCAAACTGATACCAATAGTCATACATATTGTCGTTACCCTGACACTGAAGATACCCGTTCGCCTGCTCCATATCCGACCAGTAGTCAAAGTATGTTGCGTCAACGCCTACGATGTTAGGATTATCTTTGAATGAATTTTCAACGACAGCGCCATAGTTTACATTGTCTATTTCCGAGAATTTTGTCCAGCCTTCGCCTCTGGCTGTCTTAACATATGTAGCCGTGTTATCGTTGTAGCCCGAACCATCATATTCCGAATCTGTCGGATATGATGTTGCAGAAGATGCACCGTTGAGGTTATGTTCGTTCGGATGGAATCTTAAAAGCGCACCCGCCGGAATTTCACCTTTGAACACCACAGAACCGCTTACCTTGGTGTCTTCGGTGTCTTTTGTAAGCTCAACTGTTCCTTCATAGGCATCGTTGTAGTCAAAAGTTGCATAAACCTTTGTAAGCGACTTCCAGTCATCGTTTGAAACATAAACTGTTTTATATGTTGCTTTCGACTGTTTGTCGGGAGCTTGAACAGAAAGGTATTTACTTTCTTTGAACGAGCCGTCGGTAGAAAGATAAAATTCTGTGTCGCCCGTAGCACCAGAAATGTCGATGGTCTTGATGAACGGGTTAGTCCACTGACTTTTTGAAGCATCATAAAGAGCATTATCGGCACTGTATGAGTCGTTAATACCGAGGTCGCTTGTTTGTGTTTCGCCCTTGTTGCTGAAGATTACATTTTTATGGGATGACTTAACATCTACATAATAGTAGTAATCGCTGTCTGAAGATGTCTTAGTCATTGCAGCACCCGGCCACTCTGCGTTGAAGTCAGTATCGTTTACCCAAGAATATGCATAAGCTTCATTATAGGTATTATTGCTGTTATAAAGATAGATACGACGGGAATCGCTTGCAACAGTCTTTTCGGGAAGAGTAAAATTAACCCCGGAAGAAAGCTCAATTTTTGTTGCACCGGATGGTGCAGTGGCTTCAAAAACTCCCGACGAAGGATCTTTGCTTACCTTTTCTGTTTTAAGAACCGTGCCGTTATCCTGAGCAAAACGACATGTAACAGAAGAAAAACCATTCCATTCCTTATTCTTGTTCAGGTTAATGTAAATCTTCTGATCCAAAGATGTTGCCGCAAACACATTAAGCGACATACCCGACACGGCACATATCGAAAGCATGAGGGTAAGTGCAAGCACAAGAGAAAAGCTTTTCTTTGCGGTTATGCAAAGCTTTTTACCTAATTTCATAATTTTTTCTTCTCCTTCATTGCCGATTACTTTGTTTTGGCAGTCAAAGTACAATTAAACAGAACTGCATAGGACAGTCCAATATATCTGCCAACTAATTATGAAACGCAATTTTTTGAATTTGTTCTTCTTTTTTACTTGTATACAATTATATAATATTTTATTGCATATTTGTAGAGGCAATACAGCCAAACTTTGGGTAATATTTTTGGTTATTTTGCATCTCTGCAAGCACGATTTAATATTTTTGACCATAATGTGATTTTATTACTTATTTATCGCCATTTTTTGTGTTTAAGATAAATTATACCCATTACACAACCTTAACAGGCAGTTAAAAAGTCAATTTCGGCACTAAATTTGTTGATTTTTAATTCTTTTTTCAAAAATATCAAAAATTTTATGCAGGTTTACTCCAAGCTGTGCGTGCGGAAATATGTATTATTTTGCGATTGCTGCTTTTAAAATGCCCCAAAACCAGCATTTTACTGAAATTTTCAGATATATTTTTATAATCAGTTTCTATATCCGATAAAATTAATCACCGAACACCTTGAAAATTCGGCACAAATAAAGGGCAGAGTATTGCTCTCTGCCCTCAAAATGTAATTCACTTAAACTGCAATTATACAAACCGCTTTATGCAAACATATTAAAGATCTCTGCCGCAGCACTTCTTGTACTTTTTACCGCTGCCGCACGGACAGGGATCGTTTCTGCCGATTTTCTTGCCCTTACGGATAGTCTTGTTGACAGAATCCGTACCGTCTGCAGAAGTTTCTGTAGGCTGAGCAACCTGCTCACGGTGAAGCGCCTGCTTTACGGCGTCCGACTGTTCAACAGCTTCTTCATCATCGGATGCAGACTTTGCCGCTGCGGCAGCCCTCTGAGCTGCTCTCTTTGCCGCTGCAATTGCATCCTGTCTTTTCTGAATCTCATAAACACGCTTTGGCATAATGAGCATCATCTTGACAGTATCTTCACGAATGCTTTCAATCATCTCATCAAACATATCGAAGCCTTCAACTCTGTACTCAACAACAGGATCGTGCTGACCGTATGAACGAAGTCTGATACCGCTCTTGAGCTGATCCATATTGTCGATGTGATCCATCCAATGTGTATCAACATTCTTGAGAAGGTAAACACGCTCCATCTCACGGATTGTTTCCTCGGGAAGAAGTTCTTCGTTTTCCTTGTAGATTTCAAGAGCATCGTCAACGAGCATCTTCTGAATCTCTTCGGGTTCCATATCTTCAAGATCTTCAAGGCTGAAATCATACTTTGATTCATCTCTTATAAGCCAGCCTGCGTAGTAATCCTTAAGGCTCTGGAAGTTCCAATGCTCTGCAGGACCTTCGGGGAGATACTGCTTGATTGAAGTTGCGATTGTATCCTCAACCATTTTGAGGATTGTTTCGTGGAGATCCTCACCGTTAAGAACCTGATCACGCTGACCGTAGATGATTTCACGCTGTTTGTTCATAACATCGTCGTACTGGAGGACATCCTTACGAATGCCGAAGTTACGAAGCTCAACCTTTTCCTGTGAGCCCTCGATAATACTTGTGAGCATTTTATTCTCAATAGGCATATCTTCGGCAACATTCATACGCTCCATCATCATTTTCATTCTGTCACCGCCGAACAGACGCATAAGGTCATCCTCGGTTGAGAGGAAGAAACGGCTGACGCCCGGATCGCCCTGACGGCCTGCACGACCACGGAGCTGGTTATCAATACGGCGTGACTCGTGTCTTTCCGTACCCATAATGTAAAGACCTCCGGCCTCTCTTACCTTTTCAGCCTCGCCCTTAATTTCTTCCTTATACTTGTCATTCAGTTCTCTGAATGTATTTCTTGCATTGATGATTTCTTCATCATCGGTTTCCGCATAACCTGTAGCTTCTTCAATAAGCTCCTCTGTAAAGCCCTGCTTACGCATTGCGGCTTTTGCCATATACTCTGCGTTACCGCCGAGGATGATATCGGTACCACGACCTGCCATGTTGGTTGCGATTGTTACCGCACCGAGTTTACCTGCCTGAGCAACAATTTCAGCCTCTTTTTCATGCTGTTTTGCATTGAGGACATTGTGCTTAATGCCTCTCTTTTTGAGCATTTTTGAAAGAAGCTCCGACTTCTCAATTGAAATTGTACCGACAAGGACAGGCTGTCCCTTTTCGTGAGCCTCAACAATTGCATCAATAACAGCGTGGAACTTGCCGTTTTCTGTCTTATAAACCGAATCGGGGAGGTCTTTTCTTAAAACAGGCTTGTTTGTAGGAATTTCAACAACATCAAGCTTGTAGATTTCCTGGAATTCTTCCGACTCTGTCTGAGCAGTACCTGTCATACCCGAAAGCTTTTTGTAAAGACGGAAGTAGTTCTGGAATGTGATTGTAGCAAGAGTCTTGCTTTCGCTCTGAACCTTTACGCCCTCTTTAGCCTCAATAGCCTGATGAAGACCTTCGTTAAAACGACGGCCGTACATAAGACGACCTGTAAATTCGTCAACGATGATAACTTCGCCGTCCTTGACAACATAGTCAACATCAAGCTTCATAACGCCGTTAGCCTTGATAGCCTGATTTACATGGTGCTGAATTGTAAGGTTATCGGGATCGGTAAGGTTTTCAATACCGAAAAATTCTTCGGCTTTCTTAACACCGCTCTGTGTGAGGGTTGCTGTTTTCTGCTTTTCATCAACAACATAATCAATGTCGTTTTCCTTGTAATATTCCTCCATATCCTCTTTTGCGTCAAGTTCTGCAAAACGCTGAACTTTAAGAGTTTTTGCAAAAGCGTCAGCCTTTGCATAAAGGTCTGTTGACTTGTCGCCCTTACCCGAAATAATAAGAGGAGTTCTCGCCTCATCAATGAGAATTGAGTCAACCTCATCGACAATTGCAAATGCGTGCGGGCGCTGAACCTTGTTTTCCTTGTAAACTACCATGTTGTCACGGAGGTAGTCAAAACCGAGTTCGTTGTTTGTTCCGTATGTAATGTCTGCGGCATAAGCCTTTTTTCTGCCCTCGTTATCGAGATCGTGGCAGATAAGACCGACCGAAAGACCGAGGTATCTGTAAAGCTTGCCCATCCACTCTGAGTCACGGCGGGCAAGGTAATCGTTGACTGTTACAATGTGAACACCTTCGCCTGTAAGAGCGTTGAGGTATGCAGGGAGGGTAGCAACCAAGGTTTTACCTTCACCGGTTTTCATCTCGGCGATTCTGCCCTGGTGAAGAACGATACCGCCGATAATCTGAACGGGGAAGTGCTTCATACCAAGCACTCTCCAGCCTGCCTCACGACAGGTTGCAAATGCTTCGGGGAGAATATCGTCTGTTGTTTCGCCGTTGGCAAGTCTTTCTTTAAGAATTGTTGTCTGGTTCTTGAGTTCACTTTCGCTCATAGCCGCATATTTATCTTCGAGTGCAAGCACCTTGTCACAGATTGGTTGCACACGCTTAACTTCACGCTTGCTGTAGTTGCCGAACATAGCCTTTAAAAAATTCATCAGGGTTCTTCCTTTCAATGTACCGAAAAAATCGGTCAAACTGTATTTTCAATAATATAATTTTAATTTACTGCACCGCAGACGCTCCAAGGCTTTTTGCAGCCTGAATCATTGCGGCCTCAACCACGGGACCGGCATATTGAAAACCGAAACCCGAATCCTGTACAACACAGGCAAAGGCAAGAGGGCAGTCCTCATCTTTTGAGTAGCCGACCATCCAGCCGTTAGGGTTCTTATCATCGCCGACTTCACCCGTACCTGTTTTGGCACAGACTGTAAGTCCGCCGAAAAGGTTGTCGCCGTAGTAATCCGAAACGGTGTATCTCATAACATCATCAAGCTTTGCCGCCGTATCGGATGAAAAAAGCTCCTGTCCGCTGCTCTTGTAGTTTATGCCGAGTGCGGAGAGTATGGACTCATCTTTGATAAGGGTAGGGTTTGTAGCCTTACCGCCGTTTGCGATTGCACCGCAGATAATTGCCATCTGCATCGGGTTTACCTTGTCATTATACTGACCTACGCCCGACCAGCCAAGCTGGTTTTCATTGGCATCGCTGACATCATATGAACCTTTTGCGGTTTTAATTCCGTCAACATCAAAGGAGCTGTTAATGCCGATTTTCTCAGCAGTTTTTGTCATTGTGTCACTTCCGAGTTCAACGGCAAGCTTTGCAAAAACAATATTGCAGGAATGTGCCATTGCCTCTTTATATGTCAGCGTTCCGTGAGTTTCCGTACAGGTAACTTCACTTCCGCCTATGTTCTCACTTCCGTTACAAACCCAAGTGCGGTCATAAAGGTCGGGAATATTCTCGATTGCCGCCGCAGATGTAACGATTTTGAAGATTGAACCCGGGGTAAAGGTTGACGAAAGCACATTATCAAGGTAAACGCCCTCGTATTCGCTTTCGTTGTCCTTGGTAATTTCGGGAGGAGCCTGCGGATCGTAAGCCATGGTGCTTATGGAACAGATAACCTCGCCTGTTTTGTAGTTATATATTACACAGGCACCTTTTTTGTTATAAGCTGCAAGAACATCATAAGCCGCCGCACAGGTTGCGGAATCGACTGTCAGCTTTATATCGTGAGAGGCACGCAATGATTCCGGCATATTAAGTCCGAAAACAAGGTTATAGCCTATCAGCTGAGAACGATACATACTTTGAACAGCCGTTGAAATGTTAAGGCTGTCATCACCGACAACATGAAGCAGAGATTTTCTTACGCTCTCGCTTTCGTTATAAACTCTTTTACCGTCAACCGTCTGTGCAAGAGCCGTGCCGTTGCGGTCATAGATCGCTCCTGCCTGTGCAAGGCCGCCGTCACCTGCTATATGCGCATTATATGCCTGATCAACCCAATCGTCTGCCCCTGTTACAAGCTCAAAGGCAAGATAGCCGAGTCCGCCGATAAACGCAAGCGCAACTATATATATAAGTGTACTTCTGCGAAGTATTTTTTTCAAACCTTACACCACCCTGTGTATCAAGTAAACAATCGAAAAATTAAAGAAAATGCGGCTTTGCTTGCAAAGCACTATGAATACGGTCGGGAGATAGAGCATTTTATTTTGCTGTTTTTCCTCTCGACAACAATTTTCCATTTTCAATTTTTCATTTTCAATTTACTAAACTTATCTTTTTACCGAATAAGTTCTCTCGTCTGCGGCTTTGATGAATGCAACAAGTCCCCAACAAGACATAATACTTGAACCGCCGGCAGACACAAACGGAAATGTTACGCCTGTGAGCGGAAGGACATCGGTTGCGCCGAAAACATTGAGAGAAAGCTGAACGACAAAAAGTCCTGCCGCACAGCACGCTGAAATTGAATAAAAGGTACTTCTGCTTCGGGTTGTAATTGCCCTTGCATAAATAAACATTGCACCTACTGCCACGGCAAGTGTGAACGCAACGATAACTCCCATTTCTTCCGAAACAAGTCCGAAAACAAGGTCACTTTCGGATGCGGCAACCTGCTTTAAAAAACCGTTGCCGATACCTACGCCGAAAAGTCCGCCGCTTGCCATATATGTGAGAACTCTTGCCTGCTGATAACCGAGGTTGTCCTGAGTATGTTCCCACACATGACGCCATCCCGAAAAACGGTCGGCAACATACGGTTTAAACTTGAGGACAAAGGTTACGCCGAAAATTGCGGCGGCAACAGCAAGAATAATCGTCTTGAAATCGCCCGAGCGCATAAACGCTGTGAGCAAAAATGTTACAAAGAAGATGAGCGCAGTACCGAAGTCACCCATAAGAGCCAAAAGTCCGACGCATACTGCCGAGAAGATAATGTACTCAAGCAGGTTCTTCTTTGTCATCAACACATCAAGCGAACTTGCGCCGATAAAGATGAAAATAATCTTTGCAAGCTCTGACGGCTGAAATGAAAACGAGCCGATATAAATCCAGTTGGCGGCGCCGTTTGTAATCTTACCAAATACAATTGTTACACCCAAAAGACCGACCGCACAAATCATTGCCGGAAGTCTGAGTTTATTTACCTTGTCGGGATCTTCAATCAGCTTGATAATTATACAGAAGAAAATCATACCTATTGCGGCGGCAACAAGCTGAACATAAGCCGAGCGTTCCGACTGTCTGATAAGCATCATTACGCCTATGCCCGTCAAAAACAGGGCGAGCGATTCAAGCTCGAAATTTACTCTGCGGATTACAAAATAGGAGATAAAGAAGAATCCCCATTCAACAGCCGCAAGAGCGCCGAACAGCACGAGCGGAGCCATTGTATTTGTGCCGTCATTCCAGAACATTGCCTGAACGCACATAAAAAAGTGAAAAAATGTAATAAGAAGCATAAGCTTCCACGATTTCATTGCAGGCTTATCGCTGACCTTTGAGAAAAACCAACTCGACTGCAACGGCTGTTGGAACTCCTCGCCTCTTTTTACTATAAGGCTTGTACCGCCTATTGTTATTGTATCGTCAATAAGCACCTTTGCTCTGCCTCTTGTTCTTTTGCCGTTGAGCATTGTGCCGCTCTTTGAGTCGGTATCGTTTACATACCAACCGTCTTTACGGCGAAGGAGTACGCAATGATTTCTTGAAACTGTCGGGTCATCAACGGTTACATCACTGCTTTTACTTCTGCCGATTGAATTTTCCCAAAAAAGCACGGGAAGTATCTCGCCCGTTGCAGGGTTCAAAAGTGAAATCAAAGGAGTTTCGGGACGGCGGCGACGGCGCATTGCGGCAAAGCACTGGTACACAATTATTATTGCATAAACAGGCATAAGAAAACGCAGTGCAACAACACCCATATCGAAAATTATCGAAAGATCCGGCACTTTTTTCAACTCCTTCACAAATCATCTGTCCTAAAAATAAGCATACTTAAAGTTATACAGTTTAAATAATAATCCAATTTCCTCCAAAAGTCAATATTTTCATTCGTGAAGATAGTTTTTTAAGTCAAATACTTTAATGCCCGAGCGTTATTTTCTATATTAAGGTAACTTTGCAGCCGAGTGCCTCGACAGTCAATTCGTGAAGATAGTTTGTGCAATAGAAAACTAAAAATGCCCGAGCGTAGCATTTTAATTGTTTGTACAAACCAAACTGTAGGGGCGTTCATCGGACGCCCCCACGAGTTTGTGCTTTTTATACAATTTTATTAAACTCCTTGATTTATTAACTTCAATAATTTATAATAACTTTGACAGAGGATTTGTTAATCCATCTGTTGAGTGTTTCGCCACTGATTTAAAGGGCGAGTGTTTTTTATCGTTGAGCGTTTCGCCGCTTGTAAAAGTGCGAGTATTAACAAAAGACCTCACGAAATTCGTGAGGTCTTTTATCATAATATATCTATGAGGATTAATGAAGACTTTTCATTTTATCGGCTTTATCACGGCATATATGCGACCATTTGCAGTCGCCGCACACCTGCGAAAGCCTGTCTTTTAAAATTATATTTTCCCTTGCAATTCTCGAAAGCTCTTTCCAATCGGCAGTATCGCCGATTTTCATTCCGAGTAAATCAAGACATCTTTTGTCATAGCATGACGCCTTGCCCGTAACATCGCAGCTGCCGTTGTCACGGTTCGGACACGATGAACAAATTTCGTCACAACCGCCCGTAAGTGTAAGGTTTGCGTTGTTATTTTCAAGAACCGACACTATTTTTGCCATTCCGCAGACAAATTCATCGCTGTAACCCTTGCCTTCAAAAAACTGCACACAAAGGCTGTGATGCGGTCTGAACTTAAAGCTTAACGATTTTGTCAAGACGATTCACCAAAACTGTTGCAACAACAATCTTTGCAGCGTCCGCAAGAAGGAACGGAACAACGCAGGTGAGAAGTGCGGCAACAAAGTCTGTATGCATTGCAATCATAAACCAGATTGTACCGAAAAGATAGCATACTGCAAGGCCTGCAACCATTGAAACCGCAAGCACCCAAAGCTTTCTGCCGAGAAAATCAGTCATAAGTCCAACGATAAGCGCCGTAAAGAGGAAACCGATGATATAACCGCCTGTCGGACCGCCGAGAACGCCGATTCCGCCTGAGAATCCTGCAAACACGGGAACACCGATTGCACCGAGGAGAACATAAACCGCAACGCTGATGAGTCCTCTTTTCCAACCGAGCATAGCCGCCGCCATAAAGATGCCGAGAGTCTGAAGTGTGAACGGAACTGTCATCGGAATCTGAATCTGTGCGCACACCGTGATGATTGCGACGAACATCGCCATATACACAAGGCTTAATACATTACTTTTTGATTTACTGTTTGTTTTTGCTTCTGTCATAAAATTACCTCTCCTTTGCAAAACCGCTTCTTATGTTTTGCAGATTGTCAACCAAATTATTTTATCGGTTGACAATTATTATAGTACCGATTATCGCATTTGTCAACCCGATTTATGTTTTAAAGTAACAATTACAATCCGTTTTGATGTAACAATTGACTTTACAACCGTCTTATAATACAACTGAGTTAACCAAACAGAACATAAAAACAGGGACAGCGTTTTGCTGTCCCTGAAATTTTTGTAAAGATTAAGTTTGCGTGCTTACAATTAAGCCTTGTTAACCGAACCGAAGAGTTCCATCTTTTCCTTAACAGTAGCCTTAATAGCCTCTGCACCGGGAGCGAGGAGCTTTCTTGGATCGAAGCCCTTGCCTTCGAGATCCTTGCCCTCTTCAATGTACTTTCTTGTAGCTGCTGCAAATGCGAGCTGGCACTCTGTGTTAACATTGATCTTTGAAACGCCGAGTGAGATAGCCTTCTTGATCATGTCGGCAGGGATACCTGTACCGCCGTGGAGAACGAGCGGCATCTCGCCTGTAAGCTGCTGGATAGCGTCAAGAGTTTCAAAGCTGAGACCCTTCCAGTTTGCAGGATACTTACCGTGAATGTTACCGATACCTGCTGCGAGCATTGTTACGCCGAGGTCTGCAACCATTTTGCATTCCTTAGGATCTGCACATTCGCCCATGCCGACTACGCCGTCTTCCTCGCCGCCGATTGCACCAACCTCAGCCTCAAGTGAAAGACCGAGCTTGTTACAAGTTGCAACGAGTTCCTTTGTTTTTTCAATGTTTTCTTCGATCGGATAGTGTGAACCGTCAAACATGATTGAGCTGAAACCGGCTTCGATGCACTTCTTAGCGCCTTCATATGAACCGTGGTCAAGGTGGAGAGCAACAGGAACTGTGATGTTGAGTTCCTCGAGCATACCGTTTACCATACCAACGACTGTTTTGTAGCCGCACATATATTTACCGGCACCCTCAGATACACCGAGGATAACAGGTGAGTTGAGTTCCTGTGCTGTTAAAAGAATTGATTTTGTCCATTCAAGGTTGTTGATGTTGAACTGACCTACTGCATAGTGGCCTGCCTTTGCTTTTGTAAGCATTTCTTTAGCGTTTACTAATGGCATTTTAATCTTCCTTTTGTAAAAAATTTCAGCAGACAAGCGTCCCCACCTGCCGATTTAAGTTTATTATACAATATATTTTTGAAAATATAAAGACCTAAAAAGAAGATTTAGTGAAAATTTTAACAATTAGTCGAAAAATTCTTCATTTTGTCCTGTTTTAGTCAATTATCACTAAACTTTCAAAATAAACTCACACTTCCGTAACACAACAAGGTTGATTTTGATTTTGTGAAAAGGTATAATATAAATGTAAATTACAATACTTGATTTTGGTCAAGCGTTGTATGATAATATTTTTTGTAAACTATCCCGTAGGGGTAGTCTTGCGACCGTAAGTAATGACAGATATTTTATTGCAAACAAAGTTTTATAAAT
>UMGQ01024601.1_pt1 | contig 16949 bp, 10 predicted proteins | sample 1965311 | NCBI WGS metagenome assembly UMGQ01 (sample SAMEA4836076, study PRJEB28245) | human gut metagenome | biome: gut microbiome; material: fecal sample | place: Denmark | collected 2008 | reverse complement strand
GCATCGTGTATTACGACACACCTTCATTTTTAAAATAATTCCAATTGCTGTCCTGGAGTAGTTACACCTTGTAGTTTCTTTCCATAAAAAAGTTCAATAGCAGCAAATTGTTTATCAGTGATACACATTATTCCCACTTGTCCATATTCAGGCAAAAAAGATTTAACTCTATTTATATGAACAGTTGCATTCTCGCTACTAGCACAATGACGGACGTAAATTGAAAACTGAAACATTGTAAAGCCATCCTTTTGTAGATTTTTTCTAAAATCAGTATAAGCTTTCTTGTCCTTCTTAGTTTTCGTTGGCAAATCAAATAATACTAGTACCCACATAATCCGATATTCACTAAAACGGTCCATTATCGTTCGGGATAACTAATACGACGAATTTCTCCACAAAAACATTTATATAGAGAAGCTGTAGTCTGAGCGACAGCCACCATCAACGGACTACGTTTACCATTAATACGTACATCCAATGTGGGAATAACAAGCAAACGTGATTTTATTTCTTTTGTTAATTCCAAATTTGCACCATACAATTTCACTAAACCAAATACTAATTCATCAACATAAGGTCGATATGGCTCCATCACATCGTCAGCTAAACAATATGCATTATAACGATTATGATGATGGATCCCTAAGGTAGGAAGCAACCCACTTGCCACTAAAGCACGAGCAACGATAGCACGAAGTATAGCATAACCATAATTCAATAAATTATTAGGAGAAATCCCTTCTCTGTCACGAGTAAAGCCAATAATATCTGCAAATAAATTTTTCCAAAAAAAAGCAGCCGCACGTGCTTCCAAATTCTCTGGATCACCACTCTTCACTTCATTCGCCCAAATTCGCATACATTTCATTTCTTCACCTACACAAACTCTCAATACAGATGCTTGGTTATCTATTTTTGCCTTAATTGTTTGCTGCCAAAGTTGCTTTTTCAATGGCAATGATGCATCCAACTGTTGACGGAAACGCTCATTCTGAGTTGTATTTCCATACAAAGGGAGCATTAAACCCACTGGCATACTTTTACTATCACAAGTAATAACGGCACAATTATTCTCTAATAGAGATTCTAATACACCGGAAGTAATAGTAATTTGCTTATGATCTAGTACTACGACACCTATATCTTCAATCGGCTTCGTTACTTCCGATTGTTCTTTAAAGATATCCGGCAATGAATCACTTTTCTCAACTTCCGGAAGTTTTATTACTAATTGGTTATTTCGTAATGACAAATAAGCCGGATTACCAAAATAAAGTGTTTTCTTTATCATAGTATCATATTTTAAAGGTTAATATATTACTTACCTCGCAATTTCTTCTGCTCTTTTTCGAAATTTTCAATGAAATCTATTTCTACAGGAGATAACTGATTACTAATGCGTTTCTTAAATTCATCATATTCAAGATTTGCTTTTTTCTTTGCTAATTCAGCCGAAATAGTACCAGCATGTTGTAACAATTCTTTTCCTGACAGTCTAAGAAAATCATCCAATTTTTGAATCCAGTCTTTCATATACATAGGAGTATGACTTTTAGCCTGCAATTCTGCAAAGTCAAGATACAAACTTACAATACGATTTAATGTATCCAACTCATCATCTGTCAAATAATTCTTAGCATATTCTATATCATTCCGCTTTGGAACTGCTCCTGTCCAATTAGTTAATCCCATAAAATCTTTCCCTGCATCTGCACGACCGTAAATAACCTCAGCAGCCGTATGTCCATGTACTGAAAAATGCATTTTATTTTGAACCGTGGCAAAAAACAATCGAGTAGACTCAGTACTTGGGTCATAATCTATGCTCAAAGCATAAATTTCAAGAATTTTACGATAGAATATCTTTTCTGAGGAACGAATATCACGTATGCGTGATAATAACTCATCAAAATAATTTCCACCACCTGCACGCTTCAACAGCTCATCGTTCATTACAAATCCCTTTACTAAATACTCTTTTAGTATTTGTGTTGCCCATATTCGAAACTGCACACCACGGTAAGATTTAACCCGATAGCCTATGCTTATAATCATATCCAAATTATAATAAGCCACTTGATATATTTTACCATCAGAAGCAGTTGTTGCAAAAAATGCAACAACTGAATTTTCCTGTAATTCCCCACTCTCAAAAACATTCTTTATATGGCGTGAAATCGTTGATTTGTTCCGTTGAAATAATGCTGCCATTTGATCTAATGTCAGCCAAACAGTATCATTGCATAGTGTTACTTCAATTCTTGACTCACCATCTACCGTTTGATATAAAAGAATTTGTCCTTTGTTTTCTTCCATAAAATAAGGATATATTATTTTTTATGTGAACTACTTGATTCTAAGACATTTCCTAAACGATCAACTTTTATAGGTATACATATCATTTTTATCATTTCACCAGTTAAAGCCCGCTCCATCTTATTTAAAGGAGAAAATTCAAATTTGTCAACTAGTACATTCGCAACAATATGTTTTATGAAAAAGCATTGTTCACCTGAGGAACTTACCATCTTATAAATCCTTCCCCTATCCAAAGGCTGGGCAATAATACCATTAGCTAATTCATCATCAGTAGGAAGATAAACCAAATCATTAGGTGACAATACAAAAATAGGGTCATTACCATTCTCATCTTCCGGTGCAACAGGTAAACCTTGTTTTTGCCGTTCAATTGCAACATTCAGTGGAATGGTAGCATAATTTCTTTTCTTTATTATAGTATTCGTCTTTTTATCTAGAATATTCGACTCGTATACAGCAAAAAATAAATTTGTTCCTTTCGCAGCCTCTACAAATTTAGAAAATTTATTACCTGTTTGACCTACTGCAAACTTATCAGCCTGTTCATACCAACGAACTTTAATGATAGGCTGATGATACTTTCCATTATTCAGCTGAATAATATTACGATTCATTTCATCAATACCATCCGGCGAAAAAGCAATATCCGGATTATTATCTTTCAGTTCCAAATGACGTAACAATATTTTTTGGATACCCGTATCAGTAATATTATTTTCTATTTTCTTTCTATCAAAACTAGTATCCAGCGGTTTTCTAGTAGCAAAGAATCGATCTTTAGTATCTTTACTAAAATAGTAAACCTCTATTTTAGACAGATTTATATCACTCCAAGTTTCTCTATTATCTTCAAAGTACTTCTTTATTCTCTTCGCGTCAAATCCTAAATTCCAAAGTTCCAATAATTTTCTCTTGAAGTCTTTCACAACGATGCTTTGAGGATTTTTCATCGCTTCATTTAAAGCTACAGTCTTTATCCTACGCAAATTAACTTCTCCAAATACCGTATCTTTATGCATGGATTTACGTATAGCCCAGTTGTCCCCTTTTCCCTGTTTCACAAAGATCTTTTTGCCTTCTTCATTATAATGCAAGAAGCGATTGGTAGCTTTATTTATAACACGCAAATTTTGCTTAAAACTGACTATTATATTTTCCAAAGCCAAATATGTATCCTGTGTAAACGATGCCCACGGTTTTCTGATCACCCATTTATAGTTACCGTTATTATCAGTCTTAGCTTTATCACACAGCAGTTTCTGCAAATCATATCGGGATAATTCAGCCTTAGCTGTTGCCGACTCATTATTTAAATAATTAATAATATTCCTATTTGCACACGCTATTATTATGGCATCCATTGCATGGTGACGATGATCTATTCTTTTCTTATTAAAACCTTTTTGCAATTCCAAAGGCATTGTCGGAATTTCTTGAATCCCAACATTTTTAGTTGTAAATTTATTTGTGCCGGTCAACTCATTGAGTCGTTGAAAACGAGGAAGTATAATCTTATTCCAAACCTCATTTATTCCCCAATCTTTCTTCAAACGATCCGTAACTCCTCCGGTACAAGGAATTACATTCTTTGAAATTGCTTCTTCCTCTCCTTTTTCTCTAACGATGTTGGAAAGAAGGGACTTTACAACTTTGCTGATGTACCTACTATCATTCAGCTGACGAGCAACAAACTCCTCCGGAATATCATCCATCAAAAGTTTTTTCATTTTACCACGAGTACGCGAATAGTTATCTTTCACAAATTGCTCATATTCATCCACAGTGAAGATCCTTACTTTTTTTCCAAAAGGAAGTTCTACTATCTCCCCATGATGTTTCACTATAAACTCATGTCCCAATAAATTGCTTTTAAGCTTATTGACTTCCGCTTCACAAATCACCTTGTTACTAAAAGAATCATCAAAATAACATGATTGGGGAATAACATGCTCTATTTCGTATGCAGGCGTAAACAACTTACCTAATGGAATCACTTCACCGGTATAAGGAGAACGATACTTCTGTTCCAGCCAAAGCTTGTAACGCAAAATTTCTGACCTTGAAGGACGCTTCTTCAAGTCTGTTTCTGTAAACTTTTTCAATATATCCGATATTTCCTCCGGTAAATCGGAAACACTATTTAAAACACCCTCTTCATAAATACGCAAAATATCCTGCTGACTTGGCGAATAAGGACGAACATTTTCAACCTCATATTCAGGATTCAAAAATTCCGTGAGCAAATATTTGATACGCAAGTTGGTATTCTCATTTTCAGACATTTGCTGTGTCATTTTCTTCCGCTTGTCAGCCGGATTCTTCATCTCACGCCCCAACTCCACATGTATCTCATCAATATTTCCCACTTGTTTCCAAATATCACGAACAACACGTAGTGTTTCAATAATAATCTGCTCAACAATTGGATTACGCAATGAATGTTGCTTAAAAGATTTTAAATACGAATCAATATCAGCAGGAGATTTCCACTGGGTTATTTCTTTTGCTTCAGAGTGACGACCATAAACAATGTAACACACTAACCAAAGAGGCAAACCTCTGAAATCAGAAACATCAGCAAGATGAATTACTTTCTCCCTTACTCTATTTTCTATTTTCTCATCATATTCTCCTGTTATTATCTTATCCATCCGTTTACGCGTTCCTTTATCTATGGAATCCTCGCTCCAATATTTTCCCATACGCATTAAAGGCAATAACTTTTTAATCGCTTTTGCCGAATAGGAACCATATTCTTTCTTAAAAGGCGGGAATTTCCGGAATACATCAACAAAAGAAGCATTCAGGTCGTGTTTATCCGCAAATTTCTGCAAAGCTTTTACTATTTCATTCTTATCTTCAACCGAATATAATATATGCCATAAAGCTTCCTCATTCTCTTTTGTCAGGAATTCAATAGAAATATCACATTTCTCCAGCCTCGCCAACATCAATAAACGGGTTTCATTACATGGATAAGGTTTGTCTTGCACATAATTCCAACGATAATTCTCTATCTCTTTTTTCAGTCCAAAAACCGGATATTTCAAAAAAGCCTTTTGATCAATTTCTTTTTTACCATTCAACCAGTCAAATAAAGCAACATAATCTTCTTCTGTCTTCAATAACTCATTTGTAACATCCACATCTTGTGCCAGGTCTTTCCTATAAATACGCAGATTTACTATAAATTGCCACAAACGAAATTCTTGAAATAACGGATGTGATTTAGCAATACATTTTACCGGAAAAGATTTTATCTCTCCCGTTTCCTTATCAAGACCCTGATTCTCCTCATAAGGACAATTGTCTATTAATGATTTTTTGCTTTTAAGAGGACGCTGATAAAAGAGTATATCCTCTAAAAACAAATAAGTAAAATCCCGATTACCAACATTATTCCGATGTGCTTCATTTATTGGATATAGTTCTTCAATACAAGCAGCATACAATGCTCTGTCTTGCAATTCCAGGTGAAACTCCTTCTGCTTCTCCAAAATCTGTTTCAGCTCCTCCTTATAATATTTGCGTTCAATGGTTCTCACCAGTCTTCCACGAATTTTCTGACTAGGATTTCCTAAAAGCGTATCATAAATATAGACACCTACTGTCTTATGAGTTTGATCAATATCCGCTTCTGTTTTCTTCTTGAGCAATGACCAATCATCTTCCTTAGGAGCACGAAAAGAGCGTTTTACATTCCCTTCCTTATCTTTTTTAGGCGTTCCGTCCTTCTCTAAATCCGTAGTTACAATGAATTCTTTAGTTTTTCCAACCCAATCAAGAGGCATATTACTTGTTCTTCGATACACCCATCCATTTTCCAAATGCACATTATACCAAATATCCTTTCCCTTTTTTTCTCCGGAATCCTCTACTGCAACTACTTTAAGAGCATAGAATTCAACCAATTTATTCTTATTTTCCTCCTCTTCCTCACCACGTAATTGATAATATCCACGCTTTTGATTAAAATTCAATAATATCCACGCCAATTCTTCTTTTGAAATTTTAGAAGTCAATCCCTTTTTACGGAGATAGTAGATAGTCCAATCATAAGGTACTTTTTTATCATCTGTTATCAGATTCGGATGATTTAGCTTAAAATCCTCCAGCATTTCCTTAAATGAATCTTGGAATATAAATTCAAACTGACCAGCTTCATTCTTACGCCAAGCCAATTTAGGTTCCTTGCCCTTAACTATCTTACCATGCCTATCTAAATCTTGAGCAAAATGAAAAGGCAAAAATCCTAAAATATCAAGAATTCTATGCAACCGTTCTCTGCGAAGCAGATATCGTTCGCTTAAACGACGAACTCCACGCAATCTGGTTCTTTCAGCAGTTTGAGATATGGAATTACCTTTATTAAAATCTCCTATCATAGCTGCATCCATAGGTATGATGCGACTTCCAGAAGCTTGTATCTTAACCAATTGTTCACTTCCATCGTCATTGACACTTCCATTTACTACTGCCCAACCTATGCTATTGGTACCCAAATCAAGACCCACTATATTTTTCATAAGACAACTATTTTATCAAAACTTTTCAAAGTTATCAAATTATTCTAATAATCACTTGTCCTTTACATATTTATTTCATAGTTTTGCAATACTAATTTGAAGCAAGTCACAATAAGGATTATTCCGTTGTGAAAACATTTAGGTTGCCCTCGTCCTTTAACGGGGGCTTTTTTAGACTCATCTTTTAATAGATATTTGCCATACTGACCAACGGTTCGTATAATTTTTCTATATCCTGCGCATCCATTTCTATCTCCACTTGATCACCGGGAACCAGGGTTTGCCCCTGAGGAAGTAAGTTTTTACGATTCCGATGTATACTACGAATGATACAATGATTAGGTAAAGCCAATGTATCCACTTCCTTTCCGTCAAAATAAGACCCATCCATTATCTCGACAAAAAGATGATAGCGGGCACCAGCCTCTTCGGAAGACTCCGGATTATGGCTACGGAACATCCTGTCATACAGCAATACATTGTAAGGTTTTATCTGTAACAATTCGGTGAAATAATAAGTCAACCCACCTACCACGATGGAAGGATAGAACACCTCGAAATGACCGGTAATCTCCGTTATCAGGACAATGGCAGTCAAAGGGGTACGCACCACAGCCACCAAAAAAGCCACCATCCCGATCAGCATCATATAACTCACATTCTCATACCCTATCCATCCGCGCTGTACCAATACCAACCCGAAGATTTGTCCCAATAATCCTCCCGTAACCAAGGTAGGAATGAAACTTCCTCCCGGCAAACCCGAAGAAAGAGAAAACAGCGTAAAAACAAAATGAATAAGCATCATGATAGTAAGCCACCGGATATCATGAGTTCCATTCATTCCCTGCATCATCAAAAACTGCTCTCCGCCACCTGTCAGATTCGTTTCTGTTAACGATATGGCATAAGCTATGATCAATAAATACAACATCTTGACAGGAATGGAGAGTTTCATGGCAGGTATCCTTTCTTGAAAGAAAGGAACGATGAGCGAATAAAACTTTGCAATGACAGCCATAAGGGCGGCAAAGATAATATAAAGCTCTGCCTGACGGATAAAAGATAAACCGGGAACGACCGCACTAATCAGATGATAAGGAGTCGTGGGGAACATCCAACTAGCCACTCCTCCGGCTACCACGCCGGCCAACAAGGTAGTAATGGCGGTTTTAGGCGCATCAAAACGCTCGATGGATTCTATTACCAGCAAAGAAGAAGACAACGGAGCGGCAAAAGCGGCAGACAAGCCCGCACCGGCTCCGGCAGCCAGCAATTGTTTCCGTTCCCCTTTCAGGATATGTCCCCAACGGGAGATAAGTGTTCCTATATAAGACCCTATCTGAACAGACGGCCCCTCGCGTCCCAAGGACAGCCCCGCACTGAGAGCCAACACACCTCCGCAGAATTTGGCCACCAGTTCCTTAAAAGGATGCTCATAACGGATACGACCGTTATTGGCCGCACGTGTCTGAGGAATACCGCCTCCGGCTATCAATGGCATACGTTTTACCAAAGAAGCGACAAAGATCAGAATCCCCCATAAGATAAAAAACAACAATACATGCCAATACCACGGATAATGCGCCGTGAAAAAAGTTTTCCGCACATCAAAGAAATACCAGAGAAGATAGTGATAAGGCACAGCAACCAGTCCCGTAAGCAGCCCCACGAATATGCTCACGAAATACAGACGGGCATCAATCAGCTTCAGTTTCCATATTTGCCATTTGCGCAGATTGCTCCACTCCTTCCACTTGTTTTTCCATTTCTCCAGTTTCATATCCGGAATAAACAAATGGAAAAGAGAAGGGTTTATTTAAACAATGGCTTTAATAGTTCCGGTATTTCTATTTCATTTGCTTTCAGCGCTTCCAAACATTCACGCCCTTTATCGGATAAAGTAAAATGCATCTGCCGTTTATCCTTATCCCCCAAATTACGGACGATTAATTCTTTCTCTTCAATGGAACGGATGACTTTAGAAGTATGCGAAGCAGACAGACCTGTGTTTTCCGATATCACACTGGCTGTCAGCGTATCTCCGCCAATGCAACAAAGTGCCATTGCCTCATTCAATGACACTCCATATTGTTCCATCAAGCGGGTTTCAAGTTCAGAGAGAGCCTTGAACAGCTCTCTCATGACACATATTGATTTTATTTTCTCCATGCAAATTTAAATAAACAAGTTTACATTCGCCTGTTCGGCACGGTTCATATAGGTTGCCACTCCGCCAATAGTCACATGATCCAGCAATTCCTCACGTTTCACACCCATTACATCCATTGACATCTGGCAAGCAATAAATTCCACTCCGTTCTGAATGGCTTGAGTACGCAGAGATTCCAGTGAGTCGATATTTTTCTTATTCATGATATATCGCATCATCCTGGCTCCCATTCCACCCATATTCATTTTAGACAACCTCAGCTTTAAAGAACTGGAAGGCAGCATCATGCCGAACATCTTCCCCCAGATATCTTTCTTCACCGCAGGCTTGTCCAATCTTTTGATAGCATTCAGCCCCCAGAAAGTAAAGAAGATGGTCACCTTCTTTCCCGTAGCCGCCGCACCGTTTGCGAGTACAAAAGTAGCTAAAACTTTGTCCAGGTCGTCACTGAACAGAATAAAAGTTTTCCCTTTATCCTCCCGGCAAACCTCCGAGGAAGAAGATTGCGGAGTACTTTTCTCAACAATTACCTCATACTTTCCTGCTCCTGACTTTACTGAGACAAAACGGTTCCCGGTAGTCTGGCACCATGCTTCGGCATCGCGGGGGAAACCGGCATCCGTAGCGACAATCTCCAGACGTTCGCCGTCCGCCAGTTCTTCCATACTCTTCTTCAGCTTCATGATAGGACCGGGACAAGATATGCCACAAGCATCCACTTTTATTGCTTTCATAGAAGGAATGACGGAAGAGGCAATAGTATAAGCTTCAGCAGAATCTTTACTGTGTTCAGAATGATCAACTTTTGAAGAATCAGAACTTGAAGATCCGGAATTTGAGAACTCCTTCGGCTTGGGCAGAGGAGCCGTTGCCGCTTTATACAGTTTCAAACCTCCTATTAAATTCCTTACTTCCCCAAAGCCATTCTGTAACAATATATTAGAAGCCAGATACCCTCTCAACCCCACTCCACAATACAAATAGACCGGCTTATCCTGAGGAATCTCTTTCATCCTTTCGCGCATATCATCCAAAGGAATATTGACAGCCCCCTTCAAAGCACCGAGTGCAAATTCATCGGGAGTACGGACATCAACCAACGTAACTTTACTCAAATCGGCAGCCTGCAACTCGCGCCAATAAAGAGGCTTCATCTTTCCGCTCAGTATATTTCCGGCTACATATCCGGCTACTGCTACAGGATCTTTTGCCGAAGAGAAAGGAGGAGCGTATGCCTGCTCCAAAGCCATCAAGTCATAAACAGTTCCGTTATGCTTAATCACTTGCGAGAATTCGTCAATACGTTTGTCCACTCCGTTATACCCCACAATCTGCGCTCCGAGTAATTTCCCGTTCACAGGAGAGAAGGTTATTTTAATGGACATCTGTAAAGCGTCGGGATAATATCCCGCATGGGAACCGGAATGGATGGTTGCCGACAAATAATCAATGCCTGCCTGTTTCAACCGCTTTGCCGGAAGGCCTGAAGCAGCGACAGTCATATCAAAAATTTTGGCAATGGAAGTACCGACAGCCCCTTCGTATGTAACCTTATTTCCAAAAACCATGTTATCTGCCACAATACGCGCCTGACGGTTGGCCGGACCAGCCAGATAATTCAACCACGGTCTATCAGTCAGCGGATGACGGAACTCGATAGCGTCGCCCACCGCATAAATATGCTCGTCGGAAGTCTGCAAGTAATCGTTCACCTTAATGCCGCGCATCTCCCCTATCTCCAGTCCGGCCTCTGTCGCCAATGAGGTATTGGGACGTACCCCGATGGATAACAACACCATATCGGCAGGCAGCCTTTCGCCCGATTTAAAAATAACCTCCAGTCCGTTGACCGTGCGCTCGAAAGAAGCCACCGCCTTTTCCAGGTAGAGATGCACTCCTTTCTGCAACAAATGCTCGTGCACCAAAGAAGCCATAGAGAAATCAATAGGAGCCATGACTTGATTTGCCATCTCTACAACCGCCACTTCCGCACCGGCTTCCTGCAGATTCTCCGCCATCTCCAACCCGATGAATCCGGCCCCGATGATTACCGCCCGTTTCACCTTATGCTGCTGCAAGTAACTCTTGATAGCATCGGTATCATTCACATTACGTAGGGTAAAAATTCCTTCATTGTCAATGCCCGGCAAGGGAGGACGAACAGGCGACGCACCCGGAGAAAGCAATAATTTGTCATAACTCTCCGTATAAGTTTTCCCGTCGGAAGTACGAATATCCACTGTCTTATCGGCAGAATGGATGGCTATTACCTCGGACCGGGTACGCACATCTATGTTAAAACGTTTCCCGAAAGCCTCCGGAGTCTGTACAAACAATTTTTCCCGCTCCGCAATCACACCTCCTATATAATAAGGCAGACCACAATTGGCATACGAAATGTATTCTCCCTTCTCGAACAAAATGATTTCCGCCTGTTCCGTGTTTCTTCTGATACGTGCGGCAGCAGTTGCACCTCCTGCTACGCCTCCTATTACTATATACTTCATAATCGAACTATTTTATTTGATTTAATATTTTCCAATGGAAACTTTATGCAAACATACATGATATTTCTTATAATAAAAAGTTTCCTATGGAAAATATTATCAAGTTAACTCTTTTTAAGGAGAAAGAACATTCCGGGTATTAAATAGACAATCTCTATTGTTGTTTGATATTTTATTCCCTACCTTCGCAATAAATTTCAAAATAAATAAGAAATTGAATCGAACAGACGCACATCATGTTATCTAAAATAGACTTGACGCAGGGAGGCATCACCGGCACTCTGCTACGTTTTACCTTACCTATGATTATAGGCTCACTGCTACAACAGTGTTACAACATAGCCGACACGCTGATTGTAGGACAATGTATAGGTTCCGGCGCATTGGCCGCCGTCGGTTCCGCCTACACGCTGATGGTTTTCCTTATTTCCATCCTGCTGGGATTGTCCATGGGAAGCGGAACCGTTTTTTCCTTGCAATATGGAGCCGGACGGACGGATTCCCTACGCCGTAGCATCTATGTATCCGTCCTGCTGATCGGCACAGTAACATTGATTCTAAATATAGCGGTTTTCGTCTGGATTCATCCCATCCTCAGGATATTGCAGATTCCCAAAGATATTTATGGCATGATGTATGATTACTTGTGGATTATCTTTTGGGGAATCGGCTTTACCTTTATCTATAATTTCTATGCGGCATTGCTGCGTGCCATAGGAGATGCCGTCACTCCTCTTTGGTTTCTGGCGGTTTCCGTTGTACTGAACATCGGGCTGGATTTGTTCTTTATCTTGCAGTTGGATTGGGGAATCAAGGGAGCAGCCATCGCCACGGTAGCCGCACAGGGAACATCCGCTTTGGGAATTATGGGATATGCCTACGTGAAATACCCCGAACTGAGATTACACCGCAACGACCTGCATTTCGACCGTCACTGCCTGAAAGAGATCACTTCGTTCTCCGCACTGACCTGTGTACAACAATCGGTGATGAATCTGGGCATTCTCATGGTACAAGGATTGGTCAACAGTTTTGGCACTGTAGTCATGGCCGCCTTTGCGGCAGCAATAAAAATAGACTCGTTCGCCTATATGCCGGTACAGGAATTCGGAAATGCCTTTTCCACCTTTATTGCCCAGAACTTCGGAGCGAGAAAAGAAGAACGGATCCGCAAAGGAGTGAAAAGTGCCTTGATTACCACCGTTCTCTTCTCTCTGGTCATTTCCATTCTGGTCTTTTTATTCGCCAAACCATTGATGCTGATTTTTGTCCGCCCCCACGAAACGGAAATTCTGAACATCGGTATCAGTTATTTACGCATCGAGGGAGCGTTTTATTGCGAAATCGGGATTTTGTTCCTGTTATACGGATATTATCGTGCCATCCGTATGCCGGGAATGTCCGTAGTGCTCACAGTGGTATCGTTGGGAACCCGTGTAGCCCTTTCCTATTGGCTTGCCGGCATTCCTGCCATCGGGGTCATCGGAATCTGGTGGTCTATTCCTATCGGATGGTTTATAGCGGACGTCATCGGCATCATATATTATAAACAACTTAAAAAGGAAACAGCAAAGGAAGTACCAGCACCATGACAATGCCCATAATAATCTGCAACGGCAGCCCTACCTTTACATAATCCATAAAGGTATATTGTCCGGCGGGCATCACCAGCGCATTGGGCGGAGTGGAGAATGGAGAAGCGAAACACATACTTGCCCCCAGTGTCACCGCAAAGAGAAAAGGTACGGGACTTACCCCTATCTGCGTTGCACTTTGCATCGCGATAGGAGCCAGAAGCACTGCGGTAGCCGTGTTGCTGATAAACATCGTCATCAGGGAAGTAGTGAAATAAATACCCGCCATCAGCGCCAACGGTCCGTATGTTCCCAGTTCACTGACCAGACTGTTCGAAATGTATTCGGAAGCCCCTGTCTTTTCCAATGCCAGCGACATAGGCAGCATGGCCGCAATGAGTACGATGCTTTCCCAGTTAATGGTTTTGTAAGCCGCCTCCACATTGCGGAAACATCCTGTCAGTACCATCAGGATACCGGCAATCATCACTGCCGTCACCGGAGCTACCGGAATGAAGTCGAACACCATCATTGCCACCATCAGCACCATGATAACGGCAGCTACCGGTGCTTTGTAATCCAGCGTGACCTTTGCAGCCTCGGCCAGCGGTTGTCCCAGTACCACCCAGTCGGCATCCTCCTTGCTCAGCCGGGCGATATTGTTCCATGTACCCTGCACCAGCAACACATCCCCGCTATGAATCCGCTCATTGCCCAAGTCCTGCAACAAATATTCCTTCTTCCGGCGGATACCCAGTACATTCACATTAAACTTGTCACGAAAGCCCGCCCCCTTTATCGTCTGGTTTATCAGATTGGAGGAAGGCATCAAAACGATTTCAGCAATACCTATGTCATAAAAATCCAATGAATTGGCTGAGTTTTTCGCTTCTTCGGTAGTATGCTCGTCCAGCATCTCCAGCAGATAATCTTCGGCAAACAACTTTATTTTCTCAAAATCCCCCGTCACATACAGAATATCCTCTTTCTGAAGAACCGTACCGGGATCGGCCAGCTTCTGAGTAATTGTTTTCAGGAAGCGGTGTTGTGACATATCCCCACGACGCACCTCCAGTATATTCAATCCATACTTGCGCCGGATATCCAACTCTATAATCGTCTTTCCATGCAGCCGGGAGTCACCCACCACCCTCAACCGGAACAAATTACTGGATAGCCCGTATTCCTTCACCAACTGTTTCAGGGATTTGCCCGAATGAACATTGTCTTCCCCGTTTTTCCCCCGTTTCGAAAGAAACCATTTACTGAGCGGAAGCAACACCAAAGTACCCACTGCCACACAAATAATCCCTACCGGGAAAAAAGAGAAGAACGAAAGCGGAGGAAAACCGGCCGAAGTCAACGCATTTTGAATAACAAGGTTGGGCGGCGTACCAATCAGTGTCATCATACCTCCCATACTGCTGGCAAACGCCAACGGCATAAGCAGACGACTGGGATTCATGTTGGCACTGACTGCCAGACTGACCACGATAGGCAACATCAGAGCCACCGTACCTGTATTGCTCACAAAAGCCCCGATGGCAGAAGTCACCAACATTACAAGCAAGAATAATTTCAATTCACTCTTACCCGCTAATTTCAGAATGTGTGAACTAATCATTTTGGCAAGTCCTGTCTGGAAAATCGCTCCGCCAACCACAAACAGCCCCACCATCATAATGACGACCGAATTGGAGAATCCGGACAAAGCCTCGTCAGGAGTCAATATCTGAAAAATCAACAAAGCCACTAAAGCACAAAGAGCCACAAGATCCGACCGTATCTTGCCATTTACAAAAAATACTGCGGACAGTACAAGGATAATAATCGTAATGAGCATAGGTATTAAATTATTGTTTTATTCATTCGTTGTTGCATTTGTACAAGTTCTTTTTGCAAAATAAAAAATATATTCCGATAATAGAAACAAACCCCGAATGTTTTTGTTCTTAAAAGAACAACATGAACGACATTTTCATCTAAAATTTATGTATTTTTGTAGCCCTATAGAAAAGAACAGACATACAAATGATGGAAGAAACAACCTGCAAACCTGATTATTCGAATTCGATGGCGGAACATCTGGGTATCCGGTTTCTACCCTCCACCGAGGATGCGGTACATGCCGAAATGCCTGTAGACCATCGTACTTCACAACCCTTTGGTATGTTGAACGGCGGCGCGTCACTGGCTCTGGCCGAGATTGTGGCAGGGCATGGCTCTACGTCGCTATGCCGGGAAGGCGAATATGCCTGCGGAGTACAAGTAAGTGGAAATCATCTGTCGGCCGTGCCCGTCGGAGGCAAAGTATTCGCCACCGGCAAACTGATTCACCGCGGCAGATCCTCGCATATATGGAATATAGATATCACCACTCCACAAGGACAACTGGTTTCTACTGTTCGTGTCGTTAATTTCATACTGAAAAAGAAATGAATCTACCAGATATACATACGCAAAAATTATTGGATTGCCTGACACACAGCCGCCTCGGTTTCGCCCTCTACCGGTTACCTTGGACAGACGAATGCTACCTGGTATTGCAAACCTCGGGCGATGTGGAACAATTAGCGGACATTCAGGAACTGAATGGAAAGAAAGGATTTGTCATGGCTCCTTTCCGGATATCGGAGGAACATCCCTTGGTACTTATCCGTCCGGATGTCACCGCATACGACTGGAGCGAAATCAGCGAAGCACTGTCTTCACTGGAATGTGCGGATGCCCTGCTCACCTGCAAAAGCCGGCAGAGTGAACTCTCCCCTTTTGTTTCCGAAGAAACGGATAAAGAACAATATACCCGCGCATTCGGGCGTTTCATCACTCCCTTACAAGAGAAGCAGTTCCAGAAACTGGTTCTGTCACGTTCTTCCGCCAGACATATCGGAGATGATTTTTCACCACTCGGCGCTTTTGTCCGGGCCTGCAACAACTATCCGCGCATGATGATTTACCTATGCCACACCCCTGCTTCCGGAACCTGGCTGGGCAGCACACCGGAAATCTTATTAAGCGGACACGGCAAAGAATGGCACACCGTGGCCCTGGCCGGTACCATGCCGATGCAGAACGAAGTGATGCCGACAGACTGGGACAGGAAGAACCGGGAAGAGCAGGGCTATGTGGCTGATTACATCCGCCGGATCGCCAAAAGATTCGGCAACAAGATGACGGAAAAAGGTCCTTATACCGCCCGTGCCGGACAATTGGTACACCTCAAGACCGATTTTTATTTCTTGTTGAAAAATACAGACCATATAGGCGATTTATTGCAAGAACTCCATCCCACTCCCGCCGTCTGCGGCCTGCCCAAAGAGGAGGCTTTCCGGTTTATTCCGGACAATGAAGGGTACGACCGCAGTTATTATTCCGGGTTCACCGGCTGGCTGGACACAGAGGGGCATACCGATATCTACGTCAATCTGCGCTGCATGGAAATAAAGCCGGGTGAAGCCATCCTGTATGCAGGAGGAGGAATACTGGCTTCCTCGGAAGTAGAATCGGAATGGATGGAAACGGGAGACAAGATGAATACGATGCGGAGCATCCTTCATCCTGACTTTATAAGTAAATAAATGGAAACAATTAAAGTAGAAGAATAATGTATTCAGACAAAAAGAACATACTTCAGTTGGTGGCACTTCTCAAAGCACACGGTGTGCGGAAAATAGTGCTTTGTCCCGGCAGCCGTAATGCTGCCATCGTACATACTCTGGCCAATATAGAGGACTTCACTTGTTATTCTGTAACCGATGAACGCAGTGCCGGTTTTTTTGCCATCGGCCTATCTTTACAAGGGGGAGGCCCTGCCGCAGTATGCTGCACTTCCGGTTCGGCCCTGCTG
>UMGQ01001737.1_pt1 | contig 17038 bp, 9 predicted proteins | sample 1965311 | NCBI WGS metagenome assembly UMGQ01 (sample SAMEA4836076, study PRJEB28245) | human gut metagenome | biome: gut microbiome; material: fecal sample | place: Denmark | collected 2008 | reverse complement strand
TCTTTTATAGAACTAAGTTCCAAAAGAACTTGGATAATGTTTAATTAAAAGAGAGTGAGTATGAAAGAAAAAGTGTTAATGTTACTAGCTTGTCTGTGGTTGGGTATCGGCTTCTCTATGGCTCAAGCGCCTAAAACAGTTGCAGGAGTTGTAACTTCTGCGGATGATGGTGAGCCGATAATAGGTGCGTCTGTTTTAGTGGAAGGGACTACTATGGGAGCAATTACGGATGTGGATGGCAAGTTTGCTATCAATAATGTTCCTACAGATGCCAAAGCGCTGATTGTTTCTTATCTGGGTATGATTACTCAGCGAGTTGGAATTCAGCGTGGTACTATTACTGTAACAATGAAGTCGGACACAAAAGTGTTGGATGAAGTGGTTGTAACTGCTCAAGGATTGAACCGTAAACAAAAAGCGTTGGGTTATTCTACACAAAAGGTGGCAGGTGAGGATCTAACTATTTCACGACAGACCGATTTGGGTAATGCTATGGCCGGTAAAGTGTCGGGAGCACGTTTTATAGGTGGTGCCAGTTCTGGTTTTGATGCAGGTACTATTATTTTGCGTGGTGCAGGTTCCATTCCTTCTTCGTCCCAGTCGGATAATCCGGCCAATGAGCCTATTTATGTGGTAGATGGTGCTATCACCAACAAAAACTCTATCAATATGGATGATGTGGAAAGCATAAACGTATTGAAAGGTCCCGCGGCTACTGCCCTTTATGGTTCGCGTGGTGGTGCAGGTGCTATCATCATAACTACTAAGGCGGGACAAAGTGAGAAAGGGTTGCTTGAAGTAAGTCATACATTGCAGGCCGAAACTTACTATAATCATTTCAATATGCAGAAGCTGTATGGTGGTGGAGGATATGGAGGTACGGAAAAAGGTAACAGGGCTCAGGATATTTATGATTTGTATAGTGGTGATATTCCCGGTTTGCAAGGTGCTTATGTGTACGATTATAATGAGGACACTTCTTGGGGAGCTGCATACGATCCGGCTGTGAAATATGTCACTCCGTTGTCATTAGACGAAACCTGTGGTCATTATGGAAAACCAGCCACTTGGCAACATGGATTGGATTTGAGAGATCTTTATCGGACTGGTGTAACCAATACAACCAACGTTTCGTTTTCAAAGAGTGTGAAAGATTTTAATACCCGTGTTTCTTTCACCAATAGCTATCGTACTGGTGTGCAGCCCAATTCGGATGCTATTCGCCGTTTTTTAGGGTTCAAGACAAATTTCAAACCCACACCGTGGATGAATGTGTCATTGGATTATAAATATACTTATCGTCAGGATCATAATGCTGCCGAAAGTGGATATAACGGTTCACGTACCGTTTTGCAGGAATATACCCAATGGGGACAGACCAATGTCAATTTAAAAGATTATAAGGACTATAAACGTCCGGACGGATCATGGAGGACGTGGAATATCAACAGTGTGAATAATCAAAGTGCTGCATTCCATGATAATCCGTATGCTTTATTTCATGAATATAATCATCGCACCATTTATCAATGGAATGTATTCAGTGGTGATGTGTCTGTGGACCTTCCTTATAACTTGAAGGCAGGGGTACGCGTAAATGGTAACATACGTGGTTACAAATTGGAACGAGAACGCCCTTCAGGATCTATTAATTTCCGGTCAAATTATCGTCAGGATCAAAGCAGTTTGATTGATTTGACTGTACAAGGACGTTTAACTTGGGGACAATCATTTTTTAAAGATAAACTAACGGTAGACGCAGCTCTTTTTGCAGAAGCACGTGACTATACGTACGATAATTTATATGCATACACCAATACGAATTATGATTTGTCTTTGGACGATTACTATAATTTGGCTGCTTCATCGGGTACTATTGCTTTAGCCTATAATGAGAAAACACATTACAAAGAACGTAGTGTTTATGCCACAGCTACCATGGGCTGGGATGATACTTATTTTCTTGACGCTTCTGTTCGTAACGATATGTCTTCCACATTGAGTCCTAATCATAACAGCTATTGGTATGGTGGCCTTTCCGCTTCTGTCCTTGCTCACAAATGGGTGAATGCAGAATGGCTGAACTTTTGGAAACTGCGTGCTAGTGCGGCTCAAGTAGGTACTACGCTCAATGCTTACAATATTTATCCTACTTATTCGCTGGATACCAGTTATGGTTCACATGTTACAATGTATGAACCTTCTTCTCAGAAAAATTATAATATCGAGCCGTCTATTTCCACTTCGTATGAAATAGGTACGGAATTCCGTTTGTTCAATAATCGTTTATGGGGTGATTTCAACTATTATACTCGGGATGACAAAGATCAGATAATCTCCGTAACCTCTGCTCCGCAATCGGGGTATTCCACTCGTAAGATGAATGCTGGTTTAATTCGTAATCGGGGTGTTGAATTGAGTTTGGGCGGGATGCCTGTTTCCACTAAGAACTGGAAATGGGAAATGAATTTCAATATAGCGAAGAATAGTAATAAACTGGTGGAACTGGCTGATGGAGTGGATTCTTATTCTATTTATTGGACTTCATTCACAACTCGTTTGTATAATTATGCTATGGTTGGTAAATCACTTGGTGTGATAACCGGTAATACATGGGAACGTGATGACAATGGCAATATAATCTTCCATGAATTGAGTGCTTCGCAGAAGGCGTTGTATGGTGGTGAATATGTACCTACTTACAATCAGAATACACTAGATGAACTGGGTAACTTCCATCCGGATTTCACTGGTGGTTTTAATACTAGTATCAGTTTTAAGAATTTCCGTCTGTCGGCTAATATTGATTTCTCTGTAGGCGGACAGATTGTATCCTATACTAATATGTGGGGTAGCAGTAGCGGTATTCTTGATAAAACAGCTGAACTTAATGACCGTGGCGTCAATGTTCGTGAACCGGTAAGCAAAGGTGGTGGTATCCACATGACTGGTGTGGATCAGAATGGCAATAAGGTAGATACCTATGTCAATGCTAAACTATATTATACCACAGCTTCCCGTGTATGGGAAGAATGGGTGTATGACCGTACTTACGTGAAACTTCGTGAAGTGTCATTGTCGTATGTTTTCCCGTCACAAACTTTGAAGAAACTAAATATCGGTCTGAGTCGTGCCAGTGTGGCAATTAATGCTTCCAATCCATGGTTGATCTACTCAGCTTGTCCTAATGTGGATGTGTCTGAAATTGGTATGGGATATTTTGAAGGTGGTAATGCCGCTGCAACCCGTTCGATAGGTTTTACCGTTAATCTTGCTTTTTAAACCATAAAACGAAGAATCATTATGAAATATATTAAATTATTACTTTTATCTCTGAGTTTTGCAGCAACATTCACAGCGTGTGATATGACTGACTTTGGCGATATTAACAAAGATCCCAATGAACCGTCGGAGGCTAATACTGGTATGTTGTTTACATACGCTTGTACTTATGTGAAATACTTCTCTATGAACTCAAATTATTATTACCCGTGGACGCAAATGTATCCGGGGTATATGTCCGAGAAAAATAATAATCAGTATGGTGCGTTTGGCGGACCTACTATGAGTACAAGTTCTTATTATCTTTATCCGTTGAAGAACTGCCAGAAGATTATTGACTTTAATAGTGATGAGGCTGAAAAAGGTAAACCTGCCATTGTACAGTTTGGTGATAATGCTAATCAGATTGCGGTTGCACGTACATTGATGGGATTCATCTATATGCACCTTACAGATGCTCTAGGGCCACTTCCTTACACAGAAGCATTTCAGGCAGGTGAGGAAAATTTTACTCCGGTATTTGATTCACAGGAAACGATTTATGCTAAGTTAGATGCCGATTTGAGGGAAGCGTATAATCAGTTTAATGAAAGTGGCTCGTTGAGCACAGCCGACATCCTGTTCGATGGTGACATTCGTGCATGGAAGAAACTGAATGCTTCTACCCGTATGATGCTTGCTATAAAACTGGCAGATGTGGATCCTGCCGAAGGACGCTCGCGTTTTGCTCAAGCTTACGCTGATGGCGGTATTGAAGAAAATGCCTATAATTTGAATTATACTTTTGAGGCCAATACTGTGGGATATTTATATTATAATGGCGTAAACCATAATTATAATTTTGTTCCTAATAAGTATTATGTAGATCAGTTGAAGGAATTGAAGGACAACCGTCTGTTCTCTACTTGTTCGCTGATTCCTTTTGGCAAGACACAGGCAGAGGCGGGCGTGACGGATGAAGACCTGAAGAATTTTGATAAATACCAAGGTATGCCTTTGGGTATTGAGTCTGCAGATGTGAACACGTGGAATAAAGTCTGCTGTTTTTATAATCCTTCGCTTACACAGGTAACCTCTACTTTCCCTATTATTACTGCTTCTCGTATGCTACTTATCGAGGCTGAAGCTGCTCAACGTGGCTGGATTCAGGCTGATCCTGCCCAACTTTATGCAGCCGGTGTGAAGGCATCATTTGAACAATGGGGAGCCGAAGGTGTTGATGAATATTTGGCACAGGAAGCAGTTGCTTATACGGGTACTGATGCTGATAAAATTAATAAAATTGCTCTTCAGCGCTGGATCAGTGGCTTCATGGCTGATGGTTTTGAGGCATGGTCTGACTGGCGTCGTTTTGATATTCCGAAACTAGAAGTCGGTCCGGTTTGTACAACGATTGATCACATCCCTTATCGCCATCAATTTGATAGCGAAATTTATCAAGGTAATCTTGAAAATTATGAAGCTGCCGTGAAAGCAGATTTGAATGGTGATGATAGCCGTGAGCAACGAGTATGGTGGAATAGAAGATAAGATTTGAAGTATATAATTCTCTTTAAAGTTTCGTTTAAATATAGGGGACATTCTCAGTGATGAGAGTGTCTTCTTTTATTGAAATAAATCAAAAAATATATAGGATAAACGTTAGTTAAGACTAGGTAATTCATAAATTGCCTCGATGGATAGATATACGTATTGCTTTTTCTTATTGACTTTTGTTGTGTTCGGTTGGGTGGCATTTGAAGAATGCTATTGTTGGGATATTGAATTTTTATGAAGAAATTCTCCTGTTTTAAAGCATAAAAAAAGGCTATCTATCCCAGACAGCCAATCTTTTGTTAACCTTAAATCTAATACTATGAAAAACACACTACAAAGATACGGACTTTGTTTATAATAGCAAGTTTTTAGTCTGTATTTCGCCGTTTTATAACATGCTTTATAAATATATCGCACCTTGTTAACAAATTAATTTAAAAATGTAAAGTTTTGTTTATTATGACCTTTCGGACTTTTTGTCTTATGAATGATAGAAGAGGGCAAATGAAAATAAAAGTATGTGATAGCTGTTTTTCTATTTCTTATTTTATATCTTTGATGTCACTTTACTGATTGAAAAAATAACAGTTACTTATGAAAAACAGACAGTTTATTGTATTTGCTCTTTTATTAGCATGTCCGTTGCTGTTACACGGACAGGAAACGTTTCTTTGTGGAAAAGAATCATGTAATAAAGGTTATATCCGGCATCCATGGTATGGAAAAAAGGTTGGTTATATAGGAGACTCGATAACTGATCCCAATTGTTATGGAGATAACATAAAAAAGTATTGGGATTTTTTGAAAGAATGGTTGGATATCACTCCTTATGTGTATGGAGTGAGTGGACGTCAATGGAATGATGTACCCCGTCAGGCAGAACAATTGAAAAAGGAGCATGGAGAAGAGGTTGATGCCATCGTGGTTTTGATGGGGACAAATGATTTTAATAGCAGTGTACCTGTCGGGACTTGGTTTGCAGAGAAAGAAGAGCAGGTGATGGCTGCCCGTGGTGAAACTAAAAAACTGGAAACGCGTAAAAGGCGTGTTCCTATAATGACGAATGATACGTATAAAGGCCGTATTAATATTGGTTTGAGTCATTTGAAAAAATTGTTTCCCGATAAACAAATTGTTTTGTTGACCCCATTGCATCGTTCTTTAGCGGAATTCGGCGAAAAGAATGTACAACCGGATGAAAGCTATCAGAATAAATGCGGAGAATATGTGGACGCTTATGTACAGGCCATTAAGGAAGCAGGTAATTTGTGGGGAGTTCCTGTAATAGATTTTAATTCGGTTACAGGTATGAATCCGATGATTGAAGAACAACTTATTTATTTTTATGATTCGGGGTATGATCGTTTGCATCCTAATACCAATGGTCAAGAACGTATGGCACATACATTGATGTATCAGTTACTTTCTTTGCCTGCATCATTCTGACAGTTGGACATTCATATTTTGCCTTTTTGGAAGAGTTTGTCTATTGGGGAGAACCTTCGATGTTTCGATATGAATTTGAAGAATTGAAAAAATGTTCAAGTGGCAAATTGATGTTGTTTGAACATCTTTTTATTAGTTCTTATTTACTGAAAGAGTAATTGAACTATTGATTTTGAGCAAATTTCTATATTCTTGTATCATTTTTTATGGTTTCTTTTCTTGTTCTTATTTACTTTTGCCTAAATCTTTTAACTTATAAAATGTATATGAAAAACATGAAATTAAAAGTATTACTTGTTTTATGTGCTTTACTCCTGTTATCGGCTTTTATTGCTGAGAGAAAAGACCCCATTACTATTTTTATGATTGGTGATTCTACCATGGCGAATAAAAGTCTGAAGAATGGTAATATAGAGCGTGGTTGGGGACAAATGCTTCCCGGATATTTTACGGAAGAGGTTGTGGTGGATAATTACGCTATGAATGGATGAAGTTCACTCAGTTTTATCAATGAAGGACGTTGGGATGTAGTGCTTTCTAAAATTCATAAAGGTGATTATGTATTTATTCAATTCGGGCATAATGATGAGAAATCTAGAGTCACATTACATACAGAATCCGGAAGTACCTTTGATGATAATTTAAGACGTTTTGTGAATGGAACATGTGCTAAGGGAGGAAATCCTGTACTGTTCAATTCTATAGTTCGTCGTAATTTCCCCCCCCCTAAAGGTGTGACGGAGATAAAGGGTAGTTATGAAAAAGAAGGTCCGGTATTGGTTGATACCCATGGGAAATATCTGGAATCTCCCCGTCGGGTAGCCGGAGAAATGAATGTATCTTTTATTGATTTGAATAAATTGATCCATGACTTGGTTACCGGTATGGGAGTCGAGAATTCAAGAAAATTGTTTATGTGGATTCCTTCCGGACAATATGAATTTTGTCCGGAAGGGAAAATTGACAATACTCACTTGAATATATATATGGTGGACGTCTAGTTGCCAGGTTGGTTGTGGACGCTTTGATGGAAGAAGTGCCGGCTTTGGCAAAATATGTGCGACGTTATGATTATGTGGTGGCGAAAGATGGGAGTGGGGATTTCTTTACAGTTCAGGAAGCAGTGAATGCGGCAGTTGGTGGTGGCAAGAAAACAATATCTATACTTGTCCGTCCGGGAGTATATGAAGAGTATGTTTCTATGCCGGAATCATCGCCTCGAATAGAATTGGTGAAACAGACAGGGGCTGAGATCAGGGATAACGGGTTCACACAAGATGTTTATGTGGCACCTTATAAGGGTGACAGAGTGTGTGCTATCAGTTATCATTTGATAAGAACAGGGTAGGTACATGTACCGAACAATATCCCATCGGGGGAGATAAGTCGAAATCGACTCCTGCGTTTTTAGATAAATGGGTGGAAAGCTTGGTAAACTCTGGTAGATGGGGAGTTGGCAATGATACATGGAATATCGCAGGGATATGATGCTTTTCAAAATCCTAAAATATTGTGGGAATAAGGTAAAGGCTATGGAAAATGAAATATGGGTGGGTACATTTAGAGAGGTAGTTGCCTATACAAAAGAACGAGAAAAAAATCGCTTGAATGTGCTAGAAAACGGCTATAACATAACTCCTCATTTGGATATGAATGCACAATTATTTACAGAACCACTGACTATGGTATTGAAATCTGTGGGAAACAGAGTTTCGGAGATTAGGCAAGATGGGAAAAAGCTTTTTCTAAAGAAGGATGCTGATAAGGTTCTTTTCGATTTTAATCCTTATGGATGGATGATTCAGATTCGTTTTATCTGAAGTGTTGGATATAGTTTTAAAACTAGAATAGGGAAATCCGTTAGTCTTTATTGTAACCATTTAAGGTGTGATAATAAGATTAACGGATTTGTTTTTTGCTCTTTTATAAAGTTACTCAGAATTAATTTCTAAATTTGTTCCCGTTAACTTTATTCCTTTTTCAAAAGAAATAAAATGGAAAACACAGAGAAACTGATTGTAGAACAACTGAAAAATGGCAACGAAGATGCTTATAAATACATCTATGATTATCATTATGTTCTTTTATGTCATATAGCAAATCAATATTTGAACGATAATTTTTTATCGGAAACTATAGTTGGAGATGTAATATTTCACCTTTGGGAAATCAGAGAAACTTTAAACATTACTATTTCTATTAGAAGTTATCTGATAAAGGCCGTTCGTAATCGTTGTATAGACTATCTGAAATCTAGATCTGAAAAAAAGGAAATTTCATTTTCAGTTTTAGTACCGGAAGAGATGTCTGAAGAAAAGTATTTGCAGTCGGATAATTATCCTTTGGGAATATTATTAGAACGTGAATTGGAGCATGAAATCCGTATGGCAATAGATAAACTACCGGTTGAATGTAGATGTGTTTTTGAAAAAAGTAGATTTGAGGCGAAAAAATATGAAGAAATTTCTCAGGAATTAGGTATTTCCATAAATACGGTTAAGTATCATATAAAGAATGCATTATCTTTCCTTCAGACTGAATTGAGCAAATATTTAATTGCTTTGATTTTATTTTTTTCGTGTTAAAACAGAAAAAAGTTCTTTTAGGACTACCCTGTATTTAAAATAAATCGTCTTCACTTTAGAAACAACAAAGATGAAAGCAGAAAAAGAACATATTGATGAATTAATAGTATCCTATTTAAGTAATGAGTTGGATGGAAATGCTGTGCATGAACTGAAGGAGTGGATAGCTGCGTCTGTGGAAAATGAAAAGTATTTTATGCAGCGGCAAGAAATTTGGTTTTCTGCCATAAGTGTGAAAGAGGATGTTAAATATGATAAGAGCAAAGCATTTGAACAATTTAAAAATAGAATTGCTAATCAGAGGTTGAATGATAAAAGAGAACGTGAAAATTTCTGTTTGTCTAAATTTTGGCGTTATGCAGCTGTTATTGTTGTATTGTTCTCAGTTTCTTATTTTTCTTATTGGAGGGGTGGAATAAGTATAAAAGAGGTATTTTCGGATATAATTGTGGAGGCTCCTCTTGGTTCCAGAACAAAATTGACCTTGCCGGATGGGACATTAGTGTGGTTGAATGCCGGATCGCGTATAACATATTCACAAGGATTCGGAGTAGGGAATAGAAAAATAGAATTGATAGGAGAAGGGTATTTTGAAGTTAAACGAAATGAAGAAGTTCCATTTCTTGTGAAAACGAATAGTTTGCTGGTAAAGGTATTGGGAACGAAATTTAATTTTCGGGACTATCCGGATGATGCAGAAGCCATTGTTTCTTTGTCCGAAGGAAAAGTGGCATTGAATAATTTATTGAAAAAAGAAAAAGAAGCTTTTTTGTTACCCAATGAAAGGGTGGTCTTGAATAAAAAGAATGGCAGAATGCATGTGGAGTATTCTACTGTTTCCAATGCATTACAATGGACTAATGGATATTTATTTTTTGATGAGGAATTGTTGCCGGATGTTGTGAAGGAGTTAGAACGTAGTTATAATGTGAAAATACAAATAGCTAGTGATACTTTGAATACTTTCAGGTTCTATGGAAATTTCGTTCATCGTGAGCAAAATATTCAGGAAGTTTTGGAAGCATTATCTGCGACCCGTAAGATTCATTATATTATTGAAGGACACAATATAACTTTATATTAAGTAGGGAGTGGATTAAAATTGTTTAACCTTAAAATTAAAAGTATGAATAGAATTAGAGCTGTAATACTGTGATAGGGGTACGAAAGGGATGAAAAAGAAAAGGTGGGAAGATATAGGGATTTTCCCACCTTGATGAAATCTCTTTTTCGACTTATGATTGTGAGTGCGCTTTTAGAGAATGCAAAGTTAATGATTTTTCTCTTTAAAAGCTAAGTTCATTTAATTTTTTAATTAATAAATTACTAATTTATGAAAAACAAGAGAAAGGCCATATTATTGGTCGGGGCTTTGCTTTGCCTTAATTTGAATATCTTCTCACAGAATATACCATTGAAAATGAATAAAGTGTCGGTGAAAAAAGCTATGACTGAGCTAAAAGAAAAAAGTGGATATTCATTTGTGTATATAGCTGGGGATTTAGATACGAAAAAGATTGTTGATATAGACGCTGAGCAACTGCAAGAAGTTATTGAGCAAATCTTGGAAGGACAAAATGTTTCTTATGAGATAAAAGATAAAAATATCGTTATTCGGAAGAAGGAGGTAGAACAGTCCATGTTGAACGAGAAAAAATTACAAGATATTTCAGGGCTTGTGATGGATGTTATGGGAGAACCTATCGTAGGAGTTAATGTGATGGAAAAGGGGACTACTAATGGTACTATTACTGGTATGGATGGTAAGTTTTTACTTAAAGCTCCTGCGAATGCAACTCTTATTATTAGTTTTATCGGTTATAAGACTCTTGCTGTTAATTTGGAAGGGGAAAAGAATGTGAATATAACTCTGAAAGAGGATTTGGAACAATTAGATGAAGTGGTGGTGGTTGGTTATGGAACTCAAAAAAAATCTAGTTTGACAGCATCCGTGGCGACAGTGCCTGCAAAAGAACTGAGTAAACAGATGGGGCATTCTGTTGCAGCTGCTTTGCAGGGGAGGGCTCCAGGAGTAGAAATATTGCAAAAGGGGGGAGAAGCTGGGGCAGATATCAAGATACTTGTTCGGGGAGCAGGTACATTTGGTGCTACTGAACCTTTATATGTTATTGATGGTGCATTTTCTAATAATGGGCTAAATTCGTTGAATCCTTCAGATATTGAATCAATAGAAATCCTGAAGGATGGTTCGGCGGCTGCCATTTATGGCTCTCGCGCTGCAAATGGGGTTGTGCTGATAACTACCAAGCATGGTCAAAAAGGTAAAGCAAAAGTTGAAATTTCTGCAAACTATTCTTTGCAGACTCCTTCTAAATATCTTGATTTTCTAGATGCAAATGAGCATCGCGAATATACTAAGCAAATTGTTGAAAATTCAACAAACCAGACTCAAGCTCCAGAAAATATTCATCCTACTAATCCTGATATTAATACTGACTGGCAAGATGCATATCTAAGAAATGCTCCTATGTATAATTTGAATGCTTCAATTTCTGGTGGTGGTGAATATTCAACTTTTAATACAAGTTTGGGGTATTTTGATCAGCAAGGTATTATGGAATTTTCTGGTTTTAAGAAATATAATGCACGTGTCAATGGAACGTTTAAGAAAGGACGTTTGACTGTTAGTGAAACTCTTTCTGCTGCTTTTACAAATAAGGAGCCTCAAGTAAGGATGGTGATGGGGATTCCTACTGTTCCAATGACTGATGTAGAGGGAAGGTATGTATCTGCAGGTAAAGATTATTATGTAAATGAAGGAAAAGTTACTAATCCGTTTGCATCTTATTCCAATACTGTTCGAAGAAATAAAACAGTTAATGTTACTGGTAGTTTGAATATAGGACTGAATTTATATAAAGGATTGGATTATAAGCTACTACTTGGAGGTGACTATATATCAACAAATAATATATCTCGGTCCATTGCTTTTGACTCCAATTGGGATGAGAATGGTAATGCAGATCCTGATTATAGCAGAACGATTAATTCACTATCTGAAAGTCGTGGACAGCGATTTAGTTATACAATTGATAACATTTTGACTTATAAGAATATGTTTGCTGGTCATACTATTGACGCAATGGTAGGTACAAGTTGGATGAGAGAATACTATAGAACTATGGGGATTGGTTCTGGTTCTACAGATTTGGGTGGTCCTAATATTACTATTTTTAATGGGAAAGGAGATATAACAAGTGAAGAATACAATTCAGCTTTACTCTCCTTTTTTGCTCGCTTGAACTATGACTATAAGGAGCGTTATCTTGTTTCTGCAAGTATTCGTAGTGATAAATCTTCCAAATTTGCTAAAGGAAATAGGGTCGGTTACTTTCCTTCGGTTTCAGTGGGTTGGAATATACATGAAGAGAATTTTTTTAATATAGAATGGATAAGTAAAATGAAGATTAGAGCTAGTTATGGTGAATTAGGAGCTAATTTTATAGATTCATATTCTTTCCTTTCTACGGCTTATGGTCCAATACCTTCTGTATTCGGTGAAAATCAGATTGGTCAAAGTAGTGTGATGAATGGTTATGTAACCAAATTTGCTCAGGAAAATTTGACTTGGGAAAAATCAATATCTAAAAACGTAGCATTGGAAATGGCTTTTCTGAATAATAAAATTTCTTTTACAGCTGAATATTTTTGGAAAGATAATAATGACTTACTTGCTCCATTACTTCCATTAGCATCATCAGGGCAAACCATTATGACTAATGGGGGGGATTTGCCAGTTTTTAATTCTGCATCTGTTGAAAATAAAGGTTTTGAATTTACGGTAGGTTATCGTAATAATTGGAAGGATTGGAGTTTGGATGTTACTGCCAATATTTCGGCATTAAGAAATAAAGTAAAGAGTTTGGGTGAGGGAGTACAACCCATTAAGGCAGAGGTGATGATGAGTGGTTCTTTTAATGACCGTCCTACTATTACTAAACCGGGCTTGCCTATTGGTACCTTTTGGGGATATGTGGTGGAAGGTTTTGATAATGATGGTAATTTTATTTTTCAGGATAATAATGGTAGTGTGAATGGTGTATTGACAGGAAAGCCGGATGGGAAGATTGATGAGAATGATAAAACGGATATTGGTAATCCTCATCCGGATTTTACTTATGGTTTAAATATAAATGTAGGTTATAAGAATTGGGATTTGACTGCTTTTTTCCAAGGAACGCAAGGTAACGATATTTTTGCTTTAATGAAATATGATTGGTATTTTGGAGGAGCTAATAGTGCTACCCTAAAGGATGCTTTCTATAATTCATGGACTCCGCAAAATCCTAATGCGGAAGCTCCTAAACTGAATAGTAAAAACAGTTCTGGCATAAACTCGCTTCCAAGTACATTCTATGTGGAGGATGGTTCTTATTTCAGATGCAAGAATCTACAAATCGGTTATTCCTTTAATAAGAAATTATTGCAAAAATTCCATATAGAATCATTTAGAATATATGCGGGGGTACAAAATTTATTCACTATCACAAAATATCCCTTGTATGATCCCGAAGTTAGTTCAAACGTGTTGTTTGACAGAGGTGTGGATGGTTTCTGGCAAGCACAGGAAAGTCCTCATGAAGCAACAATGAATTCTAGAGTATATAATCTTGGTGTCAATTTAACTTTCTAAAAACAGAATGAGTATGAAAATAATGTTGCGTAAAATTATAGTTATCATCATCAGTTTTGTAACTATTGGAATGATGGGCTCATGTGAAGATATTTTTAATGATTTGGCGGTGAATCCTAATCAATCAGACGTTAATTCATTTTATACTACACTAGAAAATTGTAATAAGGGAATTCTTGGTATCTATGGGTATATTTCGACTCCTCGTAATTTGGGAGCTTGTGGATTTGGTTTGATGTTGACTCGTAGTGATGAGGGGTGTTCGGTAGCTGATTATGGAGTACCAGGTGCTTATAATGAAGAGTTTACCCCTTCCTATTATTCATTGGTTCAACCTTTTCAGTTAATGTATACAGCTGCTTCCCAAGCTAACCAAATGATTGAAAGTCTTACTGAAATAGAATTCAGCAATAAAGAATTACAGGATGCATATTTGGGGGAGGCTTATTTTCTTCGTGCATTTACACATTTCTTTTTATTCATCAATTATAGGAATATTCCTTTGATTAAAGAATTGCCTAAGGCTCCTAATGAATATAAGCCTCAGGCAACACCTGAAGAGGCTTGGGATTTTATTATAGATGATCTGATCAAAGCTAAAGATTTACTTCCTGACAAGAATTTTTGGGATGCTAAAAATAAAGGACGTGTGACGAAAGCTTCTGCTTATGCACTTTTGGGTAAGTCATATCTTTATAGATCCGGTATTGAACCCAAATATGGAACTTCACAAATAACTTATTATAATGAGGCTGCTGCGGCTTTTGCAGAAATCATTAATGGTAATTGTGGGGACTACAGATTGGTAGATGACTATTCATGGAACTTTGATGTGGCACATGAAAATAATGATGAATCTATTTTTGAAGTACAATTTGTCGGAGTGTTGAATACAGGATTTAACCCAGGATTTGTGGACAGTGGGTTGTTCAATGACGTCCGGTGTAAAATGTGTATAATGAATAGAAGTAGAAATTCGAATAGTTCTGCACAGGTTATGCACAATTGGTTATATGATAAATTTGTAGCGTCAAAAACAGTGACAGGAGAAACTGATCCACGTATGTTTGGTTCGTTTGTTTTTAATGATAATGTATCGGAGATTATACGTCTGAAAGGTATGAAGGTTACTTTTCTTGAAGGGAAGGACTGGGAAACAGAAATGGGTTCAAAGGAAGGAACATTTGGTGAACAATATGAGTTGGCAATGGGATATAAAATGTGTAGTAGGAAATGGTTGGATTGGACCTTACCTCCGACAGATGATGTTGGTGGGCATTTTTTTAATGGACGTGCACAAGGAGTAAACTGGAGAATGATTCGTTATTCGGATGTTTTGCTGATGTATGCTGAAGCTGTAGTAATGGGAGGGAAAGCCACTGCAAACATAACCCCGTTAGAAGCAATAAACAAAGTACGCGATAGGGTAGGAGTACCTCATGTAACAGAAGCTAATATGAGAACTATTGAAGATGAACGTATTCTAGAACTTACCTATGAAGGCTCCCGATTCTTTGACTTGCTTCGTTGGGGTAAAGTAGTAGAGCGTTTTCGCGAATTGGAAAATACTGATCCTTTGTTTAAAAGGTTTAGCAGGGCTCAATATATGGGGTTTAAGGAAAATAAGAATGAATGGGTTCCATTGCCAATTGATGAAGTAGAGGGTAATCCATATATCACTAAAAATAATCCAGGATGGTAATTAAAAATAGAATAATTATGAAAGTATTTTATTATATTATATGTGCAGCTTGCTTTGCCGGCTGTGTGTCATCTTCCAATGATAAAACGGTGAAAGAGAATGGTAGAACATTGCATAATGGCATTGTGCTGCCCGAGCAATGGCCTCCTAGTATGATTGATGATGGAGTACGTCGCGAAATGTCTTTACCTTATATTTCAAACAAACCGACTGTTATTTCTGTAAATCTAGGACGCCAATTATTCGTTGATGATTTTTTAATTGCAGAAACAGATATGGAGCGTGTTTCCCATAAGGCTATGTTCTATGAGAATAATCCGGTACTTGCTCCGGATAAGGAGTGGGAATACACTTTTGAACGTGCTCCTTATGCTGCTCCTTTCAGTGATGGAATATGGTATGATGAAAGCGAACAAAAATTTAAAATGTGGTATTTGGCTGGTGCCGGATCTATGCACAAACATCGTCAAAGCTTTTATACTTGTTATGCGGAGTCAAAAGATGGGAAGCATTGGGAAAAAGTGAATATGGATATAGTGCCGGGTACGAATATTGTAGATACTTGTGATCGGGATGCGGCTACAGTTTGGCTCGATAAAATGTGTCCAGAACCAGAAAAACGTTTCAAACTCTTCAATGTGGAAAAACATAGTGGAGGATGGAAAATAATTTTAAAATATTCAAAAGATGGTATTCATTGGTCGGAAGGAGTTGCGCAATCAGGACCGGTGGGGGATCGTACCACTGCTTTCTATAATCCGTTTACTCAAAAATGGGCTATTAGTCTACGGCAGGGGAGTAAAGCAGACGGACGCTCTAGAGGCTATTTGGAAAATGAAGATCCAGAGATGGCAGTTAGCGTGGCGCATTCATTGGCTAAAGGAATAAAGGATAAAAATATAGTTTTGTGGTTTACTCCTTCCGATAAGGAACTGCCACATCCTGAATTTCCTGATGTGCGTCCAGCCATTTATAATTTTGATGCTATGCCTTATGAAAGTGTTATGCTAGGGTTCTATGCTATGTGGAAAGGACCAGAGAATGATCTCTGTGGTAAGTTAGGTATTCAGAAAAGAAATGAAATAGGGATGGGATATAGTCGGGATGGTTTTCATTTTTATCGTCCCAGTTATGAACCTGTTATGGGAGTAAATGAAACGGAAGGGGCATGGAATTGGGGAAATATGCAGTCTGTTATTGGCGTACCTCTCATTGTTGGTGATTCTTTGTATTTGTATTCTAGTGGAAGAATGAAGAATAAAGTGATGTGGGATGGATTTACTTCTACTGGGTTGGCAACTTTACGTCGTGATGGGTTCGTTTCCATGCATACAGACACAGAAGGGGTACTTGTTACCGAGAAAATAAAGTTTGATGGTAATCATTTTTTTGTGAATGCACAAGCAAAGGATTTGCAGGTGGAGATAATGGATGAAAATGGTAATGTGATTACGGGATTTTCCAGGGAGGATTGTAAGGAAATGAATGATTTGAACAGTACTAAACAATTGGTAACTTGGAAATCAGGTAAAAAACTTGCTGCTCTTTCAGGCAAGATAGTTAAAGTGAAGTTTTATGTTACTTGTGGCGATTTATATGCTTTTTGGATTTCTCCATGGGACACAGGAGAAAGTAGGGGATATACAGGTGGTGGTGGTCCGGGACTCAATCCTTGTGGAATCGATATTAAATAATTGATATGTGTAAAACATAGTTGTGTTACATCGTGTATTTTGTTGGTGGCTGCTTCATGAGAATGAAGCAGTCATTTTTTGTATTACAGATAAATTTTGCTTGGTTGAGCTAAGTCAATATTTAAGTATGAGGAAAATG
>UMGQ01000069.1_pt1 | contig 17389 bp, 10 predicted proteins | sample 1965311 | NCBI WGS metagenome assembly UMGQ01 (sample SAMEA4836076, study PRJEB28245) | human gut metagenome | biome: gut microbiome; material: fecal sample | place: Denmark | collected 2008 | reverse complement strand
GCAATTATCCGCAAACCATGGAGAGCATGACATCCGAACAGATTTCCGAATGGATAACCTATCAGCAGGCGCGAACCGAGCTTGATTATTCGATTCATGTCACTCCGAACGACCGTTTTCTGACCGTTCTCACCTGCGCCGATCAGCATTGGGAATCCAACCTCGGCGGACGCATCTACTTTTTCCTGAGAATGGTTGACGGGCATTGATTTAAAACCCTTTTGCCCCTTCGGCACTTTTTTGCTCACGTCATCAATGCCGAAACGGAGCAGCATAGGTATAATAATCTGAATTTAAAAGAATCCGAACTTAAAAACCGTGCGGCTTGAGTCATTTCGCTGCCGCACGGTTTTCTTTTTATTGTTTTCCTTTCATCCCGCATCGAAAAAGTTCAACACGGGACCTTTGCCTTGTTATTTCGCAATCTTGTAGACCGTCAGCTGCGCATTGCGGTACACGACCCGAAGATTTGCATTGAACCATTCCGTGTCAACCGCATAGCTTCCGCGCTCCCGTGTTCCCACAAGCACATAGTCAATATCGTATTCCGCCGCATACCGAAGCAGGCAAGTTTCGGGCTGTTCATACATGGGCTTTATAAGCTCTTTGCGCGGGCGATAGTTAACGCCGTGGTATTCAAGGAACGAGCCCGAGCCGCAGAAAATGTTGCGTCCCGTGAGCATTGCAACAGCATTATTATGGTTGCTTTCGGTCAGGAAGGTTGCATCCGCCGCAATGGGTTCGTCGGTATTTGTGTTTATCCATTCCGCAAGCTCAACCTGCGCCGCCGGCACAACCTCGTAGCCGCTTTCAATGTATTGCAGGCTCCTTTTCCCGTCCGCACCCGCAGCGAATGCAATATGATCGCCCGAGATGTATTCGCGCACCAAAGTCAAGCTGCCGGAAAGCAGCATTGCAATAAGCATCATTGCAAGCAGCAGATAGCGACCGGCGGTCTTGCCGCGCAGCACGCGGCGTTTCCCGCGCTCCAGTCTTGTAACGGGCCGTGCAAATGTTGTTATGAGATAATTCGCAACTATGCCGCAGGTAAATGCGAACCAAACGAAAAGCAGCTTGTTGTTGTCGTACGGGTTGGGCTGGAAAATCAGCACTTCACACAGCAGCCATATAACGAGTGTTCCGTAGTAGAACAGTCTGTTCTGCTTTTTTTCGGAAAGCAGCGCAACAGGCATCAGAATGAAAATGAGTCCGAGATTCTTGATATAGAACCAAAGCCAGCTGTCACTGACATTGCACCAATTAAATCCCCAACGCAGGAACGAGTCGTTGTTCACGGACTGTTTAAACGTGAATCCGAAAAGCTGCGGTGCGGCAAGCACGACCGCAATCACGCCGAACAGAGCAAACCAACGCACATGCTTCACCTCATCGGAAGCAGGCTTCCTTCCTGCCTTTCTGCCGTTGTAAACAATGAGCAGAACCGTTGCTGCAATCATAAACACCGGCAACACGAAACCGAGCGCGGATGCTTTTTCCTGCAGCATTGATGAAATCGCAAGACCAACCGCCGATGCAATTCCGACTGCTGATATGTATTTGCGTTCGGTGGCTTTGGACATTGGCATAAGCTCCGTCGCAAGCTCGGTTTCAAGGCCGTCATCGGATCCCTTCAGTTCACCTTTGGCGTTCTTTTTGGGCAGAGCAAGGGCCAGCATAACAACTGAAACAACAACAGTCAGCGTGCCCGCAATGATCGTGAACCTGTCATCCAACCCTTCGGTAACAACACGAATATTTAACATTCGCAATGCACCGACAATTGCCGAGCAAACGAACAGTCCGAGATTGCGGACAGCAAGCTTCTCGTGTTTTTCGGAAACACCGCTCATCAGCATTTTTCCGAGAGCGGCAACGAAAAGGAACGCGGAAATAATTCCGATCGCAAGGAAACTGTGCGTATGAACAAGCGGCATGCATCCCGCAATGATACCGAGCGGAACTATGCATTTGTATTCGCGCTGCATGACCGCCCTGTGCAAAAGCTGAAGTGCGGGGAAAAGCAGCGCCCAGCCAAACAAAGTTGCACGCTGCGGAATAAGCATGTCAGCAATTGAATTGACCCAGCGAAGTCCCTCGGCAGGCAGATTGGTGGGTGTTTTGTAAAACCCTTCAAGCATTTCCTGCCAACGGCTTATGCCCTCGCCCGCAAGCAGCTGTTTGTTGTTGAAAAGGTAAGCGAACCCTAAGCCTCCGCCGATAAAGAAAAGATATGTCGCAAGCACGGAGACGCGTGTGTTTTTGAACCATTCATCAAAGAAACAATACACACCCAGCACAACAACAAGAAAAGCGTACAGTGCGGGAAGCATTGCCGCAATTCGAAGCGACGCTCCGAGTGTATAAAAAGTCGAACTGACGCTGTCACACAGGAAAGGATAGCCCAACGGGGTTCCCGGCAGAAGCGAATAATTCGGCGGGAACGTTTTTTGCACACTGATGCTTGTGATAAAGCTTAAATGCATACACAAATCGCCGAAAGTGCATTGCCCGACGTGCAGCGAACCGTCCGATGCATTTGTTATCGTGTGATTCGCATGAAGTATCCAGCCGACTGCAACCAACGGCACTATCGTGACCAGCAGCGGAACAAGGTCGCGCTTTGAAGCGGCTTTATACTTGATTTTGCCGTTTTTTTGCTTTTTAACGGCAAAGAATGTTGATACGCCCGCAATGAACACCGCTGCGGCAAGCGCAAGAATCTGCGCAGCAAGTGTGAAATCGAGAATAAACGCAAACAACACCGGAAGCCAAAGAAGCATTACAAGTCCGAAAGTTAATCCGAACAGAATCCTCTTCAGCGGGCGATCCGATGCAAAAATCGGACGTGCAGTGAGTATGCCGCAGCCTGCAAACGCAAGGATGTACAGCACGGAAATGATGTTTCCCATTAACATACCTTCCTTTGTATAATGATTTTTCCGTCTGAGGGAATTTTCCGCAGGTAAAGCGCAGCCGAATCAAATTCTTGCGCTTTCGGAAACATGCCGGACAAAAACTGCAGCAGTGAGCGGCGGCCGGATCCGCATATTTTTATCTCAGCTGCGTTTTTTACCGGTATTTGACTTGATTATACCATAAATTGCCGCATTTGAACAGTGAAAAAGCATATTGAGCTTTAAGTCGGAACTTGCATATTTGTCTTGAGCTCGACTGATAAAAGTCCGCTTTCTCCCGCTGCAGCTAATTTCCCGGGAAATATTCCTAACGCTGATTCGGACGTTATTTCCCGGGAAATACTTTCCGACGGCTGCTTCATGCCTGAAATTTTCAATCCGTGTTTTATTTGGCTTGTCAAATATATCTTCATTTCAAGCTTCTTCGGGGTTGCATTTTCTTGATTGCTTTGGTATAATAAGCAACGCAATCAAGTTTGGCCGGTTCGTCTAGTGGCCTAGGACACCGCCCTCTCACGGCGGCAGCAGGGGTTCGACTCCCCTACCGGTCACCAGCGCAGTGAATTCAGTTCGCTGCGCTTTTTTCATTTCCCGTTCATCTCCTCCGTTTCCTTTCAGGCAATAATCAAAAGGCCTGCCTTGCGGCAAGCCTTGATAATCCGTATATTTCGTATTGCAGTTGAAATCCGATTAGAATTCCATCAGGAAACATGTTTCGCTGAATAGCTGAGTCCGTCGTTTTGGTACAAATGCGAAAGAGTTGCCTCAGCCTCCGTAAAGCAAACCTCGGTTCCCTCGCAGTAAACGGCATTCACTCCGCGCTTTGCAGTCGAAAGCACCGCTTCGGTGTCAAAAGAATCCGACGAATACAATCCGTAGGCCGCAAGCGCAATTTCCGCACAACCGAGTTCGTCCGAATACATCAGCAGATCACTTTTTGACGCCTTACAAAGTCCGTCCTTAGGATCAACAAACGGATTGCGGACTTCACCGTTCGAATAGGTGTAAAAATGCATTGTGTCCATATCGGAATTTTCATAATTCCTGAAATAAACAGCATTGCGCGCCGTCTTAAAATCCATCTGCGCCGCAGGGATTCCGCGTCCGTCGGCCTCGTCATAAAAATTCATTGACAGGGCCATGCCCGCTCCGCCGAGATGCCGCGTATAACCGTCATACGTCGTTATTGTTCCGTGAATATAGCTGTTTTCGGCCAAATGTTCTGCAATGTAATCAACGATAAATGCATTTTTCAGCCAGAAGAAATCCAGATATTCTACGATATCGTTTTGGGATGCAAAGTCGGCATATTCGTCCGAAACATTGAGTCGAAGTTTATTCTCACCCAGGAGCTCAATGTCGATTGCATCGGGATTATTTACATACGCCAGCGTTTCATCAACAAACCCGCGTACTTCCGAATTAAGCATCGGGTCAAATTCCTCGGCCTCACTGTCGTTTTCGCAGGAGAAGAGCCCTTTGTATTCCGTATAAACGGGCGCAAGATACGGATATCTGCTGCCGTTATCTCGAATCAGCTCAAATGCCGAATACAACGCGGAATCAACCGTCACAACCTCGTTCGGGTGTTTATTCAAATAAGCGAGGTTTGCTGCCGGTGCATCATCCGCGCCGAAATATTCCTCGTCTGATTGAAATATGCGGTAGGCCTCGCTGCACAAATTTGAATACATTTCCGCCAATTGTTTATATTCAGTCGTTGTGGAAATATCGTCGCGCAGGCCAATATCATACTGAAGCAGCAGTTCATCGGTGCAGTTATCCTCACCAGTAACAGCCGCTTTGATCGTTGTCCATCCGCTCGGCTTTGTAACAAGCCGGTACACCGCATATGACATCGCAACAACCGCAAACAGGATGCAAATCACGAAACACACAATTCGCAACGCGGTATGTTTGTCCGACACTTCAATGCGTTGTACCGGCTTTGGCCTCGGAAGACTTTTTTCTTTTGCTGTTCGCCTCATACTGAATTCAGTCCGCCGTCCTTTTTTAAAGTCCGATTACAGGATAGAAATTATCAGCATAAGTCCGAACAGGACAATAATTGCTGCCGTTGTGATAAGGCCGGCAATCGCGCCCTTCTTGCACTTCTTGTAATTGCGGATATAGTTGTGCTTTTTGAAAATCGCACCCGCAATCAAGCCGGGGATGGCAAGGAAGAAGGAAAGGAACGCAAGCCAGAAGCTGCCGGTATCGTGCAGCGGTGTATCAAGGATTGAACCCTCGATTTTTTTCTCTTCAAGCTGCTTTTCGACAGTTTTTGCATCCGCAGGAGCATTAACGCCGGCAATGGTAACGCTCTTGAGGGGAGTTCCCTCCTCACGGAGACGCTTATACTCTTCGATTTCTTTCTTGTTGCCGAAAACGAAGTGGCCATGGCCGATATCGGTAAGCTCGGGCTTATCCTCGCTGTAATCATGCTGTGAAGGATCATAGCTGAACAGCACTTTGTGCTTCTCAAGATTCGGATCCGGAATCGGGATCGCGGAAATCAGAGAGCGGGTGTAGGGATGCATCGGGAAGTCAAACAGTTCTTCTGCGGTTGCAACTTCAACGATGTCGCCTTTGTAGATAACGCCGATACGATCGGAGATAAAGCGAACGATCGAAAGGTCATGAGCGATGAACAGATAGGTCGTTCCGCGCTCACGCTGGAACTTTTTGAGCAGGTTCAGAACCTGTGCACGGATGGAAACGTCCAGTGCGGAGATAGGTTCGTCTGCAACAACAAGCTCGGGATCCATGACCATTGCCCTTGCAAGACCGATTCTCTGACGCTGTCCGCCGGAGAACTCATGCGGATAGCGGGTCAAATGCTCGGGGAGCAAACCGACTTCCTGAATGATATTCTCGACTTTCCTCACGCGATCCGCCTCATTTTCAAAGAGGTGGAAGTTATAGAGGCCTTCGGAGATAATGTAGTCAACGGTTGCGCGCTCGTTCTGAGATGCAGCGGGATCCTGGAAAACCATCTGGATGTTGCGGATAACTTCGCGGTCCAGTGAATGGGGAATCTTGCCGGAGATGCGAACGCCCTTGTAATAAATTTCACCGGCGGCGCAGGGGTTGACACGAATTACGGCACGGCCGATCGTGGTTTTACCGGAACCGGACTCGCCGACGAGAGAGAACGTTTCACCCTTGTAAATGTCGAAAGAAGCGTTTTTGACTGCACGCACGGCATTGTCGCCTTTGCCGAAGGTGATGTCAACATTTTTCAACGAAAGGAGAACTTCCTTGCCGCTTGCATCAACAGGAGCTTTTTCGGGCAGATGGGAAACCCTACCCTCTTTTGCGGTAATTTTTTCTTTATGTTCCACAGTTCTACCCTCCCATTAAATATTGAACGCTTTAATCATCTTGTCGTGGATGTTGTCGATCGCGGCAGGCTTGTCGATCTTGGGCGCTCTGGGATCAAGCAGCCAAGTCTTTGCATAGTGAGTTTCCGTGATCTTGAACATCGGCGGAGCTTTGACGACATCGATTTTCAAACAATAAGGATTTCTCGGTGCGAAGGGATCGCCCGCAATCTTATTGTAGAGAGAAGGCGGCGTACCGGTGATTGAGAACAGCTCGGTGTCGCGCTGTGCAAGCTGCGGCAATGAGGAGAGCAGTGCCCATGTGTACGGATGACGCGGGTCATAGAAGACCTCTTCGGTCGTGCCGACTTCAACAATCTGTCCTGCATAAAGAACTGCAACGCGGTCGGCAACATTTGCAACAACACCGAGGTCATGCGTGATGAAAACGATCGTGTAATTGAATTCTTTCTGCAAATCTTTGATGAGCTTGAGAATCTGTGCCTGAATGGTAACGTCAAGCGCAGTGGTGGGCTCGTCGCAGATGAGGATCTTCGGCTGGCAGGAAAGCGCAATTGCGATAACAATACGCTGACGCATACCGCCGGAGTACTGGAAGGGATAATCGTCGTAACGGTTTTCAGCATTGGGGATGCCGACCTTACGCATCATCTCGATTGCACGCGCACGTGCTTCAACCTCGGAGCAGTCCTGATGCTTCATAATGATGGAGGAAATCTGCTTGCCGATGGTGATGATCGGGTTGAGCGATGTCATAGGATCCTGGAAAACGGTTGCGATTCTTCTGCCGCGGATACGGGTCCAGTCCTTTGCATATTTAAGCTTTGCAAGGTTGATAACGCAGGTACCGTGGATGCGTTCTTCGTTCTCGTCAAGGAACCTGACGCGGAAAGCGACATCATCGAATACATCGGTTCTTGTTGCGTCATCGTTAAGGTCGAGACCGTTTTTCATTGCGTTGCGAACAACCTTTACAAGGTCGTTAATCGCCTTGATACGTTTTGCAACATTGTATCTGCCGACGGACAGATAAATTTCTTTTGCGATAATCTCGTTGCGCGCAATTTTGTCTGCGGAAACGGGCTGAGCACATGCCTCTCTGTACTGAGCGGTAAGCTGAGCCATTTCGGTCTTGAACTGGGTGTTGTACGCAACGTCGTTGTTCATTGCCTGCTTATGTGCGGCAATGGTCTTTTTGCGCTCATCTTCAAGCTGCTTAAGTTCCTCGTCCATTTTTTTGATGCTGTGAGAAAGCTCCTTAAGGCGATCTTTCTCCTTGGACGGGTCAATTGTGAGCTTGAGGTTATAAGTCTCGGCTCTGCGGAATCTCAGATCCTCAATGCGGGTATCGAGCTGTTCAGCCTCTGCCTCGCTGAGGGTGGACCTGCGGATCCTGTCCTGCTTAAGCTCATTGATGCTGCGGTAGATTGCGGCACCGTTTTCATAGCGGGATGCTGCATTCAGCTTTGCATGAATGGACTTAATGCGCGCCTTAACCTCGGGGGTGTTGGGAACTGTTGTTTCGGCAAGTTCGGGATCATTGAAAACGATGGAACCGTTGCTGACATAGCCGTTATCATCGAGCATACCTGCGAAGGTTTTCGTGAATACGGATTTACCCGCAGCGGATTCGCCGACGATTGCGATCGATTCGTTTTCGTAAATATCCAGAGAGATGCCGCGAATAGCTGTCAGAATTCTGCCGCGAACGCGGAATTCGACTTCAAGATCCTTAACGGATAACAATACTTTCTTTTCTTCCATAGCGGTGTCCTCTTATCTGTGCGTTCTCGGGTCGGATGCATCGCCCAGGTTCTGACCGACAACATACAGGATAATCGTGATAATGGATGCCAACAGAACGGGGCTCCAGAATTCGATTTCCCAACCGGGGGTAACCATTGCGCTCTGTGCAGCTTCGATCAGCTTACCAAGGGACATCTCGGAAAGACCCATGCCGAGGTAGGACAGGAAGACTTCGTAAGAGATGTAAGAAGGAATCTCGGTTGCCGCAACGGTAACGATAACGGAGGTCATGAACGGGAGGATGTTTTTCATTGCAATGCGAACGGTGGAAGTACCGAGGCACTTCGATGCAAGGTTATATTCGCGGTCGCGGATGATGACAACCTGCGTTCTGATGAAGTACGCGATACTTATCCAGCCTGTGATCGTCATTGCGAAAACCATGGACCAGAAGCTCGCGGTGAACAACATAACAAGAACGGAAATCAGCAAAATGTACGGAACATTGCCGACAATGTTGTAGATAACCATCATGACGGCATCGACTTTTTTGGAGAAGCCCCAAAGTGCGCCGACGGTGACGCCGATAGTCATGTTGATAAGTGCGCAGACAAATGCAAGGGAGAGGGAAATCTCCGCACCGTGCCAAATCGCATCGAAAGTGGACTGGCCGGCACCGCCTGTACCGAGAATGGTATGCAGGCTGAAGCCCCATTTGTCGATCGCCTTTGCGGGACTCAAATGCTTTGCGGTTGAGTCGAGCAGGTTTGCGTATGCATCATATCCGGAGAAAATCGGATAGATGTAGGAAAAGATAATGATGAACGCCAGAATGGCAAGAACAACGATGTTTATCTTTTTCTTGAAGAACACACGGAAAACCGAGTGCCAATAGGAGTATCGCGGCGCGGTAATCTTTTCGGAGTCGATGTTGCTGTCACAGCGGGAAAACAACTCCTCCTCTTTCATACCGAGATCGCTGACATTTACCAATTCAGAAGCCATTTTTATTACCTCGCTTTCTGTACGAAGGAGATTCTCGGGTCAACGAGCGTCATGAGGAGGTCGCCGAGAATGATGGCAACAACCGACAGCAGCGCGTAGAACAGAGTCAAACCGACAATAACGTTGTTATCGTACATGCTGATAGCCGTGGTGAGCAGGCCACCTGCACCGGGAACAACATAAACGCGTTCGGTGATGATCGCGCCGACAAGTGCGAACAGAACCGTGCCCGGGATACCGTGAATGATGGGGATTGCAGCATTCTTGAAGATATGCTTGCTGAAAATCTCACTCTCGGAAAGACCGCCTGAACGAGCGAACTTGACGTAGTCGGAGTTCATCTGGTCGATCATGTAGCGGCGCAGCCACTTCATCAGGTTACCGATGGAGGGAAGTGCGAGGGAGATAATGGGCAAAACATACATCAGCCATGTACCTTTATCAAGGTCGAAGGTTGTGGGCATACCGATGAGTCGGCCGAGAGCCTTAACCATGAAGATGTACGCAAGGGAGGGAACGGCGAGACTGAAAACGATATAAATCGTGCCGATCTTGTCGCCCAGCTTGTCTTTTTTGCGTGCCATGGAGATGCCTGCGGGAATACCGATGAGGTATGCAAGAAGACTGGACAGAATACCGAGGATGAACGAGAAGCCAACCTTGGAATAAGTCTTGTTGACAGTCTGAACGTTTGTGTAGTCATCGGTGAAACGCGCTGCGGTAACAGGGGAAGCATCCTTCGAACCTGCAACATAAGTCGCTGTGTGAAGATCGTCCGCACTTTCCTCAACGAAACCGGTGGGGAAAGTTATCGGTTTCTTAACGAATGAACCCTGGGATTTGGTCATCGTTGTGAACACATCGACGCCCTGGTTAACAGCAAAGGAAGTACCGAGGGAAATGGTCAGAAGGTTCTGATGAACATAAGGGAATTTGTTGTTGAAATAGAGCAGGTACTTGTGAGTTGTACCGTTGCCCATGATAGCCGGGGAGAAAACTTTCTTTTCGGAACCGACGGGGTTATAGACGGGATCATAGAAAGTGAATGTCAATCCGCGATCGGCATCGGCAACGCCGCTTGCCTTGTGGATATTATCAATAGTGAAAATGCTCCCGAAGTATTTAAGCACGCGAGAAATGAGGGGGATGTCACGATGCGCAAAAAGCTGAGGTGAACCGCCCTCGGCAAGACCGCGTCCGCTGGGTTTAAGAACGGCATCAAGTCGCACGACTTTATAGCCTTTACCCTCATAGTATTCGGTGAATTTTTTGATGTAAGCTTGAGCTTCTTCAGAATCTTTTTCGGCAGTTCTGCCGAGTTTAACGGCGGTCTTTGCGGTTTCTTCACCAACCTCGCCGTTTCTTACCAAGCTGTTTACATAGTCAGCATAGGTAACATAATCAAGATAGCCGTATTCTCTCCATTTGCGGTACTTATAGGCTTCTCGAGCATTATTTGTCTGATGACTGTACACGGAGTCCTTTGCAAAAACAAGGTTACGATCAAGCAAAGAGAAAATCATGATCATAACGATTATCGTTGCAGCACATGCCGAAAGCACACCGGTCAGCAATCGCTTTAATAGATATTTCGTCATATTCAGCCCCTACTCCTTATAAAGATTACAACGGGGGAAGATACGAGGTCTTCCCCCATTGTCCGTTAGTGTTCTATAAAGCTAAGTTATTGTGCGAATGCGGTATTAGAAGAGACCGAGGCACTTAGCCATGTAACCTGCGCCGTCACCGAGCATGGTGTCGAGGTAGGTTGCGGGATCACCGTAGTCAGGACCCCAACCGGATACGTCGTACAGGGTGTAGTTAGCATCCTTGCCGGATTCGGTGTAGTAACCTGCATAGTACCACTCCTGAGCATCTGCACAGGAAACGAGGTTGACAACAACGCAGCCCTGGAGAGCTTCTTCAACAGACTGCTTGAGGGTCTGAGCGCGGTTGGTGTAGATGTCGGCGCCGGAATAGTAGGGCAGATCCATAACGATGGGGTTATCCTTGGAGATCTCAACGCCGAATTCTTTGAGCTCGGTGATTGCCTGCTGAAGCTCTTCGTAAGCGTTAGCAGGATTGTGCCAACCTGCGAAACCATCGCTGGTCTGGTTTTCTGCATCCCATACCTTGATCTTAACGCCGTCAGCGTCGATCTGAGCCTGCATGATCTCACCGTAGTAGGTGCCCTTTGCAAAGGTCTTGGATTCGCCGTTGATTTCGACGGTTACATCTTCTTCAAGAGCGACGAAGTTACCGGGGGTGTAGGAGTTACGTACGGAGTTGAGCTTGAGCTCTTCGCCGACAACCTGTCCGTTGTAGGTAGCGATGTCAAGACCCATGCCGATTGCACGACGGAAGTGAACGTTGAGCATTGCAACGTCGGTCCTCTTCTTCTGATCGTCGGTCATAGTGGAAACAGCCTTGGTCTCGTCGTTGAAGTTTGCATACGCATTACGGTTAAGGTTGAGGAACAGAACGAAGGAAGTAGCATCGGTATCGGAAACGGTGCAGTACTTTTCGAAGTTGCCGTCTGCCTTGCAGGCTTCGAGGGAAGCGGAAGAGAGACCGCAGCCGTCAAGAGTGCCTGCTTTAGTGTCTTCGTATGCCTTGGTGGGATCCTTACCGTCGTTGAACTTCCAGGTGAGGGTCTTGATGGTGATGTTGTCCTTGTTCCAGTAGGTGGGGTTCGCCTCGAAAACGATGGTGTTTTCTGCGGTGTGGTTGGTTACGGTGTAAGGACCGCAGTAAGCGATGTCGTTAACAGTCTGACCGTACTTCATGGTGCCTGCGTCAACAGCGGTCTTGTAGTCGTCCTTGCCGAATACGCCGCCCTTGGACTCAAAGTAGGTACGGCTCATGGGAGCGAATACGTTGTAGCCAAGCATGGTGATGAAGTAGCTGGTGGGCTGGCAGAGGGTGTAAACAACGGTGTTGTCGTCGGTTGCTTTAACGCCTACTTCTGCAAAATCGGTAACGTCGCCGGTGTTGTACTCGAGAGCGTTAACGATGATGTTTTCAACGAGGTATTCGAGACCGCCGCCTGCATCGAGCATATGCTGCATACCTGCAACAAAGTCGTCTGCCTTAACGTCTGCAACTTCACGGCCCTGTGCGTCAACCCACTTTGCACCCTGACGGATGTGGAAGGTGTAGGTGAGGCCGTCTTCGGAAACTTCCCAGGACTCTGCGAGAGCGGGCTTGATTTCGTTCTCGTTATCGTATTCTACGAGACCGTCGTAGGTGTTAACGATAGCTTCGGAGTCTGCGGAACGGGAGGTTGCGAGAGCGTCCCAGGTCTTGGGGTCGCTGGCGTAACCCATGTTGTAGGTGTTCTTAAGGGTGTAGCCCTTTTCGGTCAGGTAATCGATTGCCTTCTGGGTGTAGGTGCCGGTTCCGCGAACCTCATTCCACATTGCCTTGAGGTGAGTCTGATCCTCTGCGGTAATGAGCTCGGTGGTGACGAGAACATTGTGGAAACGGTCGGAGTCATTGCCCCAGAGAACGGTGGAAGCGGAACGCTTTGCAACACGGCTCAGACCGTAGTTGCCGCCGTTGGTGGTGCCGGGGATGAGAACAGCAGCTTCAAGAAGCTTTGCCTCAGCCTGTGCCATAAGAGCATAACGCTTGGAAACGTTCGTCTCTTCTTTTGCAGCCTGGTAAAGGGTGTTGAATGCGCCGAGCTGTGCATCATAGATAGCAGCAGACATTGCATTGTAGTCGCCGGTGGGGAGCTCAGTGGTGGGAACCGTGGTTGCGGGAACCTCGGACTCTGCCGGCTTGTTGGTGTTGTTGGGTGCGGGTGTGGTCTTGTCATCGCCGTTGTTCTTGCAGCCTACAAAGCCGAGAACCATGACGAGTGCGAGAAGAGCACACAGTACTCTTTTTAGGTTTTTCATCGGATGTCGTCCTTCCTAAATTTTTTTATTTTCACGCACAAGGCGCAAAAACCGAATTAAATGATGCAGATACGTGCGCCGCAATTAAGAACCCCGTGATTCGGGGTAGTATATGCCCGTGCACTTTAGTCTGACGCATTTATTATATCATCTTAACCGCCTTATCGCAAGTGTTTTTCTAAAACTTTTTTTATTCCTGCTTTTTTCAAAAAAACCTTTATCGGCTTAATTTTTCAGGAATATATCTTTCTTTTTTGATATTATATGCACAACATTTTTTCGTCTTTTTTCAAAAAAAGTTCGTTTGCTGCACCTCCGAACGGTTTCGCGGCGGAGCGATTCCCGCCCGGTTTTCGTCAATACTGTAATTTTGTGTCATTAATACGGTATTGCACCGAACGGCGGTGTATGCTAAAATCGAACCACGGCCGTTCGGCTCGCGGCGCAGACAATAAGGGTTCAAAGCGCAAAAACCGAAACCGCCGATTAAATTAATATTTCAGTATTTCGGAGGGTCTCCAATGGCGAATTTTACCGAGCGGGAAATCAAACGCTCCTTTATTAAGCTTTTGAACGAAAAGCCGCTGAGCAAAATCAGCGTCCGCGATATTGTTGAAGACTGCGGGATCAACCGCAACTCCTTTTACTATCATTTTCAGGATATTCCCGCTCTGCTTGAAGAAATTGTTTCCGAGCAGTCAGCGGCGATCATTCAGAAATATCCGCAGCCGGATTCCCTTGAAGAATGTTTCCGCGCCGCATTTGAGTTCGCGCTCAGCAACAAACGCGCGGCCTACAACATCTTCAACTCCGTTAACCGCGACCTGCTTGACCGCGAGCTGCTTCGGCTGTGTGACAAAACGGTTTCCGCATATATAACAAAAAGCTATCCCGAAAGCGGCTCCTCCCGTCCGAACGCTGCCGTTATGCAGCGTTTCATCAAATGTGAGCTCTTCGGACTTATCATCGACTGGATGAACAACGGCATGAACGAAAACGCAATAACGGAGCTGCTCCGCTTTGCCGAATTCTGCAAGGAACTCCCTTCGATTGCAGGCGAATGATTCGCCTGCGAGTAATTCGCCTGCGAATAATCACCTGTTCATCGGCAGCCGACCGCAAATTAAAACATGCAAAATCTTCCGCTTCCCCGCCTCCCTGTCGGAGGCTTTTTTGTTTTATTCCCGCTGCTTTCTTCCCTTTTCAACGTTTAAAGAATCGGTTTCGGAGCCGTATCCCCGTTCCTCTTTATCCGCTTTCACGGTTTTCCCCCTTTCACCCGTTTCCCCCGCCGCATTCCGCCCGGTTTGTGCAGTCGGCCTTTTCTGCCCAAAAAACGTTCACTTTTCGCCGTTCGTCCGCTTTTCCGTCAACTGCATTGCGGCTGACCGTTTATTTTTTTCGTGCGCCGGGGTAGAATTCAGTCATAAACAAAAGCTTTCCCGCGGCGGCAGCCGTTCGGAAGGCGGAAAGAAGGCAAAATTTATGAAACTGCGTTCAACAAAGCCGCTGCGTGCGGCAAAGGGCCTGTATATCGCCCTTTCTGCGGCTCTGTGCCTGATGGGCCTGCTGCTTATCATCGTTCCCGATTTTTCCGCACAGCTTGTCGGCATTCTCTGCGGTGTACTGCTGGTTGCGTTCGGCATCGTGCGGCTTGTCGGCTACTTTTCAAAAGATTTGTATCGTCTGGCGTTTCAATATGACCTGACGTCCGGCATATTGCTGATATTGCTCGGCATCATCATGCTCTGCAATACGAGCAGCCTTATGACCGTTGTGTGCGTTGTTCTCGGGTTCTTCATTCTGACAGACGGATTGTTCAAAATTCAAATCGCGCTGGATGCAAAGCGTTTCGGGCTGTCCAAATGGTTCCTTATCCTTGCGCTTGCGGTGCTGACCGCAATCCTCGGCGGCATTCTGATGTTCCGTCCCGGCCAAGGCACAAGGGCATTGATGGTAATGTTCGGCATATCGCTGCTCTCCGAAGGAATTCTGAATTTCAGCACGGCACTGACCGCCGTCAAAATCGTCCGCAATCAGGTTCCGGATGTTATCGATGTTGAATTTCACGAATAAACGACGCCGCTGTGCAGCGTCATATAACAGCTAAGACGAAAGAAGGAAAAAAGATGCGATTTTCAAAAGCGGTTGTTAAATACCGCGTACCGATACTCATTCTTGCGCTGCTGCTGATGATCCCTTCCGCTGTCGGCATGGCAAAAACAAGGATAAACTATGATATGCTCGATTATCTCCCCGAAGATATGGATACCGTCATCGGGCAGAACGATCTGATGGAGGATTTCGGCAAAGGTGCGTTCTCGTTCATTGTTGTTGACGGAATGTCCGACCGCGATGTTGACAGTCTTTGCGAACGAATCAAACAGGTTGAACATGTTGAAACCGTGCTTTGGTATTCCTCTCTTGCGGATATAACGATTCCCAAAGAGCTGCTGCCGGACAGTATATATAACGAGTTCAACAACGGTGATTCAACCCTTGTTGCAGTGTTTTTGGACAGCGCAACTTCCGCGGATGTCACCATGGACGCGATAAGGCAGATACGTTCCGTGTGCGGCAGCCAATGCTTCGTTTCCGGCATGTCCGCGCTTGTCACCGACCTTAAGGATCTTTGCGAAGAAGAAGAACCTGTATATGTCGGAATTGCTGTTTTGCTCGCATGTGCGGCAATGGTTATCTTCCTTGACAACTGGCTGATACCGTTTGTGTTCCTTGCCTCAATCGGCATGATGATCCTGCTGAACATGGGCACAAACTACTTCTTCGGCGAGATTTCGTACATCACAAAGGCTCTTTCCGCCGTGCTTCAGCTTGCGGTCACGATGGACTACTCCATCTTCCTCTGGCACAGCTACAACGAGCAGCGGCAGCTGCATTCCGATCCGAAGGACGCCATGGCGGCAGCAATTCATGCAACACTGACAAGCGTTATCGGAAGTTCCGTAACGACCGTTGCAGGATTCATCGCGCTCTGCTTCATGTCCTTCACTCTCGGAAAGGATCTCGGCATTGTCATGGCAAAGGGCGTTGTCCTCGGCGTTATCGGCTGCGTGACGGTTTTGCCCTCAATGATACTTTTGCTTGACAGGCCGCTGCAAAAGCTGATGCACAAATTCCTGATTCCCGACATGAAGGGTTTCGCCAAAGGCGTTGTGCGCATCTTTCCGGTGTTCCTCGTTATCTTTGCGCTGCTGATTCCGCCCGCATATTACGGCTACAACAAAACGAATGACGAAGTTTATTACGATATGGGTCAGTGCCTGCCGGAAGATATGGAATATGTTATCGCAAATTCAAAACTTTCGGAGGAGTTCGGCATTGCTTCAACGCACATGGTGCTTGTTGACGCCAAGCTGCCCGCAAGCTCCGTGCGCAGTATGCTGAACGAAATCGAGCAGGTCAAGGGCGTTAAATACGCACTCGGGCTTGAATCCGTCATCGGGTCCGCCGTTCCCGAAGAGATCCTGCCGGACAGCATCCGAAGCATTTTAAAGAGCGACCGTTGGGAGCTTCTTCTCATCAACTCGGAGTATAAGGTTGCGGGCGACGAAGTCAACGATCAGATAGACAGCCTGAATTCTGTCATCAAACGCTATGACAGTTCCGCAATGCTGATCGGCGAAGCCCCCTGCATGAAGGATATGATCGAAACAACGGGACACGATTTTGAAGTTGTGAACGCCGTATCGATAATTGCGATATTCATCATCATTGCCGTTGTCGAAAAGAGCCTCTCTCTGCCGTTCATTCTCATTGCGGTCATTGAGCTTGCGATCTTCATCAATCTCGGTCTTCCGCATTATCTCGGCCAGTCCCTGCCGTTCATCGCACCGATATGCATCAGCACGATTCAGCTCGGCGCAACGGTCGACTATGCAATACTCATGACAACACGCTACAAAGCCGAGCGGCTGAACGGCTGCGGCAAGCGTGAAGCGGTATCCGCGGCACTCGCCGCCTCCGTCCCGTCGATAATCGTATCCGGCACGGGATTGTTCGCCGCAACTTTCGGCGTTGCAATTTATTCGGATATCGACATCATAAGCTCCATGTGCATGCTCATGGCAAGGGGCGCGGTTGTCAGCGTTGTATGCGTAATCTTCATCCTTCCCGCATTGCTGATGCTCTGCGACAGGATCGTTATTGCAACAACTCTCGGAATGCGCAAACTTAAGAAACACGGCGGCGACTGAATGCCGCGATAACACCGGCCGAGTGCCGAACGCTGTCCGCACCCGGAACCTTTCCGGAGAACTCTCCCGCAAAGTCGGGCACCGATTTCCGGAAGGTCCGGCTGCACGGCAAATATCAAATTAAATTTTTCGGAGAATTAATACAATGAAAAGGAATATTAAAAAACCGCTTTGCATCACGCTTTGTACGCTCCTGCTTGCAGGCAGCATCGGAATTGCGGCTCACGCTGCCGTTCCGAACGAAAAAAACTTCGGCACTGCCG
>UMGQ01011853.1_pt1 | contig 17474 bp, 10 predicted proteins | sample 1965311 | NCBI WGS metagenome assembly UMGQ01 (sample SAMEA4836076, study PRJEB28245) | human gut metagenome | biome: gut microbiome; material: fecal sample | place: Denmark | collected 2008 | reverse complement strand
AGACTGACGGCGGGCTGACAACCGTAAAAAAATGCGTTATGCAGGCAATGGAGTTCGGAATGGTGCTGGAAGGCGACACGGCTGATTCTACCGGAGGGCGTAAAGCAAAACTGTATGAACTGAATCCTGATTATCAGTATTTTTTATTTATAATTGTTGATAACAACGATCTGATCTGTAAGATCTGCGATTTTGGATTTCATATTAAAAAAGAGTTCACGCGCACTTTTATATTGCATCATCTCTTGGATAGTGTTTATGGCTTGATTGATGATGCGTTGGCTGAATATGAAATCTCAACGGCTTGCCTTGCCTTGCCCTGTGTTTTGCATGACGGTATTGTTATGGACTGGTATTATAATCCGTCCGTGGTCGGGCTGAATATTAAAAAAGAGATAGAGCAAAAATACGATATAAATGTTATTGTTCAAAATGATATGAAACTCACGGCGATCGGAGAATGCGCTTGTGCCGGCAAAAATATAGTAAATATTGCAACCGTTCAGTTCGGGCATAACGGTATAGGCGTTGGGGAAACCGTAAACGGCGAACTGTTGACCGGAAGTGCCGGATTTGCCGGTGAAGTCGGTTACACGGAAGATATTAGAAAAAGCATCATGGGTATTTCTTTTCCCGCCAAGATTGTCAGGAATATCATTATTTATCTTAACCCGCAGTTGATCGTATTTTACAGATCTCAGCGCCAGAATCAGTTTGAAAAAATATTTGACACTGCTGTTCGGAAACTGCCGAAGTATGCATTACCGGAATTCAAAGTGTCAGACGAATATTCAGAAAGCATAGTCCGCGGATTTATTTCTCTTATAAATAAGAACGGCTATTTTATAAAACCAGGGGTAAAAATATGAAAAGTTTGTTTAAAAAGAAATCAACAAGGGAAATCCTAGCCTTTTCGCTGCTGCCGTTTGGCATCAGTACAATTTACAGCATTGTGGGCACAGCGCTGAACATGTATTTTACCGATGTGCTTGGGCTTTCTCTTTCCATGACAGGTATCATGCTGGCGGTAACAAAAGTATGGGATGCTGTTAATGATCCTTTAATGGGCATGCTGGTGGATAAAACCAATACACGCTGGGGTAAGTGCAGACCGTATGTGTTCTGGATGTCAGGACCCATGATTTTGGTAACAGCCTTGCTTTTTGCTCCGGTAGATTTCGGGCAAACAGGTAATTTTATCTATGCCATTATTGCTTACATACTTTATTATACGATTTATACTGCGCTGGATATCCCGAATAAAGGCCTTGCGCCGCTTGTTTTTCCGGAAGATAAACTGCGAGTAAAAGCGCTGTCTTGGAGCAATATTCTCGGCTCCCTCGGTTCTGTTTTGCCTTCACTTCTGTTCTTCACCGTTGCCGGCCTTTGGGGCAGGGAAAATCAAAAGCAGGGCTACTTCTTTTCTGCGCTTATTTTTGCAACGCTCGGTGCGGTACCGATGTTCTTTTCTGCATTCGGATTTAAGGAAAAGATCAAAATTCCGCCTAAAAAAGAAAAATATATCGATGGTCTTAAAATCGTTTTTAAAGATAAAAAGTATATTGTTCTAACCATTGCAATGTTCTTTTCGTCTATTGTAAACATCGGCTCCATGTTTCTTCCTTATTTTGCAAAATGGAACTGTATCGGTGTGCTTCCGATAGATCAACTGTGCGATTGGATCAATCAGACTTTCGGTATTTCTTTGCAACTCACAAGTGAAGGGCTTTTAACACCGTTACTTCAGATCGGAAGCGGTATATCCTATATGCTTTCCATGGCGCTTATTCCGCTGTTCCTTAAAAAGATGGACAAAAAAACGCTTTGGATCGGCACATCCATCATCGGTATCGCAGCGGATATTATCTGCTTTATTGTTGGCATTTGGATTGTTCCATACAACACGTTTGCAGGCGCAGTGGTATATATGATTCTTCGTTTCTTTACAAATTTCCCGGTTGGCATTATGACCGTTCTGACCACTGCCATGTTTTCTGATGTTGTGGAAGATCTTGAAATGCGTACCGGCAAACGCCTTGAAGGAACGGTTTTCTCGTTCCAAAGCCTGATCAGCCAGATTTCCGTAGCAATATTCAATGCGCTTCTTCTAAATGTTGTAGACGCATTTGGATATAATGTGGATAAAATGAATGCGCTGACCAACAATCTGACACAGCCGCTGATCCAAAGCCCAACGCAGTCTTTTGTATCCGGCGGTGTGGATTATACATTGCTTCTGAACGTTATTTTCTTCCTGTTAACGGCATTCGGTGCAATTGGTCTGCTGCTGCAAACAATCCCGATGTTTTTCTATAAGTTTGATGAAAAAGCACAGGCGGGCAAACTGAAAGCCTTTAGGGAAGAAAAGGAAAGACGTGAAAATGAAGAACTGAATGCATTAGCAGCGGAAAACGAAAAAAGCGCAAGTGATGCAAAATGAGTAAAAAGAAAAAAATAACAACGGCAATTCTTATTGCTTTTGCTATTCTGATTGTTGCGGGGGTGATTATTTTGTCCGTATTGTATTCCTCTTCAAGCAGATCCATGATCAATAAAACAGAGATACAGGAGTTTCAGACGGATTCAGCAGATTTTAAGGTTGCTGTAATTTCAGATACGCAGCTGCCGCCTACTGAAAAACAGCTTGCAGAAGATGATACGTATTTAATCAACCTAAAAAAAGCGCTTACGGTTATGAAAAACAATCAAGTGGATATGATCTTGTTTGCCGGAGATATCGGCGATCTTGGCACTGCATTTGCTTTTCAGACATATGAGGACGCGATTGATGAAGTGTTTGGCAGTGATCGGCCGATCATCCAAAATATTATGGGCAACCACGACTACTGGAGCAAAAACGTGTTTACTTACCGCCCGCACAAGGCGGCCTACGAGCGCGTTACGGGTTCATCGCCATGGACGCATTATGTGGTCAACGGCTATCATTTTATAGGCGCTTCTCCTGATACCGGAAGTATGCAAAACGGCTATAAATATACTTTGAAATGGCTGGACAGCGAACTGCAGAAAGCGGCTGCGGATTCGAACGGAAAACCGATTTTCGTCATGACCCATAATCAGCCGGAAAATACCAGTTACGGCAGCGAAGATTGGGGCGATAAGAATCTGGACAGCGTGTTTTCCAAATACCCGAATGTGATTGATTTCAGCGGCCATGTTCATTATTCGCTGTTGGATGAACGATCAATCTGGCAGGGCGCTTACACAGTGATCAATACGCAGTCCCTGTCTTATACAGAGCTTGAAGAAGGCAAGGAAAACGGAACCGTTCCCCCCGATGCCGAAGCTACACCGATGGGATATATTATGGATTTCACGGCAGATTCCATCACGATTCACCGTGTGAATTTTGCTGACGGTGATTTTGGAAAAGAAGAAAAAGCCGATAAAGTCTGGAGTTTTTCATTGCCTTATGTGAATGACGGCAAATATTCGTTTGAAAACAGGAAAGCGGTGAACACAGCGCCGGAATTTACGGATACGATCGGCAGCGCAAGCATCAGTGAAGATAAAGTGATCTTATCTTTTCCGGCGGCAAGTGACGATGATTTTGTCCATTCCTATAAAGTGGTCATGGATGATCGGGAAACAAAATATTATTTCAGTGATTTCTATAACGGAATAGACGATATGAATCAAACCGTTGATCTGGAATTGCAGCTGCCTGCAAAAGGCAACCACCATTTTAAGATTTATGCTGTAGACAGTTGGGATGAAGAAAGCAAAAACTGTGTGGAAATCGATCTGGATATTCAGTAGCCGGATTCATAAATTTAAACCATGTTCAATACTTTTCAGATATAAGAGAGGGTAAATATGAAATATAGGATTCGCAGAGATCTGCATACGGATTTCAATATTTTTGAGGAAAATAAGCTTGCTGAAAGAAGTTATTTTATACCGTTTTCCAATGAACGGGCATTGTGTGATACGGATTATAAAACGGAGCGCTATCATTCAGACAGGATAACTGTACTCAGCGGCGAGTGGGATTTTGCATATTTTAAAAAGCTGAGCGAAGTGCCTGCTGATTTTGACACGGATAATATTGCTTTTGACAGGATCACTGTGCCGTCTACATGGCAGAGAACCGGATACGATCAGATCGCATACATAAATACAAGGTATCCGTTTCCAAAAAGGCCGCCGCACATACCTGATGATGTTGCAACAGGCATATACAGAAAATGTACGGAAATATCGGATCCTGAAAAAAACTATATTCTTACCTTTTTGGGTGTAGCGGGCGCACTGTCTGTTTATGTAAACGGCAAATATGTCGGCTATAGCGAAGGCTCGCACAATACGGCGGAATTTGATGTTTCAAATTACATTTGTGCCGGGAATAACGAGATCGTGGCAGTTGTGTATAAATGGAGCAACGGCACTTACTTGGAATGCCAGGATATGTTCCGCGAAAACGGCATATTCCGCGATGTGTATTTGATACAGCGTGAAACGGATTACATTCATGATTTTCTGTTCAGAACTTCTAAAAACGCTGACGGAACATATGATCTGAAGGTCTCTGTGCGCGGCAGTTTTTCTCCGGACGCAGAGATAGAGATCACGGCAAAAGATTTGTTTGATAAGCATGTTGATAAAAACGGCAAAGCAGAATTGCACTCTCTTTCGGTGAAAGAATGGTCTGCGGAAACGCCGAATGTATATGAAGTGCATATCTTACTTAAAAACGGTTCCAATGTAACAGAGGCAATACGCACTTATATCGGTTTCAAGACGATCCGAATTGACGGCAATGTTTTTCTTTTCAACAATCAGCCGATAAAACTGCTTGGCGTCAATCATCACGATACGCACATGACAAAGGGATATGCCATGTCTGTGGCGGATCTTGAGCAAGATGTGCGTTTGATGAAAGCGTATAACTGCAACGCGGTGCGCACTTCCCATTACCCGCCTGATCCGGTATTTTTAACAATGTGTGACCATTACGGCCTTTATGTTGTGGACGAGGCGGATATTGAAACACACGGTTTTTATGCAGTGCCTTACAGTACCTATAATCCCAACAGACTCAGCAATGATATCAGATGGTCATCGCATTATCTGGACAGAGTGAAAAGAATGTATGGGAGAGATAAAAATCACCCTAGCATTACCATGTGGAGCCTTGGCAATGAATCCGGCGGTTATAAATGCCAAGATGTGTGTTATGCGTATCTGAAAAAAGAAGATCCCGGTATTCCGGTTCATTATGAGGGCGTAACACGCAGCAGCAAATGGGCGTATGACGTAGTGTCCAGAATGTATGCCACGCCGACTCTGATGAGAAAGATTCTTAATGGCACTGCAGGAAAGAAGTATAGGGATAAACCGTTCTTTCAGTGCGAATATGCCCATGCTATGGGGAACGGCCCCGGCGGTCTTGAGGAATATGTGCAGTTATTTTATTCCTCAGATCAGTTTATGGGCGGCTGCATATGGGAATGGGCAGATCACAGTGTATATGATGAAAACGCTAAGTATAAGTGGACTTACGGCGGTGATCACAATGAGCCGATACATGATGGTAATTTCTGTGTTGACGGTTTGTTTTATCCGGATCGCAAACCATCCAGCGGCGCGGAAGAAATGAAGATCTGTTACCGTCCGATCAGAGCCGCTTATATCGATGAAGATATTTTTGAAATTAAAAATATAAGGTATTTTAAAGATAGTGCGGACATTGCTATTCATTTTAATATCACTGTAAACGGTGAGATCCGGCAGAGGGGAACAGTGAAAAGCGTTCTTAATGCCGGCAGTTCGAAACGAATTAAAATCAATTCTTCTTATTTTAAACAGCATGATCAGGATGTGTTTGTTAACTTTATTTATACGGATAAGTATACCGGCATGGAAATTGCCCGCGAGCAATTGATCGTTTCGGCTGCTCAGCTGAAAAAAGCGGATTATTCTGCAAGACCGGCTGCTATTTCTGAGGTCGGCAACATCATATCCGTAACTTATGACGGCGGAAAAGCAATCTTTGATAAAAAGAAAGGTCTTGTACGCTACAGCAAAAAGAATACGGAATACTTGAATGAAACGCCTTTAGATAAGGCGCATGGTTTTGTGCCGCATATTTACAGGGGAAAGCTGGATAATGATCAGTATATGGTCATTTTCTGGAAGATCCTTGGGCTGGACAGCGCAGCCGCGAAACTGGTATCATGCTGTGTAAAGCATAAAAACGGAATCAAATATGTAAGCACGGTCTATGATTTCGTTACAAGAGGGTTGTTTGTGCTTGCACGGTCTGAGGTCAGTTATTTCTTTGATCAAAACGGCAAGATAACAATCAGCGCTTCCCTTAAAAAGGTGTGCCCGCTGACAGATCAGCTTCCTCGTTTCGGTGTTCATGCTGAGTTAAAAAAAGAGTTTGAGAATGTTGTATACTACGGCAGAGGTCCGCTGGAGAATTATTCGGATTTCAAGGAGCATGCCCCGATTGGCATTTACAAAACAAGCGTATCAGACATGGCACATAAATATATCAAACCGCAGGATTCCGGAAACAGAGGCGATGTGCGCTACAGTATTCTTACAGATCATAAAAATACTGGTCTCCGATTTACTGCGCTTCAAAAATACATCAGTTTTAATGCCAATCACTTTACGCTTGAACAGTTAAAAAGGGCTAAGCATATTGAAGATCTGCCGGATTGCAACACAACTTTTCTGGCCGTTGACGGATATGTTCGCGGCACGGGTTCCGGCAGCTGCGGACCAATTCCCGCTAAAGAGCACTGGATTGATTTTGGTTACTTTAAACCGCTTTGCTATTCTTTTGAAGTAGAGCCTTTTAACCAGAAAAACGAGGAGTAATCGCCATGAAAAGAAAGATTATTATATCGGTTATCATCATAGTTCTGTGTGCTGCCTTGTTGATCTCATCCACAGCGTCTGCCGGCAGCGGATATGCGGATCTGCCCGCTCCCGCAGGTGCTCAGAACCTTGCAGTTACACAGTATGAAAGTGCTGAGAACGCAAAGGGCGTTTCCAATGCCAATACATATAAAGCAGTTGATTCAGACACGGATACTGCATGGCGTTCTTCTGCCAAAACGGACGCACTGATCCTTACTTTTAAACAAGAACAATCTTTTAATACCATCGTATTGCGTGAAAAAGGCTGGAACATCAAAAAATTCAATCTTTCTTATTATGTTGATGAGCCGGGCAATGAACACTGGGAAAAGTTTTATGAACAGGATTCCGTCAACGATTACAGATATTGCGCCTTTGAGACCGTTACTGCAAAACAGCTCAAACTGGAGATTACGGAATCAGACAGCATTTTCAAAATAAGAGAGCTTGAAGTATATAACATTGCGAAAAAAGAACGCTCTGATTTTCGTGTTTCCGACTATGTTGTTACGCCGCAACTTGCAAGCGGAGAGATCTTTGATCCGCAGTCCAGCAATTATTTGTCTCCGGAATACTGTGATGTTGTAAATCAGATTCATGTTATTGCCTCTGCAAAATGGAATGACCGGGGCGAATTGGTTATTCCGGACGGATTAACGGGTGCTGAATTAAAGGATTCCGTGCAGAGACTTCGGAATTATTACGGCGAAAAAGATGTGGAAATTTTTGCAACCGTATTCTTTAACGCGTGTGACCCGAATATCGTAATGACACAGTATAAAGACGCTGTTGTTACCAATACTGTTGATTTTCTTTTGGAATACGGCTTTGACGGCGTAAGTTATGACTGGGAGTATCCGAACAAAGAGCAGTGGGATATGTTCAGCGACCACATTGTTGCTTTGAAAACGGCGCTTTCGGAATATGATCTGAAGATTTCCTGTGCTGTGTGCCCTTGGAATTTTTACATGCGGGAAGATGCGATTCAGGCTTTGGATCAGATTGAGATTATGAGCTATGATCTGTTTGATGAAAACGGCAATCATAGTTCGTTTGCCGGCGGAGCAGTTCAGCCCGTTCAGTATTTTCTTGAAAAAGGTTTTCGGCCGGAACAGATCAATTTGGGATTGCCTTTTTATGCCCGCCCTGATGATGGCGGCGGCATATGGATCAATTATGATGATCCGGGATATACCCCGTCGGACAGATTTCAGAATTATTCAAACGGCATGTGGTTTTCCGGAACGCAGATGACGTTTGATAAAACGGCATACGCCATCGAAAATGATCTTGGCGGTATGATGATCTTTACTGCCACGGAGGATATTCCGTACAGTGAAGACAACAGCCTCTTAAAATCACTAAAATATGCCATTTCCAGCCGAACAACAATTGATGATAAGCAGGAGGATACAAGAGATGAAATACAATAAAAAATTAAATCCTTATATTATTTCATTTTTGGTCTCTGCTGTGCTGTCTGCTGCCGCAGTCCTGGCAATAAAATATTATATTCCATTTTCTAATGAAACTGCCGGATCTTATGCGGTTGCAACGATTTTCGGCGATTCAATCAAAGTGTTTCTAATTAAAATTTTATCTGTTGTTGCCTGTGTTTTGGCGCTGATTACGTTTCTGCTTAGAAGCAGAAAAAGAACAGCTCACAAAGCATTCTTCCCAAGTTTTACGATTGTTTTTTCCGTAATATGGCTTCTCCTCCCGCTGTTGTCTTCCTATACAATCAGCAGGTATACCGGCAGCCTAATTACGCAAACGGTTACCGGGATCGCGATCATCGCAAACGCAGTGTTTTTTATGCTCAGTGTATTTTTTGCAGGAATAGCGGCGATGGATCTTATTTATTGTATCGTTCTGCTACAAAACAGGGAACAGCGCGCAGGTTGCTCGGCAATGCTTCTTTGCGGTGTTCTTTTCGGAATTGCCATGTCAGTGTTTGCTTCGTCAGCCTTGCAGTCTGCTGTTGGTTTAAATTACGTCTTTGTCATATTTGGCGCAGTGGCGCTGATCGTTGGGATTTTCAGTCTATTCCTTGCTACCAAAGGTAATAAGGAAATGATAAAGGAATAGACAGATCAAAAATTTCTTTAAAAGTTAAACAAAAAAGCAGCACACTTTTTTAAGTGTACTGCTTTTTTGATGCCCTGCTTGCTTAAATTTTATCTGTTTAGTTTTAGAAAAGTTAAATTGATTTCGCCGTCTCTTGCATCTGCTGACCCGGAATAAGTTAGAGAAAACGTGGTTTCACTGGTTGCATTTATAATAAAATGTGCTGATCCTGTCGCACTGGATCCGTTTGTTGCCGTTGCAAAATAAACACCGTATTCCAGATGAGCGGTTCCATTGTAGAACGGGGTTACCTGCATATAATTTGCTGTTGCAAAGATTGCTGAAACTTTATAGGATACAAGGTAATATCCCGGTTGTAAAGTTATCACGTTTTCTGAAGTTTGCTGAATATTTCCAGTCGTATCAATAACATCCGGAAAGATCTGTATCTGTGTGTTCAGTGTCAGAGGCAACTGATATGCTGCGTAGGATGCAAAAGTGTTTAATGCCGGAGCACCTGTTGGCCCCGTTTCTCCTGTAGGGCCTGTGGGTCCTGTGGGACCGATTGCTCCATTTGTACCCGAAACACCGGTAGCTCCTGTGGCGCCGGTTGCGCCCGTAGGGCCGGTTACGCCGTCTGTTCCCGTTGCCCCGGTCGCCCCCGTTGCACCTGTTGGTCCAGTTGCCCCGGTAGGTCCGGTTATTCCCTGCATTCCCGTTACGCCTGTCGCTCCTGTAGCGCCTGTTGGGCCTGTAATGCCCTGCGGACCTGTTGCACCGGTAGCCCCTGTTTCTCCCATGGGGCCTGTAGCCCCCGTGTCTCCTTTAACCGTTTCTATACATACACACGGTTTATTATTGCACGGATTGCATCCGAAATGATAAGTTTTCATATCGCACAAACTTTCTTTTTCTGAACTTGGTATCTTTTATATTCTATAGTATTCAAAACCGGAAATATCTGTTAATTTATGAAATTTGAAATAAACGCCGATATTTTTATTAAAATATTTACAATCTGTTCATTTTTATTTTTGCGTATTTTGTTTGTTTTTACGATATTTTACCATATTTATTGACAGTAAGTGTTTGTTATTATTATAATATACATCATCTTAAAATTGTTATATGGGTGTCAGTATGAAGAGCCTGCTTGTTTATTTAAAAAACTATAAAAAAGAATCTTTTTTTGCGCCGCTTTTTAAAATGCTGGAGGCAATTTTTGAACTGATCGTTCCGCTGGTTGTTTCATCCGTAATTGATAACGGTATTTTAAGAAACGATTACAGAAAAGTGCTTTACGATGTGGGCATCATGGTAGTGCTTGCTGTTGTAGGCATGTCTGTTTCCGTAACCGCGCAGTATTTTGCTGCAAAAGCTGCTGCCGGTTTTGGAAGAGAATTGCGCTCAGATTTGTTTAAGAAGATACAGTCTCTTTCTTTTTCTGAACTGGACAGCGCCGGAACGTCAACGCTTGTAACCATTATGACGAATGATACGGCACAGGTGCAAAACGGCGTTAATATGGTGCTCCGTTTATTCTTACGGAGCCCGTTTATCGTTTTCGGCGCGCTGGTTATGGCCTTTACCATTGACGTGCAATGCGCACTGATCTTTTTGGTTACAATACCGATTTTGACCGTCGTTATCGTTGCAATCATGAGATATACGATGCCGCGTTACCGATCTATCCAGTTCCACTTAGATGAACTTACGCTGAAAACGCGCGAAAATCTGTCCGGCGCAAGAGTAATACGCGCTTTCACTCGTGAGGCGGAAGAAACGGAAAGTTTTTTTGAGAAAAACAAAGCACTTTCACATCTTCAAAAGGCGGTCGGCAGAATCTCTGCTCTTATGAATCCGCTTACGTATGTGATCATCAATGTTGCTATCATCGTTTTGATTTATGAAGGCGGCGTTCGGGTAGATACCGGGGATCTTTCACAGGGGCAGGTTGTTGCTCTTTACAATTATATGAGCCAGATCCTTGTTGAACTTATAAAACTTGCAAATCTCATCGTTACGGTTACAAGAAGTTTTGCCTGTGCGTCAAGAATTGAAAACGTGTTTAAACTCCAAAATTCTCTTCAGCACAGCGATAACACAGTGAAAGCAAATGATTATGCAGTTTGCTTTGATCATGTTTTCCTTAAATACAACGGCTCTTCAGAAGAGTCCTTAAAAGATATTGATTTTAGGGCAAATAAAGGAGATATTATCGGTATCATCGGTGGCACGGGCAGTGGTAAAACAAGCATGGTTTCCCTGATTCCTCACTTTTATGACGCAACAGAGGGCACGGTTTATGTAAACGGCGTTGATGTGAAAGCGCAGGAGGATCATCTTCTCAGAAATAAAATAGGATTTGTGCTTCAAAAAGCTGCACTCTTTAAAGGTACGGTGCGGGATAATCTTTTGTGGGGCAATAAAAATGCAACAGATGATGAAATGCGTGCTGCTCTTAAAGACGCCCAGGTGCTTGATACCATAAACGAAAAAGGCGGACTGGATGCGGAAATTAAGCAAAACGGCGCCAATTTTTCTGGCGGTCAGAAACAGCGGCTTTCCGTTGCAAGGGCACTGGTGCGCAAACCGGAAATACTGATTCTGGACGACAGTTCTTCCGCGCTGGATTTTGCAACCGAGGCTGCAATGAGAAAAGCCATTTTGAATCTCAGTTATAAGCCAACTGTTTTTATTGTCAGTCAAAGGGCGTCTTCCGTTATGTTTGCCGATCAGATCATCGTTTTGGATGACGGCGAATGCGTTGGCTGCGGCACACATGCTGATCTTCTGAATAACTGCGAAGTGTACAGAGAAATCTATGAATCGCAGTTCCAAAAGGAGGCAGCCGAAAAATGACAAAAACAATCATAAAAAAAGTGCTCAGTTATATTGGCAGATATAAGTTTATTCTCATCATCTCAATCTTCTGCGCTGCCGGCTCCTCTTTGCTTACGCTGTATGTACCCATTCTTATCGGCCGCGCGATCGATTATATTGTCGGCCCGGGTAATGTTGATTTTGATTCCATGATCAGCCTGTTTATAAAGATTGCTGTGATCGTTGCGGTAACTGCGCTTTTGCAGTGGCTGATGAATGTTCTTAATAACAGGATCACGTTTAATGTTGTGCGCGATATGCGCAATAAAGCCTTTAAAAAGCTGCAGGTACTGCCGTTCCAGTTCCTTGACAGTCATTCAAACGGAGAAATCGTCAGCCGCGTGATTACAGATGCGGATCAGTTCGCAGACGGTCTGCTGATGGGGTTCACACAACTTTTTACCGGAATCGTAACTATTATTGGTACGCTCGGCTTTATGATCTATATTAATTTCTGGATCGCGCTTTTGGTGGTTGTGTTGACGCCAATGTCCTTCCTGCTGGCAAATTTTATTGCAAAAAAAACATATAAGATGTTCAGAAAGCAGAGCGAGGCAAGGGGAGAGCAAACCGCTTTTGTGGATGAAATGATCACCAATCAGAAAGTTACGGAAGCATATGGGCATAAAAAAGAAAATCAGGAAAATTTTGATAAAACAAATAGAGATGTTGCGCTTTACTATTTTAAAGCTACTTTTTATTCCTCTTTTGCGAATCCGGGAACGCGGTTTGTAAATAATATCGTTTACGCAGCGGTCACCCTTTTTGGCGCCATTCTTGCCATAAGAGGGAATATAACCGTTGGCATACTTTCCAGTTTTCTTGCATACGCAACGCAGTATACCAAGCCTTTTAACGAGATCAGCGGCGTTGTTACTGAACTGCAAAACGCAGTTGCCTGTGCCGGCAGACTGATTCATCTAATCGAGGAAGAAGAGGTCGAGCCGGATACAGATCAGAAAAAGACGCTCAGCAACGCCAAAGGAAAGATTGAAGTGCAGCATGTTGACTTCAGTTATTCAGAGGATAAAAAACTTATTGAAGATCTGAATATCAGCGTAAAGCCCGGAATGCGCATTGCAATCGTGGGCCCCACAGGATGCGGTAAAACCACTATTATAAATCTTCTCATGAAGTTTTATAATGTGAAAGGCGGGGTGATTTATGCGGATGATATTCCGTATTCTAAGATCAATGTGAGATCGCTGCGATCTTCGTTTGGTATGGTGCTTCAGGATACTTGGCTGAAGTCCGGCACGATTCTGGAGAATATCACGATGGGCAAACCTGACGCCACGCTGGAAGAGGCAATAGATGCCGCTAAGAAATCGCACGCGCATTCGTTTATCCGGCGTCTGCCGGATGGATACAACACCGTGATCGGCTCTGACGGCGGTAATCTTTCTCAGGGTCAAAAACAGCTTTTATGTATTACCAGGCTGATGCTGGTGAATCCGCCGATGCTGATCCTGGATGAGGCAACATCAAGCATTGATACACGAACAGAGATCAGGATCCAGAAAGCCTTTGATGTTCTGATGAAAGGAAAAACCACTTTTATCGTTGCGCACAGACTTTCAACAATAAGGAATGCGGATCTGATCCTGGTTATGAACAGCGGTAAAGTTATCGAACAGGGCAAACATGATGAATTGCTTGCTAAGCACGGCTTTTATTATCACCTTTATAACAGCCAGTTCGCAGGTTTTGAAAATAAATGATTAAAGGAGTAAACTATGGAAAAGTTAGGCGAAATACTTGATGCGATTGACGGGGTAGTTTGGGGCCCGGTAATGCTTGTTTTTCTGGTTGGTACCGGAATATTCCTCACCTTTAAGCTGAATTTTCTGCCTTGGCGCAATCTGCCGAAAGCGCTGAAAATGGTTTTCAGCCCGGAATCCAGAAAAACGGATAAAGGGAAAGGGGATATCTCTCCTTTTTCAGCGCTGATGACTGCTCTTGCCGGCACAATCGGAACCGGTAATATCGTTGGTGTAGCAACCGCTATGATAACTGGCGGTCCCGGTGCGCTTGTGTGGATGTGGATCGCGGCAGCGTTTGGCATTTCCACGAAATACGCTGAATGTGCACTTGCTATAAAATACAGAGAGACCAATTCAAAAGGCGAGATGTGCGGCGGCCCTATGTATACGATCAAAAATGCGTTTAAACATAAAAAAATTGCGCTGATTCTTGCAGGTGCGTTTGCAGTATTTACCGTGCTCGCGTCTTTCGGAATCGGAAATATGTCTCAGGCAAATTCCATTTCTTCCTCGTTGACGCAAACATTTTCCATTCCTTCCTGGATCACCGGTATTGTGCTTGCCGTTTTAACCGGTATCATCATTTTCGGCGGTATCAAATCCATTTCCAAAGTATCTTCCGTTTTGGTGCCGGTTATGGCGGTCTTTTACATAATTTCCGGTTTGGTTGTTATTATTGCCAATTATAAAAATATTCCTGCCGGTCTTGGCACCATATGGTCTATGGCTTTCGGAGGAAAAGCTGTTGCCGGAGGTCTTGCCGGCACGCTCACGGTTTCCGTTATGCAGAGCATTCGCTACGGTGTTTCAAGAGGCGTTTTTTCTAATGAAGCCGGTCTTGGCTCCGCGGCGATAACGGCGTCTTCCGTTACAACGGACAGCCATGTTAATCAGGGTTATATCAACATGTGCGGCACGTTTATTGATACAATTGTTGTTTGCTCGATTACCGGCCTTGTTATTGCCTCTTCCGGCCTTTTGGGATCAACGGATGCAAACGGAGTACTTCTTGACGGTGCTGATCTCACCCTTGCCTGCTTTGAAAGTGTTTTAGGCAAGCCCGGTGCAGTAGTCGTTTCCATCGGCATTCTTCTGTTTGCGTGGTCCACCATACTCGGTTGGGAATACCAGGGCGAAAAGGCGCTGGAATACCTCTTTAAAAACAGAGCGATCTGCTATATTTACAGGATCGTGTTTGCCATTATGGTGTTTTTCGGTTCGGTTGCAGCACTTGACGTGGCATGGTCTTTCAGTGATATTGCTAACGGCCTCATGGCAGTGCCAAACCTGATTTCGCTGATTGTTTTATCCGGGGTTCTGCGCAAGGATACGATCGCGTATCATAAGCAGACTAAGCGAAGTAAACAAAAATAACGCTCTTATTTTTAATATTGACTTTTTATTACAAACATTATAAAATATTAGGTAGTATTTTTGATAAGAGGTGTCACGATGGCAACTTGCCCCAACTGCGGAAAGAAGATTCCATGGTGGAATATTAAGGCGGAATGCAAATATTGCGGCGTTTCCATTCCCAACTATAATTGGGTGGAACGGCTGGAAGAGGATAATCAAAAAGCAGAAGCGGCTTTCACCGTGTTCTACAGAACGATGAACCGAGTCCGTTATTCTCTTTTCGGCACAAAACTCAGGATCGTCAGATTTATACTTACATTCCTGCCAGCTGTTGCGTTTATTATTCCTTGGTCGGCTGTCAACAGCGCCGGCGAGAATTTTCAGCTTACACTGTTTTCTTTTACAGGTGCAAAATCCGCGCTGGATATCTTTCTTCAGTTCTTTAATAATTTTTCGCTGATTTGGGAGAATCTGAAGTTTGAAAACTTCTTCGGCCCAACAACATTCCTTGTTGTAGGTACGGTTTTTTATTTCCTTGCCGCTTTGTTTATTGTTATTGCGTTTTTTATGAACATTATCAAGTGCAAAAAGCCGAAAACCAAGTCTGCGATCACGTTTGATATTATCACGATTGCGTTTTCCATAGTGGCTGTTTCTTTGTTTTCATCTGCTGCCGGAATCGGCGCGGACGCTAAGGCGTTTTCGGTTGGTGAATTTGCCGTATATGACGTCAGCGGAGGATTTTTCTGGGGTTATATCATCGCGCTTGTGCTGTTTCTTGTTGCTTTGGGCATCAATATTGCGGTTGTTATCGCTCCTGCAAAATCAGATGAAACGCTTGAGCAGGAACGCCTTGCAAAGGCGGAAGCAAAGGCTGCCAAAGAACGCGAGAACGAGCTGAAAAAAGAGAAAGAACGCGAAGAGGCTGCAAAAGCGCACGAAGAAGAACAAAAACGTATTATTGAAGAGGCAAAACGTAAAGTTGCGGAGAAAAAGGCCCGGGATGAGGCTAAGAAGAAAAAGAAAAAATAAAGTTCTTGTTTAATTTTTGTAAAAGCGTCGTTTTACGGCGCTTTTTTATTGATTTCATACCGTATAAATGGTATACTTTTTATATTACATGAAAGCGGTGATTCCTATTTCCTACGATATGCTTTTCAGCCCTATGAAGATAGGCAGCCTCGAAATAAAAAACAGAGTTGTGATGGCGCCCATGCTTATGGGATTCGGCACCTTTAACGGTGATGCTACTGATCAAATGATCGATTATTATGAAGAACGTGCCAAGGGTGGTACAGGTTTGATCATTACGGAGATTACAAGGGTAAATGATTTCACCGGTGCGTCTTCCTTTGGTCAGCTTTCCGCTTCTAAAGACCGTAATATTCCGTCTATCAAACGTTTGGCAGACAGAATACATAAATACGGTGCAAAACTTTTTGTGGAACTTCACCATCCGGGAAGGCAGAATGTCAATCTTATGATCAATACCGTCCCGATTTCCGTTGCAATGGATAAGATCCTGCCCGGCAATGCTTATTCAAAACTTTTGTATGGCAAAATCGTTCCGCTCGGAAAGAAAATGGTTGAAAAGGATCTGTTTTTTAAAACCGTTGCACCCAGTAAAACAGAAAAAAGCAAATTTTCTGAAAGTGCAAATAAGGCATTGACTGTAAAACAGATCAAAAAGATCATATCCCAGTTTGGAGATGCCGCGCTGAGAGTGAAAAAAGCCGGATGCGACGGTGTTGAACTGCATGCAAGCCACGGCTATCTGATTCAGCAGTTTCTTTCGCCCGCAACCAATCACCGAACCGATCAATACGGCGGATCTCTTGAAAACAGGATGCGGTTTTTAAATGAGATTATAGATGATGTGCGTGCGAAATGCGGGCGCGATTTTCCATTAATCGTTCGCCTTACTGTTGATGAAATGTATGACCGGATTGGTCAGAAAGGCAGAGGATACGGGCTGAATGAAGGCTTGAAAATGGCAAAAATGCTGGACGAAAAGGGCATAGATGCCATTGATGTTTCCTCCGGTGCGTACGATACTTTCAACTATTGGCTGGAACCGGCAACTTTTGAATGCGGCTGGCGTAAAAATTTGGCTCAGGAAGTCAAAAAAGTTGTTAGCGTTCCCGTTATCGCGGCAAATCTGATTCGTTCACCGAAACAGGCTGAAGAACAGTTAGAGGCAGGGATTCAGGATTTTGTTTCCCTTGGCCGCCCGCATATTGCAGATCCGCACTGGGTGCAAAAGGTGCAAAACGGAAAAGAAAAAGAAATCAAACGATGCATTTGCTGTTTGTATTGCTTTGAGAGCATGATGAACGGTGCCTATACCGGTACGCATGGTCATTGCTCTGTCAATCCGTTTGTTGGCAGGGAAAAGGAAAAACTGAAACAAAACGGAAACGGAAGAAAAGTATTGATCATTGGTGCAGGCGTTGCGGGTTTATGTGCTGCAGAACTTCTTGCGCGGCGCGGTTTCAGCGTTACTGTTCTCGA
>UMGQ01013198.1_pt1 | contig 19719 bp, 17 predicted proteins | sample 1965311 | NCBI WGS metagenome assembly UMGQ01 (sample SAMEA4836076, study PRJEB28245) | human gut metagenome | biome: gut microbiome; material: fecal sample | place: Denmark | collected 2008 | reverse complement strand
GGCTCGGCTGGCTTTGCTATTACCTTGCGGTAAACGTAAATGGATATGATCGCAGTAATCACTTCCGTGATCCAAAACGCATTCCAGACGCCAACCGCTCCGAGAAACCTGCTGAGTAAAAACGCAGTCGGGATGATAACCACTACATACCGGCAAAGGGAAATCAGTAAAGAAGGGGTGCCTTTTCCAAGTCCCTCCAATGCGCCGGAAGAGGTAACAGAAACCGCCGAGACGATAAATCCGGACCCGATGATGCGCAAGGCAGTTTCCCCGGCCTGGATCGTCGCTTCCGTGTGGGTAAACAGCCCTATCAGCTGGCCGGGGATCAGCAGACATATCACTGTTCCAAGCACCATAATGATACCGCTCATGCACAAGACGATCTTATAAATCTGGCTGACTCTTTTGTTCTCGCCCGCACCGTAGTTATAGCCGATCAGGGGGCGCATCCCCTGCACAATGCCATTCGCCGGAAGATAGATGAAGGTCTGCAATTTGTAATAGATCCCCAAAACCAGAATATACACTTCGGAATAGGCAGCTAAAATCGCATTGAGCGCCGAAATCAAAAGAGACGGAAGTGCAAGATTCAGGGTTGCGGAAATGCCGATAGAATACAGCTTGATGACCATCTTTTTGCTGGGCAAAATGTACTGCCTGCGGATATGCACGCGAATTGGCCGCAAAAGATAGACTACAAGGTAAATCGCCAGTGTCAGAGTCTGTCCGATGCCGGTTGCCAGCGCAGCGCCTTCAATTCCCATTTCCGGGAATGGGCCATAGCCAAAAATTAGAACGGGGTCTAAGACGATGTTTGTGATGCACCCACACATCAGGCTGATCATGGTTGTCTTCATGTTTCCTACTGCCTGGAACAGTTTCTCAAACGCCATGCTGACGGTAACAATGAGCGTAAAGGCGAACGCAACGATAGAATAGCGGACGCCAAGTTCAATGACCGCTTCGGATGAAGTGAACATCCGCAGGAAAACCGGCATGATGGCGATACAGCAGACTGTCATAACAACGCCATGAATCACGGCAAGCACAAGTCCCTGCGTGGCGGCCTGATCCGTTTTTTCATGATCCCCCGCGCCCAGATAGAAGGCGATCACTGCATTGATCCCAACGCCAAATCCAATTCCGGCAGCATTGATAAAATTTTGAACCGGGTAAACCAACGATAATGCCGTCATCGCTTCCTCACTGATCTGCGCGACGAAAAAACTGTCCACAATGTTGTAGAGGGAATTGACCAGCATGGATAACACCATAGGCAGGGACATGGATAAAATCAGCGGTAATACCGGCTTTTCTTTCATGAAAGTATCGTTCATAATTCCTCCTTCGCAGAATACGTTATGATTTTTTACGGTGATACCAGGCCATCATTATGAGAGCAACAAGCAAGGTGCCAGTTTCCGCAACAGGAAATGCAAGCCAGATTCCGTTCAGATGGAACAATTTGTCCAGACACCATAGGGATGGAACAAGGAAAAGCAGTTGCCTGCATAATTGAATCACTATGCTGGAGCCCACTTTTTCCGTGGCCTGAAAATAGGTGGAAATCATGGTGGAAAGGCCGCAAAACAGATAGCTTGCCGCCATAATCCGCATAGCGGATATTCCAAAGGAGCGCATGGCTTCCGACGCCGTAAACAATCCCAAAATCTGCGCCGGAAAGAGGAGGACAGCCAACGTCCCCAGTATCATCATGCCGGTGACCAAAGCAGTTCCGTATCGGAAAGCGGAATGCAGCCGTTCGCTGCTCCCTGCGCCGTAGTTAAACCGCATGACTGGCAAACAACCCTGGATTAAGCCGTTTACCGTCATAACAATCAACTGCTGCACCTTAAAATATGCACCGAAGAATGCAATCACCGTATCAGAATACGCCACCAGAAACAGATTGACGAACGTCACCATAAACGAACTGAGGGCGTTCATAATAAAAGACGGCAGGCCAAAGGCAAAAATACGGCGGATCATCTGTTTCTGCAAACGAAATCCTTTGATTTTTATCCGCACTTTCTGTTTTTTGCCCAGCAGCAAGACAAATGCCAGAATCATGGACAATGAATAGCCCGCGACCGTAGCCACCGCAGAGCCACGGATTCCCATAGAAGGGAAAATGCCAACGCCAAAAATCAGAATTGGATTGAGTACAAAATTGACCACCACGCCTGCAATCTGGAACCACATAGGAGCAACCATATTCCCGGTGGCCTGTATCATCTTCTGGATGGCAATATGCACCATATTGGGAATTTGCATGAATGAACATACACTCATATAGGCAATGCTCAACTGATAGATTTCTTCATTATTGGTGAATGCCCGAAAATAGGGTTTCATAATCAGTAATGCCAGAAGATTGAGCAAAGCACCTATTCCAAAGGCCAGTAACAATCCATGTGTGACGGTTGTATTTGCCTCATCCTGCTTTCTCTGTCCAAGATACCCTGCAATCAGTACATTCACACCGACACCGATCCAGATGGACGCTGCGTTCATCAGGGTCATGATCGGGAATGGCAGAGAAACAGCCGTCAACGCATTCTCACTCAGACGCGCTACAAACGCGCTGTCTATCAGGTTATAGGAATATTGCAGGAACATGGAGATCAGCGGCGGCAGCGACATTTGCCAAATTAGTTTGCCAACAGGGGCGACCGCCATTTTGTTATTCGTCTGCATACTTTCCCTCCTCTCCACAAAGTGTCCGGCGCAAAAACATTGCGCCGGACAGCAGGACATTAAATCCGAACGATATAGTTTTGTTTGCGTGCTGCGGGTTGACCGGCTTCCTGGGCTGGATAACCCAATGCAATCGCCCCGACACCGCGCAAGGTTTCCGGCAACTTCCACTCCCGCAGGAGAGCCTTACCGCTTTCACTGTCGAAAATCTCACGTTCCCGATGCACCCATACGGTTCCCAGCCCAAGAGCATGGGCGGCGAGCATCATATTTTCAAGGACGCAGCTTCCATCCTCTACAAAGGTGTTTGCGGAGCCATCTGCCAGAACCAAAATCACGACAGGCGCGCCATAATAAGGGTCTGTATTGTTCCCCATCACTTCTGCGTTTAACCTGGCGATTTCCTGCCGGTATTTGGGGTCCGTGATTGCAATGATGGCAGGGGATTGACGTCCTCCGCCGGTAGGTGCATAAGTCCCGGCTTCCAGTACAGCGTCCAGCGCCTCGGAAGGGACAGGATCCGATTTATAAGCCCTTACACTGCGGCGCGTCTTGATCAGAGATAAAAAGTTGTTTTCCATAAAAAATCATCCTCCATTCTGTCAACATTTCCGAGATGCAGGCAACAAAAAAGCCACACAACTATCATAAGACAGTTGTGTGGCAAAAAGATGACCGAATCCGGAAAAGTCCACTCAGATTTTACGTCTATTATTATAGCGAGCTTTCGGGAGACTGTCAAGTATCAATCTTTACGGAATTGTGGCGGCTGTCTGTTGCTTTTTGTGTTACTTTATGGCACATGAGCATTTATACACGGCTTCAAATGCACATGGAGACTTTTTACTGTTTAAGATGATATTTTCTTTTAAGCCGTCAGAACCGATTATATATTCAAAATCCGTTTTCTTATATACATCTTCATATAAAACGGTAGAAGACAGATTTTCAAGCGTTGTAGGATCTTCATCTTTTTCGTTTTCTATGATTTTCGCCGTGCTTTTATCGGCGTTGGCGTAATACCATGAAATCTTATAACCGTCTTTTTCCAATCGAACAAATTTTTTGCCGTTTGTTTTCTTAGAAAGCCTAACTATATAGTCAGCAGTGCGGTTCATTAAATCTTTATTTTTGCGATCTTATGATTCAGTTCCGATTCATCCGCATCTACTTCTTCGAGGGTATTATCGTAATCCACCCATTTCCCGTCCTGCTCAAAATGGACGGGCACAGAATACTGCGCTGCCTGAATCGTTCCATCGCTCATCTTAAAATATTTGGTGTTTTCTTCTCTTTTTTCGATTTCTTCTTCCAAAAATTCGGCGGGCGCGTTGCCTTCATCAATATTTTCAGAAGTTGCCTGCTCCGCTTTTACGGCTTCGCTTAAAGGCTCTGCAGAAACGGATACGGTGCTAAATACCGTAATAACTACTAAAACAATTGCAATAAGAGATTGAAATGGTTTATATTTTTTCATTTTACTTCCTTTCATCACTTTATATTAGTTATAACTGTTTAAGAACGGTAACTTTACCATTTTCCCATTGCTTTGTGCACAATATTCATTTAAGGGGGGCGATAGAAATGCATAAACACCTCCGGAATTTTGTTTGCTGAACGTAAATTTGGGCTAAGCCTTAAAAAGTTTCTTTATCAAATCAATGAGCGCATTTCTCGCTACCGGAAAGCATATGCATCCAAAGATCAATAGAAACAACAAGATAAGCACCACCGGCACGATTTTTCTTATACTTTTCCTTACTGATAAAGAGATACGCCTATTCTTTTTGATCAATTTTTCCATTGATTTTTCAAATTTTTCAGAAAAATTTCACTTTGTTTCGTTTTCACTTTTCAGCGTTAAACAATCCAGTTTTTCAGCTTCCATAAACGCCTTTGCAAACTACTCTTTGCTGTTTTTCATTTTGCAACTTCATCTCCTTTTTAAATGATAGAGTTCTCACATTCAGCCAACACAATCAACTATTTCAATTTGGTATAAATTTCTAATTTAGCCTGCAAGCATCATACCTATTCCATTAGCCTAAACAAACCGCACTCATTATATACAACACTTGAAAGCACAATTTATGTTACAATAATGGACAAATTTATTTAAAAATTTTCCGGCAGACAGTAAAATCGGTCAATTATGATTTCTACATGATTTCATTTACTGAACATCTCCTCTTTAATTAGAAAACAACCTGTGTTTATACTTATAAGTAACTACAAAATGAAGATAAAAGGCCCGCAATCTGAAACACACAGACCGCGGGCCGTTAAACACTTTCCTTTTGTAATTTGTATTTTATCTCCGTCAAATCGTAGCAATTCATCTGATCATTTTATAATATGTTGAAACGGTGAATCATCAATATCCTGCCAAAAATGCCCTGTTCATCTGTAAGAGTATTCCTCCCTGCATATATAATAGTTTTTGTTTCAGCAATCATTTTCTTGGCAGGGGCAGAAAACAGACTATGCCCTCTTGCGGTAACCCGGAAAAATCGGCGGGCTTGCGCTTATCCTTGATTTTTCCGACCGCTGCGCCAACACACGCTGCATGCCCCACCGTTATTTTTTCGATGGCGGTCTACCCTCTCGCGGTTACCCGGAAAAATCGGCGGGCTTGCGCTTTCCTTGATTTTTCCGACCGCTGCGCCAACACACGCTCCCTTCATCTGCCACCGGCAGCGGTCGCGTGTGTTGCCCGGCACGCGGTTTTGGAGCGAAAAGCACGCTTTCAGTTAAGCCGCGTGTTAAAATACAGTCCCCCCACAAAATCCGCATAAAAACAGCACTTTCAGGATTTGAAAGTGCTGTTCGTTTTTGTCTTTATAGTTTTTGTTGAAAATTGATGCTATTTTGATGCTCTTGGAAATTGAGAAGAATCATAACTCAAATATAATGCACCCCACTGCAAGAAATAGTGACAAATAATAGTAAAACCCTTTCGGTATAAATTTTATAATTCTTCAGCCTTGAAAGTTGTTTTAGGCATTTTATCGATATTTTCAAGCGCCATATTGCACCTCTAAAAACTAAAATTTCTCGTAAGATTTATGTGTTTATTATAACATTTTTTGATTAGAATTCAACTTAACGATTAGTATATGTGCTCGCCTTATTAATTTAATGTATGAGCAGGAAGCAAAACAAGTTTGCCACAGATAATATCAAGATCAGAAAAACATCGAAATTTTAATTGTTTTATTCTATATAAGTTTAATATAAGTATCTACTAGAAAATTGGGCTCCTATAATTTGATTTTTATTTTTTATAAGCGTTTTTATAAATCTTTGTGCTTCAAATTTCAATTTGTCGCAGGATTGAGCATAGGCTGCGAACTCATTTTGTATAGCAATTGGCGGTACGGCTATTTTGATTTTAGCTAAGTCTTTACCGTAAACATGTGGTTGACCTGAACCTCTCTGAAGCGAGTAAATAAAGTCCTGCTGTTCTAATAAGCAGTAATATAAGTATATATTTGAAAGCATTCTATTATCCAACGATTGTATTGTATTGCAATCAGATGCAAATATAGGCATGCTCCAATAATTTACAAATCCTGCATTCGCACCAGAAGCGCTAACCGTAATAATATCCGCTCCTCTGTTTGACTTATTATGGTAACAGCTTGGACTAATTCCACCTGCAACAACAGGAAATTCACCTTCAACTACTTCATCACGTGTTATATTTGAACCTTTTTCTATTGCACAAATATCCAAGAGTAAATAATTATCAGGGACATTCCCGAACATTTCGACAAATTTGGATTTGAATCATCCAATATACTTATGATGAGATGCTTTAACATTATTTTGATTAACCATAGCATACCTGAGTGTAGTGTCAATTTGAGAATGTCCTAATAATACTTGTACCTGCTCTATAGGCATCCCTTTATCAATAGCTTTTGTAGCTAGTGTTCGTCTGAATTTATGCGGATGAACTTTTGTTGATTTTAAGTTGGAGCCAATATTTTGGAGAATAACCTCTATACCACGAATAGATAACCTATTATGAGGTTTATTCAACGACACGAACAACGCCTCACATTCATCATATCTACCGCTAATATAATCATTTATATGAATTTTAGTCCTCGCATCGAAATATACTTTTCGCTGTTTGTTTCCCTTTCCCAATACTACACATTCTCTTTTTTCTAAATCAATATCAGATAAATTCAGATTAACTAATTCACCTACACGAATGCCAGTAGATGAAAGAATATCAATAATAGCAAGGTCACGAGAATTGTTACAGTTATCTCTCATACGCTCCAATTCTTCATCTGAATAAACATCTTTAACGGTTTTACCTACCCTTATTTTATGAATTCTCCTTGCGGGACTTTTTATGATATAATTTTCATCTTCAAGCCATGCAAAAAAGCTCGAAATAATTCTTCTAATGTTATCGAGTGTGACTTTTCCAGCATTGCTTTCATTTTCGTAATTTGAAATATACGTTCTGATGTCATTGGTTTCAACTTGTCGCACAGATTTATTCATTTTCTCATTCATCTTAGAAAGAGTGGTTCTGTAATATTTTAAAGATCTTTCAGAACAACCTTCTACCTGTTTTGCTGATAAAAACATAGTTAAAAGTTCATCGTTAGAGAGTTGTATTTCTTCACAGTCTTCTACATACATACTGAAACTACACACTAATACTTCATGTAATTTTGCAAGCTGTTCATTATTTAAAACGCCTAACATTCCCTGCTCGATAATATTTATCAATTCCTTTTTCATAGTAAAATCTCCTTAAAGTTAATTTATTTTGAATAGGAATACAGGTAACGTTAGGCATTCTTTTTTATCTAAAATATTTATCTATAAGTTCTTTACGTGTAGCACTTAATTCTTCTAGCCTTTTTTGTGCTTCAAATTTCAATTTGTCGCAGGATTGGGCATAATTAGCAAATTCATTTTGCAACTTAATAGGTGGTACGATTATGTTAACACCCTTAACAAGATCTGTATTGAGATTTTCCACAGTTGTACCATTTGCTAAAGTATTAAACTGAGACTGAACTTTATTTGCTCTCAACTCATAGTAAAAGAACAATGTATTTAATGATTCTTGATAATCAGATATTATCAGCCAACCATCATGAACGCATCCTTCAATGCCTAGAATATATGGTCTACCAAATGACATGGAGTTTGAAAGGATAAAATCCCCTGGTTCAACATACCTCGATTTTTTTGCACCTTCCTTAGTGATTTTTTCAGCTGTATGTGTGACATATGTATCATCTACTGATATATCACCAATTTTTATCCAATTCACTCCATTCTCATTTTCCGTCAAATAATCTGATATTGGTCTTGGAGAAGCACCTCTACAAATATTAGCTACATCAGCTATAGATTTTGAAGGATATCTTTTCTCATCCCCGAACATTTCGACAAATTTGGATTTAACCTTCTCAGATTGCTCGCTGATTATTGCTTGCTCATCAGTAATTTTCTTATCAATAGCTTCGATTTCATCTATTACTTTCTTTTGATCTGCCACAGAAGGAATTTGAATAACCAAATTAGAAATTCTCTGTGTAGATGCTCTGTTGCTACGTGAAAATCTTTCAAATTCACCCTCTACCTGAAGTGCTAAAGCCATATACTTGGGTATAATATCATCTGTTTTTATACGTAAAACACCGCAATGGTCAGTCGGATAAAACGGTTTGTTGGCAGGTATAATATTTACCATCCAATCACCATCGATTCCCCACAGAATAGAAGGTACAGAAAAATCAGTGATATTTTGCTTATCAATTTTTCCGAATTCCTCAAATACATTTGCGCTATATATTGGAATACTGCCATTCTCAACTACTTCATCTGAAAGGACACGATTTCCTATACTTAATTCAAAGGTGTTTTTATCAGATAATCTGTAATTTGTAAGCCCCGGAAGATCTTTAAGCACTCTTGTCGGAGTGGTTTTGATAGATTTATTAAATGTAGTTCCAGAAAAATCAAGCATATCCTGTAATCTCAAACGATAATAATAGGCACCCAATTCTTCAACATCAAACTCATCTCCACCAGAAAAAGCATTCCTGATTAGCGCTGCAATTGAATCATTGCTCCTACGGTCGAACGCATTATATAGGCATCCCCCAGCCTTTATTATCTGTATTCCTTCTTGTCCTTTTCTATTGCTCCATTTATATCCTAGAAATTTCTCTTGCTCTTTATTTTCATCCGGAGCAGAAATTATCAATGTATCTTGGTTGTAAACTAATGAATAATAGAATAATTTTTCTTGTTCAACCGAAAAAGCATATTCATAAAATTTCTGATTAAACCATTTTTTCTGTTCCGAATCAGATAGTTTTTGAAAAGTTTTCTGCTTACTTTTCTTGACATATTCTGTTGAGCTTACAAATTCATTATAATGCTGACCGAAATAATTATCATTTGACCAAAAATCAAAGTCTTCGGTTTTAGATAAAAATTTATTGTAAATTTCTTTTTTTACACCTATTTTTTTCAAATATCCTCTAAGAATGAATTCATCTTCCCATCCATCTATATCAACTTTAGAAAGTATAGCTTCAACACTATCAATAACCATATCTGTGCGTTTGGGTGGTTCATTGAATTTTTGCAAGAAAAGAATGACTGTATTTGTCCCAGTGGCGCCAAAAGTTTTGCTTCCCAAGGTTGCAATGGCAATAATATTAAAATTTTTCAAAAGAGATTCTCGTGCGGTAACAAAACTTTCGTTTTCTTTGTTTAAAATACTGCTTGGTAAAATTACTGCAGCAACACCATTCGGCTTTAATAATTGTGATATTCTTTCCACGAACAGCGTTTCAATTTCTGAACCGTCATTTGAGATCTTGTCTAAAATATTCAACTGATTGTTCGTTAATTTCAAGTGTGGTTTGAATGCTTTTACCGAATATGGAGGATTAGCTACAAGAATATCAAATGAATTAGGAGTTATTTCTTTATCGGGATAGTTTTCAAGTCCATCACCAAAAATTATATTTCCATCTCCAGCACCATGCATGAATAGCGAAATTTTAGAAACCCTCGCTAATCTATAATCCTTTTCGATACCGAATATTTTTTTCTCTACCCATTTGTTAGAAGATTTTGAACTATTGTTTAATGCATTAGCACAAATTTCTACTGCCTCATATCCTTCAGTTAAGAAATGTCCAGCTCCACAAGCATAATCTATTATTTTGGGATATTCAATACCATCAGCATATGTCATTATTTGTCCTAAAGGAAGGCTATCCCATATAAAACGCGTAATAGGAGTAGGAGTGAAAAATTGACCTTCATTCTGCTTAAAACCTTTATTCAGTAATTGTTCAAACAAATCACCAAGCATCTGCACATCTGCAGAACCAATAATTCTATAGGCTTGAAATAGTTGTACCATCTCAACTAATATTTTACCATTTTGGTAGAATAGTTCTTCATTATGAACGTCTTTAAAAGCAAAATCATTGTTCGTATAGAATTTGAGTATACGAAGTGTATTTCTCAATTCTTCAATCATTTTTACTCTTTTTTGCTTTGTGTATTGTTTTATTAGGTTTTCTGCATAATCATCAGATACATAAAAAATCTCTTCACGCATGAATTTTTCCATGCCGTCCTTATGTAGCCTTTGCAGTCTATCTTGAAGGGATTCATATGTATCAGTACCAACTTTATATTGAAATTCAACAATATCATTATCTGTTTTTTGCATTTCGTCTACTAACTTGCAGATAAACAAGGCAATCAATCGATTGAATGCATTCTCTTTATCTGAAACATTATTATGACGCAAAATCTCTTCAAAGCGGTTTACTATCTTATCGTTTTCAGAAAAGTCTTTTAAATCCTTTTTCCTAAGCGGTTTTGCACCAATGTCATAAGCGACAGAATCATCTCTGAAAATAATGTCCCCACTAAATCTTTGTTCATATGTTTCTTTCCACACTTCATAAAGTTCTAAAACCGTGTGAGCATTTTTATAAAGGAGAATAGTGGTGTCCTTCTTGGCAAGATTTAAAATATTCTCATCATCTGAGCAATCGATACTGTCGGTGATATATTCAATCTCATCATTACCATTTATAGTTGATGCATATAAGACTAGCCATTTACAACCACGTTCTTGCTGCCAGTAAGAAATTAGTTGTCCGCCATCAAAAAGAATATTTTTCATTTCTTTATTATATTCAGAACCATACGTCTTACATTCAACTATGAATAGCATTTCTCCATTTTGGTCAGTTACGCAAATATCTGCTCGTCCACCTTTTTGTTCATGACCAAGTGTCCAAACACGTTCCAATTCAATATTCTCAGGTCTATACCCTTTATCAAGAAGTCTGTTAACACATTCTAACACAACAAAATTTTCTGGATCAGAGAAATTTGTTGTAGTCGCTATATTAACTTTAAATCCTTTGTTTTCAGGATAGTTAATTTTTTCATTTCCAAAATCTACAGTAATAGAGCAATCAGAAAATGGATAGTATTTTTCATACATCTCATTAGAAACATTGCTAAAACCCGCCGAGTTTAACATGTTCTTTAAATTAGATTTTGTTATCATTACTCATTTCCTCCAACTTTAAAGTTTAGCCATGCTTCTTCAACTCCAGCATAATCAATATTGTTTTTAAGGCAGAACTCCTTTATATTTTTCATCGCAATGAGATTGGGCTTTGCTTTACCGCCTTCCCATCTATTAACAGTTGAGAATGCTACCTGTAATTCTTTCGCAAAGTCTTGTTGTGTAAAAAAACATCTTTGTCTGATTCTTTTAATTTCTTCTGGAAATCCCATATTGCATCTCCTTGAGTTGAATATATCAAAAATATAGCTTCATTATACCATATAAATATGAGTATTACTAGTACCAAATCTCTAGCCATCACTATTCGAATGATTTCACATACTCAGTTACTTATAGATTATTTTTATAAAATAATTTGTAAATTTTCTTTCAAAACACATCAACAAAACTTGAATTTTTCTCCGTATAGTAGAGGGACTTTTTTCGTAGGTGAATTTTTTGTTTTCAAATTTGGTTTTACTCTCTTTTCTTTTTGAAAAAGTATCTCTCGAATAATACGAAAGGAGGCAATGCAATGAAAGAAAGCTAAGTTTGTTTACAACGGTCGGAAGCGTTTTGTACCCCAATAAGATGGAAAAGTTAAAAAATTAAAATAACCGCCTGTGTGTTCAGACGGCTATTTATTAGTCAATTTGATTTTTTGAGAGTTTTAAAGTATAATTAAGAATAAGATTTATCATTTTGATATGCAACGGATTGTGATTTAATTTTGTTATGTAGGTGGTGGGATGATGTATAATCCACAGATAGAAACATTTATAAAGGTTGCGGACGCAGGAAGTTTTAACAAAGCGGCAGAGGAATTGTATATCACACCGACTGCCGTTATTAAGCAAATCAATTTGCTTGAAAGCTCGCTTGACTTGGTTTTGTTTGAGCGTACGCACCGTGGGTTGATACTGACTAACGCAGGCAAGTCGCTTTATCAGGACGCTAAGTACATTATCGGCTATTGCAAGGACAGTGTTGTCAGGGCGAAAAACGCAATGAGCGAGGGCGAAAATATTATTCGTATTGGCTCGTCGCCTACAACTCCTGCTCAATTACTTATGCAAATGTGGCCGAAAATTCAAGAGCAATGCCCGGATATAAAATTTGAAATTGTTCCATTTGAGAACACACCCGAAAACGCAAAAGAAATACTTGCGAATTTGGGAAAGAACATTGATATTATCGGCGGAATATTTGACGACACAATGCTTAAACTCAGAAAATGCGAGGGCTTGCAATTATCCCGTGAGCCGTTTTGCTGTGCCGTATCCATTCACCACAAGCTTGCACAAAAGGATAAGCTTCAAATCAGCGATTTATACGGCGAAATTTTAATGCTTATGCACCGTGGCTGGAGCAATTATGTTGACCGATTGCGTGACGATATTTGGCAAAATCATACGCAGATACATATTGTTGATTTCGATTTTTACAATATGAGCATATTTAACAGATGCGAAAACACGAACGATGTTTTGCTTGCGATACCGGGTTGGGCAAATGTTCATCCTCTGCTGAAAGTTATTCCTGTTGAGTGGGAATACAGCATTCCGTATGGTCTTTTACATTCGATGACTCCAAGCGAAAATGTTCGACGGGTTTTAGATGCAGCTAAGAATATAGTTAAAACTAAATAAGCAGTTATAACCCAAAGGTATATGCTGAATAACAAAACGAGACTTCATACGAGGCCTCGTTTTTCTTATAATATAGTTGTAAAAATAACGAAGGAGTGGCAGATATGAAAAAGTTAAAAGCACTGCTTATAAACGGCAGTCCGAGAGCAAAGGGCTGTACTTACACGGCATTGACCGAATTAAAAAACACATTGGAGCAAGAAGGTATGGAGGTTGAGCTTATCCATGTAGGTCACAAGGATGTGCACGGTTGTATCGCTTGTAGAAAATGTAAGGAAATCGGTAAGTGCGTATTCGATGATATTGTAAACGAGGTTGCACCTAAATTTAACGAGGCAGACGCTTTTGTTATCGGAGCACCTGTTTATTACGCATCTCCTGCCGGTGGAGCAATCGCATTTCTTGACAGATTGTTTTTCAGTACGGCGAATGTTGATAAGACGATGAAAGTTGGTGCAGCAGTAACAACCTGTCGCAGAGGTGGTAACACAGCATCATACGATGTGCTCAACAAATATTTTTCAATCAGCTCTATGCCGATTGCCACAAGTCAGTATTGGAATATGGTTTACGGCGGTCAGGCAGAAGAAGTTTTGCAGGACAAAGAGGGCTTGCAGACTATGAGAACGCTCGGCAGAAACATTGTTTTTATGGCAAAGAGTATTGCACTGGGCAAGGAGCAATTCGGACTTCCCGAAAAAGAACAGATTACATTTACAAATTTTCACCACTAAGGAGAAATAATGGATTACAAAATTTTAGGCAAAGACTTAAAGGTGTCGGCTGTCGGCCTAGGATGTATGGGAATGAGCCACGCTTACGGCTCACCTGCCGATAAAAATGAAATGTGCGAGCTTATCGCAAAGGCTGTTGATTTAGGCTATAACTTTTTGACACAGCAGAGATTTACGGTACGGCAAATAATCCACACGATAACGAGGAACTTGTAGGCAGAGCGTTAAAGCCATACCGTGATAGGGTTATTATCGCAACAAAGTTTGGCATTGAATTTGACAAAACAAGCAATGCCACAAACCCACCTCTTATACCGAATTCAAGACCGGAGGTTATCAGAAAATCGGTTGAAGGCTCGCTTAAAAGACTTGACACAGACCATATTGATTTATACTATCAGCACCGTTTTGACCCTAATGTTCCTATCGAAGAGGTAGCAGGAGTAATGGCTGATTTAATTAAAGAGGGTAAAATAACGCATTGGGGTATGAGCGAAGCGACCGAGGAAAATATAAGGAAAGCAAATTCGGTTTGTCCGCTGACTGCCATACAAAATCGCTACTCAATGATGGCAAGGCATTATGAATCGCTGTTTCCTGTTCTTGAGGAGCTTAATATCGGTTTCGTTGCATTTTCGCCGCTTGCAAACGGATTTTTAAGCGGGAAGTACAACGAAAATTCAAAATTTGAAAAAGGCACGGATTACAGAACAGTTATGCCACAGTTCACTACCGACGGTGTTCGTCAAAATAAAGAATTGCTTGAGCTGTTAAACACGCTTGCAAAGGATAAAAACGCAACGCCTGCACAAATTTCGCTTGCGTGGATGATGTGCAAAAAACCGTATATAGTACCTATTCCGGGTACAAGAAAGCTTGGCAGACTGATTGAAAACGCAGGCTCGGCAGATATTATATTAACGAGCGATGAGGTATCAGCGATTGATAATAAGCTTGATAATATAAATATGTCCGCTGTTTTCGGTGGGTCAAAAGTGATAAAAAAGAGGGAGTAATTATGGTGTTTTATTTCACCGCAACGGGCAACAGCCTTTATGTTGCAAAGTGTATTGACGAATATCCTGTCAGCATACCGCAGGTTATCAAAAATTCGTCAATCTATTCAGACAACCAAATCGGTATTGTTTGCCCTGTTTATTGCGGCGAAATACCGAATACGGTAAAAGAGTTTTTGAAAAAATCGAAGTTTGATACAAAATATATGTATCTCATTTTAACCTATGGCAACAGTGCAAGCGACTGCCCCGAGTTTACATATAACGAGTTTAAGGCTCTCGGTATCAACTTTGATTATATAGATACCGTTCACTGCGTTGATAATTACCTGCCTGTTTTTGATATGGCAGAAGAAAAGGAAATTGACAAAGATACAGATGCTCAAATTGCACATATAATCAAGAATATCAGACTGATGAAAAAAGGCGTTCCAACTGCAACAGACGCAGACAGGAAACTCCACAAGCAAGTGGCAACGCTGAATAAAATCATTCCGTCATTTAATAACGGCAAGATGATTAAAATAACCGATAAATGTATCGGCTGTAAGGTATGCGAAAAGGTTTGCCCGACAGGTAATATAATTGTGCTGACGAATTACGCACAAAGGCGAAGCAAAAAATGCGAATACTGCCTTGCCTGCGTTCACGCTTGCCCTCAAAAGGCAATTATCATTAAGCACGAGAAAAACAAAACCGAGCGATACAGGAATGAAAATGTATCACTCGATGAAATAATAAAATCAAATTTTCAGGATAGGAGAGAAAGCTATGAATAATTTTATTTTTGAAAATTCGTCAAAGGTATATTTCGGTAAAGGCTGTGTAAAAGAATATCTTTCAAATATTCTTTCAGCTTACGGCGACACAGTTATGCTCTGCTACGGCGGTGGCTCGATTAAGAAAAACGGCATTTATGACGAGGTTATAACCGTACTTAAAAAAGAAAAGAAGGCAGTTGTTGAGTTTAGCGGTATTCCGTCAAACCCGACCTACAGCAAGGTGCTTGAGGGGGTTAAGCTTGCTAAAGAAAGCAACGCCGATTTGATTCTTGCAGTCGGCGGCGGAAGTGTTATGGATTGCTGTAAGGCAATTTCACTCGGTGCAAAATATGACGGCGACATTTGGGCTGACTTCTGGGCAAGACCGGGTGTGATTGATTTTGAACCGTTGCCGCTTGGTATTATCGTCACTGTTTCAGGCACGGGCAGTGAATGTAACGGCGGTGCCGTAATCACAAACGAAGAATTTAAAATCAAAACAGGCAAAGATTATCCTCAGCTTAACGCAAAATTCGTTATGCTTGATTCGACCTACACCTACAGCATTCCTGAATTTCAAATGGTATCAGGTGCTTTTGATACTCTTTCGCACATTATGGAAATCTATTTCAGCGAGCCGAATGAAAGCAATGTATCGGACGATATATCCGAGGCTCTTATGAAAAATGTTATCACCAATTTGCGTGCCGCTATCAAAAATCCCGAGGACTACACAGCAAGAAGTAACCTGATGTGGGACGCAACAATGGCAGAAAACCGTATCATCAAACTTGGCAAAAAGACAGATTTTGAATGTCACCAAATGGAGCATCAGCTCGGTGCATACACTAACTGTAACCACGGTGCAGGTCTGGCCGTTCTTCACCCTGTTTATTACAGACATATTTGCAAGGCAGGCGAAAAGAAATTTGCTCAGTTTGCAGTTAATGTTTGGGGTATTTCAAAGGACAGCAAAACAGACGAAGAGCTTGCAAAGGCAGGTGTTGAGGCCTTGGCAAATTTTATTAAGGAAATCGGTATGCCGACAACCTTTAAGGAACTTGGAATTGATGAAAATATCAACCTTAAAGAAATTGCAGACTCATGCGGCATTGCACCGGGTGCATACAAAAAGATGACACACGAGGAAATCCTCGAAATATTCAATGAATGTAAATAAGAAAGGTGTGTTAATTATGGAATTTACAAAGTTAAATAACGGCGTAGAAATGCCAATGCAGGGTATCGGAACATTTTTGCTCACACCTGACGAGGCAGAGGCATCTGCAACCTACGCTCTCAAAAACGGCTGTCAGCTTATAGATACGGCAAATGCTTATTGCAACGAAAAGGCAGTAGGCAGAGCAATGAAAAACGCAGGCATTGACCGAAAAAATATTTTTCTTGAAACAAAGCTTTGGCCGTCATTTTATGAGCAGGACGATGCAGTAGACAAAACTCTTGAAAGACTTCAAACAGATTATATCGATTTGCTTTTAATTCATCAGCCTGCCGGAAACTACATTGCAGGATATAAGCAAATGGAAAAGGCATACAAGGACGGCAAGGTTCGTGCAATCGGTCTTTCAAACTTTAACGAAAAGCAGATTTGCGAAATCCTAAATATCTGCGAGGTTAAGCCGTCCGTTCTTCAAACCGAAGTGCACCCGTATTATCAGGAAAAGGAACTTAAAAAATTCCTTTCTCACGAGGATATTAAAATTCAGGCTTGGTATCCGCTGGGTCACGGCGATAATGCACTTCTCAATGAGCCACTTTTTAAGAGCCTTGCGGAAAAATACGGTAAGTCGACAGCTCAAATCATTCTTCGTTGGCATATTCAGGAGGGCAACATTATTATTCCGGGTTCAAAGAACAGCGACCATATCAAAGCAAATTTTGATATTTTTGATTTTTCACTTACTGATGAAGAAATGGCAAAAATATCATTACTTGATAAGGGTGTAAGATATTATACCTCAACACCGGAAATGCTTAAAAAGTATGCCGAGATGATACCGCCTGTTGACGAACAAAAATAATTATACTAAAGGAGATTAAGATTATGAAAAAATTAACCTCAACTCTTTTGGCACTCGTGCTTGTGTTTTCGTTCGCAGCTTGCTCTAATAATTCGAGCGACAATTCAAATACAACCCCAAGCACTTCACAAACGGCAGATACTTCAAAATCTACCGATGAAAATACCCAAAATTCTAATACAAATTCAAAAATATTAGTTGTTTATTATTCTGCAACAGGTAGCACAAAAGCTGTTGCAGAAACTATAGCCGACACTTCCGGAGCAGATTTGTTTGAGATTACACCTGTTGACCCTTACACAAGCGATGACCTTAACTGGACTGATGACAACAGCCGTGTAAGTATTGAGCACAACGATGAAAGTAAGCGTGATGTACCACTTACAAAGACTACGCCTAATCATTGGGCAGATTATGATACAGTATTAATCGGCTATCCGATTTGGTGGGGCATTGCTGCTTGGCCTGTAAACAATTTTGTTAAGGGCAATGATTTCAGCGGCAAAACCGTTATTCCGTTTTGCACATCAACATCATCAGGCTTAGGTCAGAGTGGTGACCTTTTATCCGATATGGCAGGCACAGGCAATTGGCAGGACGGCGAAAGATTTTCTTCAGGTGTCTCATCAAGCAAGGTTGAATCTTGGGTAAACGGTCTTGACCTTAAATAGAATCCACAAATTTACAGTTGTGCTTTTGGCGGTTACTGTTACGGTGACTACGCTTTCAGTTTGTTCAGTCAAAAGTAATTCTTCGAGCAGTTATACAACAAATACAACAGCCGAAAGCTCGTCAAAAGCACAAGCTACTCAGCCTGCCGAACAAAATTATGCCGTCACAAACGGCACGAACACTTACCGTGGCTTTAGCGTTAACAATATTTTGCACAGTGAAAATAACAGTGATATTCATTTCAATCTTTATGTCCCGAAAACTTATGACGGCAGTAATGCTTACGCTCTTTTTATCACCTTGCCCGGTTATGAGGGCTTGTACTTTCAAGGCGTCGGTGTAAATATCCGTCAGGAAAACTTTGGCTTTGAGGCGCAAAAATATGACAGTAATATGATTATTATAGCACCTCAGTTAAACGGCTGGGACGAAGACTCAGCAGATGAAACTATCGTTCTTGTCGAATATCTCTTGTCTGCCTACAATATAGATAAATCAAAGGTTTATATAGAGGGCTATTCAGGTGGCGGCGAAACTGCGTCGCAAGCAGTCGGCAAAAGACCTGATTTGTTCACGGCATATTTACAGATCAGCTCTCAATGGGACGGAGAATATGAAAGCGTTGCAAAAGCAAAACTGCCCGTTTATATAGCTATCGGCAGAGATGACGAATACTACGGCTCGAAAAAATCTCAAAATGCCTACGATACGCTCTATAATCTCTACAAAAAGCAAGGCTTGACCGATGATGAAATCAACAAAATTCTTGTTCTTGATATTAAAGAAAGAGATTATTTTACAAGCCGAAACGCTCCAAACGAACATGGCGGAGGCGGACTTTTCGCCAAGGACGACACCATTATGTCTTGGCTTTTCGGCGAACATTAAATTATTAAGAGAGGTAACATTATGAAAATTCTTTTTATTAACGGCAGTCCAAACGAAAACGGAAATACTGCTAATCTTGCCTCAATTCTTTTGAACGGCAAGGAATACGAAACACTTAATTTAACTAACTTAACAATCGGCTCATACGGTCAAACTTTACCTTATGACGGACTTGACAGAGTGATTGAAAAAATGAAAGAGGCTGACACAATCGTTATCGGTTCTCCGCTTTATTGGCACAATTTTTGCGGCTCTGTTCGTAATGTTTTAGACCGTTTTTACGGCAAGGTTGACGAAAGCGAACTCTCAGGCAGAAAGTTATATTTTGTATTTCAAGGTGCAGCACCTGAAAAGTGGATGCTTGATGCAGGCGAATACACAATGAAACGCTTTGCCGGACTTTACGGTATGAAATATATGGGAATGGCAACGAACGCCAAAGAGGCCGGAGAATTAAATAAAAAAATATGAAGCAAAAAGTTATTAAAGATTACAGCAAAGAGCAAACACAAAATTTTGTTAATACAATAATCTCCAAACACTATGCGTGTGAAAAGCCAAGCGTTAAATATATCGGCGGAGGCTCTTTTGGCTATGTATATAAAGTCGAAATACCTGTTTCACCTTACAAATTAATGCTCATGTACGGTAAAGAAGCAAGCAA
>UMGQ01018959.1_pt1 | contig 26148 bp, 19 predicted proteins | sample 1965311 | NCBI WGS metagenome assembly UMGQ01 (sample SAMEA4836076, study PRJEB28245) | human gut metagenome | biome: gut microbiome; material: fecal sample | place: Denmark | collected 2008 | reverse complement strand
ATTTCTGATCCTTCATCAGTTATTAAAATTATGAATTATTATTAGGAGTTTTTTATGAAGAAATTGATTATTATAATTGCAATCTTTTTCTTTTTTGTAATAGGATTAAAATTAGGTGATAATAGTTTTAATCAAAATAAGATATTTGAAGAAGAAAAAAATCAGTTTGAACAAGAGATTACTACTCCTAATAATGATTATGAGGCTAAAGAATTAGTACCACAAAAAAATACAATTAATAAAGTTGCTGACCTTTTTGATAATACAATTGATAAGGTTGTTGACAAATTAAAAAATATTCTAAAAAAACTCTAGAAGAAAGATAAAATTCTTTCATCTAGAGTTTTTCTTTGAGCAAAAAAAGTTTAAAGCAAAAAATAATAGTGTATAATATATTTAAAATAAAAATACAATTTATATTATATGAGGAGAATAGTGTATGTTTGAAATATCAATTGGCATTTTCATACCATTTATTGGTACATGTCTTGGAGCAGCAATGGTTTTCTTCATGAAGAATAAAATTAATAATAAATTAGAAAAGATTTTATTAGGATTTGCCTCAGGTGTGATGATGGCTGCTTCTATTTGGTCATTATTGATTCCCGCAATTGAACAATCCTCTCAACTTAGCAATTTATCATGGTTTCCTGCTGCTCTTGGTTTTTTACTAGGAATGGGTTTTCTATTATTGTTAGATAGTATTATTCCTCATTTACATTTAAAAAGTGATAAACCAGAAGGTGTAAAATCTAAATTCAAAAAAACAACAATGTTAATGTTTGCGCTAACGCTACATAATATTCCCGAAGGTATGGCTGTGGGAATTGTTCTAGCTAGTGCATATATGGGAAATGTTGAAATTTCAATGTCTAGTGCTTTTGTTCTTGCAATCGGAATTGCAATTCAAAATTTTCCAGAAGGAGCAATTATTTCGATGCCTTTAAAAACAGAAGGTTTATCCAAAACGAAATCATTTTTTTATGGTGTTTTATCAGGACTTGCTGAAATTATGGGAGCTTTAATTACAATATTTTTAACTCAAATTATAAGTCCTACTATACCATATTTATTAGCTTTTGCTGCAGGAGCAATGATTTATGTAATTGTAGAAGAGTTGATACCAGAATCGCAAGATGGGCAACATTCTAATCTTGCCACAATAGGAGTAGCAGTTGGGTTTGTCCTTATGATGGTATTGGACATAACCTTAGGATAAATAATAAATGAATAAAATGGAGGAGAATTTTAAAAATGATAAAACATGTTGTTTGCTTTAAATTAAAAAATGATAGCATAGAATTACGTAAGAAAACAAAGGATATTTTGCTTTCCATGCAAGGAAGAGTACCTATGTTATTAGATTTGAAGGTAGGAGTAGATTTTTTATCTTCAACAAGATCATATGATATAATTTTAGAAACGTATTTTAATAATAAAGAAGATTTAGAAAACTATCAAAATGATTCTTATCACTGTGAAGTTGTAAAGACCCATATGCATGCAAATACAACATCAAGTATAGCTGTAGATTATGAAATAGAACCTTTTAAATATGAAATTGATAGTCATAAAATTGGTGTTGATTTTTGGAATAGTAAAAAAGAATTATTTGAAGCTTTTTATGGAGAGTTTTATGAATTTATTTTACATCATGATGGCAAAGAAGATTTAGAAAATCATAAAATCTTTAACAAAAAAGATTTTTATGCATATGCTGATTGGTATGCAGATAATCAAGATAGTTGCTATGCAATGGGATTTTCCTTTCATAAATATTATTTAACGCCACAAGAAAAAGGTACAATTGAAAATCAACCTGAAAATACTTTTATTGGATACTGTTTTAAAAATAACAAATTTATTGATTTCTTAAATTTTTTAATTACTTTTTTTGCTTGGTGGCGTAACGATGAAGGGTGCACATGTTTTAATCCTTACAATCATGCTGATGAATTTTTTCATTCTTCATGGGCTGCTTTGGTAGATACATCTAAATTGTTTTATTTAACATCTGAAACTGTCTACCACTGGCAATCCTTTAGAGTAAAATATGCTTTAGATCATATACCTGGCGTAATTTTAAAGCATCCAACATCTAAATTTGATTCAATGAGAGTTGCTGGTTATGAATTTTTAGGTTTTGAAGAAAGAAATCAAATACAATATGCAATATTTAAGAGAAAAGATACGTATAATTATTGGGAAAAAGAGGAAAAAACAATAGAAAAAGTATATATTGCAAATTATAAAAAGGTAGATCCAGCATAAAATGAAAGAAGGTTATACATTAATAACTGGTGCTAGTAAAGGTATTGGACTTGAACTAACAAAAATATTTGCTAAAAATCATCATAACTTAATCTTAGTAGCTAGAAGTAAAGATGTATTAATCAAGTTAAAGGATAATTTAACAAAAGAGTATAATATTAAGATTGAAGTAATTGTAGCTGATTTGACTATCCATAATGTGGCTACTGAAATTTATCAAAAGACCAAAGAATTGGGTTGTCGAGTGGATTATTTAATAAATAATGCTGGATTTGGCGATTATGGTGAATTCTTAGATAGTTCTATGATTAAGAATCATAACATGGTTCATATTAATATTATTGGTTTAATTGATTTATGTTATTTATATGCTAAAGATATGAAAGCGTATGATTTTGGCAAAATTATGAATGTTGCTTCAATTGCATCATTTATTCCAGGACCACTAATGGCAACCTATTATGCTACTAAATCATTTGTGTTATCATTTAGTGAGGCTTTAAGCAAAGAATTGAAAACAGCAAAGGTGACAGTTACTGCTCTTTGTCCTGGAACGACTAAAACTAATTTTTTTGATGTTGCAAGTGCCAATGATAGCAATTTATTAAAAAATTTAAAACCAGCTTCACCTCAAAAAGTTGCGAAATATGGATATAAGAAGATGATGCAGAATAAGGTAGTTGCTATATATGGTTTTAATAATAGATTAATGATTTTTGCAACTAGATTTGCTCCAAGAAGATTAATAAGATATATTGCCTATAAAATTCAATCTAAGCGAAAATAAAAAGATGCAAAATAGTAAACTGAAACTGATACTTATCAGTTAGTTATTATTTTGCATCTTTTGTTTTTTAATAAAAGTAATGTATAAAATAATGGCAATGATAGAAGCAGAACAATCAACAATCGGTTGAGAAATTACAATACCATATATAGGGATATAATGATTTAGTAAAATCATAAGAGGAATATCAATCAATCCTTTACGAAGAAGAATCGTCATTAAAGCACGAATAGTTTGTTTTGTTGCTTGAAAAATAGTATTAAAAATAAAAATCATTGAAGTAAGGGGCATACTTATACATAAAATTCTTAAAAAATTGCTAGCATATGTAACTGTTTGTTCATCCTTAATAAAAATGGAAACAATTTGTTTAGGAAAAATACTAAATAGAATAACACATATTCCTGCAAACGTAATAGATACAATCATACTAAAGCGAATAATTTTCTTCATACGTTTATCATTTTTTGCCGCAAAATTATATCCAATAAGTGGAAGGATACCTTGGGCAAAACCTTGAGCAAAGGCAATAATACAAAGATCAACTTTTTTAGCAATATTAACCCCTGAAATTGCTGAGGCACTATAACTAGACATTAATTTGTTAATAGAAGCATTACTAAAAAGAGCCATCAAAGATAGAAAAAAGCTTGAAAGACCAGAAGATATAATATCAAAAATTACTTTATCTTTCCATTTTAAATTTTTAAGTGAGAAATTTAAAATGGAAGTTTTTCTAGTAATTATTAAATAAACGATGAAGTATATACAAGCAAGCAAATTAGAGATGAAGGTAGCAATTGCAGCACCAGTTACATTTAATTTAAAAACAAAAATAAAGAGAGGATCTAAAATTATATTTATAATTCCTCCCATAGCAATACCAATACTTGCAGATTGAGATTTTCCTGTTGCTCTAATTAAATGAGAAAGACTATAATTTACAACAGATGGTAAGGAACCGATTATAACTACCCAAAATAAATATTCTTCAGCAAAATGAATGGTATCATTGTCAGCACCTAACAAATATAGAAGTGGTTTGTTTAATGCGAATACGATTAAAGAATATAAAATGGATAAAATAATTGATAATAAAAGACTCATCGTAGATATTTTTTTAATTTTATCATAATTATTATTGCCAAGAGCTCTAGATATGGCACTTGCACCACCAATACCAAGCAAATTAGAAAGGGCAGTTGTCATCATAAAAGCTGGGTAACAAATAGTAATAGCAGCCATTTGAAATGTATCGTTTAGTTGTCCAACAAAAAAGATATCAGCCCAATTATAAATAATTGTTATTAACTGACTAATTATTGTTGGAATGACTAAATACATCACCGCTTTAGGAACTTTCATTTTTTCAAATAAATATTGTTTATCATTTGCAACAATCATAAATTACCTCTTAATATTATATGTATTTTATCATAATTTAACGATAGATAGTGATTTTTTGCAAAAAAAAAGTTACTCATAAATTTAATGAGTAACTTTAATCATAATTAAACAGTTGGAACTAAGAAATATACTAAGAATAACGCAGTTACTATAATAGCTACAACTGAAATATCCCATTTAGGTTTTTCACCTTTATGACAAGCATATTTAATCAAATCTATAAAGAAAGTAAATATTGAAATAATAACATAAGTTATAAGACCAAGACCAATACCATCAGTAATTGAATAGGCAAAAGGCATCATTGCAATTGTAACAAAAGCAGGAACGGCAGATTTAGGTGATGAGAAATCAATATTTTTAACATTAGACATCATTAATACACCAACATATAATAAAGCACCTGCTGCTGCTGCACTTGGAATAAAAGCAAATACTGGTAATAAGAAAATTGATAATAAGAATAAGATAGCAGTAACTAAAGCAGTTAAACCTGTTTTTCCACCTGCTGCAACACCAGCACCAGATTCAACAAAAGTTGTAACCGTTGAAGTACCTAAGATTGCACCAGTACATGTAGCAACTGAATCTGATATCATAATTTTATCATAATTTTTTGGAACACCATTTTCGTCTAATAAATTAGCATTAGCACAGCATCCAACAACTGTACCCATTGTATCAAACATATCAATCATTGCAAAAGTAATAATTAACATTACACATGTCATCAAAGAATCTTTTGGAAAGTTAAAACCTTCTGTAAAAGCAGCACCGAAGATACCACCATTATTTGGATCAAATGAAAAGAAATTAGCAAAATTTTCCCAGAATTTCCAAGTTACGCCATCCGTTTTACCAAGAAGATAATCAATATTAGTAACTCCTAATGGCCATGCAAGTAAAGTTGCGGCAAGAATACCAAAAACAACGGCACCTTTGACTTTAAAATGTGAAAGAACAGCAATGACAACAAAACTAAAAAGTGCTACTACTGCTGCTCTAGCATCGCCACCTTTTGCCCATGCTCCTGCTTGCGTAAAATCAACAAATTGTAAAAGAGTAAAATCATTATTTTGAACAAGATGAGAATTTTGTAAACCAATGAAGGCAATAAATAAACCAATACCAACAGGTATTGCGGTACGAACAGGTTTGGGCATACCAGTAAAAATCAATTCTCTTAAGGTAATTAATTTTTTGGTTTCTTTATCACGTCCAGCTGGTATTACAGAAAGAAGTAAGAAGATAATACCACTAATTAAAATTAGTAACATAGCGTTACCAAATGAGAAGGTAAATCCAAATGCTCCACCAAGAATAGAACCAACCATTGAATTTAATCCCATACCAGATGCTTGAGCAAGAGGCATTTTAGCAAGTAGGGCCATTAATAAAGTACCAATTACAGCACCAAGAGCAGTAGCAATGAATACTGACGACCAATGTACATCTGCTGTACCACCCCATAACATAGAATTAGGATTAACAGTTAAGATGTAAGCCATCGCAAGAAATGTTGCAATACCAGCTAACACTTCTACTTTAATTGTTGAGCCTGCTTTAGAAACGCCAAAAAAGCTGTCGAGCTTCCCAACATTTTTTTGTTTTTTGTCTTCCATTAAAGAAGTCCTCCTTAAAAATTTTTTGTTGTAAAAAGCCATAACAGCGGTTTTTAAGCAATTATTCAATTGTTACCATAGTATTATCATTTACGGTGATAATGTAGAGACTTCTGAACCATATTATCAGAAATATATGACTTTTACTCTAATATTATAATATATTAAAAAAAAAAAGTAAAGAAAAATTATCAGAAAACGTTTTCGACAAAATGTGTTAAATTTTATTTGACAAATGATTTCTTTTTTTATATAATATTAAGGGCGCTTAAAAAAGCGCACTTCCCGTTGTATCGGGTTTTTTCTTTTTTTAGTATTAAAATTTAGAATGGAATGGTGAAGATAATGGCAAAATATATATTTGTAACAGGTGGAGTAGTTTCTAGTCTTGGCAAGGGAATTGTTGCCTCATCGTTAGGAAGATTGTTAAAAAATCGTGGATTGAAAGTTTTTATGCAAAAATTTGATCCATATATTAATATTGATCCAGGAACAATGAGTCCTTATCAACATGGAGAAGTATATGTTACAGTTGACGGGGCTGAAACTGATTTAGATTTAGGACATTATGAAAGATTTATTGATGAGGATTTGACAAAGGAATCTTGTGTTACTTCTGGTAAAATTTATCAGGCAGTTATTAATAAGGAAAGATCTGGAGATTACCTTGGTAAAACCGTTCAAGTAATTCCTCATATTACCAATGAAATTAAAGCAAGACTTTTATCGGCAGCTACAACCTCTAAGGCTGATGTTATCATTACTGAAATTGGAGGAACTGTTGGTGATATTGAATCTTTACCATTTTTAGAGGCAATTAGACAGTGGAGAAGAGATGTTGGATATAATAATACTTTTTATGTTCATACTACTTTAATTCCTTTTGTTAAAGCAGCATCGGAGTTAAAAACGAAGCCTACTCAACATAGCGTAAAAGAACTTAGATCACTTGGTATTCAACCTGATATGCTAGTATTGAGATCAGAGGTTGATATTAATGATGAATTAAGAGAAAAAATTTCATCTTTTTGTGATGTGGATAAAAAAGCAGTAGTTGTTTCAAAAGATGTGAAGATACTATATGAAGTTGCTAATAATCTTTATAATCAAGGTGCTGATCAGTATATATGTGATTTTTTTAGACTTGAAACAGAAGCACCAAATATGATAGAATGGAATAATTTAATTAGAACAATAAAAAAATTGTCAGGTGAAGTAAATATTGCTCTTGTTGGTAAGTATGTTCAATTACAGGATGCTTATTTATCTATCAATGAAGCATTAAAACATGCAGGATATAGGTATGGCAAAAAGATAAATATCAATTGGATTTTGGCAGATGATGTAACTGAAGATAATGTTGAAAATTATTTGAAAGACTGTGATGGAATCTTAGTACCTGGAGGATTTGGTCCTAGAGGAATTGATGGTAAAATTCAAGCGATTAAATTTGCTAGAGAAAATAATATTCCTTTTTTAGGTATTTGTCTTGGTATGCAACTAGCAACTATTGAGTTTGCTAGAAATGTTTTGGGAATAAGCGATGCTGATTCAACAGAGTTATGTGAAAACACAACTAACCCCATCATTGACTATTTGCCTGATCAATATACAGGAATTAATTTAGGTGGAACTTTAAGGCTAGGAGCATATGATTGTCTTTTAAAAGAGAATACAAAAGCATTTGAGGCTTATAAGCAGACTGTCATTAAAGAGCGCCATCGCCATCGATATGAATTTAATAATAAATATTTGGATAGAATTCAAAATGCCGGCATGATTGTAAGTGGGATAAATCCTGAAACTGGATTGGTTGAAATAGTTGAACTTAAAAATCATCCATGGTTTATTGCTTGTCAATTTCATCCAGAATTTAGTTCAAGACCGAATCGAGCACATGCTTTATTTAGTGAATTTATTCACCATGCCATAATCTATAGTCAAGAAAAAAATAATAATATTGAAGAAGACGATAAAAAATAAAAGGTAGTATTTATAATACTACCTTTTAAAAATCAATTATTTTTTTCTTTAATTTAGCAAAAGTTGGCATTCCATTTGTATAAATGATTAAAGGTTCTTTCTGAATTAAAGGTAAAGCATATTCGATAAAATCTTTTGTAATGTTACATCCATCATTAGTTATATAATTTTGTGGAACTTTTTTTACAAAATTAGCAACATTTGCTAAATCAACCATTTCATAAGTTATTTGATAAGGATTATGAGAAATACGTTTTATAGCAATCATTTTTCCAGTATGGTTTAAGGTGGCAAATTGAAGAGCCTTTTTCCCACAATTATAAGCTTCTTCAATATCGGTAAGTGAGGAAATGTGAGATGCACATCTTTGGGGAATATTTAATTCAATACTTCTAATAGGAAGTTTCAATTCTCTATTGATAGTTTCCGCAATTACTTGTCCAACTCCACCTAATTGTAGATGACCAAAATCATCATTATTGTTGAATAAACGATATGTTAAGATATATTTTCCCTCTTTGTCTTTAATACCCTCAGATATGGCAATTAAAGCATGGCCTTTTTTATCATAAATATGTTTAACCTTTTTTAAAAAGGTTTCAATATCAAATGGAACTTCAGGCAAATAGATTAAATCAGGACCATTATTGGATAATGAAGCAAGTTTTGTGCCTGCTGTAAGCCATCCAGCATCACGTCCCATAATTTCAACAATTGTAACCTTACCTTTTTTATAGCATTCAATGTCTTGGTATATTTCGGCAATTGTTGTAGCAATATATTTAATACTAGAACCATATCCTGGTGTATGATCAGTATGAACTAAGTCATTATCAATGGTTTTAGGCACTCCAATTACCATACATTCAAAATGAATAGCTTTAAAATACTGACTAATTTTATAACAAGTATCCATTGAATCATTTCCACCAATATAAAAGAAATATTTAATATTCAATTTAGTAAAAATAGAAACGATAGTTTTATAAATTTCATCATTTTTTTGATAATCTTCTAATTTAAATCTAACTGAACCAAGAATAGAACTAGGAGTAGTTTTAAGTAAAGATAAATTTTCTTTTGTTTCATATTTAAAATCAATAATTTGATGATTTAAAATGCCATCAATGCCATTGAGAGCTCCATAAACGTTAGTTACAAGAGGATTTTTGAAGGCTTCTTCAATAATTCCTTGTAAACTAGCATTGATAACAGCTGTTGGACCGCCTGATTGTCCAATTAGTACAGAACCTTTCATAAATTATACCTCATATCTTAATTAATAATATTCTAACCTAAATATTTTTTTAGAGAAAGTAAAATGATTTAGTAATCGTTTACAAAAAAGCATTCTATTTTAAGATAGAATGCAAATTACTTTTGTTTTATTCAATTTTGTTTCACTTTTTATCTTTATTTTTTGCAAATTCTTTTGGTAAAGTGAGATTTAATACAATACCAAAGATTGTAGCAAGTGCCATACCTGAAAATTGGATATCATTTGTTATCTTTAAAGTACCAGCACCAAGACCAATAACCAACATGACAGAAACAATAATTAAGTTTCTGGTATCAGACATATCTACTTTAGCATCAATAAGAGTTTTTAATCCATTTGAAGCAATGAACCCATAAAGGATTAAACATACTCCCCCCATTACTGCAGCAGGAATAGATGCAATCAAGGTTGTAATTATATTGCAAAACGATAATAAAATAGCAATTACAGCGGCTCCACCCGTTACCCAAACAGAGCCAATTTTTGTCATACCTACAACTGATGTATTTTCACCATAAGAAGTATTAGCAGGACCACCAATGCATCCTGCAACCGCAGTAGCAATTCCATCACCAAGAAGAGTACGATGAAGTCCTGGATCTGTTAAATAATCTTTTTGTGTAATACTACCTAAAACTTTGTGATCACCAATATGTTCACAGATTGTCACAAAAGCAAGCGGAATAACAGAAATTGCAGCTGAAAAATCAATTTTTACCATTGATATTCCAGCGCCTAAATCAGCATTTTTCCAGCCAAGAAATTTAAATTCTGGCAATCTAAACCAATTTGCAGGATGAGTAATGACTTCTTTTAGAGGTTGCCAATCAACTAATGGTCCACAATCTTTATTAGGGATAAAACCAATTAAAATAGATACTGCAAATCCAATGACAATGCCAACTAGAAAAGGAATCACTTTTAAAAAGCCTTTTGCCTTAATTGAAATAAAAGCAATAACAAACATTGTAATGATAGATACAACAATCATTCGCCAATCATATAAAACTGTTGGTGTATTACCACAAATTTCACATGTTGTTGGCGCAAAATAAAATCCAGCATTTTTTACAGCATTTGCGGCAAGACCTAAACCAATAACAATAATAGTAGGACCAATAACAACAGGAGGTAATAATTTATTTAACCAGTTAACTCCAACAATTTTAATAATTAAAGCGACAACAACATAAACAAGACCTACAATAACTAGACCTGTTAAAGCAGAACCAAAATTATTTCCCGATGCTAATTTAGCAGTCTGAATATATGAAATATAGGCAAAACTAGATCCGAGATAAATTGGTACTTTTGATTTCGTACATAAGATGTAAATGAGTGTTCCAATTCCTGAGGCAAATAGAGCAGTGGATATTGGTAAACCAGTTAATAAAGGTACTAATACCGTGGCACTAAACATTGCAAAGACGTGTTGGAAACTTAATGCAAACCATTTACCAATTTCTGGACGATCATTTGCATCAAGAATTAAATTTTTGTTTTCTGACATTTTTTTCCTCCGTTGTATTATGTTATAAAAAAAGAAGGTCAAGCTTTTATCTTAGTACCCTCCTTCTTACAAAGTAAAATTATTTAAAAATAAATATCCTTCATAGTTTGAGGAATTCTTAAAACTTTTACTAGTCAAGCATTATAATAAAAAACTTTTTATTTGCAAATAAATTACAATATTTTTATTATATCATCAAAATTCGCTATCTTTATTTGAAAAAAAAATAGTATTGTGATAAAATATATTTGGTGATATAATGGATAGTTTTTTACAAGAAGTAAATAAAATTTTAACAAAAGTTAGTATTGAGGAAAAAAATAAGATGGAACTTGCGGCAAAAGTAATGTATGATTCATTAGTAAAGAATAATCTAGTACATGTTTTTGCAACAGGACATTCACATATGTTTTGTGAAGAGTTATTTTATCGTTCGGGTGGTCTAGTTGGTATCAATCCTATTTTAGAACCTTTTTTAATGCAACATGAAGGTGCAATTAGAAGTACACAATTAGAAAGGATGACAGGTCTTGCTACAATCATTTTCAATGCAATTAACAAAAAAGAAAAAGAACCGTTTATCATTGTTTCTAATTCAGGTATTAATGCAGTTCCAGTGGAAATGGCGGAAATTGTTAAAGCAAATCATCATCCACTCATTGTAATTACAAGTGTTGATCTATCTAAAAAAAGTAAATCTAGAACAATGAATGGCAAAAAATTATATGAGTTAGCAGACATCGTTATTGATAATCATGTACCATATGGAGATGGTGTTTTTGAATATCAAGGTACAAAAATTGGTTCAGTATCTAGTATTATAGGTAGCTTTATTGCACAAAGTTTAGTTTTAGAAGTTATTCGAATGTATGATGAAAATCATATAATTGCACCTATCTACCAAAGCGCTAATACGATAGGTGGTGATGAACATAATGAAGTATTATATAAAAAATATAGAAATAGAATTAGAAATTTATATTAAGGAATAAACTATGGAAAATGATACATATTATTTAGTAGGGAAGATAATTGAAAGTGTACAAAATATAGAACATTATTTAATTGAAGGAACAAAAATTGCAAAAATTTTAAATGTCTTTACAAAATATAAGAAGGTTTCTCCACTTTATTTTCAAAAAATAGATGAAGAAACTAAAAAATTAGCAGAGGAAATGGAAAATATGACTTTTGGTCAATTAATGGGAATTGTCAGAAAATATGATGTTTTGCCAAGTGATGATATGGATTATTTAGAAAGCATATTGTCAAAAAGAAATCAACTTGTTCACCGATATTTTAAATATAATGAAATGAATACATGTAGTGAAGAAATTAAAATAAAATATCTTACAAAATTTTTAGAAGAAGCTAAGGCTTTTCAAAAATATTTAAATCATGTGATTGGTGAGATGAGAATAGATTTAAAAAATGTGATTTATGAATAGGAGAAAAAAATGGAAGAAAAGAAAAAATGTGAATGGTTATCTAAACACTACATTGTCATTTATATCGTTTATTTATTATTCTTGTTTTTATTTTGGTATTTTTGGTTGCCCTTTTTAAATTTTAGAGATATTAGTTTTTATTTTTATTTGATGCTTGTATTGGCATTTCCTGTAGCAATTATTTATGCTATAATCAAAAAGAGATATCAAAAAAATGATAAAAATACGAAATATACAACTTATCGTTTTAATAAAAGAACAGGCAAATTTGAGAAAGTATTTAAAGATATAACTGATAAATATCAAACAAACCATTTAATAATGAGAGGTATTTTTCTTGTTGTTTGTATTTTTTTGGGGATAATTATCTTGTTTAATTTGACGGGTCTTAAAATTTTTAACGCAAAGGCTTATGCTAATCAATTAGAAATAAAACAGGGCAATAGTGAGGATTTAAATACGATTTTTGATTATGATTCAGGAGAAGTATTGTTACCTCGTATTGATAAAGATTTAGCTTTTCGTTTAGCAGAAGCTCGTCTTGATGAATATGGATCTCAATATTCTATTGATTATGATAATTTTACTTTGATTAGTGTCAATCGTAATGACAAAACAGAGTTAATAAGAGTTACTCCCCTTGAATATGCCACACCTTTTGTTGCCTTATCGCGTGGTGATAAAGGAACAATTGGATATATTGAAGTAAATGTGATAACTCAAGAAGCAAAACTTGTTGCATATCCAGATGGAGAGGGTTTAAAATATATGCCATCAGCTATCTTTGGTAAAGATTTAGATCGTCATATTAGAACCAATTATCCAACATTAATGTATAATGACAAATATTTTGAGATTGATAATGATGGCAATCCTTATTGGGTTATTCCGACGATAAAAAAAGAAATTGGTGTATTTTCAGGTGAAACGCCAAATGGAGTATTAGTTGTTGATCCTCGTAGTGGAAAGATGACGCATTATGCTTTAAATGATAATCATAAACCGGATTGGCTTCAAAGAGCAGTGGATGAAGCAGTTGTCGCCAAACAAGCGGATAATGCTTTGACATATAAAAATGGCTTTTGGAATACTTTGTTTGCCAAAAAGGAAGTTTTTCAGTTAAGCGATGGATACAATTATTTTATCAAAGATGGCAATACATATTATGTATCTTGTATTACATCACCTAATTCTAATGATCAAACTTCAATTGGGTTTATTACCATCAATTTAAAGACGAAAGAGAGTATTCGTTATAGCAATCCTGGTATTACAGAAATGCGTGCTAGAGAAATTGCACAAAATGATGAGAGGGTAAAAGCACAAAATTTAGATTCAACTTGGCCGATATTAATTACATATCATAAGGTTCCGACTTATTTTGTAGTTTTAAAAAATGATGTTCTATCACAAAAGATAGTTTTAATTAATGTTGAAGATGGAACGCTAGTGGCAATGGGTGATACATTAGAGGCAGCTAAACAAGAATACGAATTATTGCTTGCTAACAAAGGTATTATTTCCTCAGGTAACGAAGAAAAAGAAACTGTTACTGTAAGTAGAATTAGAGATTTGGGTAATAAGATTCAATTTATGGTTGAAGAGCATCAAAATGTTTATTTTGAAGTAGATGTTAACTTATGTTTAGATGCTAGATTTTTACAAGTAGGTGATAAAATTGATATTACTTATAAGGAAAATTCAGGGTATAATTTAGTATTATTATTAGAGAAGATTAGTGAGTAATATTTGAATATAAAAGGAATTAATCAAGCAAATTTAATTTTTGATTAATCCTTTTTTATATTTAGAAAATATATTTATAAAATAATTGGAAAATAATGTCATAATTTGATATAATATGTTGAAAGATTATATGGAGGCGGGGTATTGTGAATACTAAATATAGGGATTTTAAAGAATATTTTGAAAAAAAGTATGGTTTACAATTAACAAAAATTATAACTCAATACATAAATGAGAATAAAATATGTATAAATGATGATAATTGGAATTTAAAGAAATTCAAAGTAATGAAAATTACTTTTGAAAAAGGCGAAAAATGTAATCAAATCAAATTTTATGTTTCACTAAAATTATTAATAGAAGTAAAAAACAAAAATATTATTGAATATTGGTTAGGATTACTCTATGAAGCAGAACTGAACCATGGTTTAAAAAATTTGAATTTATTAAAATGTGAAGAGTATGTAAAAAAGCAATATAAGGCAGAGAAGAATTTATCAAAAAATTTAATTCCCTATTTTTCGGTTTCTTCCCTTGATTATCATGCAACAAAGTTTTTAGAAAAATATTGCCCTCAAGCTTTAGAAAAACCAATGGCTCTGCCTGTTTTAGACATTGCCAATAAAATGAATTTAAAAATAATATATGAACCATTAAATGAAGATATTTTTGGCAAAACCTATTTTATTGAATCAGAAGAAACTATGGATAATGAGGAAAAAAGAGTTATATCAAGTGGAACCATAGTAATCAATAACAAAACAGAATTTATGAAGTTAATTGAAAGTCAGAATAATACAATTATTCATGAATGTGTCCATTGGGAATATCATAAAAATTTTTTTGAACTACAATATCTATTGAATCAAGAAAATAAACCAATAGTATTTAAAAAGGAAGATATAGAATTTAAGTCATTGTCCATATCCAACAAAATAGAGTGGTTAGAATGGCAAGCAAGTGCGTTAACACCTAGAATTTTAATGCCTAAAAAAGTTACAGTTGAAAAATTTTTATCAACAATTGAAAAAATTAAAAACCAAGATGGAACTTTAAAAAATTCTCAAATATATGAAAGGGCAATTCTTAATTTAGCAAATTTTTTTAAAGTCACTAAAAAAGCTGTAAAAATTAGATTGCTTCAATTAGGTTTTAAAAATATAATAGGTATCAATTGCTATATTGATAAGGAATATAAGCCAGCATACTATTTCAAGTATCAGAATGAAGATGAGGCTTTAACTTATATGATTAGTTTTAAGGAAGCCATTCAGTTTAGAATAAATAATAAATGGTTAGATGCATTAATGAAGGAAAGAAAACTGATATATGCAGATGGCTTTTTTGCGATTAACCATAAAGAATATGTGCAAGTATCTAAAAAAGGTAAAATAGTTTTAACTGATTATGCAAGAGAACATGTTGATGAATGTTGCCTAGCTTTTAATATAATTGGGACTTTTCAAAGTAATTTAAATAATATGGCATACTCTTCCTATTATATTTGTAAAAACACTAGTAACCAACAAAATATAAAATTAGAATTGAATATGGAATCAATTCAAAATAGTAGGATAATTGGAGTTACGGGATGTACAGATATAGCATTTGAAGAAATAAGCGAAGCAAGTAAAATTTTAGATAAGATGATAGGATCATTTGGAGAATGTTTAAATGTTTTAATTCAAGAATTGGGATATAAATCTAATAAAATAATAGGTGAACTTGTTTTTTTAGATGAAAAGACAATTTGGAATTATCGAAAAGGAAAAAGAATACCAGAATTAAATAAACTACTTGCAATATGTGGAGGATTAAAATTACATCCAAGAATCACATATAAATTAATGGAAAAGGCAGGATATACAATAGGAAATAGAGGGAAACAAGAAGATTTTATAATTATGTTTTTAATTGAAGAATGTTATAATGAAGGCCTTCCATCTTGGAATAATAGATTAGAAGAATTAGATGTATCAATTAGATTACCATAATAAATACAATAGTATTTTTGAAGTGAACACCAAAATTGGACACTTTAAAAATACTATTTTTATTTTTTTTAAAAAAATTAGGAAAAAGTATCCTAAAAAATAATATATTTAATGAACAAAAAATACTATTTTTAATATTTTAAGACAAATATGTCTTAAAACTAAATAAAAAAGCCCTTTATTGAAAGAAAAATTTAGGACAAAGTGTACCAAAAAAGAAAAGAGAGAAAAGTATAATAGAAGGAGTAAAGATTAATTAATTGTTTACAAATCAGGGATATCAAAAGGAGTAGCTAACCACAAGATATTAGAAAGGAGAAAAATGGTGGAATTTACAAGTATACCAATTATAGTAGTGCTATGCTATATAATAGGAGAAATATACAAAGTAATATTTAGAAAGAAAAAAGAGGCAAAGAAATTGATACCAATAGTGATGGCAATTGTGGGTGGAATTTTAGGAATATTGATATATCTAACAAATCCAGAGATAATATTTAAAGCAGAAAATATATGGATAGCCATAGTGGTAGGAATTGCTAGTGGAGAAAGTGCCACAGGAACAAATCAAATTATAAAACAAATATTAAATAAAGGAGAATAAGAAAATGCAAATAAAAGATAGAAATACAGAATTTCCGAATCGAAGAAGATTAGAAGTAGAAGAAATTGAGTATAACGAAAATGGTGAAATAGAAGCACTATTAGTAGAAGTCAAAAGGGATGAAGGGGAAGTCTATGAAGAAGGTACGCAGATAAATGCAACAAATTTAGATTTAATAATTAGAAGTAAAGTAACAGAAATTTTAAGTATGAGTGATGAAGAAAGGGTAGAATATGACGCAAGTAGAATAGAATTAGCAGTGGATGTGGAAGCAATTACACAAGATTTTCCTTTGCCAACAAAAGGTATCAATGGATCAAGTATTGTATGGAGTGTTGAAGGAGAAGGAATAGAGATAGAAGAAAATATAGCAAAGGTTAATAGAAAGTTATATGAACAAAATCCTTTGTTAAAAGCTCGAGTGAGTTATGGTAGTGCTGAGGCAATACAAGTTTTTCATGTAACAGTTTTATTAAGAGAAATGACACCAAGCGAAAGAGTAGAAGAAGATAGCAATAATTTAAGAATTAATACAAAAGTAACTACGGATTTTACTTTACCATCAGCAGGATCAAATGGTTCGAGTATTACATGGGTAGTTAAAACGGGAACATCTATTACAATTACAGGAAATACAGCCAATGTACATAATGGAGAGAGCGATGCCTATTCAACCTTAGAAGCAACAATTACATATGAAAGTGTAACAACAACCAAAAATTTTGTAGTAGAAGTAATATGTTTTTTACCAAAAACATATGCGGTAAGTTGGACACAAGAAAAAGGTAGTTTAAAAACCGATGAGTTAACAATTGCATCAAGCAATGGTGAAAAATTATATATAGAAGTAGAAAATAATTATTCCAGTGCGATAGAAGTATCGATAAAGGCAAATGATTCAAGTTTAGTAAAAGTAGAAGTAAAAGAAACAACGGATTTAAACGCAATGATGGGAACAAGTTATGTAGAATATACATTTACAGTTCATATTTATTTGTCTAGTGATAGAGAAATAAAATTGGGAAGTCTAAATGGAAGTGTCAAATATTATTATGCATCCATTACCCCAGATGACTAACAAAGGAGAAAGAAAAATGAAACTATCAAAATTAAGAGAAAAATTAGAAAACAATAAAGAACTAAAAAATAAACAAGCAAGAAAAATAAAAAGATTAAAAGCAGAATTTAAATGTGGAGTAACAAAAGAAAAAAACAGAAAAGAAGAAATAAAAATTATCGGAATAACAGGTAGCAGTGGAAAAACAACGGTTGCTAATATAATACATGAGTATTTAAAAAGATTGGGAAAGAAAAGTGTATTATATAGTAGTGCAAAAATAGATTCTCCTGCAACCATTATTAGACCAGATGAAGCATGCGAAATAACATTTAATAGTGAAGATGATGTATTAGAAATCATTGAAGAAGTAGAAGCATATGGAGCAGAATACTTAGTGTTAGAGGTTAATGAAACCGCAATTGAAAAGGGCTTAACAAAAGATATACCATTTGATGTTAGAGTATTAACTAATTTCAATGCATTACATAATGAAGATCAATATAGCAAAGAAGAGTACAAAGCAATAAAGAAATCCTTCTTTGAGGGAATGGAAAAAGAAAGCTTATGTATCTATGGTTTTGAAGATTATGATAAAGAATTTTTAGAAGAATTGTTAGAAGCAAATGAGTGTAAAAAGTATGTTTATAGTAGCAATTATATTGCGACAGTAAAGGGAGTAAATAAAGAAGATATAACGAGTCTATTATATGAACTAGAAAGTACAAAAGCAGGCTTGCAAATGAAAGTTAAAGTTAAAAATAAAACATATGCATTAAAAACGGAAATGATGATGGATTATAATGCATTAAATATTGTAGGAGCACTCACTGTTTTAGAAGCAATGGGAATGTTTGATATCAATGAGTATAATACATGTATTCAAAAAATTAAAATACCAGGAAGATCAGAAGTTTATCAAAGAAAAGGTAGAATGATAGTGATAGATAGTCATTTACCAAAAGTATTAGAAAGTTTACAAAAGCTAAAAGATAAGAAAGAAATCAATCAAATTAAAGTTGTAATCGGTTCAATGGGTTACGGATATCAAAATTGGGAGCCAAGATTTAAAACGACGGATTTTATAGCTAGTCGTAAAAAAGCAAGAAAGTATGCAATGGAGTTATTAAAAGAAAAGGTAGATGATGTATATCTAACAGAAAGCGACAATGGCAAAGAAAAAGTGCTAGATATCTGTTTGGAATTAAAAGGATATTTAGAAGATAAAGTTTCTTCAAAGATAATAGAAGATAGAGAGCAAGCAATAAGACAAGCAATTGTTGATTCTAAAGAGGGGGATGTTATTTTCATCAGTGGTAGAGGAAATAGAAGAGTATTATGTAATAGTGAAACGACAATGAAACTAATAAAAGATAGTGAAGTAGTTGAAAAAGTCCTAAAAGAATTAGGGTGGTAGAAAATGGATGATAGCAAAATTAATAAATCAGAAATAAGTTATCATAATAGTGTAGGAAAAGTTGATGTTCATATTAAAACGGGAAGAATGATTTATGAGTATCCGTTATTCGCATTAGGTGGAGGAAACTACCAAATAATGGTGTCATTATTATATAATAGTCATTATCAGAAAACAGATTATGAAGAAAGACCAATTGGAAATTCAAAAGGATGGAAATTAAATATAGAAGGATCTGTATTTCCATATAAATTAACATATAATATGGAAGGTTTTGAAGAAGGAGATTATGTATACATAGATGGAAATTGGAAAACCCATCGATTGATTAAATATAAAGAAACTGAAGAAGGAAGAGGATATTATGATGAATCGGGAAGTGGATTAAGACTTATAGTTAAAAATAATCAAGAGTCTATAATTAAAGATGGAAACGAAAATCAACTGAAATTTAATGAAAAGGGACATCTAATTCAGATAGTAGCAGGAAATAATCCTAATATAAGTAAATTGATAACATATGATGAGGAAGAAAAAATAACAAGTATTTATGATGAAAGAAAACCATTAAGGAAAATCAGTTTTGAATACGATAAAGAAGGCAATTTAATAAAAAGTTGGATTGAAAATACCAATCATAGCATCCTATGTCAATATGATAGCATAAATAGGTTAGAAAAAATATCAATTCATCAAGAAGAAGAGTTGAAAGAAAAAATTAATATAAAATATAATAGCAATTCTCAAATTGAATATATAATTGATAAGGAAAGTTTAGAAGCAGTGTATATTGAAAATAGTTCGGATAGTAAAAGTAAGATTAAAAAAATAATAGAAGGAGTAATGAAAAAAGAAAGCATATGTAAAGAAGGTTTAGCAGAACAAGACTTAAGAAAAGAAAGTTACATAGGAGATAGTAATTACTTGACCAAACAACAAGAAGAAGTAGAAGGTTATCATTTAATAATGTCAGAAGCATATCATAAAGCAGTTTATCAATTTACATATGAAGAAAACTACACATCCATCAAAAATAAAACAGGAATCGTTTATAGATATTATTTGAATACGAAAGGACAAATAATTAGTGTATTAGAAAAAGAAGAATTTGAAGGTGAACTATATATAGAAGAATCATATCGAACTTTATTTCAAACAAAAGGCTGGGAATTGACAACTAATTTTTTCTTGGAGAATTGTATCAATTCCAATTGTGCATATCAATATGAAAAGGCAGTATTTTATGCGAAACAAGAGAAAATAAGAGAATTTGCAGAAATTTTTCAAGAAGAACAGTATAAATATACAAAAGATTTTGTTATATCTTTTTGGATAAAATTTAAACAAGATGTAATTAGTGATATCAGTGCAGAAGTCGTAATAGAAAAGGTAGATTTTCCAGAAATTACAAACAAAAAAAGATTAGAAAAAGTATTAAAAGATACATGGCAATATGTAAGAATACCAATAAATTTAGGTAATTTGCCAGAAAATATATGGGCAATGAAAATCCAAATTTTAGGAATTGATATAGACACAACAATTGAAGTAGCAGATTTAAGAATAGAGGCAAGCAATGAAACAACAATAAATATAAATGAAAAATCCCTTGAACTAGTAAAAAGTATTATATATGTAGAAAAAGGAACAAAGTATTATGAAGATATTACAGCAGAAGTTTTCATGAGCGAAAAAGATCTTTTTGAAACATATAAAAATATATATCATAAAAATAGGCAAGGACAAGAAGAATTTGATTTAGTATATTGTAATGGTACGAAAGTAAAATCAGTAAGTGAAGTTAGATTGGAAATTGATTATAGTGAATGCAAATTAGAAGTAGATGAACAAGGGATTCCCAATTATTATACAAGTACAGTAATGCCAGTAACAAATAAGATAAATACGGTAAGTAAAACACAAATTATCTATAAAAATGATGAAATAGAAAATAGACAATATTATAAGGTTATAAGCGAAGTTGGAATCATTAGCGATAATAGTAATAGTTTTATAAAATCTTCAACAGTAGAAGCATGGTACTATGAAGATGGTAATTTATACAAACAAATAGATGAATATGGAATAGTAACTGAAAATGAATATGATCATTATGGTAATTTAATGCAAATTAAAATGTATAATAATGAAAACCCAGAAAAGGAAATCATAAAAATAAACTATGGCTATCAAGAAGAAGATGAAAGTCAAAGAGAAAATGTTATATCATATACAGAAAATGGAATAACAACATATTATCAGTATGAAGAACCACAAATGTTCTTGAGCTATACTACCAAAGGAAATTGCACTACAGAGTTTACATATGATTCAGATAAAAAAATAACACAGATAAGATACCGAAATTATCCAGAAGGAAATGTGGATAGTAAAAATAATATAAAATATGACAATAAAGGTAGAATCAAAAGTTTTTCTGATCAAAGTGGAAGAACATATGGAATGATATGTAATTGTTTTGGTGAAGCAGTAAAAATATATAAAAATAAGAATCTAATATTAGAAACAGAAATAATAGAAGAAAAAAATAAATTGAATAGTATAATATATAAACAATATCTAGAAAAAAATCATCCACAAATAACTACGAATTATTATGATTTTTATGGGAAACTATTCAAAACTGTTAATGACGAAAAAGAAATCAAATATGTTTATGAAGATGTTGGTTATAGCGATAATTTATCTAGAGTAGCACGAATCAAAGATCCATATGAAGGAAAAGAGTATGAATATACATATGATGATAAAAATAATACAGTGGAATGCCATTGTAAAGGAATATATCCACTTGATATAAAGGTAGTAGAAAATGAAAAAAGAGAATATAAAATTGGTATAAATAATATAAGATATATAACTGTAAAGGATAATGGAGAAGAAGATCCAAAATATCTCAATCCTAGAATTAAAAAAACGAAGTATGAAATAGATGGTGATGAAAATGATATATATGATTTTGAATATTATTATGATGAATTAGGAAGATTAAAAAGAAAACAAAAAAAAGAAATAATAAATAATAATAGCATAGAAGTAAAGAAGGAAAGAGAATACAGACAAGGAACAAATATAATTAATAAAATAAAATATGGAGTACATACGACAATAAAATTGAATCAAAAAATTGAAGATAAAGCAGAAATTATATATGAAAGTGAATATGATGAAGAAACAGGAAATATTAAAAAGTTAAAAGAAGAAGGGCAAAGATATCTAGAGAGTTTTTTAAATTATGCACAATTAGAAAAAGTAGAATTAGATAAAAAAGAGGTAGAATATGAATATGACTATCAAAATCAATTGATTAAAGAAACACATACAAAAAATGATAATGAAATAAGTGTAATTGAGTATCAATATGGAAAAGAAAGTGGAATGATAGAAAAAATAATTAAGGATAATGTAGAGATTAAGCGATTTATCTATAATAAGGATATCTTGACAAACATTAAGGAAAATGATAAAATATATCAAATAGAGTATGATAATTATGGTAACATCATAAACGATGGTAAAGGAACCTTAGAATATGATGAAAGAAATCAATTGAAAAAATATAAGTATTGCATTGATGAAGGACAATTTTGTTATCAATATGAAAATGAATATTATTACAATTATCAAGGAATTCGTTATAAGAAAAAAGTAAGCCATAGTATAAGATATGGTAATAATGAAGAGAAAGTATATGAGTATTTTAAAATATATTATCTAGATGGAAATCGAATCATAAAAGAAGAGTGGAGAAATCTAGAAAATCAAATAACGAATGAAATAATGTATTACTATGATATAGAAGGATTAGTAGGAATTGAATATCAAGGTAAAAAATATGATATAGTAAAAGATATCTTAGGCAATGTAAGTAAGATAATGTATAAAAATCGAATAATAGGTGAATATGAATATGATGGATGGGGTAAATGTGTAGAAAAAGAATTAAGTCCAGAAAAAAATACAGAAATTGATACCTTTGTTTTACATAACAATCCATTTAGATATCGTGGATATTATTATGATGTTGAAACTCAGCTTTATTGGGTATCCTCACGTTACTATTCGCCTGAATTATGTAGATGGATTTCACCAGATTCAATCGAATATTTAGATCCAGAAAGTATCAATGGATTGAACTTATATGCGTATTGCGGAAATGATCCAGTAAATCATATTGACCCTTCGGGGCACGCTTGGTATCATTGGGCAATTGGAGCTGGAATTATTGTCTTATGTGCAGCTTTGACAGTCGTTACTGCTGGAGGATTCGCAGCGGCTGGGACTGCCTTTGCTTCGGTAGTATCTGCTACTATGGCTCCAACTGCACTTTCTGCTGTATTCGCTGGAGCAACGATAGGAGCGGCGGCTATAGGAACTGCAGGAATGGTTATAGGTGGTATGTCTGGAGAAGATGGTTGGTCGTGGGAAAATGCTTCTCAAGGATTTATGGCAGGTTCCATTGCTGGCGCGGTTATTGGTGGAGCTTGGGGCGGTGCGCACTACGCTCTTCAAAGTGCTGGCAAAATGGCGATTAGAACTAATATTAATAATTTAGTTAATAATCCATTAGATGAATTTGTGACAGTGGGTCCAAAAGATGGAGGAATTTCAGGATATGTGCGTTCAATTTCGCAAACTGGAGATTATGGTCAAATCTTTGCTAGTAAATTACCAAATGGAATGTATCAAATTGCAAATGGTCATCATAGAGTTGCTGCATTAAGGCAATTAGGATACAAATATGTTAATTTTTTCTTAGTTCCATAGGAGGTTAATGATATGGGAATGGCTGATTTTTATTTAAAAATTAATTTCAAAAAACAGAATTACGATGAATTTGAAACTATATATCAATCATTTATTAATGAAAGTATATTTAGAATTTTGGATAAAAAAGTAGAATCTAATTTCTTGTCTTTAGAATGTAAATTTGATAATTTGATTCCTTCAATTATTATTGCATTTAATAATCTTTATCCTTTCAAGGATAATATTGATTCGATTGAAACACACGGTATTGTAAAAGATTTTATATTTACTAGTGTTGAAGAGTTCTTAGATTATGTATTTTCCATTAATAAGATTCAACTGTTGTCATATTACAAACAAATGGGTTATTTAGCTATTGATGCTGAAAAATATTATAAAAGGCGAATTAAATTAAAAAAATATTACAAAAAGTTAAAATAGCAAATTACTTTCACAAGCAAAAAACTAGGTGAGTTTACCTTCGGGTAGATTCACCTTTTTATTTAATCTATATTAATAGATTATTTAATAAAAAAATGTTATAATAAGATATCAAATAAATGAGATTTATAATTGATTATAAAAAGGTGGTGAAAATATGGCTAACTGGAAAAATATTAAGAAAATTGATGCGCACATTCATATTATTCCAGATGTTGTTCATGAAGCCAATCCAGATTCAGAGGACGAATGGGTTTATGCGGATCAAAGCAAATATTTAAATTTAATGAAAGAATATAATATTGAACAAGCAATTATAATGCCCCTTAATGATTCTTATTTAATGTCTATGGAATTTACCGTTGATTCAGTTAACAAAAATTTAAAAGAACTAGTTAATAAATATCCAGATAAGTTTTATGCAATGGCTGATATTGATATCAGTAACAATATTGAAAATTCTAAGGAATATTTAATAAAAGCAATAGAAGAATACAAACTTAATGGATTAAAAATTCATCCTAATAATACAGGAATGAATGTTGATGATGACTATAATGTTGCTTTACTTGAATTGGTTAATAAATATGGATTACCAGTATTTATACATTCATATCCAAACTCTAAAGATGATCGATCGGCAACATATAGAATTAAATATTTAATAAATAAGTTTCCTAATATTAAGTTTATTATTTCTCATATGGGAGCTTGTCAATACGAATATTTGTTAGATACAAATTGTTATGTTGATATATCTGCTATATTACCAGATTATGTTAATAAACTTGGAATAAAAGAAACAAATAAAATATTAAGAAAATTTGGTGTAGATAGATTAGTATTTGCTACTGATTACCCATGTAGTAGATGTTTAAATCCAGAAGAAATATATGATAGATATTTTGATATTCTAGATCAAATGGATTTTAATGATGAAGAAATTAAAATGATTGCCTATGATAATATAAAAAACATATTAGATAATATTAAAATTAAAGAACATTATGATTTATTAATTGACGAAAACAATGACTCATTTCGCGATTGTAAAGAACTTCAAGAGTATATGAATACTTGGGATGGACAAAAATCTATAGAAGAACTTAAATTAAGTAAAAATGATAATGTTTTGGAAGTTGGAATAGGTACAGGTCGTATTGCTACGAAGGTTGCACCATGTTGCCTTTGCTTAACAGGAATCGATTTTTCTTATAAAACAATAGAACGCGCAAAAGAAAATTTAAGTAAATACAAAAATATAACTTATATTTATGATGATTTTATTACTCATAGTTTTAATAATACTTTTGATAAAATTTATTCATCTCTCACTTTTATGCATTTCAATAATAAGAGACAAGCTATTCATAAGATTGATTCGTTACTAAATAAAGGCGGAATTTTTGTATTATCAATAGATAAGAACAAAAGTAATTGTATTGATATGGGGACACGAAAAATAAAGATATATCCAGATAATTTAAATAATATAACTGAAATCATTAAAACCACTAGTATGAATATAGTAAAAGTAATTGAACTTGAAAACGCATTTGTTATAGTATGCTACAAATAATAAATTTATTTTTATGAGATTTTAAAAGAGGTTAATTATGTATTACACTACTGAAAACGAAAACTATCGCAAATATGGAATAGTAATTATTGAAGTATATGATGAAACACTAAGAACAACAGTTTATCATTATCGTAAACCTACTCCTAGTGAAAGAAAAGAAATTATACTAAATTACATTATCGATAATAGTAGTACTCCAATTAAAGTTAATTATTTATCATCTAAATTAG
>UMGQ01019535.1_pt1 | contig 27229 bp, 51 predicted proteins | sample 1965311 | NCBI WGS metagenome assembly UMGQ01 (sample SAMEA4836076, study PRJEB28245) | human gut metagenome | biome: gut microbiome; material: fecal sample | place: Denmark | collected 2008 | reverse complement strand
AAAGAGTTCTTGCAACGGTTGAGGCACTAAGGTTCTAACAGGACAACACCTATCTAGGTGGTGAAACGGTGGACACGGTTAGAATCCAGGGTGAACAGGTTACCGGGTCAGTGGTATATATAGAGATTGAGACTACCACCCCCACCCGGGTCAATAACGCTAGTATCCCGTTCCTCTTCATTTCTCTCTAGTTCTTTGCTTGTTGAAGGTCGTTAAGCGTGAATCCATGATGATGAATCATTATATTGACCTGTATATATTTACTTGTTGGGTAGGATAACACACGGCCGGGTAGCCAAACCCGGGGCAGACGGGTTGATTGATCAGTCATTGACTAACAACCACGTGTCAAAACGGTGTAAAGCGTTATATAATAACGTGTTACACACGGTAAATTTAAATCAGCGGTTCGGGGGTGACGGTGACGGATGCTATAACGTTATAAAATGCGTGCGGTGGCGTGCATGATCCACCCCACCCCCGACCGCTATAGATCAATTTACACTATCAACATTCGAGGGGCATGGATGCCTTGACGGGGTTCGATTCCCCCACCCTTGACCATTAACATTTAAACTTGAATACCATGAAATACTTGATCACTTCTTTAATAATTACCGCTATCTCGGCTTGGGTGGTGGCAATATCCCCCTCCCCCGTCCATGATTCAACCGACATCGTGGCCTCCATGCGTGACAACGTGTACGAATCAATCACCCTCAAGCTGGGGGACGGTTGCACCGTTGATGAGATAGCCAGGGAGTACAACGCTAACAAGTCATTCTATGACAACTTGAAAGAGAACGAGGTTCAAACACTGTAAAACATTAGATACCATGAAGACGATACAAGTAAACGCGTACTATTTTCACGAGTTAAGTGAAGAGGTACAATATAAAATCATTGAAAATAATAGAGAAACTATACGTGATCGTGAAATGCAATTAATTCACGATGAAATGGAAGAATCTATTAAAAAGTTCATGTACTTCATGGACGCTTATAGAAACAGGCGGGGAGTGGTTTTAAATAATATCGATGATTACGAACTAGATGGGGAACACTTGTATAGGAGAGTTCGTCGTTTAATAGACTATTACTTTGCCGAACCTAGAAGGTATCACAAGAACGGTAAAATTAGGGTTTCTAAGATAATGGTGAATCAAGATTGCCCGTTAACGGGAGTGTACACCGATTGCGTTATATTATCCCCTATCTTCTCATATATTGAAGGAAAGTTAAAAGTGAATAACTATTATAAACTGATAGAATATTGTCTTGATTCTGCTGATAAATTTCTTAATGAAAGTGAAGAATATTTTTCTAGTGAAGAGTATATAAAAGGAATACTAGAAGATCAAGATGATTACTACACGATAGACGGGACAATCATCAATTATTAACATACCTTAATAGGTAACACCATGTTCGAGATATAATATATAAACACTTAAAAAAAATAGATACCATGAAAACGAACGAGCAAATTTTTGAAGACATCAAGAAACAAGGGTACATTACCGAGCAACAAATTAGGTTACTGAAAACCAGGGGAACCCAACAGAACAAAGACTTGTTTGACTACACGCTACTAGATACCGAACAATTCGGGTGCGGTATACCCCTCACCCCCGAGCAGAACAAGAAGGGATTAACATTCCTTCGTGACAAGGCGTACACCCCGAAAGGGAACATTAGAAAGAATTGCCCGTTCGGGTATCGTGAGTTGAACATTATCGACATTGAAACCGAATTCACTTTCCTGGGGTTCTATGACGCCGGGAGAAAAGATCACGTGAACCTGTTGCCGTTGTACGGTATCGGGGGGATGAAGTATTACTATAACGGTGAAATCCATGTAATTGGATGATCACGGGAAAGACACGTTAAAAAGAAACGACATGGAAAATAAAGAATACACGGTACGAAAGATTAAATCCGCCTTCAACAAGATAGAGAAGAGCGGGGAAAGGGTAACGATTACCACTATCGGCAAGCTACTGGGACACCCCCTCACCGATGACGAGAAACGCCTTGTCGAGATCGAGAGAAAACAACGGAAATGGAAAGAGCAGGCGAGAGAAGAGAGAAAAGAACTCGTCCCCGTCGAGATAAAGATAGAAATAAGGTGGGTGAGAAGTAAAACGTGGGGGAATAATCCCAACGGCGTGGCTACCATTGTAAACGAGAACGGCAACATCAAGTATTTCTCTTACAGGTGTAGCGGGTGCGGGTACGACAAGCGCACGGAATGTGTCGCCGGGTTACTGGATCAATGCACGAGGGGATTGATGTGGAGAAGTAAATCCACGATTGGGTTCCGGAGACAAAAGGATGTGTTTGTCTCGTGGGAAAGATCGGGACTTGAACGAATATTCGACCAGTTCAAGAAGTGGGGGTACAAGGTTGAACACTCCGACCTGGAAAGGTACGATCTAATTTACATTTACAAGAACAGGAAAAAGAGATGAAACGAAGGTATTACATAACCCCCTCCCGCCTCGATAACATGACCGTGAGGAAGAACGGGAAGGTAACAAGAACGCTGAAGGGAGGGGAGCTGTACACCGCCATAGAGGCTATAAAATACAACATCCTTCACCTCCTGTCACCCGTTGACATGGAGATCGAGGACACTTTTACAATAGATGGAAGAAGGTACAAGAAACTAGTTTAAAAATACAACATCATGAAACACAAGAAATTATCACAACAAGACATCAAGAATATCCGGGAAAGATTACTGGGACCACTTCACGATAAAATAGAAGACATCAAGAAACAGATCGGTGAAAGGATGGTTAAAATCATTGATAGCGAAACACCGAAAGAATTGTTACCGTTCGTGAAAGAGAATAGTAGTTTCGTGAAAACGACAAGGTATATCTACATCTGGAATCTTGATCACAGCGACAAGTACATCACCCTTGACGAGTTCGTGTCCAATAACGAAACGGTGATAGACCAGGCGGCCATGAAATGCAAGGACATGGTGAACCAAATAAAGAGCGTGGGACAAGACATCAAACAGATGACGAACAAGATAAATTGCACCCTGAACACGATAGGAACAACAAGAAAACTACAACAAGAATGGCCGGAGGCTTACAACTTGTACCTTGAATCCATTAACATGGAGCCAGAAGAAAAGGAAAACGGGTGTGATCAAGTGGAAAGCCTGCGAGCCGAGTTATCACAACTTAAACCGGTGGGAAATGATTGATTACGTCATGTTATTATCGAGATTGATCTCGTGGGGAGGATTCCTGTTCAGTGCCGGGTTCTGGATCGCCAGCGAGAACGAGGGAGAGATGATCCTAGGTTTCATGGGAACCGTGGCGTTTCTCACCCTCACCATTAGACTACACCCCCAACCCTTTTATCGTTTTCTAAGATGGATAGGATTAAGAGACGACAAGTTCGACAAGTGACCCCCGTCATGGAGGCTGACATCATGGCGTTGCTATCCGTTGGCATGGACAAGAAGATAGTCGCCAGCGTGTTCAACGTGTCACTTAGAACGGTTTATAACATACAACAAAAAGATGATGGAAATTAACGTTGACAACCTCATGAAGGAACTACGGCTCGTGGAGGGGAGCCAGAAGATGATAGCCGTGGCCTTGAAAATGGAAGAAGTCCCCCTCCCCGTGATCGAGAAGGTAACAGGATTCGACAAGAAAGCCGTTTACAGGCTCTACAATCAATTATCTTCCAGCTTGACGAGTAAACTATTGATCGAGGTGAAAAGAGCCGTTCTATACGCCTCTATCAAGTTCAATGTTTACAAGTGTCTCGGGGTGGTGGTTGTCACGATGGAGGATGACATCCCCCCTTCCAAGTTCCGTATGTTCCCTCCCACCCGTAAACCGGAAGACATACGTTCTTTCATGGACAAGGGTATGTACGAGAAAGTAAGGATAGAGGACACGGTGTACGGGAATAAAACGTTCAGTCAACTATTAAGCGAGTGAAATATGCAAGTAGAATTAACACCGCCTGTCCTGTATTCCAATGACGAGTACAGCGACATAGCAAGAAGGTATTCGGTATCAAATACTAACAGGTACGATAACCCCTGTTACTTGAGTATCAACTTCTTGAAAGATACGATGGAATGGGAGGTGAGATACGATGCCACCCTCAAGGTAACGGGATTCACGTTGAATCAAGCCGTTTACAAGATGAATAGTTTATTAAGAGATAACTGGATATTATGATCTACACTGTAAGAGGTAACATAACGCAACTCATGGAGTTACAATCATTACTGGACGCTCACGGGTACAAGAACACTTCAACCATTAAGAAAAAGTTAACGGTTGGATGCAAGGCTAGATGCATTCACGTGAGCATGGACTTGAAAAAATACAAGACGACAACGGAGCTAGTGCAACCTAGTCTCACGTTCGGCGTGTTCATGGAAACGCACGGGAGGAAGTTAAGGAATGACGAGGCCCTCTGTAACGAGATCATGAAGGAAGTATTTGACTTCGGATGCCTCATGAGGGGAGACAAGGAGAGGGTGGCGAGGTGCATGATAGAATTTCACAAGCGTAAACTGCAAACTTATGGAGACACAGAAGTTCATAGTAACGAGTAAAAGGAACGATTACCTGTACGCCTACCACACCGAGTACGAGGTGGGAGATGACAACGACCGGGAGATAGCGATGAAGGCTATCGAGAGATGCAAACCACCTCTCCTTGACCTGAGAATAGAGGAGGTCCCGAACCGTCCCAGACGATCCATGTTCGTGTACACGATAGAGTTAAAGTACCCCGAACTCGTGGACTTGTGTTACACGCACAAGATAAAAATGTATTTTGATGTTGATTTTGAATACCCTATAATTGAAATATTATGAAAACAGTTACAATTCCATTCGATTTAGAAATGGCGAGGAAAATCCAGAACGGGGAAGTGGAGGGGAAAATAGTAGATAAGTACAAAACCGAGTACGAGATAGTCAAGTGGAACGCTATGGGTAATTATCCATTGATAGGCGTTTTCTTTGACGAAGAAAGTAATGTTTCTAACGCTCGTTCATTTTCCATTCATGGAAAGTACATGGAGAAAGATTCAGTACTTGATTTACAACTGGAATTACCCTGGTACTTGACTTACGAGGACGGGCAATACGTGACTATCGAAACAAAAGAGTACACGTACGTGCTTATTTACAAGTTATACATGGAAGGAACAACGAATCCAGTCCATTATCACGTGTTTTTTAACACGACTGACAAAGATTTACGTTTCAATTCATATTGTGATGATGTAGCTGGAGTAGAAGTAATTAGACCCTCCACCCTCTCCGAGATAAAGTTGATTCACGAGTTGTTGAAAGAAAACGGGTATACATGGAACCCGGAAACGAAACGAGTTGAAGACGTGAAGAAAGAGCCGGAACACGAGTTTAAACCTCTGGATTTATGCCTCGCTAAATTTAGAGATACGGAACGTTGGACCCTCGTTCAATTCGGGTATGAACTCGATGGTTCGATGACAAGTGTAGGTGGACTGGCATGGAATAAATGGATTCCCTACGAGGGTAACGAGCATCTACTTGGAACAACTAACAACCCGGGAGAACATGAGGACTAGGATCAAGAACAAACGAATGAAAAGGCAGTTGTACGAGTGGTACGTTGCCATGCTACGACTTTACGGGGTGGGGGACAAGATCAAGTCCTACCGGAAGTGGTTGAGAGAAGTGAACAACACCAAAATACCTGAAAGATGAGAGAGTTCTTCGAGTTAATTAACGAGTATCCAATCACCTCCTTAATAGTAGCGTTCTTTGTTATATCAATAATCCAGATACTAAAGAACGGAAGCGATTATTACGATAACACGTATTAAAATTATCACTATCTGCAATGGAAGAAAACTATTTAAAACTGGATGTTAACGAGCTTATTAACGATAACATCAAGACGCTCGTTAGCGAGAAAGACAAGCGAATCGCTAACCTTGAATTAAGGCTAGAGAACGCCAACTCTAAAATCAAGGAATTACGAGGTAAACGAGATCACGATGATAACGCTAATTTCATCTTGGAATTAATAAAAAAGAGGTGGGAGAGAGACAAGGATGTTAACGACGTGGAACACTGTTACAACCTGGTTAGTAACATCATGCACACGCTAGGATGCTCCCCCACCCGCTCGGTGGGTCTCGCTTCATGCGGTAGTTTCATCAAAGCGTTAATCATAAACTATTACGATAACAGTATTATTCTTGGAAAAGTGTTCAAGGAACTTGGATTGAATCAAGCTATCGAGTTATTGAATGACTACACTTTACCCGTACACCTGTGCAAGAGCGATTTAATGGCTTTCGTTCGCAAGCCAACGTATCTTGTTAACGGCGAGAATTACGAGTGGGGATATAGCAATTACACACGCCTTGACGGGTATCCCCTCTCCGAGTGGTGCAAGAGTCCTTACATTAACGACCCGGACGTGAAAGAAGAGATACTTGAAACGATAAGAGAGAAGAGGGGGGAGTGGGTAATACTTGTTAGGATTGACCAGTACGTGAAGATAGACGACAACCTGTTGAACAACATCGCCAAACTACTTGTCAACAGGATGGATCAAAGTAGTAACGTTGGAGATTTCTTCACGAGAAACTTGACTAAATTATCTGATGAAGTTCAAGAATCGTTATTCTCTCTTGTCACCACTGATGACAATACTTACAAGACATTTAATTTCAGGAAACTCTCCCCCACCTCGAAGGTTAAATACCTTGACACGTTACCGATACACGAGGCTTTCGAAGTGGCTAGAAAACACATGAACCCGGAAGAGGCAGTAGAATACATAATCAAGAGACATGAACAAGAGAAAAGCTAAATCGATAGCCTATCATTGTTTCGCCTCCATCACCGAGGAGATCGTGGCTAACATGGATTGGAGCGAGTACGATGAACGTGACAAGGAACTGATCATCAAGTGCATTGACGAGCTTGGAAGTATACTTGAACGAACGTCCAGGAAATTAGACACCCCACCCCACCCGCTTGCTGGCGACATGATTGTCGGGAGCAAATTGTAAACATCTGGTCGCCTTATAGATAAGGTGACCAAAAATTAAACCATTGATTATGACACAGTATGATTTTGTTAAAGAGTTCCTTCCCGACTACGAGAAGAAACTAAAACAGGAAATCCCTGATTTTGATTCCCAAAGCGGGAACATGGAATATTTATCTCTCATGGACTTTTGTGATATATATTTTGAAGAGGCGTTGCAATCGTTCATGAACAAGGCGTGTGAAGAACAACGAAAGATATGTGCTAATGACGCTAGAGCGTATTACACTTTTAGTTCTTTCCCCACCCCCGAGAAAATAGAAGAAGTAGTTAAAAATTCAACAACCCCTAACTTATCCGACCTATGAAAAACAGAGACTTACAAGACATCTTGTCCGACCTTGTTGGACCGATATACCCTGCATCCGATTCAGCGATTGACGCGACTAGAAGAGAAAACTTGAAAGAGTACCTCGAACTGTTTCAGTTCATGTTCATGAACATACACAATATCGCAATGGAGAAAGACTCCCAGTATCATTCGAGCAAGGTGATGGGGGAGGATGCTTACAATTCTATGAGAGAGATGCTTGACTATTACAAAAAATACTATGAATAAATATGAAAATAGAAGGATGTATTATCCAGAAAAAGAAGATCATAGTTTATTCTAACCATGATTTTCAAGCATGGTACAAGCATAGATTCATCTACGTGTCCGACGATCACGGTTACGGGCAACCAAAATCGAAAGACCTAAGAAGGTATCATGTAGAAGTGTTCGGGGTGGATGGAATACATGATGTTAACGACACGAAGGATTTCCCCACCATCGAGGACGCTATAAAGTATGCCCTTGAGGGGGCTTGTTTAATCCCTTCCCCCCACCCCACCGAAATAATCGCTCACTTTAAACAGAAAGAATAATGGAAGAATATATTGTGTCTCAAATAATCAACTTGACTACTCAAAAGGTAAACGAGGGACAAGTTTTAACAACTTGTGATTGGACTACTCTTAACACTAAATAATCATGACTAAAGAAGAATTTAAATCAAGGATAGAAGATATAATAGACGATAACCGGATATACGGATGGGATACAGTGGAAGTGTTGATCATGGAAGAGATCGACAAAACCCTCCCCCCTTTTAACGTGGACTGGGAAAAAACATGGATAGATGCAACCATCAACATCGCGTCATCAATGGCGATGAATAATCCAGAATTAAAAGAACTTTCATTAGAAACAATAGCTAAAATTTCTTGTAATTTAGCAGATAACCTTATTAATGAATTAAAGAAAGGAAGCCATGGCAAAGGCAGAATATAAAGTAGGCGAAACATTCCAGTTCGGACTCAAGACGTTGAAGTGCGTGGAGGGTACATCTTGCAAAAGGTGTATGTTTGACAGTGATATTTGGAATTCTTTTTGTTTTCACAATTATCACATTGAATATGTAGGTCCATGCGTAATGAAAGATAGGAAAGATCAAACAGCCGTGATATTCATTGAAGTAGAAGAAACAGATAAACAGGAATAGATATGACATTTGACGAGATATACAAGCCCCCCTTCCACGACAATTTCGGGGCATCGGTCAGTAATAAAGTAAAGAAACTTAAACAAGAAATATAGTCATGGGAATGATAAATGAAGTTAAACAGGCATTTATTGATAATATCCAAGAATATCCATCAAAAGAAACTGTTGATATATCTCTAGGTATAATAATGGTAATCATGGAGCCAGAGGATATTTACAGTATGCTATTAGACATCTATACACATGAAGATATAGAAGATAACGAGTTGGATAAATACATTAAAGATGCGGTAGACTTCTATCGTGAAGTATCTAAACCATTATAGTCATGGATCAAATAGTAACTTTAGAAACGGCAAAACTGGCGATGGAGGTGGGGTATGATAGAGAAGTAATACACAAAATGCCACTATCATGAAAACATTAGAATTAAAAAAGATGGCCGAGTACGCTTGGAGTAAAGACTACTTGTTACTCAAGAAGTTACTTGATGAAGGTTGGACAGGTATCATCGCCAGAACCTATTTCAGCGTTGATTCATCGTACAAGTCATCGTTACGTGGATGGTACGAGTACAGGGTGGGGGGTATGCCGATAACGGCGAGTAACCTAGAACTGGCAAACCCCTCCCTCTCGATAGAGGAAAACTTCGTCAAGATATGCGAGGAAAACAAAGTTGAATTTTTAATACCGGATAACTATGAAAAAGATGACCGTTGAAGAAGTGATTGATAAACTAGCGAACACGAAAATTTACACGAGGGGGAGGGGTGTAGAAGTGATCAATAAAATATACCCCCTCCTCTCGAAACCGGAATTCAAGGTAAAAGAATACGACATATTCCCGTTCTTCGAGTTAATTAAAGAAGAAGGTGATTCATCAATGTTGCATTTAAAACCGTATTACAGTATGTACGTGTTCTCCACTTGCGAGTTCAAGGAGATGACACCGGAAGAGATACTAGACATTGAATTCGAGGACAAGAAAGAGGATAACCCGGACTTTGAAATGATAGAGATGCCGTTCAGGGTGGGGGATAAAGTGTCATTCTTGCTAGACAATCGTGTACATGAAGATGTTATCCAGAATATAAACATAGACGTGAAGTTTTTATCAGATGGGAAACGTGATGTTAAATACTGGTTTCTCACCGATACTAAAACCTTGTTAGAAGGAGAATTGTTCCATACCACGGAAGAGCTTTTAAACGATTTGAAAAACAAAACAATAATAACAAGATAGCCATGCTTAACATCAAGATTTTAAAGAACATACCATCAAACCTGTACGTTGGTATATACCGTAACGGGATGGTAAGTATTTACAAGAACACGATGGACTACTTCCCCGGTCGTGACGGCATCACCATAGGGATGGGAGATGACGGTAGACTTTATTTCAAGTTCACCGTGAAAGATAACGATTCATTCAAGATAAAACGGAGCAAGTCAGGTTCGGCTTACGTGAACACTTCCAGGCTGTTCTCCATGAATAACATCGACAAGAACGAGTACGTGGGTAGGTACAATTTAATACCAGTGAACGACCCGAAATACAAGGGATTCTACGCCCTTGAATGGGTTGCCGATCCCACCATCAAGAAGAAAGACATCAAGGAATTCGAGGAAGAAGTTGAAAAAGCGGTGGGGGATGATGAAAAAGATTTGCAACGAAAGTTGGAATTTAAGGATTAAGTCGTATATTTGCACTGTTACTAGACCAAACCCAATAGAGTAACGATGACATGAGAAACTTTTTTCCTACTAACCATATAGTAGAAAATCCCGGTACTTGATGAGGGTTTGGTTCAAGGCCGGGTTTTTTAATGCCCGGCAAGGAGGGAAGTAACGAGAGTTATTTTGGAACCACCTCTCCCCCGGGCAATCACTCTTGATCACTCAAGCCGGCCCAAAAGTTCCAATTGAAGGTGATGATCCCGAGGAAATCCAAGCAATGCCGGACGACGACAACTTGGTCCTTTGCATGGTCGAAAGACTATTATACTAACTCCCCTTTCAAGGTAGGGTCAGGATCAAGCCACGATGGTCTCTAGTGATGAGTCTCATCATAACCATGCTGGTTCTCGTTCTTCTCTTCTTGCATCCTCTTCTATTATACTACACATAGTATAGTAGTATATATCTAGTATAGTATGTATAGTAATATATATAGAGAGTATGTTAAGGATTTAGGGTGGCAGTGGGTATCATGCAAGGTAAAGAATCGCTATGCTCTTTGAATTGGTAAGAAAAAACATTAACTTTGAATGAAAGTTAGACTCATATATTGCATTTTTGTATCATAGTTTTTAAGTCGTTTCCGGCGTTGTCGTGAGACACCTGGAGGATGAGCCGAAGGCAGGGGACATTATCTTTGCATCTGTGTCATAAATTTATGTTTGTTTATAACTCTTTAGTTCAATGTCCCTCCCCCGTTCGATCGGGGGTCATCCACGCTTTGTGTCAGAAGCATGGTATCAAATTTAGGTGTTGTGGGGAGGGGTGACATCCTCCCCTTTTTATGAAACTTCATTCTTGCAAAATAGGTTGATCCCCCGCCCCTGTAACATATCTTTTTGAAGTTCATGTTGTAAGCAACAGGGGTGGGGATATTTAAATTATGAATTTTTAACTGCGCCGTGTCGGCAAGTAGAAATACCCCGGGGCTTTGCGTTTAGGCTTGAACAGCACGTAGCGCAGTTTTAAATATACTCGGTTGTCTACACGTAGGTTTTACTATTCTCATAGTATGTATCTGTTAGCAGCGTGTATGACAACCGATTTTAAATGATAAAAGTTTGATAAAACGATAAAATGGTTTATATTTGTACCGCTTGCGGATGTTCTTTGAAATCCTGAAAAATATATATATATTTACATATACCTCCCCATCTTGGTAAGATTATTTCCATCAAAGACATCTTGCAAGCAACCAAGGTGGGGTAGGTTTATTTTAAAATTATGCAAGATGGGAAATTTGACTGTTTTCAATTACAATGGAAATGAAATCGCTTTCAAGGAAGGCGATAATATGATGATCAATGCCACACAGATGGCAAAACCGTTTAATAAACGACCTAACGATTACCTTAGCTTATCATCTACTAATGAGTTAATTAACGCAATTACCAGAAAAAATGGTAATTGTGATAATCAAGTAGTTACGACTTTACCGGGTAGCCCGGAAAATGGAGGGGGAACATGGATGAACAGGATACTGGCTCTTGACTTCGCTCAATGGTTAAGTGTCGATTTGAAATTGTGGTGTACGGAAAGGATAGACGAGTTGATGAGATACGGGATGACTGCCACCCAACCCACCATAGACGCCATGATAGATAACCCGGACCTGTTGATAAAGCTGGCAACACAACTCAAGGGAGAGAGAGCCAATGCTGAAAGGTTGCGTGTTATATCGGAACTGCAAGAGAAGGAGATAAAAGAGGCCGCCCCCAAGGTAGAGTATTTCGACAAGGCGATGTCATCCAAAAGCTCGTACACCACCACTCAGATGGCGCAGGAGTTCGGTCTATCCGCCAAGACCCTGAACGCTAGACTGGCGAAGATGGGCGTTCAATACAGGCAGGGAGGGGCGTGGATACTGTACGCCAAGTACCAAGGCAACGGGTACACTCACACCGTGTCCGTCCCGTACATGATGGCTAACGGGGAACAGGGGACACAAATACAGACCCGGTGGACGGAGAAAGGTAGAAAATTTTTACACGACTTACTAGATAACAAATGAATGTTTTGATAGCTTGCGAGGAAAGCCAAACGGTATGCCTCGCTTTTAGAAAGAAAGGACATAACGCTTACAGTTGTGATATAGTAGATTGTTCAGGCGGTTATCCTGAATACCACATCAAGAGAGACGTTCTTGAAGTGATGAAAGGCGGGACGTTCAAGACGCAGGGGGGACAGGAGGTGACGATAGATAAATGGGATTTGATGATTGCCCACCCACCATGCACTTTCTTGTCATCTAGCGGTGCTTCATGGTACTATCACCCGGAAGACAAGGGGCTACCAGTAGAGCAGAGAAGACCTCACCCCCAGATACCCTAACAGGGCCAAGGACAGGGATGATGGCAAGAAATTTTTCATGGAATTCGTCAAATCTGACATCGAGAAGATCGCCATAGAGAATCCCGTGGGAATCATGAGTACATGTTACAGGAAGCCCGATCAAATCGTTCAACCTTTCATGTTCGGGCATGAGGCTCGGAAAGCGACTTGTTTATGGCTCAAGGGACTTCCCAAGTTGACTCCCACCAACATCGTGGGTGAGGGGGAGATAGCGATAACTAAAAGTGGGAAAAAGATGTCTAAATGGTATTACGATGCGATTTCTCTCCCAAAGGAAGAGAGGCAGAGACTAAGGAGCAAGACATTTCAAGGTATTGCTGACGCAATGGCCGATCAGTGGGGATAATTTCTTATCTTTACATCAAGTTTAAACTTCTAAAATAATGATCATGAGAAAATTAATGTTCCGGGTGTGGGACTTGTCAACGAGTACCCTCCTACCCACCTCCGACGGGATAATGTTCTGGAACGTCAGCAAGAAGAAATTCGGCGTGACCAACTTCTTGATGGACCAGAGATACCTCGTCACGGTACTGTGTCTTAGAAACGGCAACACGGACATCTACGGGCTGGACGTGGTTAAAGTGTGGCCCAAGGATTACATCTCCCTCAAGGAGGCGAAAGAGAGCAACGCCCCGATCCAAACCGTTCTGTGTGACCCTGACGGGTTCGTGACGGTGGAGGGAGAGAAGATACACGTTACCGAGTTACACCATTATTACAACTTCTCCGGGGACGGGTTCGCCGCTTACTCCGACACGTACAAGGAGATGTTCTGGGATCAACTGTCAGGGTATGGCATTCATTAAAGTTCCCCTGGTCGAGGACAAGCTAGACATTAACGTGAGGGTTTACAATCTAACCCTCACTTCTTTTCTGGCCGAGATCATGGAAAACTACATCGTGGAACTGGAAGATCACGTCAAGAAAAGCGGCCTTCACGTGAAGAAAAACAAGTTCCACTACAACGAGCTGAAAAGAAACATCAGGATGTGGATAAACCACAGGTACATGGAGGTGGGGAGGGAGTACAGGGATTTCCTGACCACCCAGCTAGATGACCTGTACGATGACATGAAACACGATTACACTGTGTTCTTCTACTCCGTCAAGAGGTTCTTCGACAAGAGAATAGACGACTCGAACGAGACAACCACCCTCGCCCTCCTCGTGCTGATCATCAGCATGGCCTCCTACTTCCAGATCAAGGAAGAGGACTTCAGCAAGTACGTGAGCGAGCAATTCGAGTGTCACTACGTCATGAAAAGTAACTACATATCGAACATAGCGAGACACGCCACCATGTTCCTGAACTCGTTCAAACATGACGACATAGAACTGGTAGTGGAGAACGAGCCTGATATACAGGCGGCTTGGGACATTCTCGATTACAAGTTATCCCACATAAAGATCAACCTGGTAGATGATGTTAAATAGTTCATAGTATTTATCTATATCATTCCACGTGTCAAGTAAAGTACGTATATTTGCATTATAATTAAAATAAATGGAAAACATGATAGCTATATTCATTGTAATAGCCGTTGCCTTGCTGGTGTTCCTGTTTTTCGTGCTAAGGAGCGCTTACAGGAGTTCTCACGTCCCGGTGGGGAGCGTGTTGAAACGCAAGGGCATACTCTTCAAGGTGAAGAGGTACAACAAGTCAGATCACATCGACAAGTGCTTGAGGTGTGACATGAGATTCTTCCCCTCCATCTCCGGTTACAACGATCATTGTTGCGTGAAGGTGCCGTTCTGTAACGCATCAGAGAGACGTGACAAGACTGACGTTTATTACGAGCTGGTAGGAAAGAACGGTGGTTTCTTTAGCAAGGAGGAAGATTGACATGGAACAGTTGATAATGACACCAAGACTCTTCAAGGAGTTCGGGATACACGTGTGTGACGACCAGATCATAAGCACTCACAGGGCCTGCCCTAAAAAGATAAGGGGCTTGCTCGACAAGACGCTGGTATTACAGGACGAGAGGGAGGTGTGGGCGATGAAGGACTACTTCGAGTCGGTGATCACCGGGGACGGTAGCCCGTGCAGGATGAAACGCCTCGCCAACGGGGACAAGTCAACGAACGAGCTACGGATACTGGAGAGGGCGAGATTCTGGAAATCAGTGCTGTTCAGGGGTGGGACAATCGTGAATGACGTGAACGCAAGTATGCCACTGGTATCTTACGTGAACGATTACAACGGCATAAAGGTGTGGTTCGAGGACACGCTGGACGTGTTCCCGTGCAATTACAAGGGCGTGCTGGCATCGTTGATACTTTACCTCACCAGTAACATCGATAGCACGTACTTCTCCCCCTCATTTCCCGACAAGTGTTCGGAATCTTGCTGGGGAGACCCCAGGTTCATCAACAAGACGAGGGCGCTGGTGCAACACCACCTGATCCGAAACTTCAAGTTGAGCCATCAAGTCAAGAAGTATCACGACTGGCGACATCAAGAGCTGTTCTACAACGGGTGGAACGCCGCCATGAAGGACCCGCAAGTGTTCTACATCGTGGCTGACTTGAGGCCGGAAAAGGACGGCATCGTCAACACTAGGGATTACAGGTTCGAGTGTACCGCCGAGAGACTTGGATTGTGCGAGGACCTCGCTAGAGAGGCTGCGATCGTGTACAACACGCTACTCTTGCAGGGGTGGGATCAAGTATCTCCCAACGAGACGTCTTGCGCCAATTGCCCGTTAAAATGTAAAATAGCGAATGAAACCAAAAGAATATAAGAGGCCGGGTGTAAGGAAACCAGAAACGCCACGATCGGTGTCAACTTACAGCAAGTACCACCACACCATAGACCGGGAGATAGATGACGATAACATCTGGTACATCGAGATCAACGGGAAGAAGGAACGAAGGATACCAGTCACGTTGTCATCGTGGGAGGAGATGAAGTTCAAGGCGAAAGAAGACCTTCACGCCGTGGTTCTCTTGAAGTTCGTTGGCAAGTCCGGCAGGCACGTTGAACGTTTTAAAGATTAAGCAAATGCAAACAGGAGGTTTAAGAAAAGGTTTAAAACTCAAGGTTGACAAGAAAACCGTGAGGAAAAGGTACAAGTGCATGTCCTTCCTAAGAAAACAAGGTTACAACGCCAGGGGGAGGAAGGTATTGTTGAAAGACGGCACCCCTACCCCGGAAGAACACAAGTGTCTCGCTTTCCTGATGGAACAGGGATACTGCATCATGTACGGGGAGATAAGCTGATGGAAGAGTTCGTTAGCGTTGAAGACGTCAAGAGGGTGTTCAAGGCGTTTTGTAGCAAGGAGATAAGCGGGTGCGGTTCAGAAGAGCAAGAGTGCGAGGACTGCATCTTCTACAAGAAATACGTCGAACTTTTAAACGAGAAGTCATGACGGAAGATTTATGGGAGTTAATTGATAAACTAACATTCGGGTATTAACATGGAACAGAAGAAATCAAAAGTGACCAGCGTAGTTCAAGGACAAGACTGGGTAGGGAAACAAGGCGTTTTCCACACGTGGACCGTCCGTTTCGAGAACGGGGACGTGGGTGGTAACATGACGAAACAAGGGAACAACTGCGCTTTCAAGGTCGGGGAGACGGTTGACTACACGATAGAACCGGGAAACAGGCCGGACAGCTTCAAGGTGAAGATCGTCCCGGCGGCACCTTCATCATTCGGTGGAGGTGGAGGGGGCGGGAAAGGAAAGGTCAACGAGGCTGGCATCAACGCCAACGTGGCCTTGAACAACGCCACCCTGTTATTCTGCAAGCTGTGCGACACGCTGGGACAGGAATGGTTGAAAGCGGCGAAAGATCAACCGGAGAGGATCGTGATGATGTACGCCAGGGAGTTCTCTAACTTGTTGAACGAGCTAAGCGGGTTGAAATGATAAAGGAACTGGACGACAGGATAGAATTGCTGTACAAGGACGTGATGAAGCACCCGAAGGGCAACTTCAAGATGCTGTTCGATGACTTCAAGCAAGATGTCGGGGACATCATGTACGGCGAGAACGAGAAACAACCATCCATGCACGACAGGATGATGGACTTGCTCAACGCTTGTTGTCGTGCTTTCGGTGCCACCACGATGGACGCTATGGCGGGGGGAAGGGCTGAACTCCCCACCCTCCGTGCTATAACTGCCTTCATCAAGCTATCGGGCGACACTTACGACAACCGTCACCTCGCCTGCAAGATACTCGGGAAGACGAGGCAGTACTATTACCACGCCATAGACAAGTTCGAGTCGTTGATGTTATCGGACAAGACTTTCAGTGAAACCTATAAACGATTGAGCCATGATTTCGGAAGAGACGAGGAAACTGATTGAGGAAAACGAGGAGCTGGTGGAGAAGAACCTCAGGCGGTGGATCGCCGGGTGCAAGAAGAGGATGGCAGCGTTCACTATCCCGACTGACGAGGAGATACTCGAGTACTTCACCGAGAACGGCAGGCAATGCACGATGCTCACCGTGGCGAAGATACGCAAGTGTTACGAGGGAAAGGTGGAGGGCAAGTGGATAGATTCCAACGGGAACGAGGTCAAGAACTGGAAGAGCAAGTTACAAAACGTGTGGATAAAGAACGCCCCGGTTCTCCATAATCATTACGAAAAGTTCTAGGCATGGACAGGGAATTAATCGCTAGGGGTTATTCTTACAACCGTGGAGCAATTTTCAAGAAGAGGATATACATTTCTATACCCGAGAGCGAGAAGTGGCTTAAAAACGCTTACTCGCACTTTATCGGGGATTCATTCAAGTGGATACCCGAGTACGACGAGATAGCGAGCTGGTTATCCGATAACGAGGGTAGGGGACTGTTCCTCTACGGGACTTACGGGAGGGGGAAGACGGTGTTCATACGTGACATATTCCCCCTCCTCGCCGAGAGACACGGGAAGGTGGCATCCTACTACACGATGACCTCGATAGGAGACAACCTCGATGACGTGTTGAAAAAGAAGATTGTCTGCCTCGATGACGTGGGGATGGAATCCAGGATCATGACTTACGGCAACGAGAGGCACGCCTTCCCCGAGCTGATGGACAGGGCGGAACAGAACGGCAACCTCGTTCTCGTGTCCACCAACCTTAGTGCAAAGGGAATAATTGACAGGTACGGCGAGAGGACGCTAGAGAGAATCAAGTCGTGCTGCAAGAGGGTAATGTTCACCGGGCAATCTTTCAGGTCATGAGGGAGGACGATCTTATAGATAAAATCGACAGGTTACAAGAATCGATAGATTTGAACAATAGCCTGATGATAGAGTTTAACGACAGGCTTGCATCCATACAAGAATCCGTCTCCAACAAGAGGGGGAGGAGGGATGCACGTGATATAATTAACAACATAATTGGCGACCTGATGGCGCTATTAATAACGAAACAACAGTAAAAATGAAAAAAGAAGAAAAAATCGCTAAGAAAATCAACGAGTTACATGAATCGGTTAAAGAACTGAAAGAGATGGGGGTGGGGTATTTACTCGTTACATCATACGAGAAGAACGTTGATGACGATGGATTCCAGGAGTTAAGGTCGTCCGTGTTCTCGGATTTCAAGCTGGGAGACATGGCTCCCGCCATAGCATCTTATTTCTCGAAGAATACCGCCGTGCTGCCAATTATCGTTCAAATACTGGCAAAAGGGTTCTCTCAAGAAACGCTGGTGGAAAAGGCTAAAAAAGAGGAGGAGGAACTGGCAAGAAAAAAGAAGGAGTGGAATTAACCACTCCTTTCTCTCGCTTAACTGACCCATTCACAAACCATATCTCTAAGTCTTACAACCACCGCCTGACAGGTGTAAAAATTACACTCGTCATCGAGTAGTTCTATTAAACACATGATCTTGTCCATGGGTATTGTTTTTTTTAAATCATCTCTTCCCAGTCGATATACGTGCCGGTTCTCTTCAGGTCGGCAAGATACCGTGAGAAAGCTATTCCCTCGTAACCGTCCGGGTCGTCGATATACTTCTTCACGTACATCGCTATATCGAACTCGTTACGCAACGGCTCCGGGAAAAAGTCAGCGTAAGCCATGTTAGCCACGAAGCAACAATCGTACTCGCTCGCCTTCTTCACCGTCACCCCGTTCCTTTTCAGAAGTTCCTTGACTTCCTCTTTCGAGTACCTGTGTTTCGATCCATCGGCGTTCTCCATGTTGCCAACTGCGTACTCGCACAGTTTCTTGGAGAAGTGAGGCCCATGCTCGTCAAGGTAACTCTCGAACGGTCTACTGCTGAAATAATAACGATCCCGTCCCATCACATTCTCCGTCTTCTTCTACCACGACGCATAACGGGTTCGTCATCATCATCGTAACGATCACGTCTCCGGTTCTCGGGGCGGGTGAAATCCATCTCTTCATCGTCATCATCCCTTCTACGTCTACGGGGTCTATCCTCGTCGTCGTAATCATCATCTTCCTCTTCACGGCGACGTCTACGACGCTCGTACTCTTCGTCATCGTCGTCATCGTAATCGTCGTAGTCATCACGGTCACGACGTCTGTGGCGTCTCTCACGTTCTTCTTCTTCCATCATCTGGCGTTTACGGTCCTCTCTCTGGCGTCTCCGGTACTCTTCTTCCTGGATGTCCTTGTTGTAACCGTCTCTATTGAAACCAATTATTCTTACCATGTCTATTCTTTTTTGTTCAATTCAAGTATAAGTTCCTTCAAGTCCTCTATACTCCCGTTTATCTTCCCCACCGTCGCCTCTAGGTTAGCGATCTTCTCGTCCCTGCTCTTGTCAACGGCGAGTACAGGGTTCAAATCCTTGACTATGTTCTCGCAATCTTCCAGTATGGACTTGTGTTTCTCCACGCTGTTAAGAATGTCGTTACTGTTCCTCATGATGGCGTTGATCTCGTTGAGGATCGGGTCCCTGTCACAGGATATGGTGATGTCATTCCTGACCTCCACCGTCATGTTCTCCCTCACCACGAACGTTGAACTGACCCCATCTACCGATACTTCCAGGTCTACTATCTTGTCCTGCGGTTGCTGGTAAGATAACTGCCCCGGTTGAAGGGGTTGGAACCTGGGGTTAGCGATACTCACCACCGTCCCCATCTTGTGTCTAATCTTCTCTCCCTTGTACAGGATGTAGACTTGATACGATTTCTGTAAATCCTTGAATTGCATTGTTTTAAAATTTACTGTTCAATTACTCGCTCTGGCTAGCCGTTGCAGCAGTGGGCGGCACTATGTGATTGATCGTCTGGAACACGCCAGTACACTTGTCGTAGAATATGAGATAACGGTTTCCTTGAGTGATCTCGCTTGAAATCATCTGGTCACCGGAACCGTTAATCAACGGTGTCTTCGACGTCGTGGTGGTGGTGCTGTTCGTTGCGGTAGTCGCTATCGAAACTGCGTAACTATCCGATCCTGCGGCGGGGGAATGCACGATGTTCAATAACATGATCCCCGTTCTAGGTAAAGAGCGGAACTGGCACGGACTGATGTTATAAATAACCTCACTGTTGGTAGTGTCGGTTGTCACGGCGACACTTCTTATCGCCGGAATTCCTCCTTGATCCAGTCTCTGCACTGGTCTTCTAAAATAAGGTCCGTAATAATAATTCATCTGGTACGTAATTTAGTTTTGAAAATAATTGTTACATTTGTGCTGGGATAGACAAGAGTAATTAACTTGTTGATAAGGAGTTTTCTGGCCTCCTTCCCATTCTTTTTTTTACTGCCAGAGTCACTTTAAAACAGATAAAATGACTAATGACGAGTTTTTAAAAAGTATCACCTTGGAAGGTGAAATATGGAAGGATATAACCGGGTATGAAGGTTACTACATGGTATCTAGTTTAGGTAAAGTAATATCTCTAGGTAGATCAATAACTAACAATCTAGGTACTAGATACCAACAACCACATGTAGTAGCACCTTGTGCCGTTAGTTCTGGATATAGAATGGTTAGATTATGGAAAAATAATAAAGAACAAAAATTCTATATACATAGATTAGTGGCTATATCATTTATTCCAAATGAACATGAATATCCAGAAGTAGACCATATAGATTGCGATAAATTGAACAATAAAATATCTAATCTAAGATGGTGTACAAGACGTATGAACCAAAATAATCCTATTACTAGGGTGAGAAATTCCATTTCAAAGAAAAACCATCCAAAATTAAAAGAAATAAATTCTAAAGTTGTAATTAGGATTAATCCCAAAAATGCCGAAGAAATCAAATTTTACAAATCGTGTAGATCAGCAAAAGATGATGGGTTTTGCGAAAGCAAAGTGTCTGCGGTATGTAGGGGAGAAAGACCTCACCACAAAGGATACAAATGGTACTTCTTATCCGATTACGAAAATCTTATCAACAAGTCAAAGAACTCTAGTTCAATCGATCATGATTAGCAACCACAACCACATCCATCGTTGTTATAAGCCGCCCCATACGGGTATCCATATCCGTAAGGTGCTGAATAGCAACAATTTGGATTCGGCACTATGTAGCTGGGAACTGGACACGGTGCCTTCAACTGGCTAACGATATTAGCCGTTTGTGCTTGCTGCGAAGCGGCCAATGCCAAGTTACTGTTCTCTTGACGCAACGCATCAATTTTTGACTGCATCTCACGCATTTCAAGTTGACAGAACTTGTCATTGATGATTTGAGTCTGGGCATCAATCTTGGCTCCTAGGATGTTGAATTGAGTGTTTGCACTGTTTTGCAACGTGTTAGTCTGGTTAACAGTTGCTAACTGGTTCTCGAATCCTTGACGCTCGATAGCGGTCCGGACATCGCAGCAACATGAAGCGATCTGGTTTGCCAACGTGCAGTTTCCAGATTGAATTGCGTTGATGATCTGTTGCCCGCTCATACCAACCTGGTTGCCCACGTTGCACAAGCTCATGTTCAAGGTGTTGATACCTTCCTGAACTTGACCGATAGAGCATCCTAGTTGAGTTGACAACTGGCTGATTGCGTTCCCGTCACCTTGGATAGCTGACATCAACAATTCACGTGTCGAGTCGTTGTTCAGGATGTTCAATCCCTCACCCCCAACACCACCACGGTTTCCGAATAGCCCGTTACCGTTGCCACCCCATCCCATCAGAATGAATAATAACAAGATAGCGAAGAAGTCGTTACCACCGAAACCGTCACGGTTACGATCACCTAGCATGGCCAGGATTCCCGGGTCGATACCCTTGTTGTTGTTCATCAGCGCCGGCAAGATGGCGGTGAGATCAGCCTTGGAACCACCACCGCAACCGCAGCTAGGCTCCCCGAACATGAAAATCTTTTCACTTCCCATAAAAATGAGTTTTTGGTTAAACGAATATTTTATCTCGATAAAGTTACGGGAAGGCGTGTAGGGGTTCAATCACTTTGCATTTTAAACGAAAACACGGCTATCAAGTAACCAGGTGCAACAAATTAACAATTTACTACTATCTAACTTTATTTCTCGTTTATGAATTCCTCTATTTTATTGAAGTATTGATCAACGTATTTCCTCTTGTCCAGGTTCTCCTCGAACAACTCTCTAGGTATTGTACCGTCAAGGGATGACAGGTACTCCATGCAGGTGTGCATCACCTCGACGGTGGAGGTGGGGGAGATGTTATAGAATCTCTTCAATATCCTTGCCATCTTCTTGTCGTTAAACTTGTTCTTCTTCTTGATCCTGATAAACATGGAGTTGTACATGTTATACATCGTCTCTTCCTCCCCCTCCTTCTTCGGTTGTACCAGTGAACTCTTGGCTCTCTTGTACATCATGAGCCTTGAGAACAGGGTGGTGAAGTCGTACACCTTGATCACCCTGTTAAGAAACTCCGGGGTTCTTACCCGTTGTTTCATCTTTCTAACTATCTCGTCTTGATATTTTACCATTTAATTCTTTTTTACTTATGTATGATTCTTTCTCTCTCTTGAACCACAGGGTGGGAGGTAAGTCAAGTTTTGATGGCTCGACAGCCACTAGCTCCCACCCCACTTCTCCTATCATCGCTAGTTCTCTATCACCAACCTCACGATGCATCCTCTTGTATTCAAACTTCTTCATTTGTACCATTCCCCTCCACAGAACCTGCACTCGAAACGATCGGCGAGCCTGATAACGTGTTCATCCTCGTTCCTGTTAATACTACAATTACAAACCGGGCGTGTCTCCCCGTCTATCCTGTCGATCAAATCGTAATCCCATAGAGATAACTTGCCGGGGCAGGGGATGGGTTTCACGAACTGCACCGGGTTAGCAAGTACCCAGTTGTACACGGTACGTTTCGAGTTAGGGAAAAAGTCTTTAAGTAAATCTTCATCACGTTCTGCCCACACCGACTCGTGGTCTACCACGCAATCAACGAGATCGACCCTCCCGATGATAGCTCCCACGTGAGTCAATTGCTCTCTCAACACTTCATCGTACTCTTCTCCTACTGCATCCAACTGTTCTTTATTAAGAAACCCTTTCAGGTTACCACCGTAATATGACTTGGAGGCGTGAATCAATAATGGACCACGATAATCAGTTTTCCATGTCCGGTTCTCGATGTCTTTAATCCCGTGAACTATCAACGATGCCCACGGCTGTTTAATCGTCAACGCTTTCATGACATCATCTATTATTTAGAAATTTGTTCACGAAATAAATCTGTCCTTTCCCCGTTACTTTCGTGGTGGTAGTAACTAGAATATCACCAGAAGGTTTAGTGATAGATGTCTTCTTGATCTCGAATAATCCCATCTCCATCGCTTTTTGGGTGGGTTGGTTGTATGATTCACCAAACTTGCACAGGTACCCATTATTTCTCAACCATGCGTATAACCTGTTCTCTCCCGTGTCCACGCCATTTTGTTTGATTAACTTGGCTAATTCACGGATCAAACATGATTTAGTTGAAGTGGCTACCGCATCGGAGAATAATACCTTAGGAGCTTGCTCTTTCAATTGTTTTTGTTGTTTCTCGATCTCTTCTGCCTGTTTAGCCGCAAGCATTAACGCCTCGGAGAATGATTGAGGAATCTGGAAACCTCCCCCACCCAGTTGCATTGCCCGGAATTTCTTCTCTGCCTCGATGAAATATTGACGAGCCTGTTTTCCCTTCTCGTTGCGCTGGATCATGGATATTTCTTTGGCACAATCAATAGTTAACGCATAATCTAGTTGAGGTCTACCGCCTTGAGGTTTTTCACTTTTTTGTGATAAACTCACGTAATCAATGTTTTCCGAGAATCCATACTCGAACATTCTTTCCGCCCACATTGTAAACGGTGTCTGTATATCTAAGAAAGCATACAATTCTCTAGCTGATACAACCTGTCTTCCGTCTACTTCTGTAATTTTAATAATCTCGTTCATACTATTTTAATTTTGATAATATATTAGAATTTTCGAACACCCACAATTTAGCTTTTGGACCACCACCCATCATAAGCATCTCGATAGCAAGTACAGGATGTAACCACGTAGCGGCTCCTCTCCCCTTGTCTTTCTTTATCACGCTCTCTTCTTTAAGAGTAGATATTAATTCTTTCACGGGATTAGAATTTAACCATTGTGTGGCGTTAAATACTGACTTGTTCTCTTCTATACGAATCCTGTTTATTATATTACAAACATCAGAACTTCGCACGTAGTTTTTGTCTTCACTTATGCGGACTCTATGCCACATTTCAGTAATAATTTCATTTATTTCCATGATATTAAAATTAAATTTGACTTTGCAAATATACGAATAATATTTATAAAAATAATACATCTGCATATATTTTATTGTTGATAAAAATGTATTCCATGAATTTTTATTTAGTAAAATTTTATATCAAAAAAATAACCATGATGTTACTATTTGAATCATAGCGTTTTATAAAAACAGGAATTCCCGTTTTTATCGTAACTTGTTGATAATCAGTAAAAGCTAAAATTAGTTAAAATAGTATAGGTGTACTGCATTTTAAAGTATACCCCATTTCAGGGTATACCTCCCCTTACCACTAGTAAGGTCAGGTACCTCGTGTTTCGCGAGGTACCTCCCATCAGTAATCCTTAGGTCAGGTAAGGGACTAACGTTTAGTAAGACCCCTGCATCGGGAATCACGATGGAGGGGTGTCGTAATTCACGACATCCTTTCGATAAATGAAGATACCCACCCTTGGAGGGGGTGGGCATACTTGATAATTACCAATATGAAACTAATTAACCACTCAAACTTTCTTGTGTTTGATTTTAACCATGTCAATGTAGCGATAAAGCCTTTCTTTCGTTGGCTTGAGTCCACATCTTGATATTTTACTGTTAAACGCACTGTCAGTCTTACCAGTGATCTTCTTCGCTTGCTTATAATTTACTTTAACGTTGAGGTATGGTTTAAGTACCTCGGTCATTGCATCTATATCATCCTCGGTGATGTTGTCACAATAACCATTATCAATCATGTCGGCGAAGTGCCTGAACAATCTACTTAGATTCGTCAATTTTACAGCACCCATACTTGAAGTATAAAATGGTTGAAGTTATGGCTGAAACTATCCAAGCACCAGACATTAAATACATGGCTGTCCATGATGACATCATCTCTGGATACTTCATCAAGAAGAAGGATAAAATTGCTACGCCTATAAGGTTTAATATTAAAACTCTATGCCATGCGCAGAATTTAAACCTCTTCGATAAATTATACAAGATTGCATCCATCCATAAAGAGTGTCCAAAAACTGAATCAAAAGGCGTATTATCCACGTCAAGTAATGCGAAGATAATAGTAAGTGCCATGTAAATATTCAGCAATATAGGGCTTATCTTTATTATAACTACCGTGTATTTCATTTTCTTTTTCTAGTATTTATGTGAGTTGGAAACGATGCTGGTCTTGATATTGGCATCCTAATAGGTCTACTATTACTAGACTTATTGCCTGATTGCTTTGTTGTTTTAGTGTTTCTAGCCATACGCTTTTATTTACGTCATAAATATACGAAATGTTTCTCTTTTAAAAAGCTAAACCGCTACTTTTAAACGCTTTTCTAGTGTTACTCTCACGTTCCTTGTTAGCCTCCTGCCGGCGCTTGTAATTGGCACCGTCCTTGAGGATGGTTCTAAGGTTGGCCGTGAACACGTTCGGGACGATGAAAGTCATCAGCTCGAAGAACGCCCCACACGCCCGTAGGAACTCTTCTTCCGAATCCGTTAGAGGTTCATTATGTCCCGCACGATCGTATATCTTCCATGCCATGTCGATGTTATCACCGATGGAATTCATGAATATACCGATGGCAGGCAACACTTCCTCGAACAACTCTCCCAGCTTGATGTTGTACGGGTTCTGCGGTCTGGCGTAAGTAGCCCACCCGGCGATCTTGGTTATACCCTCGAACGTCTCGTTATCTATGGCCCCTATTTGCTCGGCGAACTTGACACCACCCAGTATGAACGATGCCGTCATGTCAGCCACGGTACCGTACCTGCCGAGGAATATCCCGGCGAGACCGATGGCGCCATTCTTCAACGTTCTCTCCTGCATGACGTCCCATACGGAATCGTCGTCATCCCCACCGAAAGCGAGGGAGGCGAGGTAAGCACCTATCAACGGCTTGGTAAGGTTGTACGCTATACTACGGGTGAACCGGCTGGTAAGTATCCTCAGTCCATCGAGGAACATCTTCGAGTTGTTCTGGTTGGCTCCCTGCACCATCCGTCCCCACCCGACCTTCATCATCTCGACTTCCTTGATGGAGTAGGACATCATGAATCCAACCCACCTACCGAGTACCTCGTCACGGGATATATTCTTTGACCAAGGTGTCAACCGGGTCTTGGACGCTTGAGACACGGGAGCCACGGTGTTGAACGATTCCTGCGTTCTCTTCATGGCGTCACGGTGGGCGATCCTGAAATCCTTCGTTATATCCCTGCGGTACTTGTCATCCTTCTGCCACCTGTCAATGTCAAGCTCGGAGCCGTTAAGTTCCTTGAACCTGTTATTGAATATCTTGATGTACATGTTGGAAGACGTGATAAGGTCGGGAAACCTGATCCATGCGTCTATTATCTTGGCGTTCTTGCCCGTTTTCTTCCCGTAGGCGTCACGTGTAAGCTCGCTGTACTTGGACATCATCTCGGCGTCAGGCACGGAGTAGAACTCGTACATGTCCCTCATGGCTTGCTGTTGCTGGATGTTCTTGACCATCGTCACGGGATTCACGCTGATACCGTCGCTTATGATCGCTCCCCCCACGTTGGTCACTATCTCGGTTGCTATCTTGGCGGGGTTCACGAGCAAGGCGGTACGGGCGGCGCTACTTATGTACTTGTTAAACTTGTTCCAGTTGTTATTCGTCCGGTTGTGGAAGTTATCAAGGTGATAGGTGGATATTATACGATCCTTTATCGTGTTCACGTAAGCGTTTAATACCATCTTCTCGTCCTTGTTCGTTCCCGGCCTGTTCATCCTGTCCTTGAAAGCCTTCACCACGGCGTTGTACGGGTGTACCACGTTGAACTCCATCGTGGCCTCCTCTATCGAGCGAGTGACCATCGAGGCGATGTCGAAATTCACCTTGTGGATACCTCCCCTCCTC
>UMGQ01002753.1_pt1 | contig 30630 bp, 41 predicted proteins | sample 1965311 | NCBI WGS metagenome assembly UMGQ01 (sample SAMEA4836076, study PRJEB28245) | human gut metagenome | biome: gut microbiome; material: fecal sample | place: Denmark | collected 2008 | reverse complement strand
GTTGCCGCAGCAGATGCAGCCGTTGAGCAAGCGGATAAAGAGGTTTCCGCCACACAATCGGCGTTGGATGCAGAATTGGAAGCAAGGGCAAACGGGTACGCCAATAATGTTGTACAAGCGCAAAAGGAGTTGGATTTGGCAAAGAAAAACCAAGAAAAAGCGTTGAAAGAACAACAGAAAGCGCAAAAACAGCAGGCAGCAATACAAACATTGCAGCAAATCGGAAACATGGTAACAGCAACGGCGTTGATATGGTCGCAATTAGGTTTCCCGTTTGCAATACCTGCAACTGCCGTAATGTGGGCGAGTTTTGCAGCGTCTAAAATCAAGGCGGCGCAATTGGCAAAACAGACCGGAGGAACCGGAGGAACCGGAGGAACGGAAACATACGGCGACGGTACCGTTGAACTTTTGGAGGGCGGTTCGCACCAAAGCGGAAATGATATTGATTTAGGAACGAAACCGGACGGAACCCGCCGGCGTGCCGAGGGAGGCGAATTTTTCGCCGTGATAAATAAACGAAGTTCACGCCGTTTCAGAAAGATAATACCGGACGTTATCAATTCGCTAAACAATGGTACGTTTGCACATAAGTATTTAAAATCCTATTCAGACGGCGACGGTTTGACGTTAAACGTTACCGGACAAAGCCCGGATTTACGCAATTTGTCGGATGATGTAAGGGAAATCAAGGAACAGAACCGACGACGGGTTTACGTGGATGGCGACGGAAATACGATTGAAAGTTACAAGAATTTGAAACGTAAAATAAAAAGACTATGACACCAAAATATAGATTCTTTTTGCAGATAGGGGAGGACGGAACCAAACAAACCGTCTGCCCCAATTATAAGGATGATTTAACGTTGGATTATGAGTTGGAAACAAATCAAAGGTTTTACCGGGCTAAATTGTCCGGTAAAATAAACTTTGTCCGTGCTGATTACGATATTATCAATAACGCCCCGTTTGATTCTGAATTTTTCCTATATATCGAAAAAAGCGATGATTGGGGACAAACATACAATCAATACTATAAAGCAAAGTTTATGAAAACGGATTGTACGTTTAATGATGATGATAAATTGGTTACGGTACAGCCGGAAACAATAGACCAATACAACGACGTTTTGGCAGGATTGGAAAAGGAATACAATTTAATTGAGTTAGCCCCACAAATCGAATTTCTTACAATAAGAAAACGCCCATTGATACAAATATACGTTCCCGGAGATAGTATTGTTTCGTGCTTTTTGGGCGGCACGAATTGGGAACAAGACGCAAACGTCACGACTGACCAAAACGCATTAATACAAACCTATCATTTTGCACTATGTAATATTTTGAAAGAAATACAAATTACGTCGCACGGTTCCCCGGAGGTAATATCCGGGCTTTATGTTGGGCGGATGTCGACGGGTGTAAGTCCTGATGAATTTATGGGAGATTTATACCCGGAATTAAATGTAAATTATTATATCCATATTGCACAAAAACTAGTTGCGGGTGGGCTACCTATTGGGCTAGCAGGTGTTGAGATACGCCGCCGTTCTGATGATGTGGCAATGTTCCGGTTTACAAAGATAACGCAAGAACCTTTTGATACGTTGGAATTTGATTTAACCGCCGTTGAGGGTTCCGGAGCAACGGGTACGATGCACGCCGATATGAAAAGTTATAATATATACGCCCGATATTTGGTTGATGTTGATAAAATAGACGATTTAGATACATACCCGCTGCCGTCCGATGATATTGTAGATAATAATAGAAATTACAGCCGGGCAATTGGTTACGCAATCGACGTGGCATTTATATCTAAAAATTTTTCAGATACGCCGACCGAGTGGGGATTAGCCGAAAGTGGAAAGTATTTTGAGCCGCCTTATCCCATATATGGACAAACGTTTTATCCAATCGCCCGGTCAACGTGGCGTTATGCGTCGTTATGGTTTGGGTTTTATCTGATGGATTGGATATTAGAGGAAAAAGCCCGAAAAGCATATACTTTGCGTGATGCGTTTACATTGTCGTCATGTATCAATGTGCTATTAAAAGAATTTGCGCCCGGAATAACGCATGAAGCGACGCCGGAATACAGCCAATTTCTTTATAATACAAACAATCCTATTTCCGGGCAGTCATTTAAGTTGCTAATAAGTCAGAAAAGTAATATCATTAATGGCGAATATAAAACCCCGGCGCAAAAAGCCCCGATTACATTACAACAGATTATGACGATGTTACGGGATATTTACAAATGTTATTGGTATATTGAGGACGGAAAATTTAAAATTGAACAGGTAAGTTGGTTTAGAAATGGCGGTTCGTATGGATATAACCCGATTATTGATTATGATTTAACACAATTAGAAAGCGTTAGGAACGGCAAAAAATTAGCTTTTGCAACGTCTGAATATTCATTTGACAAAGTAGAAATGCCGGAACGTTATCAATTTGAGTGGATGGATGATGTAACAACACCATTTGAGGGTTTACCAATAGAAATTACGTCCAAATATGTAACAGCCGGAAAGATAGAAGAAATAAATATTTCCAATTTTACGTCCGATATTGATTTGATATTGTTAAACCCCGGTGCAATTAGTTTGGATGGATTCGCATTGTTTGCGGCGGTTATGCCGTCCGGAGGTGGACAATTGGAATTGCCGTTTACAAGACAAACCGTTGATGACGTAGAATATTTTTTGCAAAATGGATATTTAGCGTTTATCAATATACAACCGACATATTGGGTTTATGATATGCCCGCACGGAATTTCAAAATAAATAATTCCCAATATTATGCTTTGGGAGGATTGGAACGTAAAAAGAAACAAACTTTGAATTTTCCGGCAGGAACAACAGACCCAAACCCGATGCAGTTAGTTAAAACATATATCGGTAACGGTCAAGTTGATAAACTTTCAATAAATTTGTGTAGTCGAAACATTAAAGCAACGTTGAAATATGATACAGAATAACAATATAAGCGTTTTACCGTGGTACACGTCAATAAATGAACAGAACCACAGAAAAAGTTACGCATACGGCGCAATTTACCCGTTGTTTGCCCCGGCTGATAGATTGTTACCGTTTCAGATAATTAGAAACACACGGGTAAATAACGTGTCGTCGGTTATATTATACGATAAAACCGGAAAACAAGTTGCAAACATAACAACGTATATAAAAGAAACCGGATTGCAGATTGTCCGGTTTCAAACGTTGGGTTATGATGTTATATTGTACCCGTCAATATTACCCATGCCATTAAATCAGTTGGACGGAATATATTATATGACTTTATCGGATGGCGTTCAAACATGGTATTCTGAAATGTTCACGGTCGTACAAGATGTTTCCGGGTACCTTAAAATTGAATGGTGGGACATTGAAAATTTAGTTTTTGATGCCGGGCAAATAGTCTATAAAAACCCGGATTTTAAAAATACGTTGTACCTTTGTACAGAGTTAGGAAAACCGGATTATGAATTTGAAGAGGATGGCGAAGAACGGGACGGGTATTTTTTTCCGGAAAAACAAATATCAGTCAAAACGTTTAAATGTACGATATTAGCACCGGAGTTCCTTTGCGACGTTATGCGTTTTATCCGTATGGCTGATTATATTCACATAACGGATAAATACGGCAGGGAATACGATTGCGACACGTTTCTAATTACACCAAAATGGCAAACGCAGGGAGATTTGGCGAGCGTGGAAATTGAGTTTAAAACAAATACCGTAGTAAAGAAAATAGGACGTGGCTATATTATAAGCAATAAAGGAGATTTTAACGACGATTTCAATAATGATTTCAATAACAATTAAATTAATTAGATTATGGGAAATTACGAACAATTAAAACAAGCTGTTTCAAATGTTATTAAAACGAATGGAACGCAAGCAATTACCGGGAAAATATTGCAAAATACTTTGCTTTCTATTGTTTCAACAATAGGGGCAGGTAGTACATTTGCGGGAGTTGCAACACCTCAAACAGCCCCCGGAACACCCGACCAAAATTTATTCTACCTAGCATCTTTAGCCGGAACTTATTCTAATTTCAATAATATAACTATTGAAGATGGCGAATCTGCTATTTTAGAATGGAGAGGAACGTGGGTAAAAAAGAATATTGGACTTGCAACAACTAAACAATTATCTGAGATAGGTTCGTTTGGATGCAATTTGGGAGTTTATGTCCATAAAGGAAACAAGGTAGGAGAAGTTTTAAAATTAACTACAAAATCAGCTAGCAATATAAATAGCACCAATTTATTGAATATCTCAAAAAAAATTAGTCCAGTAACTTTAACTGGTCTATTTAGCAATGGCTCAGCAGCTCCGTCATATGTAGTTTTAGATAAAGATTTGAAAATATTATCTATAGTTTCTGGAGTTTCTAGCGCTACAATAAATGACGAAGATTTAGCAGATTCAGCAGAATATATTGTAGCAAATTCAAAATCTAATTCAACCGTTGTAAAATCAAATAAAGGTTATCTTATAGATAGTGGAATTCCTGTGATAATAGCTTTGGAATTCCTTGAAAATAAAAGCAATGTTTCAGGATTAATAAAAAACGTTGATACTATTGGAAAAGAGGTCGCATCTATTGGAGGTGTGGTAAAAATATCAAGCGTTGAATATACTAGAAACAAAGATTTAATTGCATCAACGCCAATAGAGGGGAGATTTTTAATATCAAGACAAATTAATACATTTGGAGGAAAAATAACCAAATTACATACAGATTTTAATATAGAGAGTGAAACTGATTTTCTTGTATGCGTAGCTGTACAAGACCAAGATGGCAAATTTAATATAACATCTAAGAATAACATAACTATATCATCAAAAGATACTGATTTACGAAGTTATGATATTGAAATACCAATGGGGCTTTCAATGGTATCTATATTTATAGATCATAAAAAAAACCCTGGTATATTCAAATATATGTCAAAAGAAAGTACTGAAGACGGATATGAATCTAAAGCTATATATCTAGCTAAAGAACCAAATGTAGGAGATAAGTTTAGTATATATCCCAATTTTAAATTTATATGCGCTAATTATTATTTTGAGATAGAAGCAAATATACCTATAAGTAAAAAAGTTCTAGATAATTCTGACGCAATAAAAACTAATACAGAAGAAATAGAAAATATAAAAGAAAATATAGCTACAGTTGATAAAAGATTTAAAGATAAACACGTTGTCATTTTTGGCGACTCTATTACGTGGTACGGTGGAGATGATTTAACGGGAGATAGAGGATGGACAAAATATTTTAAAGAACGTTTTAAGTTTAAGTCTATAAAAAGCTATGCTAGAAGTGGTGCAACAATGACCGCAACAAAAGATACAGTTTATGATATAGAGGAAACAACAGGAAATATTTCGCCTAATAATTGTCTGTATAATCAGGTTAATAGGATGATTAATGCTATTTCTAAGAAAAATCAAGAAATTCCCGATTATATATTTGTTGCACTTGGTACTAACGACCTTACAAGAGGATATGATAGTGTAAATGAAGAGATAACGGTAGCTGACGAATTAGGAAAGGATTATTCTACAGAAGTAAATATAAATACTTGTACAACTTTTATTAAAGCTATGAGATTTTTTCATGACCAAATATGGAATGTTACAAAAGATGTGCAAATAATAATACTTACACCATTGCAAAGAGCAGGTGTCTTAGAAGATACTTATAAAACAGCTACACAAATTAAGAAAATAGCAAATTTCCTTGCTTGGCCTGTAATAGATTTATTTAGTGAAACTTGCCTTTCATGTGTTTCTGAAAATTTAGGGCATGCAAAAAATAATAGAGAATATGACTATACAGCTGACGGACTACACCCTACAGCAAGAGGGGCAAAGTTTAATGGATATTTTATTGCACAAAAAGCTAAAAATATTATGCGTATTTAAAAATAAAAAAATGTAGAGTAACTTGAAAGTTTATGTAGTTTATATTAGGTTTTATTTGTGGAATATTAGTATTTAGCTTGTTTTGTGTTTCAGTTATAAAACAATACAAGCAAGAGAAAAACAATAAAGTTTAATCCGGTGCGGAGCAATCCGCACCACAATTTTAAAAACCGATGGAAAAGTATTTTTATTTCATTCAACACGATATAAAGATGGGTTTAATAATCATCTTTGTATGTTGTTTTTTTGTAGTTTTAGCAACGCTGTTAGACTTTTGGTCGGCATACGAGGCGGTCAAGGCGAGAAAGGAAAAATTAAGAAGCAGCCCGATGAAAAAGACTGGGCAAAAGATTATTGATTATTTGCGTTTGGTATTATACGTTTTAATGATTGATTTTTTGGGGCTTATGTGTTTGCCGTTCTATTCAATACCTTATTTCGTGGTTCTGATAACTTTGTGCATATTATACAGAGAAGGAAAGAGCATGAAAGAGAATTATGAACTCAAACAAAGTAACACGATTGAGGCTTTAGATATGGCGACAGAAATTGTAAAGTGTATGAGTAGAGAAGAAGCCGAAAAAATAATTAAAGCTATAAATGATAAACACAGTATTAACAACAAAAAATTCAAATGATTATGGCACAATTAAAGCAATTATCAGCAGGTAGTAGCCAAATTATTATGATGATGTTCCGGGATAAGAACAACGCCCCGATTAAGGCGGATTCCGTACACGTCAAAGGTTCAATATTTACCGGGAGCGGCGCACCATTTGAGTTTGAGGTAAACAAAGGGGTTTGCACTAATTGTAAGATTCAGAACGATATGTTGTTGTTTAATATCGTTCCGCTTTTGGGGTTGGGGCAAATGCAGGTTTATACGAAAACTTTTTTGGGCGATGCAAAGGCAATAACCGGAACATACGTTTCAGAGAACCAACAGAAATTGGGCGTTGAAGTGGTTCAGAAAGGTACATTCCTTTCCGATAGGCAGGGCGCAATGTGGGTTGATGTATATTTGCCGATTGAAATATTTGTTGGCAGTTCTTAAAAGTTGGCAATTATGGAAAATGAGATTTGGAAAGATGTTCCCGGATATGATGGGTATTATCAAGTTAGTAATTATGGGCATGTTAAATCATTGAGCAGACAAATAGTTGTAAGAGGAAATACACGTTTATTGCATAATGATAGATTTATAAAAATAAGCAAATATAATAACGGATATTGCTTTGTAACATTATCTAAAAATGGGAAAAATGAACAAATATTACTGCATAGATTGGTAATGAAAACATTTGTTGGTAATTCTAAATTGGAAGTAAATCATAAAGACGGGAATAAAGAAAATAACAACATTAATAATTTGGAATATGTAACCCATAGCGAAAACCAATTTCATTCTTTCAGAGTTCTAAAAAGGAATCCGGTTAAAGCATGGTTAGGAAAGAGAGGGGAAAAACATAATAAATCAATAGGAGTAATTGCGTATAATACAATTACAAATGAAAAAAAAGATATGGTTCCATGAGAATAGCAGAAGAAAAAACAAGTATAAGCAGGGTTACAATAAGAAAATATATAAATAAAAACAAACCATATAAAAACATTTTATTCTATGAATCAAAAAACAATAATTCTTGAAAACGGGCATGGTTCGCAGACCCCCGGAAAACGTTCCCCCATTTGGGGCGACGGTTCCCAATTGTTAGAATGGGAGTTTAACCGTGATATTGTACGCCGTATTGCGGCGATGTTGAAAGCGGAGGGAATAAAGTTTGAAATTTTGGTACCGGAGGACAACGACGTATCATTACCGGAACGTTGCCGACGTGCAAACGTTATCCATGCAGATTGCGGCAACAACGCCGTTTTGTTTAGCATTCACGGGAACGCCGGAGGCGGCACCGGGTGGGAATGTTATACAAGCGTAGGACAAACGAAAGCGGATGCAATCGCAACCGTTCTTTGTAAGGAGGCGGAAAAAGAGTTTGCCCCGGATGGTTGGAAAATGCGTTTCGACCATTACGACGGCGACCCGGACAAAGAAAGCCAATTTTATATTCTGAAACATACGGTTTGCCCGGCGGTATTATCTGAAAATTTCTTTTTTGATAATGAAAAGGATTGCCGTTTTATGATGAGCGACGACGGAAAAGAAAGGATTGCAAAGGTACATTTTGAAGCAATAAAGAAAATTGTATGAAAAAGTATTTGATTTGGGCGGCAATTGCGATGGTAGTTGCCGCCGTTGCAACAATATGGGTGCAACGAACGAAAATTGAAAAATTGACGGACGAACGGAACAGATACCGGGGAAATACAGAAACATTGTTGCAGGACGTCGAAACGTACAAAACAAAGGATAGTTTGAACGCCGCAAAAGTCGGGGTTTTGGAACTGAAATTGTCGGAGTTTGAAAGATACCGGGCGAGCGATGCGGAACTAATAAAAACCCTCCAAACAAAGAACCGGGAATTGGAACGGGTTACAACAACCCAAATGGAAACAATCAACGAATTGCGGGCAACCGTCCGGGATAGTGTTGTATATTTGCCCGGCGATACGGTTACGACTGTATTACGTTGTATTGAGTATTCCGACAAATGGGTTGATTTTGACGGATGTATTAAAAATAATACGTTTTCGGGCAAAATTATAACACGGGATAGCCTTTTAATAACGGAAACTGTGCAATATAAGCGTTGGTTAGGTTTTTTATGGAAAACAAAACGGATAAAAAACCGTGAATTTGATATTGTTTCAAAAAATCCACATACAAAAATTACCGGGTTTGAGGTTATAACAATCGAAAAATAACTATCTTTGTATCGAATTACATTTGACCATATAAATAAAGATTGTTTTCAATGATTAGCCGGGTTACCCCCGGCTTTTTTCGTTTTGCCCATTTTTAGCCCCGTGGCGGGCTTTTCTTTCCCGGATGGATAAATTACACGTTTCGCCCGAAAAAGTGGCTTAAATCGAAAATTCGCCCAAAATAACTATCTTTTGAACCAAAAACAGAAATTTTTATAAAATCAACATAAAATAAAAAGAAATTCTTTTGGTAATTAAAACAAAGGTTGTATATTTGCATTGTCAAACAACAACGACGGGGCGTTTACCCCGAACAATTAAAAGAAAATCAAAATGGCAACAACAATTTACAACGGTTTATTATACACAACAAAAGAAATTAATCGCAATTTCCGCATTAAAATCAACCCTATTATTGGGTATATGGCAAATAAAGGACCCTAAATTAAAAACCGCTGATGATTTAAGCGACGATTTGTGTTTATATTGTCCTTTGGATGATGACGAAAAAGGAACCCACGGCGTCCCAAATGGATATATAAGTTGTGAGGGGCGTTGTTGCCAAGAAGCGTATGAAATGTATATTGAGGAATGGACGGAATAACAAATTGTATGGAAAGTATAATAATAAAAGAAATTGAAATGATGTTGGAATTACCTTTGCACGAAAGACAAAAAGCGTATTTCCAAGACTTATTAAACGCCGCAAAGCCCGTTAAAATAGTTCCGGCGGCTGATGTATTGGAGGATTACGAATTGGACTACATACGGCACGTAATTAAGCCAAAGCCGAGAGAATGTTATCGAAATTCCCATTTACTTTGCGAGGCGTTCCCGGAACGGATTCTTTATTGTGAGGGAAAAACAAACGTCCCAATACCGATTGACCATGCGTTTAACAAGGTCGGCGACGCATATATTGACATAACATTTGAATTTGCGTTGCATGAAAACCCGTCAATATATGAGTACGTAACATTTGGAGAGTACGACGCAAAGACCATACGAAAAGCAGTATTGGAAACCGGATATTACGGCGGAATTTACAAATGGTTGTATTATCAGAGTAAGAAATAAAAAGACCCCCGGCGTCATAAATCAATATGCACCGGGGGGAATTTTACGCAGTAACCGAGAGCGATATTTGGTAATGCGGCATTGCAAAGGTAGGTTAAAAATCCTGTTATCCAACGTCCCCGGTAAAAATGATTTGAGAAACAAAGATTATATTTTTGGAAAATAGATAAATGAAATACTATTGCATTTGCAAAACCAAAAATAATATCTATATTTGCATAATAAAATTAGTAGTATGGAAATTTGGAAAGAAATAAAAGACTATAAGGGGTTATATGAGGTAAGCAATTACGGGCGTATAAAGTCATTAGATAGCAATATAATTTTGACGCCTTGTAAACCCGCAACGTCCGGTTTATCTGTTACCTTATCAAAAAACAGAGTAAACACGAAGTTTCAAGTTAGCCGATTAGTTGCGGCGGCTTTTATTCCTAACCCGGACAACAAACCATACGTTGACCATATAGACGGAGTTAAGTATCATAATTTTGCAGACAATTTGCGTTGGTGTACACAAAAGGAAAATATGAACTATAAACCCGCAAGGCGAAATAAGATTAAATATAATTGCCAAATAGTCGGATATGGAGCGGACGGAAAAGAATGTGTTCGTTTTGATAATTATATAGATGCGGAAAAACGGGGTATGTATAGGCATTTGATAAAAAAGAGTGTTGATACCGGGAAACCATATAAGGGAATTTTGTATAAAGAAGAAAAATAAAACCCACCGGGGGGAATACCCGGCAATGATATGAAAGTAAAAGATAGCAAAGAATTAAACGAGTTGGCGACCCTTTCCGGGAAACCCGCCAAACAGGTATCCGACATTATCGTTTCGGAATTACTCAACAACAAAGTTATTGAGGACATACCCGACAATTGGGGTTGTTCTGTTTTCGATGCAATCAGCGAGGAAACAACCGAGGAACAAACCGCCCAATGTTATACGTCCATATCTGAGGCGTTGGGCGTGTATGTAAAAAAGGTTTTCGCCATTATCCCGAATTTGGATTTGGTCGGTAATGGCGATTGCCCGGAGTGTGGCGGCGAAATGGAGGTTACGGACGGCGAATATAAGCAAACAGGCGGGGACGGATATATTACGCCCCCAGAATATACCCCAATTTGGGAGGAAACAACGTGTACGCATTGCGGACACAAAGAGAGTAACGAACCGAGTTATTAACAATAAAAATTAAAGTTATGGCATTGAAATTAAGAGTAAATGAAGCAATCGCCCGTTCCGAGGCGAACGGAAAAAAGGTATTGAAAAAGGATATTGCAGCCCGTCTTTTTGAGGGTGCAAGCGAAAGCGCACAGCAGGTAAATATGACAAATCTTTGCAACGGGACAACCAAAAGGATTGTCCCGGAATGGGTAGTAATAATTTGCGAAATGTGCGGTTGTTCCGCCGATTATCTGTTTGGTATGGAGGATTAAAACCATGAAAAAGAAGTTTATCGAAAAAATGGAAAAGATGGTTGATGTTTTCTTTTCCGATGCGTGGCAATTAAAGGTTTTTGCAATGATATTTAGCATTTTCGGAGTAATATGTTTTATTGCCGGATTTTGGAATTATATCCATTTTTTGTTTTCTGCAATGTGTGGATTAATGGTTTATGTATTGTTTAACGAATTAAAGAGCAAATAACATGAGAGCGAAAAAGAAACAGCCGGAAAACCCGGAAAAAAGTATTGCAAACACAATGGGTAACGCAGTAAATGCGGTTAAGAAGTTGGCGGAAGCAATGGGACAATTGCCCGCCGATAAATTCCCGGAAATAAACGATGAACAACAGATTGTCCCCGGATTGGATGCCGTCGAAATAGAACAGCCCGCCGGGGCTTTTGAAATTGTGCCGGGCATGACGGTTGAGGAAATGACAGCAATGTTTTTTGATGGTGCGTTGATTGAACCGCCGTATAAAGTATGGCAGCTAAACAGCAAAGGACACCGATATTATTACAAGTTTGACGACAACGGAACCCCGGAATTTTATCCGTCAGTTACAACAATTTTGTCCCAAACAATGCCACAATCGCCGTTTCTGATAAAATGGATTGCCGACAAAGGAATTGACGAGGCGGAGCGATACAAGGCAGAACGGGCGGCGTATGGTACATTTATGCACGCCCAATTTGAAGAACTTATAATTAACCGGGTTTATGATTTGGACGGATTGAAAGCCAAATTGAAAGATTATATTGATAACAACAAATTGCCCGCCGATTTCATTTATTACGCTGATGATTTCAAAAAGGATATATTAGCATTTGCGCAATTTGTTTTGGATTATGACGTTAAACCGTTAGCCGTGGAAATTGCGTTGGTACACCCCGTTCATAATTACGCCGGAATGATTGATTTACCGTGTACGATGTTATCAAAGCCCGGTTCAAAAGAATACATAAACGCAATTGTGGATTTCAAAAGCGGGCGCAAAGGATTTTACGAAGAAGCGGAAATTCAGTTGCATTTATATGCGATGATGTGGAACGAAAATTTCCCGAATATTCCGATTGACCGTGTTTTCAATTTTAGCCCGAAAGATTGGCGAAAGAAACCGACGTACAATTTGAAAGACCAAACAGACAGCCCGAACGCAAAGAAAATCCCGTATCTTTTGGAGTTGGCAGCAATTGAGGACGAAAAACGGGATAATACATTTACGGCGGTTTCCGGGGAAATATCATTGGATAACGAACCGGATTTGACAAACAATATTGTTTCGCTGACGTTGGCGGAACTTGTTAAAAGCAAAGCCCCGGCGGAAAAGAAAAAGCCGGAACCGGAAAAAGCCGTTACCGTTGAGGATTTGAAGAAAGACCCGGAACCCGAACCACAGCCGGAACCCGAACCACAACCGGAACCGGAGGAAAAGAAAACCAAGACCGTAAAGAGAACCACACGAAAAACGGCAAAAACGGCGGGAAACAAGCCCGTCAAGGAAAAGAAAACCGCAAAACGTACAATTACACCAAAAAAAGAAAAAGTGGCTAAAATCGAAGAAAAACAGCCTAAAAAGCCGGAACCCGTGACAAAGAAAGATTTGTTGAATACTGAAATTGATATATAAAAGCAAGGGGCGGAAAGCCCGCCCCCGTATCTTTTTCGCCAACATGGGCGATAAGATGATGCAAAAGTAAAAAATAATTTATATATTTGGAAGAAAGGAGGAAAAAATGAAAGGTCGAATAATGCGTAATGAACCAATAAATAGAATATCATTACCTATAATTGGGAAAATAAAAGTTGGCATAAAAGATGAAAAGGGATTGCCTAAAAGTATAGATTATTTTGTAAGCACCGGAAAATATGCAGGGCTATTTAATCAAGCATACGGGGATAAACCGCAAACAATACAAATAGTATTTGTTTATGATGAACCGGAAAAGTCATGCAGGGAAGAATATCAATATAGGGATGATGCGGGTAAATTGGTTGCATACGGCGACGGGGAAACGTTCTTTGTATGGAACGGGAAACAATATGCACAATACAGTACAAAAGATTATCCCGATTTAATGGCAGGCGTTGCGAAAAAACACCCAAACCGGGCTGTTAAGAATGGCGGCGACGGATGGATTGTAACGTTAACCGTAACTTTTATTGTTCCGTTGGTTCGTGGGGTTGCCGGGGTTTGGCAGTTCGTAACAAAGGGTACGGCGTCAACAATTCCAAATATCCGAGACACGTTCGACGCCATGTTGCAGGAACGGGGATTTGTTAAGGGTATAGTTTGGGATATGAACGTACAATTTGCCGTCTCTCAAAAGCCCGGCGACCGTTCCCGTTATCCGGTCGTTTCCATTGTTCCGAACGAAAGCGAGGGGAATTTGCGTAAAGTAACTGAAGCATTTAAGCCAATAAAATTGATAGAAGAATGAAGAAAATTATTTTGTTTTTAGTGATATCAGTAATGTGTGTAAGCGTGTATGCCCAAACTGTAGTAGAGGTTGAAACGTTGAAAGTAACAGACCTTGGGAACCAAAAATTGTGCGCTGCAAAGGTGAATGGGTGTATAGACCATTATTATATTATGCTTAAAACTAGTAATATATATCAAAAGTATATTACTGTTTACCTTGGGGATAAGGAGGAAGCTATAAGGTTACTCCGGTTTTTGTATGACTTAAATTCTAAGGGTGGAACCTATATATATCTGGAAAATAGGACTAACAACGTAGTTTCATGGAATAGATTAGGCTATTATACAGTATTCTCTGAGGGGAGGGTATTAAAAGGACATATAAGAAAGCAAAATATTAAGGGCTTTATCGCAGAATTAACCAATAATGTTTGATAATTCAAAAAAAAACATCTATTTTTGCAGCATAAACAAACGACTACCACTGTTTATACGATATTGCTAATTAGCTTGAAACCCTTGGTTTGGTGTGTGGTAGCCCAGACCTCGGGTTTCTTTTTTTTATAACCTATGACATACAATATATTTATAGACCAAAAGTTTGCCATTGTACATGGCTTAACAATTGTACAAGCAACTACGCTTGCCGCATGTATGACTTTAACTTCATGGAGCAATTCGATAAAATTAGGAAATGTTGTATGGTATCAATATTCTGAAAAGGAAATGTCTGATAACTTCCCGTTTCTTTTTTCTATCCCTAAAAGAGCTTAGTGCACAAATTGGAAATGCCAAGATGGTAACTATTTTGTAATATGATATGTCCGATAAAGGGCATAGAATAAAGATGATAAATAAATAAAAGTTTAAAAATAATCAATTTAGAAAATGAAAGAAAGATGCTATTTGGTATTGGACTTAGTACGTTCAAAAGTTTTAGATTTAAATCCAACTGAAAGTATTTTGGCATCATGTTTATTTGGATTGTTGGCGAAAAATCCGATACAATACGATGGAAATTCATATTATATGGCTGACTATAAATATGTAGCTTGTTATTGCTCTGTATTGCCTAATAAGGTAGATACATTGAGGCGTATTTACAAACGTTTGGAGAATATAGGGTTGATAGAAACTATAAAGATTGATAATCACGTTTATTTTACCCCATCTCAGATGTTGCGTGATTGGGGAACCGTATATGAATGCGTGGAAGCGGAAAAAAATTCCGTTGAAGCGGAAAAAAATCCCGTTGAAGCGGGAAAAAATTCCGTTGAAGCGGAAAAAAATTCCGTTGAAGCGGAAAAAAATCCGTCGAAAGCGGAAAAAAATCCGCCCTATATAAATAATATAAATAATTATAATAATAATTCTATAAAGAAAGATGCTAAAGCATCTAAAGAAAATCCTGACGGATTTTCACAAGCCGATTTTTTCAACGAAGAAAAAAAAGTTAAAGCAAGTATTCAATTCGGACTCACGCCCGAATTGTTAGATGTTCGAAAATCAATTATTGATAAAGTTGATAATTACTTTGCAAAACTTGTATTCCCATTTGATAGCGATGAATTTAAACGGAACTTTTATATTTTGATTTGTCAACCGAAATGGAGAACGTCGCAAAAGAGTTTTTCAGCGATACAAGCAAACTTAAATGGTTTGAGTAAATACCCGGAAGAATTTGCGCTGATTCTGATAAAAGAAAGCATTTCAAAAGGTTGGGCGGCGTTAGAATATGATTCAACCCCCGAAAAATACGAAAAATGGGAAAAAATGAAACGTTCCGTAAAGACAGAGCAGCAAAGCAGTAAAGAATTTGCGGAAATGATGAAGTATTTAAACAATGATTTTGATTGATATGGGAGCAATTGAAAAAAAAGAAAATACGGCTTTAGAAATATATAATACCAAGCCCGGAACAAAAGCCATTGAAGTACGCCGTAGAATGATGCAATTACCGGAGGTTGCCAAATCGTTATCCGGGGTCGAAAAGTACATTTTCGCCGCCTCAACGAAAATGCAAATTGCCGATATTGACGACGGCACGTTGGTTGCGAAAACCGGGCAAATGTTCCGGTTTATTGCAATGGACGTCGGGTATATAATCCCGACCAATTCGGAAGATTGGACGTACATTTGTACCCGGTTGTTGGATATACTCAAAAAATACTATTCGCAAATGACGTTGGCGGATATAAAGTTGGCATTTGAATTGGCGACGACCGGGGAATTGGACGACTATTTGCCAAAAGACAGTCAAGGCAACCCGGATAAAAAGCATTACCAACAATTCAACGCCGATTATTTCGCAAAAATATTGAACGCATATTGCCGGAAACAAAACCAAGTTATCGGTAAAGCATACACAGCGTTACCGGAACCGAAAAAGGAGTTAAGCCCGGAGCAAATCCGGTATTATCGCAATCAATCGGTTATGACTTGTTTAATGTGTTTTTTGCGCTATAAATATACCGGGCGTTTGGTGTTTGGATTGACCGACGAAATGTTTGTTTATAATTGGTTGTTGGGTGTTCGGTTGGCGGACGAAGTGAAAGAAACCGAGGACGATCGGAAAGAAGCGTATAACCGATTTTTGGCACGTGCCGCCCGTGGGTTCGTAAATGAATTTACGGTTTACCACGTTCGGAAACAAGGAACCCAAAGCCCGGAAATTGATTTTACAGCCTTTGAGGTTGCCCGGCGCAAAGAGATTAAACGAACATTCGACCAAATGATTAAGGACGAAATTTATATTTACCATTATTTGAGATTTGAAAAATGAAAATAGATTGCATTATTGGAATTGACCCCGGAGCCGCCGGGGGTATCGTGGTTTGGCGACCCAACCACAACGCAACGGCAATAAAGATGCCTAAAGACATTAACGAGATACGGGATTTTCTCAACTATTACAAAGAGATTTGCACGCCGATTATCTTTTTGGAAAAATTGAGCGTTCGCCCGGACGACGTAACGGTTGGGGATGCCGGGGCAAATATGGGTAAATTGTACCGCATTCAAAAGATGTTGCAAAACTTTGAGCAATTGAAAGCCATTATAACCGTCGCCGAAATACCGTTTGTTCTAATAGCCCCTATTTCGTGGCAGCAAAAACTAAGGATAAGAATAAAAAATGAAGATAAAAAAGACAGAAAAAAAAGATATAAAGATATAGCACAATCACTATATCCAGAGATAAAACAAACTATGTATTCATGCGATGCAACTTTGATAATGCACTTTGGACGTTATATGTTAGCTAACAATATGGATTGGATAAAAAGTAATTTACCGAATTATTTACATAATAGATTATGGGATTAGAATTTGAAGAATATAAAGAAATATTTCCATCGTATTACATATCAAATTTTGGGAATATAAAGCATGATAATAACTTTCTAAAAAAATGTATCCATTCTAATGGATATGAACAGGTTAATATACGTATCGGTAATAAATATGTTACAAAATTAATACACAGATTAGTTGCTGCGGCTTTCATTCCGAACCCGGACAACAAACCATGTGTTGACCATATCGACGGCAATAAGAGGAATAATTATGTTTCAAATTTGCGTTGGGTTACACCAGTAGAAAACGCGAATAATATTATCACAAAAAAGAGAAGTATAGAAAACAGAAAATCACATAATGAAAAAAAAATAGTTGCAATAAGTGGCGAAATTAATGTGTATTTTAATTCAATAATAGAGGCATCTATTATATTGGGGGTCGATAGAACTAGTATTTCAAAATGCCTAAAAGGTCAAAGGGGGAAAGCTGGTGGATATGTTTTTAAATATCAGGAAATGGTTACATATACTGATTTTATAAATGCTATAAAACAGATGAGGCATAGCCAAAGACGTTACAAACGGAACCCAACCCCGGAGAAATTGGCAACGTTAGAAAGTTGGGAACGCAAAGTTGATGCAATTGTTGCTAAAATAACAGATAAACAAATGAGGCTGTTTTGATTTATGCCCGGAATGTATAACGTTCCTGGTTTATTGTTTTTTTCTTGAAAATAAAAAGAAAAAATTTGGGTAGTTAAAATATTATGCGTATATTTGCAGTGTCAAACAACGAAAGACCCCACAGTCTAACCAAAATGCAAAAAGACTGTTGAAAGATTAAGTTCGTAAGAGTAGAAAGTAAGCAACGGTATCTACAAAGGGTTAAATGATGGTTCGGTAACCGATTAAATGAAGTGATAAAGCCAAAATCTTTCAGAGAATGACAAACACCGACCGGGCGGGTTCCCGGATAAATTATAAAACTATGAAGTTATTAGAGATTCACAAAAACGGTATTAATGCGCATAATAATGAAGTTTCATTTTATGGCATAGATTTTCAAACAAAAACATTAATGTTTGATAGAATAGAAAACATTGAATGTGCAATAGAAATTGCAAAAGAGTTAGGATATAAGGATTCTGAAATACAAATGATGTTTTGATATGTTTATAGATGAAGTAGGAGCAACCCGGCACGCAATAAGCGACAAAGAGTTGAACGAATTATACAAGCGTTTGGAAAATTTCATTGCTGATTGCACGTTTGAGGAAGCAAAAGAAAACCGGGACGCATTTGTTAAGGTGCAAACAATGATATACCAAAGAATGAGAGAAACAAAAAAATAATATTAACCCCCGGGGAAACCCCGGCACAAACCGAGAGCAAAAATGATAGTCAAGAAATTAGAATTGGTAAACTTTCAAGTAATTAAGGAGTTTAACGCAGATTTTGACGGTAACGTTTATTTCATTACCGGGGATAATGAGTTGGGAAAATCAACCGTGTTAAAAGCAATTGGGGCTTTGTTGACCGGGAACCGTGACGCCGTATTGAAGAACGGAGAAAGCAAAGGTTTTGCAAAAATGATTGTCGGCGACGATGGCGAGGAATACGAGGTTGAATTGAAGTTTACAAAGGCAAACCCACGTGGCACGTTATCAATAAAATCAAAGACAACCGGAATGAAAAGTGATAACGTTTCTATGTTGCAAAAGATTTTCGGTTATACAGATTTTGACGCCGTGGAATTTTCCCGTTGGTCGGAAACCGCCGAGGGACGCAGAAAGCAAATTGAGGTTGTAAAGTCTTTGTTGCCGGAAGAAGTAAGAACAAGGATTGCCGAAATTGATACAACCGTTGCCGGGCTTAAAACAGAACGTACCGGAGTAAACCGAGATTTGAAAACCTACAAATCAATATCAGATGCAGCCGGGCAGGGATTGACAACGCAGGATTTGAAAACGTATGCCAAACCAAAGGACATTACGGAACTGATGAAAGAACAGCAGGAAAACGCAAAGTTGGTTGAGAAAGCAAAGGGCGTGCGTTTACGTATGGAAGAAAGAAAGGGGAGATTGGCAGAGATTCCGGGACGTTTGGCAGCCGCCAAAGATTCATACAATAAAGCAATTGAGGCGGCAAAGAAAGCAATGGAAGAAGCCGAAAAGACGTATAAACAAACCGTTTCGGTCGTTGAAGAAGAAAAGAAAGATTATGAGGGAAAAATAGCAAGTGCCGAAAAATGGTTAACAGATTATGAGGCTTTGAACCCGAATAATTTCGATACAGAAAAACAATTGAAAGAAGCCGAGGAACACAACAAAAAGGCTGCAAAGGTTGCCGATTATCTTTCAAAGAAAAAACAAGCAGACGACAAAAAAGCAGAAGCGGAAAAGATGGATTCAGAAATTGCGGAATTATCCGCCGAGCGTGAAAAACTTATTTCGTCGGCGAAATTGCCGATTTCCGGACTTTCGTTTAGTGATGATGGGTTGGTATTGAATGACGTCCCATTTGTTGCCGGAAAGGTTTCAGATTCGCAAATAATGGAGGTTGCCGCAAAACTGATTATTGCAAGTAACCCAACCGTGAAAGTATTCCGCATTGCGAGGGGCGAAAGTTTGGGCGCAAAACGTCTGCAATCCCTTATCGAATTAGCCCGGAAAGAAGGCTATCAAGGATTTATCGAGGAAGTCAAGCGAGGACAGGACGATTTAATTATTGAGGAATACAGCGAAACCGAGTAATTAACCGGGGGCGTCGGTTTCCCGGCGTCCCTTAAACAAAACAATATGGAAGTTAAAGAAATGACAATTTCGGACGTTTTGAAAACACCCGCTTTTTATAATAATCTGAAAGTGGTTATTTCCGATTTGGAAAACACCCGCAGAAAAGCCGGAATGATGGCGGACGCACCATTGAAGCGGCACCCGATAGACCGTTTGCAGGAACGAGGAGTTTTTGAACCGGGACAAATGACGGTATTGTATGCAAATGCAATGGATAAGAAGTTGCAGGGATATTCAAGCAGCGAAAGAAAGTTTATATTGGAAGTTGGCGGCGAAGCGTTTAATATTACAATGAAACGTTATATGTGGAGGTATAAAAATGAAAAGGCGTGAAATTTCAAGTAGTGGTAATATCGGTAATGATGGCAAATTACGAATGTATTTTGGAGAGTTGAACCAATTCTTTGCCATGCACAAAGGAAGCCGAATAATTGCACGTTTTACCGTTGCGTCTCCCGGTTCGTCAGAGGCTTTGAAAGGTTATTATTTCAATTACGTTGTACCAACATTCAAAACCGGAATTTGGGAGGCGGGCGAACGTCTGACAGAGGAACAAACCGAACGCCGATTGCGTGAGTTGTCCCCGGTTATGTATGAGCAAACGCCGGATATTAACACCGGAAAGTATGAAACCCGATTGCGGACAATTGCAGAGTTGAGCAATGCGGAATTAATAGAACATATCGAATTTTTAAAACAACTTGCAAGTGAAGAATATTATATATATATAGCAGACCCAAATGAAATTTGATTATGAAAAAAGTAACATTGAAAGACTGCAAAGGAAATGAGAAAAACGACATTATGAAAGATGTTTTGACGTTCGATTGTGAAACAACCGGGTTGCCCCCAAAGGGCGCAAAATGGGACGTTGATTTTGCGGAATTTCCAAATATTGTGCAATTGGCATGGGCGGTAAACGAAAAGGAACGTTCATTTATCATAAAGCCGGAGGGGTGGAAAATACCGGAGGCCTCAATTGAGGTACACGGAATTACAGCAGAGAGAGCAAACGCCGAGGGCGTCCCATTTGCTGACATTATAGACGAATTTTTGGAGGATTGCAAAAAAGCCCGTTTGTTGGTCGGACATAACATTTACTTTGATACGTCAATTGTAAAAGCAATGATATTGCGCATTATGGGTCGTGAATATTACGACGCAAAAGCGGAGGACGCATTGTTTAAGGGCAAACGAATTGATACGATGATGAAAACAATTAAATTTGTTGGCGCATTGTATGCAGACGGACGTCCGGGCAAATATCCGAAATTGGAAGAACTTTATAATAAATGTTTCCCCGGCGAAACATTCCCGGCGCATGATGCGTTGGAGGACGTGAAAGCCTGCAAACGTTGTATTCCGGTTTTGGTGGAAAATGGTATTATAGAACTGAAACCAAAAGAATATCCGGCGGAACAATTGAAGTTTAACCCGGAACCGGAACCCGCAAAGACCAAAAAGGTAAAAAGGGAAGTTTTAGTTCACGACCCGAAACCGATATTTGCACCGGATGCAGAGCCGGAAAACAAGGTTGCAAAATTGTTAAATGAAACAGACTTTTAAATTATGAACGAAAAAAAAATGTGCATTGATTGCGTGGATTATCCGGTATGTTGTTTGTCCGGTCGTTGTGCTGATGATGAACCGTGCGAGTATTTCCAAGAAGAAACCGACCCGGAGGAACCGGGAAACAATAAAGATTAAAAATTATGAGCGAAAAAAAACAAAATGTTATGCCGATTCCTACAAAGGAAAAGTTTTCATTATCGAAAGTAAAGTTATTGAAAGATGGCGGGTTAGACGTACATTATGAAGTAACGGAAGTTGTCGGAAATGAGAGTTACACGAACAAATACCATGTATTGAGTGCAAAAGACATACACCCGGATTTGCGTCATTTGTTTAATGATTTGCGCCCGATTATGGGACGTGTATTCAACATAACGTCATTTAAAACCATGATGGCAACGCCGGAGTTTAAAGCAACAAAGAAACAAACAGATATTGCAGCCGCATTTGCGGAGGAATGTTTGGACAATATAGAGGTTAGGGGCGTTTCTTTGTCCGGGCAAGATGATAACGTAGGCGTCGTTTTAACCGGATTGTTTACCATATCAAACAATCAGAAAACAGCAATCAATACCCCACGAATGAAATATAACGTTGAAACGTTCGGTTTTGAGGAAGAGTTGGAAAACATTGTTTGCAATATTGAAAACGAGGTTTACGAATTTCTGTTTGAGGGCAAAAAGGCGCAAATGGATTTGTTCGGGGCTGATGGGGAACCCAACCCGTTAGTTTATGTAAATGATGCAGACAACGAAAATGAAAATGATATGTTCCCGGAAATGGCAGACCTGGCGGACGATACAGACAATATGTAATGGAGCCAATATTGTTGACCGAGCGTTGCGAATATGAATATTGTGTTGCACGTGGTTACGAGCCGTTATTGGATATTCGTAATTTTCGGTTAGATATACGGTTGCGTGTTGAGTTACAACGGGAATTGTTCGGGCATTGCGTTTTTGGTCGTGGGAATATCCCACAGGCAAACGAACGGTTTTTCCGGTGGGTTTGGGAGCATAAGCCGCACAGATGCGAAGAATGTTTAAAGCCGTTACGGAATTATTCCGCCGTTTATTCTTCGCATATATTGACCCGTGGAGCGTTTCCCGAAATGGCGCATGATGCAAGAAATATAAATATACTATGTTTTGAACATCATTCATGTTGGGAGAATGGGGATAAAACGAAAATGCGTATATATCCGGGCAACGTCCGGATTATTGAATTGCTTAAAAACGAATACAGAAGTTTGAAAATATGAGAACAAAAAAAAGAACACCCGATTACGGGGCAATTTCCCGCCGTTCAATCCAAAATGATTTTAAAAGGGTACAAAGGTACCCGGAAAGGGAGAAACGCCCGCAAATCGAAAATCCGCCCGAAATAAATGCAGAAAGACGGGTTTTGTTTGTTAGTGAAAATTCAGCATATTACCGATACCGTTCTTTTTTCGTCGGTAAATTGGTAAGACTAATAAAACAATCAAACGTCGGCGGTTGGATAGTTGGATTTGTTTACGACGACGACCGGAAAGCGATAAATCATGCCGCCGGATGGTCGGATATGAAAAAAGAATATTTGTTGGATGGCGTAAAATTTAAGTAGATGAAAATCAAAAAACAAACCGGATATAAAATTGTATTTTATACGTTCGTGGCGTTAACGGTTGCGTCATACATTTGTACGTTATGGAGTTTTGGAAGTTGGATTTTTAAAGCTATATTTCTATGAGTGTAAACAAAGTTATTTTAATGGGTAACGTCGGAAAAGACCCGGAGTATAAAGATTTCGACAACGGCGGTTCGGTTGCGCAATTCACGTTGGCGACAACTGACAGAGCATTTAAAACGGCAAATGGTACAAAAGTACCGGAGCGCACCGAATGGCACAATATTGTTTTGCAAAATGGATTGGCAAAGGTTGCAAAAGAGTATGTAAAAAAGGGCGATAAACTTTATATTGAGGGGAAAATAAGAACCCGCAGTTATGAGGACAACAACGGCGTCAAAAGATACATTACAGAAGTTTACGGGTTTAATATGGAGATGTTGTCGCCAAAGAAAGACGGACAAACAACGCAGCAGGGAGGCGCACCAACACCGCCGCCGCCAATTCCCGACCAAGACGAAGATGATTTGCCATTTTGAGAATGAGGAACGAAATTAAAATTCAAATCCCGGAGGGTTCCCGGCTGATTGGGACATGGACAAAGGGGCGAACGGTTATTGTTTCTTTTGAATACAATAAGGAGGACGCAGCCGTTCCGGAGCCGGAACCGATACGACCAATTGGTTTTGCCCATTACAAGGAACCCGCCGGGAAAGATAAAAAATAAAGTTATGCAGTTTAATAGCAAAGAATATGACCCCGAAAAACACGACCGTTGGCGTGCGTTGACCGTCAAACAGCCATACGCAAATGATTTGGTAACGGCGGCATACAAAGACGAAAACGGCGTTGTTTACGGGCGAAAATCAATTGAAGTTAGAAGCAAAAAAACGTCATACCGTGGCGACGTTCTTATTTGTTCGTCGGCAAAACCGGTTTATCCCGGAATGGAAAGCGGCGTTACTTTGGGATTGGTTGAGTTGTACGACGTGAAGCCGATAAAAGAGTTTACGCCGGAGGATTGGGAAAACACCCGGATTCCAAAGGAAAAGAGGGCAAAAATAACAAAGGGTTTCGGATGGATGATGCGCAACCCAAGACGTGTTGTTGAAATGCCAATTAAGGGGCAATTGGGTATCTATAATCTCGTATATACCAAGGGCGAAATAATACAATACCCCCGGAAAATGGTAATTGACAAAAAGAGTTGGGAACAGATAAAAAAACAGATAGAGAAATGAAAACAATCGGATTCCATATTGGACGTATCGGGTTTTATTTGTATCTGCAAAGTTTGTGGAAGTATAAGCAATTTTATTTGACGCCCGGAGTTATGGTTGAGGGCGTAAAAGGACATGACGTTTATTTAGATATTGAAATTAAATTGCTTTGTTTTTCCGTTGGTTTCCGGCTGATATGGATAAAAACCAAAAGAAAATATTAACTTTGTAATGTAAAATACTAAAAACGTGAGCGATGAAAGAGATAACAAAAATATTGCCATTAAATGAGGCGGCAAAGTTTCAAAAATCCGCAGGCAAATATGATTGCACAATTACGGAATTGGCGGTAATGGGAGCAGGGAAAGCAAGAATTTCAATTTCCGGAACAGAGGAAAATTTGGATTTGTTGGTTAGTTCGATAGAAAATGAGAATAAAGAAACCACAACCGTTTGAACCCGGACGTGAATACAACCCCGGCGAACGTGCAGTTTACCGGGGTATGGTAATAATTGCGGAAAGATGGGTTAAACCGTCTGATAAACTGATTGAAAAGGTTGGCAAATTTGTATGTTTGAGTAGATGCGCATGTTGCGTTATCCATAAAGACGATTGTCCGGCGGTTGGGCTTAAATGTTACAGAACAAGCCGGAGCGATAACAAAGTAATATATTTCAGAAAATTGTATAACATAACAGAAAAAAAAGCGATGAAAAAGATATTTCAATTAATAGTATCAATCCCGCACGATAAATTATTGCATATTATAGCGGGAATGATTGTTGTAATGTTGGTTTTGCGTTTGGTTTCATTTATCGGGATTCCGGGAATGATTGCACGTATTATCGCATTGATAGCAGTAATTTTAACCGGGGTATTGCGTGAGGTTTACAACAAAAAACACGGAGGCGTATTTGATAAAAAAGATTTGTACGCCACAATTTCCGGAGGACTGATTGTTTTATTATTAACCGTTTATTAATTGGATATGGAAAAAAGAAGTTTTATTCCGTTTGATGCGGAAACGTTTTTGATGATTGAAGATATAACGGGAACAGAACCGGAAGTTACAGAGAAAGAAAATTACTTTGAACTTAAAATGTACGCCCCGGACAAAGAGGAAAGAATAATTGAAGCCGCAATATATGCAGTTCAAGGCAGATACGGAAAAAGAATAAAAGACGTAAGGACGATTAAAGAACAAAACCTTTTGCGTGGTGCAATATTCTTTGTTGAATACGAAAAAGGGGCGGGAAATTTGCCAAATGAGTTGCGCACAAATTTAGGTATGCCGGACGAAACCGCCGGGGATATTTATTGCCGCCGATTGTTAGAAGTTCGTGCATTACCCGTAAAGCGTGATAATTGGGAAAAATTGCAGATTTTTACCGGAGGCGGAACAATGCAGATTCCGAGAACGCCCGGAGGTTTGGCGGTTTATTCATTCCCGACCGAAAACGGCGTAATATTGGACGTACCGGAGGGAAATTTTATTGTATTGCCACCGGACGGAAAATTTGGCAAAATGGATATGCAAACGTTTATGGCTAATTTTGAAGAAAAAGACGCCAATACAGCCGGATTGACCTTTGACGAAAAGAGATTGTTTGAAAAGATGAATAAACTTTTCGGCAAAAACTTTCAAATGAGATTTTTAAAACTTACAGAGGAATACCACGAATTGTTTGTTGTTGCTGATGATATGTTGGTAAATGGAATAATACCGGAAAACACGTCGGAAATTATAGACGAGTTAGCAGATTTGAACGCCGTATTGTTCCATATTGCAGCATTGTTTGGATATTCCCAAAAAGAATTGCAGGAAATGGCATATACTAAAATTGCAGGACGTGAGAAAAACCCGGAATTTATGCGCAAACACCCACACAACAAACCGGAAAGCCCGGTTTGCGGTAATATGCAGCAGGAAACCGGCGAGGAATACAAACATTTTGAGAACCGTTTTAACAAAAGACTATGACAAACGAAGAAAAAGAAGAATTAAGAAAAAAAGCGTTGTTCCTTACAAATACGGCGTATCTTTTGGCGGACATGGCACATACATGCGTTTTTTACGCTGATGATAAATTAAAACATTTAGGCAAATGCTTTGAAAAGGGCGAAAAAATGAGATTCAAAAAAGCCGCAAAGTTGACAAAAGAAGCATTTAAAGCCGTCAAGGAAATAACGGAACCATTGTATAATATTACCGACGTTGATAATGCGTGTATTGATAGCGATTATCTTTTGGAAGTTATTCAGTTGGTAATAAACAGAACCGACGAAACCGAGGAAAGCAAAACGGCGATGTTGGAATACATAAAGAAGTTACCACAAATTGAACATGTAGAAGTTTAAGCGTATGAAAAAAAGATTTTAAACAAGAACAACTGAAAGAGCCAACAACGGTTTAACAAGCAAAAAACGCCCCGGAATTTCAACCGGGGCTTTGCCGCATATAGCCGGAAAGCAAAACGGGCTAAAATTAGCCCCATAGAACGACGATAATTCAAAAGACAATAAAAGTATCAAGTAACAAACAAAACCCGCTTAAAACGAAAATTACCCGAAAACAACAAGCAAAGGGAAAGCGACGTTTGAGAGGAAAGCAAAGTAAACGGTTTTACTGTTATAAAAAGGTTTAAAAAAATGGAAGCGAGTAAAAGAAAAAGGGGCGGACGCCCGAAAATGTGCAAACGAACAAAAGACCAAAGGGAGTTTGATTTGGCTTTTTGTTCAAATCTGTTTTTACGTGGTTACACGTATAGGGAGATTTCGGAAAGACTGAATGAGGAAAACGCCCGGCGTGGCGTCGGTTATACCATAACAACACAAATGGTATATTGGGATATGCAACAATTGCTAATAGAGTGGAAGCGTGAGCGCATGGAAAATATAGACGATTACGTTACGCGGGAATTGCGAAAGTTGGATAAAATGGAGGTTGAATTGTGGGAGGCGTGGGAACGTTCAAAGACCGGGAAAACGAGAGAGAAAAACAGACAGAACGCAAAGCCCCGTAAAGTTTTGGAGGATGGCGATAACCCGGAATATTACGGGTATGAGGAAACCACAACGGAAACGTCCGCCGGGAACCCCCGGTTTTTGGATTTGCTTTTGAATGTGCAGCAACGCCGGGCAAAGATGTTGGGATTTGATGCACCAATTAAAGTTGAGATTCCGGGAATAGAAAAAAGCATAAACGGCGATGCACCGCAATACGATGTATCAGCAATCCCGGAGGATTTATTGTTTGCGGTTGCTGATAAACTACAAACAGCAGAATATAAAAAACAATTAGCAGAGAAAGGAGTAATTGACGATGGCACGAACAACAAAGAATAATATCAAGAAAAAAGACGAACCGAAACCCGTACACACGTGCGGCGAATGTGGTTGGGGTAAATTCTATTATGAACATTCAAATTTGGATATGGACGGGAACCCAATTTGTTTAAAATGCCCGTTTGTCGAAAATCGCAGTATAATACGTTCGGAAAAAGCGTGCGACAAATGGAAAATGAAACAATAAATTGGTCGTTTTTTAAGATTCCCGGTTTTTAAGTCAGAAAAAATACGGGGGTAAGACAAAAATATATGGTATATTTTTAAGAATTAAACAAAATGGATAAAGAACAATTACTTAAAATGTACGCCGCACTAAAAAACAATCCCGGGGAATTAGTAAAAGCGGCGTCACGCAATAGGCTGATAAACTTTGCCCGGTATATGCAACCGGATTTAGCATTGGAACCGTTCCATGTTGTATATTATACTTTGCTTGATATGTTTGCGCATGGGAAAATACGGAAAATGATTGTGCAGATGCCCCCTCAACATGGTAAGGAAATATCTGATAATCAGATAATAGTTACACCGGATGGAATAAAACGGCATGGGGAATTGAAAGTTGGCGATTATGTATTTGGTAGGGATGGTAGTCCTAAAATGGTTTTGTGGGTATCTCCAAAAACAAAATCTGAATATGTTGTAACATTTTCAGACGGTGAAAAAATAGAATGTCACGGCAATCACGAATGGATAGTATATAACAGGAGCAAACATAAATGGGAGCAATTGGAAACAAAGACTATTTTCTTTGAAAATAAACTATATCGAGGTAACGGAAAGAGAGGTTCAAGGTATAAATATCAAGTTGATTCCAATGTATGTGTACAATTTAAGGAAAGGAAAATTATGATTGAACCGTATATATTCGGGGCTTGGCTTGGGGATGGTTCAACAAATAAAGGATGCATATATATCGGATGCGATGATGCTAATATAATCAATTCTAGTACCTACAATTTTCATGAAGTAAAAGGCACAACAACCCGCGTTTTTTATTCAAGCGAATTTTATGCAGCATTGAAAGAATATGGGTATATTAATAATAAATATATAGGAGATGAATTTATATTCAATTCCGTAGAAGTGAGAAAGCAGTTAATTGCAGGATTGATTGATACAGACGGTTATGTGTATCAAAAGAATGGTCGTGTAATAATAAGTAATACTAATAAAAACATTATCGAAAAAGCAGCGTTGATATTGCGAAGTTTAGGAGAAAGCGTTGTAATTACAAGTTTTGCCCCGGCTGCTTCAAGCAGCGGAATTGTAGGTCGAAAGAATGTATATCAGTTATGTTTTAATCCGTCAACTGAATATCCTACAAGGATACAAAGAAAACGGATAGTAATTCAATGCAAGAAGCGAAAAAGAGCAATTGTAAGTATTGAGCCAATAAAACATGAGGCTTACGGGAATTGCATACAAGTTGAGGATGGTATTTATTTGGTCGGAGAACATTTTATTCCAACGCATAATAGTGAGGGTTCAAGCCGGAAGTTGCCCGCTTTCATGTTGGGTTTAAATCCGGACACAAAGATTTGTATAGGTTCTTATGCTGCAACGATTGCGAGAGATTTTAACCGTGATGTTCAAAGAATAATTGATACGCCAAGTTACCGGGAATTGTTCCCGGAAACGTATTTGAACGGTTCCAACGTCGTAACAATGGCTAATACGTATTTACGAAATTCTGACGTCATAGAAATGGTTGGGCATAAGGGTTTGTTGCGTGTTGTCGGTCGTGGCGGTTCTTTGACGTCAAAAACGGTTGATGTATCTATTTTGGACGACGTTTACAAAGATTATGCCGAGGGCAACAGCCCGATTGTACGTAATGCGGCGTGGAAATGGTACACGACCGTTGTACGTACCCGTTTGCATAATGATTCCCAAGAATTAATTGTGTTTACCCGTTGGCATGATGATGATTTGATTGGACGTATTGAAAAAAGCGGGGAAACCGTAATTGAGATTAAAAGTTGGGACGATGTAAAGAACATTCCGGCGGGCGCATGGGTACGCATTAACTTTGAGGGATTGAAAACCGGGGAGCCAACAGAGATTGACCCACGGGAACCGGGGGCGGCGTTATGGGATAGACGACACAGCCGGGCAAAATTGGAGGGACAAAGAGCGTTAGACCCCGTACAATTTCAATGTTTGTATCAAGGCAACCCCGGAAACGCAGAGGGTAAATTGTACCGGAACCCGTTCCGAACATACGTTGACAAATCCGAATGGGGGACGTATGTACGTAGTGGCAATTACACAGACGTTGCAGACGAGGGCGACGACTTTACATTTTCGGCATGTTATGACGTTTACAAATCCGGTAATGAGGCATGGAACGAGCAAAAGAAACGGTTTGAACCGATTCTGTATGCGCTAATTACTGACATGGTATTTACACAGGAAAACACGGAAATAACAGCCGTTACCGTCCCGGAAATGATAAACAGATGCGGAACGCAAAAAGCATGGATTGAAAGTAACAACGGCGGTTCCGGATTTGAAAAGGTTATAAGAAAAAAACTAAAAGCAGTAACAGAACCATTTTATCAAGGGGCAAACAAGGAAAGCCGAATTATAACAAATTCAGCGATGGTAAATGCACAAATAATAATGCCGATTGGATGGGAACAGCGTTTTCCAAAGATACACGAACATTTGACCGGGTTTTTGCGTGATTTTCCTGCAAATGCCCATGACGACCCGGAGGACGGATTGACCGGAATATACGAAAAAGAGTTGGCGGACGGCGATACACGACCATACAGCCAAGCAACAAGGGGCGTTAAACTTCGTAACTAACAATTTATTTCATATACGCAAGAGTTTAACGGAAAAATATTATAACTTTGCAAAAGATAAATGGGGTAAAGAGTTAGCCCCGGAGATAGTAAAACGAGTTTTAAATATTAAAATTTTAGGATTATGATTTGTAAGTGTCCGGCGGGTACGGCTTTGCCCGATATTCCCGTAAGTAATTGCCCGGAAAGTTTTGGGCAGATTCAGAAAGTAGCATTTCAAAGATTGTACAAAAGCACCGGAGATAAAATTTCATTT
>UMGQ01005137.1_pt1 | contig 30770 bp, 34 predicted proteins | sample 1965311 | NCBI WGS metagenome assembly UMGQ01 (sample SAMEA4836076, study PRJEB28245) | human gut metagenome | biome: gut microbiome; material: fecal sample | place: Denmark | collected 2008 | reverse complement strand
CCGGTGATAGCGCCGTAGTATCCGTTCCCACGGAAAAAGAAACGGATTATACGCCGCAGGCGAAAGCCATGTTTGCGCTTGCGGGATTGTTTGCCATTGCGGGGGCAGGATTTATTCTGCGCCATGTAATAAAAACAAGAAAAGTGCAAACAGCAGCAAAAGAAAGCGCTGAAGAAACCAAACAGCACTGTGAAAGCGTTGTACAATCAGAGCTTTATGATGGTGACGAGTGACAAATAGTTTCGTTGAGCGCAGCCGGAAATGTTCCGGCTTTATTTTTTTGTTTTTTAAATGATATGTGTTTTTGCTCATGAAAGATTTATTAATTATAACTAAACGATTACAAAATATATTTACAATAATAATTTGTTGTAAATAATTATAGTGCCGAAAATTCTGAAAGTGGGGGATTTATCAATGAAAAGAAATGAATTTATAAGCTATGTAAAAGCCGTATATGGGGATTGTGATATCGAAAGTGAACTGTCCGCCGTTGAATGCAGGGAACCCGATGGGGTTACCGTATTTGAAAACAGCAAAGTATTTATAGGTAAAGATTATTACGAGATACACATAAAAAGAAAGTGCGGCAAACCTGTGTTGCTGCACTTTTGTGTTTACGGTGTGGGTATGAAATGTAATGTAACGCCTCAGGATTATGAATTTGAAAGTTATGAAAACTGCGAATACATAATCCTGTAAATCAACTAAAAACAGGTCTTTAAAATTTCGGCACACGGGTGTATCGAATGCGCCCGTTTTTTTCACATTGTTTCAGATGACGGACGGAATTCTATTTCCTGTACGCAGAAGTAATTTCAAACTGCAAGCGTGAGTGATTTGTCTTGCAGGTATTTGATGAAAAAATATTTTGTCAGTTTCGGCTCAGCCGTGTTTTTTCGTATGAATTCCAATGTGTATCCGTGCATTTTATAAAATTCCGGTGCCTGAAACGCAAGCGTGGTAAGATCAATACTGTCATACCCCTCGGCTGTAAAATATTCCTCTGCCGTTTTCAGCAACTGTGTGCGAAGACCGCCGCGGCGGCAGTCCTTATCAATAATGAAATCGCTGATATGCACAGTGTTGTAACCTGTATGCCCGGTCAGAGCGCCGACGATCTTTCCGCTTTCCGTTGCCGTAAAAAGAAACGGCGCATGATTGCTCGTCATGCCGTTTGCCGTGGCGTACTGATTAAATCCGTCATCAATGAAACGCCTGCCTTCTGTGCTGATTTTCCTTGAAAATGTGATCTCTGCCATTTTATGCCCTCCTTTTTACTTCAAAAATATATTAGCATATTTTTTTGCGTAAATCCATATTAAAAAGAGATCGGCCTCAGCCTGCACAACGGCTTTTGTTGCACGCTTATATTCAGTGTTGCCATAAAAAAGCCGCAAACGCATCGTTTGCGGCGCTGTGGTCGAGGTGAGTGCAAGTTTGAATGAAAAGTGTCCTGTTGATTTAACAGGACACGACCCGTTTTCTCCCACCGTTAAGCCATTTTTGAGGATTGCAGTTCTTGCCACTTTGAATTTATATCCCCCACAGGTTGCCATTTGGTTGACATTCAGCACCTTTTACAAAACACAGCAATTATTCATCATCATCATCCCAAGAGGAAGTCAAATGAAGTTCGCCAGAATCCATATCCATTGCCATATTGTCTGACATGCGCATCATCATATTCCCGTCAGTATCAAAAGCGGTATCGCCATTCCTAAATAAAAAATCACCGTCATCATAATCAAAAATATTTCTACTCATATTAATTATCCTCATTGGCAATATATTTATTCTTTATATTAATAATAACATCAAATAAATTATTAATTTCACCGATTAAATGATTTATTAAAGGGTTTGAGCTTTCAGCATCAACATGAACAATATTTGTTATTATCCCTTTTGTATTTAATGTATCACTAAAGCTAACGATGTTCCCATCATCATTATAGTCAAAATATTTCAACACCGATTTAGTTATTTCTTTTTCATAATATTCAGTGTGCTCAAAATTACATCTATCCAAATTTGTTGCTATACAATTATCAATAAGATCTATAAGCAAATCATATGTTTTTTGGTTATGTAAAATTATTTTTTTCAAAGCAATCTCTGTAAAACTGCTATTGTTATTTATTAAACCATTTACAACATCTGATATAAACGGAAACATAAAAGTATGGAATCTTTTACTTTTATCCTTATATTTCACATGGTCGATAATTTCAAACTCATCAGTAAAGTAATCTATTATTTCATAGTCAGCTTCGATTATTGAGTTCACTAAGTTCTTATTATAATATTTTTTTATATTTGGGTAAGAACCTGAAAGATAGTGCGCCTCAACATAAAGTGTGGGTAATTCTCTTGCTCTCATTTTATCAAGAATATCTATATCTTTATTTTGAACAGCAAGCGCTATTATTTCTTTTCTTAACTCATCTTCCGTTGCCAAATCATACTGAAGCACATCATCAATCCCAGCAAATTTTCTCTTTTTAACGCTTGTTCCTGCTCCGAAAGTTAATGCATATTTATTGCAATCTCCACAGTCAAACCATATAAAACCTTTTTCAATAAGGAATTTGAGAAATTTGTAATTTTTAAATCTTATGGCATAGTCGATTACGGTATTTCCATATTCATCGGAATTGAGAATAAGTTTGTCTTCTCTGTTTATGTATTCCAACCATTCATTCTCATCATTAGAAAAAGCTATTGAATAATTGGTCATCCGTTTTGGACTTTCGGCAAAATTTTCACCTGCACTCAGTATTTCTTCACAGGTTACATCAAGCAATTCACAAAAAATGGGCAGGTCATAAATCTGAATACTTTTGTTGCCTTTAATTATTTGAATCAGACGGTTTTGAACTTTTCTTATTTCGTCATCATTTAGCACCTTTCCCTTACACTCTAAATATCTTTTGCAGAAATGGCGTTGTTTTTTAAACTTTTCTCCGATTTTCTCTTTTAGATAAATTCCTATTTTTTCATTATCGGCTAACTCAAACATTTTGTTTTACCTCCACTTTAAGATTAGTGTAAACCTTTTTTCTCTTTCTGAATATCCTTTTTCTGAATACGAAAAATCAATGTAAATTATCGGCAGTTCGAATTTGTATTCCTTACGCATACATTATAACATGTTTTGTAAAAAGTTAAATATTAACTGAACAAATACAAATCTTATTTCCTATCAATACAAAAACAAAGAACGACACATAACATTCTTTGATTTATGATAGAAGTGAGTCCAGATATTAAACGAGTGTGTCCTGTTTGATTTAAACAGAACACACTAGTTTTCCCCCCACCGTTAGCCATTTTTGAGAATTGCAGTTCTTGCCACTTTGAATTTATATCCCTGACAAGTTGCCATTTGGTCAACATTCAGCACCTTTTCAAGAATTATCAAATGTTTGGACTGCCATGGATTAAACATTGAACCGGGTGTGGCTCACGGTTTGGAGATGAACAATATAAAAGTTATTGCGAAACATAATTAAATCATAAAAATTTCTATAAATTATTAAAATTCGGACCAAATTCGGTTCCATAAACGATAATTGGTTGTAACTTAAGTTACAACTATTTATATTGCCGAAAGGCAGGAGGTTTTATTATGAAAAAGAAAATCAAAATAATTTTATCCGCAGGCTTGGCATTAGTAATATGTTTATCTTTTATTGCCTGCAACAAGTCCACAGTTGAAACAGTTACTGAAAAGCAGTCTGTGTTTTCAACAGAAAGTACATCAGACACCACCGCATCATACAATCATACAACAGAAGAATCAACATATGAAAATTTGACAGAGGAAGAAACAAGTGAAGAATATTATCACACTGCAATTTCAGGCGCTGTCATTACCGAAGATGACGGTGATGGATATTATTCATACAAAGAAAAGTGCGAATTTTGTGATTATGTTTCTTCAAGTGAGCAAACGCTTCATTCAACATTCGGCACTTATTCAAAAACATTCAAATGCCCTAACTGCGGCAATATGAATGATGTTGAAATAGAAGCAAACAGCAGATAATATCAAATGATTAAGCGAAAACCTAAGGTTTTCGCTTTACTATTATTTATAATTCAAAAGACCAAAAACATAACACTTAAAAGATAATTACAATTTGAAATACACCAGAAAAAATCAAATTTAAATTCTGTTTATTATTAATTTGTGTTAAAATTAATTTATCAAACATAAGAGGTCAAAAAATATATAACAAAATAACTTAATCCAATTTTAGATAGAACAATAGAATTATTAATGGATAAATATAATTTTAAAGCTATAAAATTGATGGAATTAATAAGGATTAGTTGAATTTCAACTGCATCAACAAGAAATCATGGTGCATTTTTGTCCTATGAATAAAGATATAATGAATTGCGTTGTACTTATTAAGAAGATACGGCGATATGCTATATCTTATCTACTTTTAAATATATAAAATATCAATTTTACAAGGTTTTATTTTAACTTGTGTTATGATATTGACAAATTCAAAGAAAAGAGGATAAGATGACTATGATGATGTACATTAAGCCGGTTATATTAAGACTGCAATTGAGATTGGAAAACGCTAAAGAAGATGTCGAAGAAGGGGCAGAAATGCCACCTGAAAAAGCATTCGACTGGTATAAAAAGCTTGCTGATAAAGGAAACCCTTATGCCGAGCTTGAACTGGCAAAATGTTACGAAAACGGCTATGGAATAAGAAAAAATCGTAAATCAGCAATTGAGCATTATAAAACATCAAAATACAAAATATATGCGTTTAGGGAGAAAGTTCTTTTTTACGAAAATTCAAAACGCCAAGAACAAATCGAAGAAGCATTATTAAAAATAGATAATACTCCTGAAACATTTGAAAAAGAAGAAAGAAAAAAATTTGAAATGTATAAAAATTTGGCTGAATCAGGAGATTCAGATGCACAATGCAGTTTAGGGTACTGTTATGCTTTGGGATTGGGTACAAAAGCAAATTCTGCTAAAGCATTTTATTGGCGAAAAGAATCAGCAAAAAAAGGAAATGCTGATGCACTGTTTGATATGGCTTGCTATTATCTAAACGGTAATTTTGTAGAAAAAGATATTAATAAAGCACTTTATTTGTTACACAAATCCGCAATAAAAGGCTGCTTACCTGCACAAGAAAAGCTAGGACGCTTTTATTACGAAGGCAAATATGTTGAAAAAGGCCTTGGTAAAGCAGTAATGTGGCATAGATTGAATGCAAGAGAAACATTCAGAAAAATTGAAACTATGGAAATATAAAACGAAAAGGAGGATTAAAAATGGAGTTAGCTGATTTTTCTACAAAAGAACTGGTAGAGGAATTATACAAAAGAGAAACAGTTGAAAAGATAGCAGTCGAACCTTATGAAGAATATAAACTTATCGTTAAAGATAAAAATTTTTCAAGTTCAGGACCTGTTGTTATTTTAAAAATTTGGGATTAAAATAATTCAAAGCAAATATTATCAAATGTTCATACAAATTAATTATATTTGCAAAAAAAAGGAGATTCAATAATGAACGAATTAATAAAAGAATTAAAGCAATTAACCAATAGAGAGGACATAAAAAAAACTCTATTAAAAATAGGTGCTGAATTACTCACAAAGTACGAAATAAGAATACTTAATATAATTATCGAGCCTTTACGAGTAGAGCCATATTTATTTATACCGTCTGTTTTTGAAGATAAATTTATGCATCATATAAAAGCAGGAAATGATATAATATATGGTCCTCAACAAAGAAATCGTTACGGAAAATTATATATACATAAAGGATTTTCTGGGGCGGATGTTGTTTTATCTGATGAAGACGAATATGCATTTTCTTTTTTGATAAAGAATTCAAGGATTTTAATTGATAATAAAGTGGTATACCCATTTGTCAAACAATATGAAGTGGCAAAAATACTGAAAGAACACGGAATTTCAATCAATTATGATAATGTTGTTTTATTCAAGAAAGAAATTCCCAATAACACCATTGTTTTTAAAACAATAAGAAATGGATTAAGAAAAATTGAAGAAAGAGATGATTTTAGTAAATCAGAACAAAATCAGTATAATAATCTAATGATTTCTTCCTTTATCGAATTAAAAGATCACACATCTTGTCAATATGATTTTGAGACAGGATATGGTGGTGACAAAGCGGTGGTAGAATATTTAAAAGAATACAAAGCATTTCATCCAAACATCACTTTAGAAGAATTGAACGAAATGCGTAAAAAACTATATCCAAATGGAAGTAAGACCGAATTTGTAAAGGAATTTAACAAATAAAATGCTTTATTTTTCATATCTACTAAAAACAGACCTTACATACAAAAATGCGGCGGACAGATTGTTCGCCGCACTTGATTTATTTAATATAAATTATAAATTTATTAAAAATACAAAAGATATATGGGCTCGGGACTATATGCCTGTAAAAACAAAAACAGGCAGATTTATATCCTTTAGATATGAGCCGAGTTATCTTAAAGAAAATCCTGAACTTCATACTGATTTCCGCAAGGAAATTGCCACAACGTTTTCGATTGAAAACTTAATTTATTCTGATATTAATTTAGACGGCGGAAATGTTGTGTTTTCTCCGTTAAAAGAAAAAGCCATTGTCAGCGACCGCGTTTTTGATGAAAACAATAACAAAAGCAAAACCGAGTTGATTGATGAACTCGAAAAACTTTTAGAAGCACAGGTAATTATTATTCCGTCACTTAAAAGTGATATGACTGGTCACGCAGATGGTATGGTGCGTTTTGTTGATGAAAATACTGTTATAGGCAATGCATCAAATTTTAAGTACGGACTTGAGAGCCGTATTAAAACTACTCTCAAAATGAACGGAATCGAGGTTATAGATTTTCCGTATTTTGATTCTAAGGGAGACAGTGCCGTTGGCTGTTATCTCAACTTTTTAGAAACTGAACATATTATATTTCTTCCTATATTTGTTGTTAATATGGATAAAGACGCATTTATAACCGCTAAAGATATTTTCAATAAAAAAATTGTTACTGTTAACATTAATGAAATTGCCAAGGACGGCGGTGTACTTAACTGCATAAGCTGGGAGACATAAATAATAGCCCTGCCAATTATGGCAGGGCTATTATTCTACCTTAAATGTTTAAAAAACGAGGCTCACTTAAACCATATTTTACACAAAATTTTAAGAACGCAGGATAAAAGTCCGTATCTTCAATATTTGAATTATCATAACCTCTTGCCTGAAAAATATAGCTGTCATTAATTTCAACAGCACCTACGATTTTATTATTCTTTTTTATCGCCACAACAGGATGGTCAATACAGTCCCAGCCGACCAGGCAGTTTTTAAGTTGTTTGCCTGCTTGTACATATTCGTATTTACTTTTTAAAGCCACAAAATTGTATCCGTCAATAGTGCATTTTTTAATTTTATCATTAATTCGTGCCATAGGAATATTGAAAAGACTTTTATTATGATAAAAAAAGTAATAATTAAATTCCATTAATCTAAAATTTTTGTTTGCAAATACCGTCTCATAATAAATTTTATTTTCATCTGCTATACCTAAATAAGCCAGTGCTTTTAAAACAATGCAAAGTGGGTCTTTAACAATCAAATTACAAAATGATTTAATCGAATTGTGTTTTATAAAGACATCAAAATACTCAAACACTTTGCCATAAATATGAATTTGAGACAGAAAGTAAAATATTTGTTCGTTTTTAATAACGGTCATAAACAAATTTATATCATTTATCAATTGCCACAGTTTTTCGAGTTCATCAAAATAAAAAAGTATTCAGGGTTAGTAAACAAAAGCCTTTTTAGAGATTTAGCCCTCGGCAGACTGCTGTTTTCAAAGAGTTTTGGCAGATCATCATATCGGTGTATCTTTTCGGAAATATTTTTAAATGTGGGAAACACATTTACCTCTGTTTCGTCATACGGAATACAATAATAAAAATCCGCAAAAGGATAATTTATAAATTTAACAAGTCTAAACAGAAGTTCAAAGTTCAAATCTTTCTCAGTAAAGGGGAAATCAGATCTTTCCCAAGTTTCACTAAACGCTTTTATCATTAAGCTTTTTAATGCGTCACAATAAAACAGCATTTCAAAAAAACGGTTTGATTTCAATTCTAGAATTTCAGTTATTTCATTAACCTTTGAAAAAATATCACCGTTTAAGTTTTCAATTTGAAGTGTAACATTGCCTTTGTTTAAATCAAGATAAAGGCACTCATAAACAGGCAGTTCGTTAATTAAATTTGTTATATCTCCGTCTAAAATTTCGGTGTTCAGCAAGCCCTCTATATCATCAATTTCGAGTTCGGTTTTTATAATGTTGTTTTGACACGATACAGCAAAATTATATTCTTTATTTTCGGCAGTAATAGCATTATCGCACTTATCACAAATATAAACAGGGTTTCTATTGTTTCTGTATTCGGCGTTTAAAACATTTGGAAAATAAAACAAATTTGGGTAGAGAATTTTATCTTCTATACTGTTGGCAGAAACTATACTTTTTCTTTTAATATACTGCTTATTACCGCAAACAGGACAAACCCAGTATTTTTTTACAACTTCTACTTGTTCATCCCGCATCACTACGCTGCTTATATTTTTCACATCGTCTTCTTTTAATATTTTGCTAACGCTGTCAAAATCATATAAAACCTTTTCTTCAAAGATTCTGTAACCGTCCGATACTGTAACCGTTGTTTTATTCATTATTCCACTCTCCTTACATAGTTGTATTTTATAAAAAAAGATGCGGAAATTTTATTCCACACCTTTATGTTAAAATCAAAATGCAAAAGAGAGATATATATAATTTTACATTTACCCGCGAAAAAGCTTTAAAAAAATTCGGAATAACTTCGAAATAAACCAGGCACCACTACTCGATTTCTTTAACTAATATTCAATTTTTATCATCACTGCAGTTTCTTTACCACATTCATCACAAATATAAGTCTCGTTTACAGGCGAATATGGATTTACAATATAATATTTACTTTCATTAGATGGCGCACTTATACGGCACGAAGAACAAATAGGACAGGAACTTACATAAACACCTGCACTTGTTGCATATTTAATAGTTACCATTGCATTTTGAAATTGCAGATATTGATTATCCTTATTAATTGTCCAATCATCAGGTGCAATATCAGACGAACTAATTTTGAATCTCTGACATTTTTCGCAAGCCTGAGACAAACTACCTTCCATACTCTTCCAATCATGACCTTCGGCGGGAATTGCCTCTTCTTTTTCAAAACCGCAATCTTTGCATGTTAAAAGCATCGCACCTTCAGTTGTACAAGTAGGTTCTAAAGTTACTTTGCTTGTAAAATCATGAGGCTCTATATCTTCTGTTTGGGTATATCCGCATTTTGTACATGTAAAGGTTTTTATACCTTTTTCTGTGCAGGTTTGCTTTTTTGTAATAACTCCATCATCCATTTCATGACCACTTGCAGAAATTTTTTCTTGAGGTACGATTATCAAACCGCAATCCGCACATTTTTTTCCTTCAGTTAAACCATCTTGAGTACATGTTGCAGAAACACCTTCTAAAATCACAGTGTTTTTATGACTGCACGGTAAATTGCAAATAACAGCAATAATAATTCCTGCAATAATTACTGTTGAAATCGATATTATTATAATTACTTTTCTTTTGCTTTTTTTCATTTTATTCATCCCCATTTCATCTACATGATAATAAATCAAGACAAGCCAAACAGTGCCTTACACTCTTCAACATGTTCTTCAAAATCATAATCTGCACCCATCATTTGTGTTGTGTTCATTGCATATTTTCCGCTTGTGTATACGCAGTAGCTTCCGTCCCAATCTGATGAGGTGAGGCCATACTTTACAACAATAAGCCTTTTATCCCCTGACTTGTAAATAACCTCAGACTTAAAATCTGTAGGCACAATTCCTAAGCTCATATACACATTTTGTTTTACTTTATTCTCCGCTGCCTTTTTGGCTGAGCCTCCTCCGAGTCCCCCGAAGTTAGATATCAATGTCCCCAGCAATATTACAATTGCAACGATGGACAATATTTTTTTTAGATTAATACCGCCCTTTTTTTCTGAAACAACCGGTGCGGTTACATTTTGGTTTTCCATTTTGTTATTCTCCTCTTTAAAATACTTTTAACATTATTATATAGGTTTAAATTACTCTTTTCCTATGCTGTCAGCATTATTTTTCAAACTGTTGATTTATGCAATTTGTGATGATATCATAAATAAAACGGAGGTTTTGTGATGAAAAAAGACACAAAAGATTTAATAGAAGAGTTAAAAGACTACTCGGATTTCAAATCATTTTATGAAAGCAATTCAGAAAACATCGAAGAAATTTCGTTAAGCGAATATCTTCAAAATTTGATAGAAAGCAAGAAATTGAACAAATCGGAAATCGTTGAAAAATCCGAAATGAGCGAAGTATATGCCTATCAAATAATTTCAGGAATTCGCAAAAAACCTCAAAGAAACAAGGTGTTATGCCTTGCTTTCGGAATGGGACTTGAACTTGAAGAAGTACAAAATTTACTGAAAAAGACTGGCTACCCTATACTGTATGCAAAGAATCCATTTGACTGCGTTGTTATTTACGCACTTTATAAAAAAATGTCGGTTATTGAAGTTAATGAACTCTTATACGAATACAATCAGGAGACTCTCGGATGAACAATAGTAAAAACAATGTATGCCCTAAATGCGGAACTGTTTTGCAGGAAAATGCCTCGTTTTGCCTGTACTGTATGACGCCGTTAATACAGAAACAGGATATTCAAAAACCTAAAGCACCATTATCAAGCAAAAGAAAGATAATTTACATAATAGTTTCGATAGTTTTGGCGTTGGCAATTATATCTGCCTCTGTTTTTGGAATATCAACAGCAGTTGAGCACTCTCCTATCTGCACTTTTGAAACATTTCAAGAGGCGGTGCCGATAGCAAGTAAAAAAATGGGTATTGATGAAATATGGAATGCAAAAGGACTTATTGATATTGCCGAATTTGAAAGTGAAGATGTAATCCAATATACTACCGATGTAAATTTGAATGGTGCTTATCTGTCAGTCTTTTTCTACAATGAAGGCGAGGAAATTTATGCTTACCTTTGCGATGTCCAGGAAGAAGATGTAGGTAGTGCTAAAGAGATTCTGAAATGCGTTGCTCAAAGTGCCTGTAATTACTATTTTATCGATATTGATGAGGTGTTTGATAACGAAAAACTTTATCCGCGAAAAGAATTAGATTCGCCTTTTGAAGATTATTTCACTGATTTTTTAAGCCGTACAGAAGATTACAATAATGCAATAAAAAATGGTGATGAAATAAGTACTGAATACATTCCCATGACTGACGATAATAATGTAATAACTTTCTATGTTACAGAGCGAAACAGCAAAAGCCAAACGATTTATGATCTCGCAGTTACTGTTCAAAAGGATTAATTATGATTTGCAGTGATTTTATGAAACAGATAACGGATGAATACAGCGTTGTCCGTGTTATCTCAAATAAAAACGAGTCCCTTTCACTGCTTGTTAAGCATAAGTCATTGGGAAAATATATGGTTTTAAGGCAATTTAATAACATCGTTCCTGTTTATGATTTTCTCAATTATATCAGATTTGAAAATTTGCCTCTCGTTTATGAAAGCCGTCACCTTGACGATGGTCAAATAGTCTTTGAAGAATATATAGACGGTTTAAGCGTTTCCGAAGTTCTCGAAAACGGAACTTATACATACGGCGGAGCAAAAAAAGTTTTATACGATGTGTGCGATGCATTAAAAATTCTCCACCTGAACGGCTTTGTGCACAGAGATATAAAGCCAGAAAATATTATGATTTCAAAAAACGGAATTGTAAAACTGATAGATTTTAATGCGTCAAGAACTATAAAATCAAATGCAAGTAAAGACACTGTTCAGATAGGCACAATCGGATACGCAGCACCTGAACAACTCGGATTATCGCAAAGCGATACACGCACCGACATTTATGCTTTGGGAGTATTGCTCAATGTTATGCTAACAGGTGAACATCCAAGCAAAAAACTTGCCAAAGGCAGAGCCGGCAAAATTGTTCTCAAAAGCACACAAATAGACCCTAAATCAAGATTTAAAAATGTTGACGAGTTTAAAATAATGCTGTAAATATGGATAAATTAATGATTATAAAACAATAATAAGATGGTGAAAAAATGAAAACAAATTATGATTTAGAAAACTTATTTAGCAAATGGATTAATGACCAAAAGACCGAAAGTGATGAGGAATACAATAAATATTGCGTCACTAATAAATGAGTTCATAAGAACACTTTTCAGTATGATGGTTTTGTTGATTTTGAAACATACAATAAAAACAAAAAAGGAAAAAGGCTTCTTTTTATTGCTAAAGAAGCAAATGTAGGCAGAACAGGTGAAAATATTGAAGAATACATAAATAAAGACTTTTGGTTGCGTTCTGTTTATCAAGATAAAGTAAGACCTAATCAATTTTCTAAACGAATTTCGATTATGGCAAATGCTTTATTGAACGATAATTTTGAAGAAATTGAAAAAGACTCTTCAATTCTTAAAAATATAGCATTTATGAATTTGAATAAAAGAGGAGGTTTTAATACTTGTAATTGGACAACAATAGAGGGATATGTAAAAAAATATGCTGATAATATTAAACGAGAAATAGATATAATATCGCCTGATATGATAATTTGTTGTGGCAAAGGTATTAAGAATCTACTGTCAAATCATATAAGTAATATTAATCAATTTAAAATATACGAGATTATTCATCCGAGTTATTATTTTATAAGCGATTATAACTACCTAAAAATTTGGGATTGTGTGTGTCATAACAGACCATATATAAACACAAAAAAGTCAAGTGAAAATAAGAAACCTGAACCAAATAGACAACCAAAGGGTGTCATATTTGATACAAACGAACAAATGTACAAAGAAATTAATAAAGAAAATTATCGGTACAATCAATCAGTTGAAGATATGATAGACCGAGATAACCCAAAAGTAATTGCTTATGGAAAATCGAAAAGTCGAATATATAAATTAAACAAAGATGATACTGTTTTTTTCTATCAAAAGCAAAATGGCATTGTTGCTGTTGGAAAGGTTTCAGATGAAAATATAACACATATTACGAATTGTGATTATTACTATAAAAATGTAGAAATGATAATAGAACCAGAATATGACAGTGAAAAAAATCGTTATAAATCTGTTAAAGTAAATAAAGAACTAAGAATTGCAATAATGAATGAGGAAAAAAATTTTTGCATGCGTAATACAATTAAATATCCATATTTAGATAAGAGTCAAACAGACATAATGATTGACCATATAAAGAGAAACAGAGAATAGATAAAAAACACACAAAAAGTTCGGTTAAATATTATAAATATTCACATGTTTGATGTATGTTGTTTATTAAATTAAATCATGAGACAAAAATATACCATTTAATGTAATATTATTTATTGTGTTTAAACACAAAGATACATAATAAAAAAATTATTTAGGAGATTAAAAAATGAATATTGATGAAATCAAAAATGCGTGGTTCGACTTGGCAGAAACAAAAAATTCATATCAATTCGGGGAAGATCCTATTGATATGAAAAATTTTCAATTCTTATTAAAAAAAACATACAACTTTATAAGCACTGTAAAAAAAGATATTTTAGACAATAAAACAAATTCTACTGAGATTTTGGATTATGTAGAATTAATATCAATTATGTCTAGATATGTAGCAGATACTTGTGCCGCAGATGAAAGTGAAGAATACTTGTTTACTGTTACTTGTCTACTTACATCGGCATTAGTAGACTTTTCTTTTCAGCCTTATGACAATTCTGTTGATTCTATCCCTAAAGTTGTTTTCTTACCTGAAGTTGGAAGTCAATTAGTTTACAATTTTGACAATGAAGATTATTCTGCATTTTCAAATTATGCACAAGAGCAGAATTACATATTTTAATTATTGAAACAATTACTGTATAAGGAATAACGCAGCTGATTGCTCAGCTGCGTTTTGATTTTTTTTGAAATTTCCAAATTTCATAATCTAATAATCTTACTGTAAGGTTAGGAAAATCTTTTTTTAAAAAATCAGTAACATTCTTCATCAAGTTTTGAATAGTGCTGTTATCTTCCTGCTCACCAGTAGTAGTCTCAACAAATTTATGTAAATGTCTATCTGGCTTGCATATGTCGTCATTTCCTGCGAGCATATATAAATATTCTAACATTATACCACTACTTTGTCCCTTAACATTAGAAATTTCTTTTTTACTGACTCCATAATGTCTTTAGGCATAGAATTAAACTGTTCTTTTGTTTCAATATGATATTTTACCAATATTTGTGCAATGTAGTAACAAGCTTCTGTCTTAAGAATTCCATTTTTTGGAGATGTTCGTTTTTTAGTTAAGATTTTTTCTGAAACAAGCAAATATTTCTTTTCTTTTTCGCAAGAAAATGAATTAACAATTTCTATAAAGTCAGAAATTTTATGCTCATTAAAATTGAATCCTTTTTCTGAAATGTAGTTTTTATATCTTGTTATCGCATTTTGAACAATTTTATATCTAATACCCATAGAAAAAACAGCATCAATAAGGCAAAAAGTCAAGTTATCATAATAAAATTCATCACCTAATTTAGCACTTTTTAAATCCAAGTTTTTTATACATTTTTCGTATAGACATTTTGTTTTATTTTCAATATTACAATCCAAATTCATTCTCCTTTTTCATAATTATTAAGTGCCTGGATTAGGTCGTTTTTCATTTCATCAACAAGGCTTTGGGGTGATAGGATTGTTACAAAAGGCACATATGCCTTTGCAAACTGGTGCATTGCCGCTTTGTTCACCTTTGTATCAATCACATATTTATTTTCCTTTTCCGTAATTTTTATCCCTGTGCCGAATTTATCAATAATATCAGTTAAAAAATAATTTGTTTTAGGAATGCTGAATCTCACATTAATGTTTTCACTTGAAAACATATAAATGTGTTCGCTCATATATTTCTTCAAATCAAGTTTTTGACCGTCAGAACCTACAAGCACCTCAAAAGGCTTTATGTCTTCATCCAGTATTTTTATATCCTTTATTCTGTCAAGGCGGTAGTTTGCAATATCGCTGTACTTATCATAGTTGCAGATAAGAAAATATTTGCCGTCATTAACCGCCATTTGATAAGGAGAACAGATATATTCTCTAACTGTTCCGTCCGCTCTTTTTCTTCTGTGAAGTTTTTTATCAACACCGTATTCACAGTAGTAAAACGAAACTTTTTTGCCTTTTGTTATTGCCTCGTCAAGAATATCAACAGTATAAAAAAGCTGGCGGTTGTCCGTTTTATCCACTGGCGGGATTGCCACATGCTTTACCTTTGATTTGAAATACTTATTTGACAGTCCCTCAAGCTTACCTATCAGTTCCCTGCACTGACTGTTTGAAATATGATGAGAAAAAAGCAGTCCGTCAATTAAAAGACGAAGTTCGCTGTCGCTGAAATCCCTTTCAATATACCAATCCGTGCAAATCGTTTCCTCAACGGTGATTTTCTTTCCGTCTTTAACGGTTGTGTTAGTTCTTTCTATCTCGTCATACTGAATGTTAAAATCCATTTCAGCAAGGTTCATAAGATTGCGTTTTACAGACTTCCTGTCCGCTTTCATATTATATTCTTTTGCTAAAATTTCAACTATTTCATTTTGCGTAAGCGTATGCTCCGCATCCGTATATCTCTGCAAAATATCAAGTATGTAGAGTATAAGCATTTTTTTAGGTTGGATCGTTTCCATATCATTCACCTCAAATTCATTTTATCATCTTTAATCATAACAAACAATATAATTATTTTTACCCCCCTTACCGCTTATACATAACTATAAATATTTGAGTGCACCAAAAACAGCACATCCATTTTTTTAATATAGATATGTGTAATTGTGAGGTGTTTTTATGCAGTTAAATAAAAGCCAGCAGGAAGCAGTTGAAACAACAGAGGGTTATGTGCGTGTTATTGCAGGAGCAGGCAGCGGAAAAACAAAGCTGCTTGTCAGCAGATATGCATATATTGTTCAAAATTATGGAATTGATACAGCTAACATAATGTGTGTAACCTTCACCAATAAGGCTGCGGCAGAAATGAAAAAGCGTATTCGAAATCTTATAGGAGACGGGTATGACACAAGTTTAATCTGCACATACCACGGCTTTTGCGCAAGACTTCTTCGTGATGATTCAGACAAGCTATTTTTACCTAAAGAATTTCAGATAATAGACAAGGCACAGCAAAAATCAATTATTGCCGAAATATATCAAAAATACGAGTTGAAATTAGATTATGCTTCATTTGAAAAAATAATGAAGATTATTGCTGAGTACAAAGCAAAAAATGCTTATGAAAAAATATTTTGCTCCGGGGACAAGTTTTATATAGAAAATAATGAAAATGATTTGGACACTAAAATTATTGAAGAATATATCCAAAAACAAAAATCCATTTATGCCCTTGATTTTAACGATTTATTAAATTTTGCCATATATCTTTTAAAAAACAACAGTGAAGTAAGAGAAAAGTGGCAGGACAGATTAAATTACATACAGGTTGATGAATTTCAAGACAGCTCTGTTAAGGAAATGTATCTTATTGATATTTTGTCAGAGAAATATAAAAATGTGTTGATAGTGGGAGATCCTGACCAGAATATTTACGAGTGGAGAGGCTCAAATGTTGAGCTGTTAGTTGATTTTGATAAAACGCATAAAGACACAAAAACAATATTTTTAAATCAAAATTATCGTTCAACACCTGAAATATTAAAATGCGCTAATACCTTGATTGATAAAAATCAGTTGCGAGTAAAAAAAGATTTGTTTACCAAAGCTAAAAGCGGTGCAAAGGTTTTGCATATTCACAGCAAAAGCGATTATGAAGAGGTTGAGGAAATTGTAAAACGAATAAAAAATCTTCAATCCACACAGGGTTACGCTTACAGTGATATAGCCGTATTATATCGTTCCGGATTTCTGTCACGAATTATTGAAAAGAAATTTGTTGAAACAGGCATACCTTATGAGATTTACGGAGGCGTAAGGTTCTATCAACGAATGGAAATTCAAGACATTATTGCTTATCTAAAACTAATAGCATATCAAGATGATATATCTTTTAAAAGAATTGCAAATAAGCCGAGGAGAAAGTTCGGTCGAGTAAAGATGGTTGCACTTGAAGAAATGAACAGCTACGAAGCTCTTGATAACGAAAATGCAACGCTATATTCAACTCTTAATAAAAATATAAATGAAGATGTATTTAAGGGCAGCAGTATCAAAAAATTAGTTGATATGGTAAACGGTTTGAGTGCAAACAAAGATACAATGAAAATTACTGATATAGTCAACGCCGTTTGTGAGAAATCGGGATATCAAAAATATATTAGCGAACTTGGGGACGAGGAGCGTTTTGAAAATCTGACAGAGTTCAAACGATTAGCTAGTGAATTTGAAAATAATTACGGAGAGGATGTAAAGCTTGAAGTATTCCTACAGCAGCTTGCATTACAGTCAAATGAGGATGACGAGAAAAAGCGTGATTCAGTAAAAATGATGACTATACACGCTTCAAAAGGGTTAGAATTTCCTGTCGTATTTGTGGTGGGAATGAGCGAATCAATTTTTCCGTCTGCTAAATCTATTGAGGAAAGAAAGGAGAAAGGTCTTGAGGAGGAAAGGCGTCTTTGCTATGTAGCGATAACAAGGGCAAGACATATTCTTTTTTTAATGGATTCAGAAGGTGTTATGCAAAATTCAACGCAAAAACGGCCTTCAAGATTTTTATTTGAAATTGGAGAGGAAAATTACGAGCGTATCGGCAATATAAGTAAAGATGATGTTTTCAGCAAACAAAACAACTCATATTCTCAAAGCGTTTCTTCAAAAAAGAAAATCGGCGACAAAATTGAACACCATATTTTCGGCAAAGGCACAATTACTGATACAGACCCCAGAACAGGAGGATATAAAGTTGAATTTGAAAACTTAAGTCAGCCAAGATATATTTCAAGTAAATATTTTGACAAACAACTTGATAGCCCCGAAAAAGAAACAGGCGAAAATTTAAAGTCTAAAAAGACTATTGTTGCAAAAAAGCCTGAAATTATAGAAATAAAACCGAAAGAAGCTAACAATGACAGAAGAGTGCAAACCGAAAAGTTTCTTGAAGAAACAGATAATCTTTGGAAAAGAGATGATGTACCGCACTCAGGCTGGACCTGTATTGATGTTACAGATTTAGGAGGGCCTTTTGGAGTGTGCCAAATGTGTGGTTATCAAGTAATTAGATATGTCCATACTATGAAGCATCCCGATTTCCCTGCTATACTGGGATGCGGATGCATTTGTGCTGGAAAAATGGAAGGCAACATTGACGCAGCAAAAAAGCGAGAGCAAGAATTTAAAAGCAAACAAGCTATTATGAACAGATTAAAAGAAAAGGAATTCAATCGCTCGTCAAAGGGAAATTATTTTTTAAAATATAAAAAACACCTAATTGTTTTGTATTACAGAGAATATGATTCCATATGGAAATATTCCATTGACGGTGTATTTTGTAATATTGAGTTTTTATCAAGGGAAGAAGCTGAAAAAGCAGCATTTGACGCATTTGCAAAGTTGATATAATCCTGTTCGTATACTAAAAAATCTTACACAGTATTGCATAATATTATAATAAAAAATATAATGTAATTATAAGTGACATAACTTGATATTTGGTGGGGATTTTATGAATTTAAGTAAATCAAAATATGTAAGAGGACTACAATGCCCGAAACAGCTTTGGCTTGACAAATACAAATCTGAAGAATACTGTGTTGACGAATCAACGCAAAGTGCATTTAATACAGGCAACATTGTAGGCGATTTAGCAAGAAAATATTTCGGCAAATGTACTCTTGTTGATTTCGATAAAGGCATTGATTCGATGCTAAAAGAAACGCAAGATTTCATCAATTCGGGCGAAGTTAATATAGCTGAGGCGAGTTTTTTTGTTGACGGCCTGTTTTGCAGTGTTGATATTTTGCATAAAACCTCGTACGGCTGGGATATTGTTGAAGTTAAAAGTGCAACGGAAATACACGATGTTTATCTTGACGATATGGCATTTCAGTACTATGTGCTGACAAAGGCAGGACTAAAAATTTCAGGCGTGTATAATATGCACATCAACAATCAATATGTCCGCCACGGCGAACTTGATTTAAAGCAGTTGTTCACCATTGAGGACTGTACTGAAATCTGCCTTTTCAAGCAAGCTGATATTGAACAGAATATTGATGATATCAGAAAATATATTGCGGACACAGGGGACACTGAGCCTGTAAAAGATATTGATATGTGCTGTGAAAGCCCGTATAAATGTGCTTATTATGGCTACTGTTCCCGCCATTTGCCAACCCCGTCTGTTTTTGATATAAGCAGATTAAAGATTTCAAAAAAATATGAGTATTATCACAGCGGTATTGTCAGTTTTGAAGATATTTTTATGAAAGCGCCCAAGTTATCGGACAAGCAGTGGATACAGGTTGACGCAGAATATAAAAATTCGCCGCCTTATATCGACAAGTTAGGTATTAAATCTTGTATCGAACAATATACATATCCTATTTATTACTTGGATTTTGAAACTTATCAGACTGCTGTTCCTCAGTTTGATAATGTAAAACCATATATGCAGATTCCTTTTCAGTATTCCCTTCATATACAATACGAAAAAGGCGGAGAATTAGAGCATAAGGAATTTTTAGGAAACCCGACAGAAGACCCGAGAAGAGCACTTTGCGAGCAAATGTGCCGAGATATTCCTAAAGATGTATGTGTTCTTGTTTACAATATGGCATTTGAAAAAACGAGAATACGGGAAATGGCAGAAATATTTCCTGACCTTGCAGACCATCTTATGAATATCCACGATAACATCAAAGATTTGATGATACCGTTTCAGCAGAAATACTACTATTCAAAGGAGCTTCAGGGCAGTTATTCAATCAAGTATGTGCTCCCTGCACTTTGCCCTGATGACCCAGAACTTGATTACCATAATCTTGACGGAATACATAACGGCGGTGAGGCTATGAATGCCTATCCTGACCTTGTAAATCATACATCGGAGGAGCAGGCAGTCATCCGCAAAAACCTCCTTGCCTACTGCCGTCTTGATACCTTAGCAATGGTTAAGGTATTAGAAAAATTGTATGATATGTGTTAAAATAATTATAATCATAAATAAAGGGGATAAAAATATGAACTATTATTTTCAAAGGCTTAACCATGAAAGCGAAGCTTCATACGCCTTGTTTAAAAATGGAATTGAAGGAGAAAAATATCTTTCTTTAGGTTGGTCTTGTTTTTTAGATACAAATATTTTGGAAGCAGCAAGGCTTAATGATAAGAGCGTAGCTTTTGAAAAGATTTATGATTCAGTAAGAGAAAAAAGAGTAAAAAGTCGTTGGAATATGTGGTATTTTGCTCGATTTGCAAAAGGGGATAAGATTGTAGTTCCGCAATATAATGGTAAATTTGCTATTTGTGAAGTGTTAGAGGAAGCTAAATCTATAAAGACTATTAGTGATAATTCATTTTGTTCTTATTTCAATAATTATGATATTCACTGGGATAGTAAAGCAAACCTATTTGCTTGCAATGGTAATTTTGTCGATTTGGGATTCATTGTTAAAGTAAAGATATTATTTGATGATATATCAAAAGCTGAATATGCCGACAGTTATTTAACTTCTAGATTAAAAAATCGAAATGCAAATGGATGTATTAATGATATAAAAGATTCCGTTGAAAATGCCATAATTGCTTTAAATCAAAATCAACCAATAAACTTTTACAGTGATTCTATGGATAATCTTGCAAAGGAATTGTTAAATCGTATTAAAAAGAATTTAAATCCAGATAAATTTGAATTGCTGGTTAAAAATTATATGAAGTCAATTGGCGCTCTTGCATCTATACCTCCTAAAAATGAACACGGAAAGGAAGATAATGCTGATGCAGATGTTTTAGCATATTTCGATGTTATAGGAGTTGCTGTACTCATTCAGACTAAGTTCCATTCAGGTCAAACAGATGATTGGGCTGTTAATCAAGTTTCAAAATACAAAGAACAAATGGAGGATCCAGAATGTGAATTGGATGACGGCGTTGAAGGATTCACCTATATTCCCTGGGTTGTTTCAACTTGTGATGAATTTACTAAGGAAGCAATAGAACTCGCAAAAAAGAAAGATGTTAAGTTAATTAATGGAATAGAATTTTCAAAAATGATACTTAAACAAGGTCTTGAGAATTTGGATTTGAAATAATTATGATTTATGTAATATCTGACCTACACGGTTATCCGCTTGAAAAATTGAAAAAACTACTTGAAAAGGCTAATTTTAATGAGAACGATTTTCTCTACATACTGGGAGATGTGGTTGACCGAAACGGTGACGGCGGTGTGGAGATTTTAACTTGGTTATTATCTCAGCCTAATGTTCAGCTCATTCTCGGCAATCACGAGGCTATGCTGCTAGCATGTGAATTCTTGTTTGATGAAATTACAGAGGATAGCATTTCGTCATTTGACAGCGAAAAAATGGAAATCCTCACAAACTATCAGCTTAACGGCGGGGATGTAACGCTAAAGGCATTGTCTAAACTTAATAAGGCGTCGCCTGAAGTCGTTGCAGATATTCTTGATTATCTTCACGATGCTCCCCTTTATGAGGCTGTTACGGCAGGCGGTAAGGACTATTTCCTTGTTCACAGCGGTATTGACGATTTTGAAAAAGATAAAAAAGTCAGCGAATACCCTGCTGACGCATTCATTTGGGCATGGCCTGAGCTTGAAGATGAATATTTTGACGATATAACAACAGTATTCGGTCATACTCCTACTAAATATTACGGTGAAGAATACAGCAATAAAATCATCAAAACAAGAACTTGGATTGCTATAGATATGGGTGCAGGAGACGGAGTAACCGAGCCTGTACTTCTCCGCCTTGACGATATGGCAGAGTTTAGAAACTGAATATAAAAATTAACACCACGGTAAAACTACCGTGGTGTTTTTATGTGGCATAAAGTTCCCATTGTATCTTGTATAATGACACTACAAAATAGAAAAGGAGAATTATTATGAGCGCATTTGAAAAGGTAATCGGTTATGAGTCGATTAAAAACGAACTTATGCAAATCTGTGATATGGTGCACAATAAGGAGCGTTATGAGGCTCTTGGTGCAAGAATGCCCAGCGGTGTTTTACTTCACGGTGCCCCAGGTATAGGCAAAACTCTAATAGCAAAATGCTTTATTGAGGAATGTAAAATTAATACATATACTTTAAGGAGCAACAAGGGCACAGACAAATTTGTTGATGAGATAACAGAGGTATTTGAAAAAGCAAAGAAAAATTCTCCGTCAATAATTTTTCTTGATGATATGGACAAGTTTGCGAATGACGATGAAGCCCATAGAGACGCAAAGGAATATGTTGCCGTTCAGGCAGGAATAGACAGTGTTAAAGAATGTGATGTATTTGTAATTGCAACTACAAATGACATTCGCAAACTACCTCCGTCTTTAACCCGTTCAGGAAGATTTGACAGAGTTATCTATATGCGCCCTCCCTCAAAAATTGATGCAATAGAAATCATCAAGCATTATTTAAAAAACAAAAAACTATCTAATAGTGTTAACTTTGACGACTTATGCAAAATGATGTCATATCACTCTTGTGCTGACCTTGAAACAATAATCAACGAGGCTGCAATCAGTGCTGGATTCGCGGGAAAAGAAAGCATAAATATGGATGATTTAATCAATGCTGTATTGAGGCTGCAATATAATTCTCCCGATGATTTAATGCAAAAAGAAAAAGATGAAATCCGCAAGGTGGCGTTTCACGAAGCGGGACATCTTGTAGTAAGTGAGGTTATTAAGCCGGGATGTATCGGACTTGCTTCTATTCGTACAAGAGGCAGAAGCAATACGGGAGGATTTATTCACATATGCGATGATTTAGAGAGGAGACCTCACAATATTATGGTGGCGTTGGGAGGAAAGGTAGCCACGGAACTTTATTATTCAGAAGCGTGTGCAAGCGGATGCTATTCCGATTTACAAAAAGCGATAAGGCTTCTTCGTGATGGATTAACAGAAAGCGGAACAAACGGAATTTCCTTTTTAGAATTCGGTGATTTTTATAATTTGTCTGACAGAACTTTTGATAACAGAGAGGCAGTAGTTCATGCAGAGCTTGAACGATACATATTCCAAACAAGAAATATTCTTCTTAAAAACCGAGAATTCCTTGAAAAAGTTGCCGATGCTCTTGTAGAAAAAGAAACACTGCTCTTTTCCGATATTAAAACAATTCGTGAGAGTGTCACTATAACAAAATGTGTAGAATAATGTAAAATTTTGCTTAAAGAACACATTCAGAACTTAATTTTCTAATCCTTTATTAATAAAAGCCGATTGATTTCTCAATTAAGAGATACCAATCGGCTTTCGCTTTTCTGTTATGCATTAATTGCAAATCCTGCTGAGCTCATATAGTTGTCGATTTTTTGTATATTCTCGGTTTGGAAGTTTTCAAACACATCGGAATAAGTATCAAGAGTAATGCTTATATCTGTATGTCCCAGCAGGTCTTGAAGAACCTTTACAGGCATTCCGCCCTCAATACAACGTGTTGCGTATGTATGACGCAAGCTGTGAAGTGTAAGCTTGCCTTTTACAGTTTCATCCTTGATATTATACTTTTTCAAAACTCTTTGAAACTCCATATTAACCTGGTTTGTTGACAGTAACTGACCTTTTTTCGAGTGGAATAACATTCCGTCATCAGTAGGAACATAATTCACAATCAGTTTGTCGATCACAGGCTTAACCATTGAATTTATCGGTATCTGACGATTGCCCTTTTCTGTCTTAGGCGTATCATTCAAGAACGACTCGCCGTGAAGATCTTTTGCAATAGTTTTATCCACATTAATGAAATTAAACCTTGTGTTTATGTCATTTCGGCTTAAAGCATTTATCTCACCCATTCGCATTCCTGTGAACATCGAAATCATCATTTGGCCTTTATAAAGAATGCTGTCATCGGTTTGCAATGCATTGAAAAATGCCTTCTGTTCTTCCATTGTGAGCGCTCTTGTTTTTACTGTTCTTTGCCTTGATTTCGGTCTTTTAACATCCGCCATAGGATTTTCAACTATTATCTTGCGCCGGACTGCCTCGTTGAACGCCTGACTCATCATCAAATATATTTTTCTTATAGTTGACTGAGAGTAATCAATTTTAGAAAGAATGAGTTGTTTGAGCATTGTGGAGTCAATCTTTTGAATAGGTATGTCATTTATATCTTTGAAGTGTTTCATTGTTTCAAGATGACGGCTGTAAGTCTGCTTTTGAATCTCGTTCATAGCAAGTTTTTCATCAAGAATCTGCTTTGCAATCTGCCCGAAAGTTATATTATTGGCACTCACAAACTTGCCTGTATACATATCGTTTTTGACCTTACGGAGTTTTTCTTTGACCTCATTAGGAGTGTCGCCTATGATAGTTTTCCTTTTACGAACGCCGTTGCTGTCAAAACCAAGATTAATTTGAGCCATCCACTTTTTCTTTACATTACTGTAAAAGATAGAACCCTCGCCATATACATTTTTCGGCTTTTTTCGGGTTGCCATCTTTACACCACCTTTCTTTTTATATCTGTGTGTTGTGCATTTAAGCATAGATTTTGCTAATAATCAAGTCTTTTTAAAAATTAATTTTACAGATAAAAACACAAAAATCAAACCGTGAACCACACCCGGTTCACGGTTTGATGATAAACAATATAAAAGTGACAATGAAAAGATTTCTAATCATTTGATTTCCTGTTCAAGATTTCTAAAGGTATCTGTGTCAAAGAAATCGGCTATTGAAATATCCAAACCATCACAGATTTTCTTAATCGTAGTGATGCTTGGATTTTTACTTTGATTGTATATTATCGATTTGACTGTTGTATAGGGAACACCAGAAATGGTTGCAAGTCGGCAAAAATTAAGCCCGCGCTCATTGCATAATTCTTCTATTCGCAATTTTGTAGCTTCAACAATAGTCATCAGTATCACTCCCAACAAAATTATGATACTAATTTTGCGAGAGTTATATAGACTATAAATTATACTACTTACGATATATAGTCTTTATTTCCCTTCGACTGCTATCGCACTGAATGTAAACAGTTCGTCATAACTGTTTTTTATTTCCACAAATATTTATTTCTTAAATAATCAGCATAATCGTGAGAAATTACTCCATCTGTAATTTCTGCAGCGTTAATGCTTCCGTATAGTTCACCCCAAAGACAATCCATTAATGATGAACCATTTTTTAATCCCCTTTTGTATTCATGCAAATCATGTAACAAGTATTGAGGAAGATCGTATTCATCCAATTCGTATTCATTGCAAATATTGTTTACGGCTTCAGCAAACAACGATCTGGACTTTTTATGGTTTACTGTATTTTCATTCTTTAGTCTAAGATACATGTCTCTTAATTCTGTCCAAAGGTCTTCTTCTTTAATTAGTTTTACCTTTTCGTCAAGCATATAAAACCCATTGCCTTGTTCTTCCCAAGTATAAGAATGCTTTTTCTTATTAAACCTTATGTACTCTTGACACTTGTAACCTTCATCATCTTCATAGTTATGTACAATAGCAAAATCCACACTATGAATAATTTTTGAGTTTTCAGTATCTTTAATTTTTATTGTTATAACCCTTGTAGAATCCTCAACATTGGAATAACCGTATTTCTTTATATTTTTATTGAAAGCTTTGATGAGTGATTGCTTGATTTCTTTAGGTGAATATTCATTGTCGTCGTCATTTGGATAAATATTTACATCTAAATCAAATCCTATATTTGATTTAGGATCATAAGTAATCATATTGCGAGAATAGCTTCCTACAATTTTGAATTGAAATGTAAATTTATCTCTCACATCATTTTGAACATCTCTAATAATATCCGTAAGATTTTGGCGTGCACGAGAAACCATTTTGTCATGTTTTGATATGTACTCAAAATTATATGACATAACATATACCTCCAATGTAGTTACCCTGTCCGACCATTTAGATAGCTGTCTAAATCATTTCGTTATAACAAAATAATTTATGTTGTCAAGAGATTAAATCTTTGTGAGAGTGTGTATTAATACAGAGACAAACCTTTGAATCCCCGGGCAGGCGGACAACTGGTCTGAAATACTTCAATAAAATTCAATTAATAAGCGAGCCGTATGCTGTTTATCTAAATTATAAAACTTCTAATATTTGGTCTATTTATGTTTCTGTTGCATTCTATTCCGATAATGACTTATACTTATTAATTTTATAAGGTCTATACTTAAAATTTCTCACAGATCATATACCTGTATTATCATACAAAATGTCAAATATAGTTTCCCATTTGTATGCTGACGGTAACGGCTCGCCCCTCTTATCAAAACAAGCTACCTGATAATAATCTGTTATTTCATCATATAAATCTGCTAATTCATCAATAGAGTAATCTTTTTCATTATCTAAGTATATATTTATACTTTCAAGCAGGCTTAATTGCTCTTCATTATATAAATTCCTGATATTTTTCATTATTTCTCCTTATTTTGTCTTTTGTTTTCAAGTATAAAAATTCATCAATAATAACATTAAAAGCCGTTATATCTTTTTTCCATTTCTTTAACAATAGATTCCAGTTTTACCAAAAAATCTGCATTTACAATATTTTTAGGATTATTATCCTTATTTATATAAGGTCCGTCAACTAAAAAACGGCAGGTTGAATCGTTTTCAAATAATAAAGAATCGTTTTTCACATCTTTGCTCTCTGATTCAACTGGATACAGCAGCCCTGAAACCAAAACATGACCACGGCTTTGCAAATAAGATATATATGTGTGAATCTGAAAAAAGTCTTCTCTGTCAACATCAATGCCCCTGTATTTCATTTTTTTATATTTTGCATCGAAAACGCAAAAATTACCGTCTTTTTCCAAAACAATATCAGGAATAATCTTTCTTTTGTAGAACATTTTATTGTAAACAGTGAATGTTGAATTTATTAACTTCCAACCGCTTAAACTAAGTTTTCTTTCTATGATACTTCTTACATAACATTCCCAAACTTCTGCCATATCAATCAAAAACCCGGAAACATTTAAGCTGCTGGTTTTGATTTGAGCTCCTGTTTTTAATTTTATTATCTGCCAGGAAAAATCCACAAGATCTTTATAGGCTTGATAAATCGGATGGTAAGAGATAGACTGGTAGTCTTTTTCGGTCACATTTGCTCTATCAAAACTATGAGCGATATTTTCTATATTCCGAATAGCTTCTGTTGAATTTCTTGGTAAAATTTTAGAAAAGTCATCAAATGCATAGTCGTTCTTTAATATTTTATATGCCTTATTAATTATCGCAATAATAGTTTTGTCATAAGTCTGTTCAAAACTTTTTGAAATTATAGTTTTGTTTTTGTTATAAGAAAAAACAGACGGCCTCACTAAAAGATGACCTTTTACTTCATAACCTCGACTAATCTTTGATTCCTTTTTTCTTGGCAATCCGTGCCTGATAGATGATGAAAGCTTTTGTTGCCAAATATAGCAAATCAAAATTTTTATATAAAATGATGATGAACCGCCGAACTCTGAACATCCTTGGGTGAATTTCAAATTGAAAATTTCCGCAAACATATCCATCAATATTCCTCTTCCGAATCTCGGAGATATAGATATAGAGTATTGCGTTTTACCGTTTCGCCATTCAACATTACCAATATAACGGCCGGCTTTCCACTCCCTGCTATAATAGTCATAATATACAACAGGTTCTGCTTCCTTTTCTTTATTGCTTTTATCAAAGGTAAAACAACTGACACTCTCGGATGAATTCATAATATTCATTAAAAATTCATCGTTAGGATCCGTCAATATTTCTTCTTTTTCATTAGATATTGTTAAGCAGTCACGCGCCTCATATTTATTACTTTTTTTATTCTTGCCCATTATATATTTTTTCCAATTCCCCAATTATTTCTTTTTTTCTTTGTGTATCAATATTGTCAAGATAAGCCTCAAGCATTGGGAGAATAGATATTTTCCAAAGAACCTGTAATGCTCCGTTTGGCATAGCAAATTTTTTATTTGAACGCTTGTATAAATTTTTATCGCTAAATTGTGGACTCAAATCATTTATTTCTGCAAAGAAAACATGTCCGATTTCATATTGCTCGCCCAATTCCTGTGTATTTTTAATTTTATCATTAAGTTTTACAACTCGAGAAATAAATTCTTCTTTATCTTCTTCTTTTTTACTAATTTCATCGGATACCATATTTCTTAAAGTATCAGCATCAAAGTTATGTTTAAACCAAAGGAATCGTCTTCTCAAAGCAAAATCAAGACGCTCTAAAGAAAAGTCAATTTCGTTCATTGTTCCTATAATATACAGGTTTTTAGGAACACAAAGACACAACGGATTGCCGTCGTTATCTTTGTATGGCAAATCGATTTTATCGCCCCTGTTTTCAATTCCCGAGAATGCTTCGCCAAATAATCTCGCCAAATCAACACGGTTTATTTCATCCAAAATAAGAATATACGGATTTTCAATGTCTTTTCCAGCTTTTTCACAAAAATCAAAGAAATCGCCTTTAACAGTTTTTATGTTACCATTTAATATTGTCTGTCCTACAATAAACTGCTCATAACTATAATTAGAATGCAATTGCAGTCTTCGTATATATTTTTCGGAACCAACATTATTATTAAGATATTCTTTGAGATTTTCTTTAAGATCTGAACTGCGGTTTTTAATTTTATTAAGCGCAATAAATGATTTTGCTAAATGCATTGCGGAATATGTTTTGCTTGTTCCTGGGGGACCGTAAAGAATAATATTTTTCTTGAATTGCAGTGCCTGAAACTCATCATAATCACCGCTTTGAGAACTAAAATCCCATAATAAACGCAATCTCTTTGTTTCATAATAATCAAAAGCTTCGTCAATAACCTTTTTAGATAATTCAAGCTCTCTAATTATTTCAGATAATTTACGCCTAATTTCAAGTAATTTGTCATCAAGTACGTTATTTTTATCAACATCTATAAATTCCGAAAAACATTCTGCTATTCTTTTTTTGTGATCATACGAAACTATTCTTTCGTACTTTTTTGGATTTGATAAATACAATAATATTTCCGTCATGGGACGCTTTCCAGAGTCTTTTTCTACAACACTATAATTTTTATAATCATCATAACATTCTTCCTCTTCCTTATATTTATAACAACGGCAGATGTCTTCAATTTTTTTACATATAAAATTATAATCTGGCTTTTTTTCACACTCTTCACAAATATCAATTAATGCTGAAAATAACAGTAAAACAAAACATATTTCATCGTATTTACTTGTTAGATGCCTTTGTCCGCCATTTGCAAAACCTTGTTTTACTTTTTTATTTTTTTCAATGAAAATCAAATTGCAGTTTTTAGTTTCATTAACTGAAAATCCCCATAACCATATAGCGTGTGAAAATACAATCCTTGCTCCCTGTGATGCATTTTCAAACTGTTTTTTCGCCTTTACATCAAACTTTTCGTTACTTTCGTTGGGATTATTAATAAAACGTTCTATACATTCTTCTACATTTTGTTTAGTAAAGACTTCTTCATCTGAATCTTCTAAATAATTTTTTTTATCAATTATAAAATTATTTATAAAGCTCTCATACATCTCATAGATTTTCTCATCGCATTGTCTGTACATAATTTATCCTCCGTAATTAAAACATCAAATCAGTTACAGCCATTTTATTTTATAAGCCTTTCTCAAAATTCTAAATATAGTTGTAATCTTTTTTGTATCTTAAGATCACAACAAAATTATATAATTTAATTATATATTACAGTAAAATAAATATCAATTGTATTAATTAATTTACTTTATATACCAACCTGTATATTTTATAAATCTATCATTAGTTACAGCAACAAACAGGTAAAATAATCTTCAGCATTTATAAAAATATAGATTAAATCAACTTTTCATTTCAATTACCATGATCAGGAGATTAACTATTTTTTTCTATTGTACTTATTATGTCAGTAAATTATTCTTGAAGTCCTGTACAATTTATTCATACTGCAGCGGAAACAGCAGGCACAGGCTTGCTGTAATTCAAACACGTGACTGACAATTCGCATGATTTTGTTTGTTTCCATTAGACGTATACACAGGCGAAAGGCGTGGATAAATAAAATTGTATGCGTGACGGATTGCTTCCATTCCTCTATTTTTCTAATATCTTCTTTACCTTTTTAATTAAGATAAAATTAAACTTGAATTTTGGCCTGCTTAATTTTCTAAATGTATATTAATCTGAACGCGTGTTGTTTAAAAATATCATTATTGTTTAATTATATACGATTTATATATAAATTACTTGTTTGTCCGCGATTTTGACTCGATTTTATAAGATTACATATTAAAAATCTATTTTTACTTAATTTAATGCTTTGAATTTT
>UMGQ01022606.1_pt1 | contig 31005 bp, 30 predicted proteins | sample 1965311 | NCBI WGS metagenome assembly UMGQ01 (sample SAMEA4836076, study PRJEB28245) | human gut metagenome | biome: gut microbiome; material: fecal sample | place: Denmark | collected 2008 | reverse complement strand
CTACACCCCTGCCGCCATTCGCGATTTCTGCGACAGGATCGGCGTTTCAAAGGCGTACAGCGTCATTGATTTTGCGCTGCTGGAAAGCTGTGTCAGAAACGATCTGAATCTAACATCCAGACGCGCCATGGCAATCCTGGACCCGATCAAACTGGTTATAGATAATTACCCGGAGGGCAAGACGGAGGAGATCAGCGTGGATTACCACCCGGATCACCCGGAATACGGCGCACGGACCATGACGTTCAGCAAAGAACTGTATATTGAACGCAACGATTTTATGATAGAACCGGTTAAAAAATATTTCCGCCTGTTCCCCGGCAACGAAGTCAGATTAATCAAGGCGTATTTCGTTACCTGCACCGGATATGAAACGGATGAAAACGGCAATGTAACCTGCGTGCACTGCACATATGACCCGGAAACATTCGGCGGAGACAGCCTGGACGGCAGAAAAGTAAAAGGCACGATCCATTGGGTATCCGCCACGGACAATGTAAAAGCCGAGGTAAGGCTTTACGAAAGGCTTTTCAATGTGCCCAACCCGAGTGACGAAGAAGGCGTTTCCTCATTTGAGGACAACCTGAACCCCGATTCGCTTAAAACCGTTACGGCATACTGCGAAAAGAGCCTTGCAAACGCCGAACCCGGAGACAGATTCCAGTTTATGCGCAACGGGTATTTCTGCGTGGATAAAAACAGCACAAAAGAAAACCTGATTTTCAACCGCACGGTGCAGCTGAGAGACAGTTTTAATACTAAAAAATAATCTAATAAATAAAAAACTCCTAATGCGATTTATTTTGCATCAGGAGCTTTTTATTTGCCGCACACTGTTAAATCGGTGTAAAGGATTATATTTCTAAAATTAATTAAGGTGCTATTTTGGCGTTTGAATTTAAGCGCTGTTTAATACCCAAAATATGGACTCAGCGCTTAAAATAAAGCTTTACAGTTCCCCATTATTAGTTGCCGCGTCTATACAGGAAATGGCATTTAGCGTGCGTGGGAAACCGATAAACGGCAGGCACATTGTAACAGCGTCAATCAGCATTCCCCTTGTGTTGCCAACACTTATATTTGCCGAGGCGTGCGCCTTTGCCTGAGGCTCACAGCCGCCGAGCGTGCAGATAGCGCAGAAAGTAATCAATTCACGCATTTTTAAATCAAGCGTTTTTCTTGTATAAAAATCGCCAAAGCAGTAGGCGGAAAGATAATCCTGAATATGCTTTGTTTCCTGCGGGGCGGAATCACGCATATTATTAATATTGTCTTTGCCGAAAATTTGCTGCTGAACGGCAAGGCCTTCACTGAATCTTGTGTTTTCATCAACAGTGCCCTGATCAGTTACCGTATCGGCAACACCTGCTTTTTCAAAAGCTTTATATGCTTCTTTCAGCGCAAGATTTACCTTTTCCATACCAACATACGGGGTGCACTGAATAAGCGTTTCCCTGACTTCATTTGCCGAAACGCCTGCCCTAAGCGCAGCCAAAACATACTTTTCCATAACTTCATGTGTTCCCAATGCGGTAAGAGTTGTAAGAATTACAATTGCTTTTTGCTTATCGCTCAACACCCCATGCTCAATCACATCGCCGCAAAGGAATCTGCCGGCGATGTTCTCAAATTCAGCATCCGTATAACCGTTTGTAAACGTTTCGCCGCCAAACCATTTTTCAAAAGTTTCATTTGCTTTTTGTGTTCTGCTCATTTAAGCCACCTCTTAATCGTTAAATTATATTTCCGAAAAGCGAAAAACGAACTGCACTGCCGTTCAGATCTTTTGATCTCCCGTTGACCAAACATGTGTTTCATCTGCCGAAGCCGCTGTATTCTGCGCCATTACGCCAACCAGCTTATGCGGCACATACGGTTCATCAAGATACGCGATTTCAGCAGCAGTAAGTTCAAGATCCGTTGCTTTTGCCGCGCCGTCAACATGATGCAGTTTTGTTGCGCCGGCAACCGGCGCTGTTACACGCGTCAGCAGCCATGCAAGGGAAACTTCCGTCATGGTAACGCCGCGTTTATCAGCAATTTCCGCAACCCTGTTTATGATAACGGCATCCTGCTTTGCCGTTGAATCATATTTAAGATGCGCGTAACTATCCTCCTCCAAGCGTTTTGAAGTCTCGCCCGGGTGCTTGGAAAGTCTGCCGCCTGCAAGCGCGCTGTAAGGGGTCATTGCAATATTATCCTCGCGGCAGAGTTTTGCCATTTCACGCTCTTCCTCACGGAAGATCAGATTATAATGCCCCTGAACGGAAACAAACTTCGCAAAGCCCTCTTTTTCAGCAAGGTCATTTGCCTTTGCCAGTTGATAAGCAAAACAGTTTGAAATTCCTATATAACGTGCTTTGCCTGCTTTAACAACATTGTTGAGCCCTTCCATTATATCATACAGCGGGGTCTGGTGATCCCACATATGGTAGATATAAAGATCAACGTAATCCATGCCCAGGTTTTGAAGGCTTTTATCCAGCATGCGTTCAATGTGTTGCTGGCCGGATATGCCTGCCGCAATCTCCTCCTGTGTTCTGGGCAGGAATTTCGTTGCAACAACAACCTCATCCCGTTTTGCAAAATCCCGGAGCGCCCTGCCGAGATACTGCTCGCTCGTGCCGCTCTGGTAAGCGATTGCCGTATCAAAAAAGTTGATCCCAAGTTCCAGAGCGTGTTTCACGATCTCTCTGGTATGCGGTTCATCCACCGTCCACGAATGCTGCCCGTGTGCGGCGTCGCCGAATCCCATGCAGCCAAGGCAGATTCGGGAAACATTCAGATCTGAATTACCAAGTTTTGCATATTTCATATTGATTCCTCCGATCCTATTTATTTTTTTGAGCATCCGATGCGGCACACAGATTATGCCTAAGATAATCAATGCTCTGAAGCTGTTTTTCCTTAAAATGGATCTCATCAAGAATGTTGTCTCTTTTTTTGCTGAGTATGCTTTTAAGTTTTTCGCAGGAACTGCCGCTGCGTTTGAGATTCATAAACTCTTCGATCTCCTGCGGCTTAAAATTCAGATTGTGCAACGTCATGATCAGGCTTAAATTTTCTATATCCGTATCATCATACTGCCATGAGCCCATCACTTTTTTCACTGCGGAGCACAGTCCCCAACTTTCGTATTCTTTCAGAATCTCAGGCGGAATATTATATTTTTCACTCGCTTCAAAGAGAGTCATCGTGCACAGTCCTTTCAACCGAAATGTGCGGCGGGCAAACCAAACGCGCCCTGCCGCGAAACAGTTCTCAGCCCTTTTAATATCCATACAAAAAGGCGCCCTTTCGGTACGCCTTTATTGTAACGCTGTATTGCCTTTATGTAAAATACTTAAATTGCATTATCAGATATTCCTGAAATACATTTCTTAACCTCATCAATGAATTTTACGGACGCCGCCGAGGCGGGCTGCTCTTTTTTCCACGCTAAAACTGCGCCGACATCCAGTTTGGGCGCAAGCGGAATGATCCGTATGCCGGGGAACACATCATCCAAAACATAGCAAAGCGCCGATCCAACGCCGTTTTGCACCATATTCACGGCATTTCTTACAAGATTATAGGTTGCCGCGATCTCAAGATTATCATAATATTTTCCAAACCAGCCGGCAAATGTGTCTTTAATAGACTGGCGGTGCACAAAAATCAGAGGAAGCCCCACCAGATCTTTCGGCGTTACAAATTCCTTTCCGGCAAGCGGCGAATCCTCTTTCACCATAACTGCCCACTGCTCGCGGACCGGCATTCGTACAAATTCATACTTGCTGATATCCACCGGTTCCATCATAAGGCCAAGATCAAGCAGCCCCTTTTCTATACGCTCCTTGATATCATCTGCATTTGCAGTATAAATCGAAAACCGAACGCGCGGATATTTTTCCCTGAAAGCCGCAATTCTTGCGGACAGGAAATCCATATTTCTCGTTTCCCCGCAGCCGATTGCGATCTCGCCTGCAAGTTCGCCGTTACTGCCTGAAAGCTCTATCTTTGTTTTTTCTTCAAGGGAAATGATCTCCTGCGCGCGGCGGCGCAAAAGCATACCCTCCTCTGTAAGGCGGATATTATGATTACTGCGTGTAAAAAGTTTTACGCCGAGTTCCTCTTCAAACTGCATCAACTGGCGTGACAAGGTGGGCTGTGTTATATGTAAAAGCCCTGCCGCTTTGGTTATATTTTCCTCACGAGCCGTCATTAAAAAATATTTTAATACTCTCAGTTCCATAGATCACGCCTCCCTTTCTTTAATTTTATCATACTATTAAAGCCTTTGCAACATATCTAAAAACAAGAAATAGCGCATAAGCATTATAAACCATTTCTATTTCAACTGCTTTTAAAAAGAAAGATCCCCCGCGCAACGAGGGATCTGCACACCGCAATTAAGATGCTGATTTTAAAGTGAGCCTGAGTTTATCCGCGATCATGGCTATAAATTCCGAATTCGTGGGCTTGCCTCTCTGGCTCTGAATGGTGTAACCGAAATAGGACGAAAGCACATCCACGTCTCCTCTGTCCCACGCAACTTCAATTGCATGGCGAATGGCTCTTTCCACTCTGGATGGGGTTGTGTTATACATCTTGGCTACTGTTGGATAAAGCAGTTTCGTTACTGAAGACAGCATTTCCGTATCCGAAACGGATAACTTGATTGCCGTGCGCAGATACTGATAACCTTTAATGTGCGCCGGAACACCGATTTGCCGCATAATATCTGAAATCACAACCTCAATATCCACATCATGAACGGCGCTTCTGCCCTTTTGCCTGCTCTTCCAAACGGAAAGTTTTTCAATCTTTCGTGCAACGGATTGCGCGCTGATCGGTTTCAGCAGATAATAATCTGCGCCCTCGCTCATAAGCTGTTCCTCAAACTGCGGATTATCCACAGAAGAGAGAATAAGTACAAGCGGCTTTTCGGTATCTTTACCCGCAATATGCTCCAAAACATCAATCGCATCCGCATTCGGCATGAACGCATCCATCAATACTGCGTCAAAATGCTGTGAATCTATCGCGGAAATGATCTTGTTTCCGTCTTTTGCGCAAGCGGTTGCGTCAAAACCTGTTTTTACAAGTTCTTTTACGCATTCCCTGCCGAATTCATCATTTTCTCCTACTAAAACTTTAAATTTACTTTCCATACGTTTACCTCCGTTTGTGTATTTCTTTCACATTTTATCATTATGCGGTAATATTTGCAACTATTTTTCACATATTTTTTCATTTTTTATAATTTAATTCACAAACAATCTATTTCGACAATTTTTTACAACTAAATTTTACATTTTGCACAAAAAATTACAATTTATATTTAAACTCGGCTAAAAATATGGTATATTTAATTTATGAATACGAAAATTTTAGACGAATTATTTTTAGAAACCGTTAAATATTTTGACGGTGATGTAAAAAGAATACAACATTTTACTAAAGTGCACGCCTATGCTGCGCTGATCGGTCGGCTGGAAGGATTGTGCAGCGAAAAGCAGTTCATCCTTGAAACCGCTGCAATCGTGCACGACATCGGCATTAAAAACGCAGAGAAAAAGTATGGCAACTGTAACGGTAAACTTCAGGAAACAGAAGGCCCTCCCGTTGCAAAAACACTGCTCAGATCCCTGAAAATTGATGAAGATACAATTAACCGGGTCTGCTTTTTGGTAGGAAACCATCACACATATAAAAATATAGATGATCTGGATTTTCAGATCCTTGCCGAGGCGGATCTGATCGTAAATTTCTGCGAGGAAGGCACTGCCGCAAGCGGAATTAAAAACGCGCTTGAAAACATTTTCAAGACTAAAACCGGCATGGAGCTTTGCAGATCAATCTTCACGATCTGATCATAGGAATACATATTTTGACCCATCGCATAAAGAAAACGGAGCAACATATTGAAGAAAAAGGTTTTGGTAGTCATTCAGCTTTTGCGCCGCGGCGGCATAGAAATAGCGGCTGTGAATTTTGCATCCCATTTAAACAAGGATAAGTATGAGATCACATATTATCTTCAAAACGCGGATGAAGGGCAGGACGAAGATCTTGTGCAAAGCGTATTAAACAGCGGCGCAAAGATCATAGTCAGGGACCATTCCAAACAAGGATACGTGAGCGGGCTGAAAGACGCCGTAAAAATCATGAAGAAAAATAAATACGATATTGTGCATTCGCACGTTGTATTTTATAACGGAATCATCATGCTGGCAGCCAAGATCAGCGGTATAAAAAAGCGCATTGCGCATTCCCATGCCAGGATGTGGAACCGAAAAGAAACGCTGCCTTTTAAGTTATACCGTTTTATTATGCGCATTTTTATCAATGCCTTTGCAACGGACAAACTTGCCTGCAGCACAGCGGCAGGCTGTTACATGTTTGGCAAAAAGGCGTTTGAAAAACACGGCCAAATCATTCTGAACGGGATCGAAACTAAAAAATATGCCTTTACGCAAGCAACAAGGGAAAAGAAAAGACAGGAGCTTGGAATCACGGGCAGCGAACTGCTGATCGGTCATATCGGTTCCGTTTACAAAATCAAGAATCAGATCTTTCTTACAGAAATCTTTTCTGAAATGCTGAAAAGCGAACCGAACATGGAACTCATGCTGGCAGGTGAAAAATTTGATTCACAACCGGTTGAGAAAAAGGCAAAAGAACTTGGCATAGATGAAAAAATTCGCATGCCGGGGCAGCGAAATGACATTTCTGAATTATTGCAGGCATTTGATATCCTGATTTTCCCTTCCTTGGTCGAAGCACTGCCGGTCGCCCTGATCGAGGCGCAGGCGGCCAAACTACCGTGCCTTGTTTCAGACCGGGTTACCTCTGAAGTAAAATTCAACGAAAACGTGGAATTTATGCCGCTGGAAGCAAGCGCGGAAAAATGGGCGCAAAAGGCGTTTGCATTACTGGCGCAAAACAGAGAAAAAATAAACATAACGCAACTGACGGATCACTGCGATATTTACAGAATCGCACAAAAACTGGATAAGATTTATACAAACGGAGCAAATGAATGATCAGTATAATCGTGCCTATATATAAGGTTGAAAAATATATAAATAAATGTGTGGACAGCATTCTGCACCAAACATATGATGAACTGGAAATCATACTGGTTGACGACGGCTCGCCGGATAACTGCCCGGCCATCTGCGACGAATATGCGAAAAAAGACAGCCGTATTCAAGTGATCCATAAGCAAAACGGCGGGCTGATCAACGCGCGCAAATCCGGGCTGGAAATTGCAAAAGGTGAATATATCGGATTCGTTGACGGGGATGACTGGATAGAGCCGGAAATGTATGAACTCTTTGCACAACAAATCAAAAAATATTCGCCGGACATGGTGATCAGTGATTTTTATTATGACAGCGGAACGAAACCGGCGAACAGTGAACAGCTTTTTGAACGCGAATACTATGATAAGTATGCGTTGGAAAATGAAATCTACCCGCACATGCTGTTCAGCGGAACATATTATAAATTCGGAATCAATCCCTGCTGCTGGAGCAAAGTGTATAAAAAAGAACTGCTCAAAAAAAATCTGTATCCTGTTGACGGCAGAATCAAGATGGGAGAGGACGCGGCATTCACCTATCCCTGCCTGCTGGATGCCGAAAGCATCGCTACCGTTAAAACGCCCTGTTATCACTATATTATAAATCCTGAGAGCATGACGAAATCGTATGACAAAGATCTGAAAGATATTATTTTTCTTCCCTATGCGCGCATAAAAGAAAAGTGCCGCGAAATCCATACGGATCTCGGCACTCAACCGGATTATTATCTTTTGTATCTTGCAAATTTTTTGATCCGCAATGAAACAAAATCAAAAAATCCGGGCGAAGGAATTCAAAAGTTGCTTGCAAACGCTGACGTAAGAAACGCGGCAAAACGGATTGACCGCTCCATACTTCCGTTTCACACAAAACTTTTCGCTTTTGCGCTTAAAATACGAAGCAAGATGTTATTAAGATCATACATGACACTGCTCAAAACGGTCGTTTAAATGAATCCAAAAAATGCGGCTTTACCGCCGCATTTTTTATTTTATACTGTGAAGCACCATATCCACTATATCACCATCAACAGTTAAATTAAATTTACGTGCAAACATCGCAGGAGAAGATTTTATGAGAGCAAAATCCTCTTTTCTGAAAACGTATGGGTTGCCTCTTTCCCAGTCAATCAGCCGGGCACAGGCAAGATGATCATCATTGCAATCCGGCATATACAGATGATCTTTAAACGGGCTGTTTACCAAAATTGTTTGCACAAAGACTTCGTCAGCGCAATAAGAATACTTAAAAATTTGTTCCCAGCGGTTCATATTTTCAACAATATAGCGGGCAAAATCACCTGTTATGCTGAACCAATTGCAGCCCTTTTGAACCTGAATGTTATTTTTTTTAAGCCGATTCACACCTAAAAATTTTTCTATTTGCAGTATGGTATAAGAAATCAGTTTGCGTGCAAAAGTACGCTTGCCTCTGAAAAAATGATAATATTTTATTCTTGCCACAGAAGAATCCGAAACCGGATTGGAGGAAAAATGAATAAATTCTTTTCCATTATGTTCCTCAAAAAATTTATGTATCTCCTCATTGGATTTGATGGGGAGATCGCATCCGGAAATCAGGTGAAAATAGGAATATTTCTTATTCTCCTTTTCGTTTTTTACAGCGGCGTCAATCAGCAGCATTTCTGCTTTCACTTGGCTGTAATCGCCCCAAGTTACATTGACTCTTTGTGTGAAATGAATTTCCGAAAACTTTGGAATTGCCTTGAAACGCTCGAAATCAAAATCTTTAACTTTCGCGTCAATATGTATAAAGATATCGTTTCGTTTATCGTCAAGCGCAGTAATCAGCTTTTCAAGCAACGCAAACTGATCATGCGCGATAATCATTATGGCGTGCACAGCGATCCCCCTTTAACTCAAATTTTTTATATTTTCACACTTTTAAATATTTTACCGTCAACAAATTTCAAAACTTTTTTAAATAAGAATGCAAGCGCCACCGTTACCGCAAAACTGATCAAAACAAAGAAATAGGTATTGGTTATATGAAAATGCAGCAAAACGATCATTGGAATACGCATTAAAATATAGATTTCAAACAAATGCGTTCCAAAAAACTGAAGAATCTTATTATGAATATCGATTTTCATGGTAGCCGCAACAATAACTGCGCAAAGAGCAACCTGAGAGATCTCGTAAAACAATATATTCCGGCGGAGCAGATGCGAAACAACAAATACAACTGCGCACAATGCAAACAGCAGATAATAATTTACAGGCTTTTTCCGTACAAAATCTTCGATCTTATTTTTGCCCAAAGAATACCATATCCCAAGCGGATAAAGAAGAACCGTATCAAACCACCAGGCGTCTTTAAAGAAAGCAAGAACGGCGATATACAAAACCGTAAAGAAGGTAATCAACGCTGCTGCCCGCGGATACTTGTCTTTACAGATTTTAAATGAAATATAGGTGATGAGATATAGAATCAGCACGGCAAAAATATACCAGTTGCTGTTCCCGATGGATTCCCATCCGGTAAAGGACAGCAACACGTGCAAAACGCTGTAATCTTTTAAGGTGCCCAGACACAGATCAAGTATCACAAATAACAAAACCGCTATATCAAAATGGAGCAATGTTTTGGCAAAACGGTTTTTCGGGAAGGTATGGATATAGTCAGAGCCTTTTTTCTTTATGGATTCCATAACGCCGTAACCGGAATAGAACAGAAACATAACGACTACACCCTGACCCAAATGATCCTGAAAAATATCATAGAAACTGTTTAAAGGGTCTGACGAATACTGTGGCAACGTTGAAATGCAGTTTCTGGCATGGCTCAAAAACACCAGTAATATAAACAAACCTTTTATGGCATTGGTTCTGTCTACAGCAAGATAGTTTTCATTGAATCCACTTAAAACAGGCTTGGCAAACTTTATGCGCCATAAACACAACACAATAACAAACGCAAATAATATAGTAATACGACTTCCCCCTTACTATTTCACTATACCTATTTTTTTACATATCTTTGTTATAATACTTTTTATGAATATAAACGGATAATCAAATAACGGAAAAGAAAGCGCACAGGTTACAAGAAATCCAATAACTGCCAAAATTACGATTCCGAAAACCGACATTTTATCGACCAACAATTCTCCTAAATTAAGATCAATAATAAGCAATGCGAAAAAATAATGCAAATAGTAAACGGGAAAAGTTCTTGAACCTGCGTTTGTAAAAAACACTAAATGCTTTTTACTTATAAGCGCACACCAGCCTACAATCATCACAGCACTTATAATATATTGCAAAGTTCTTAACAGCACTCCGGTTAACGGAAATCCACAAGCGGAATAAGATAATCTTGAAGCAAAAAAGTTTCTGAGCACAAAAACTTTATCGGTAAATAATATTGATATTACAGCAAAAGTAATAAAAAAGCATATACTGATTATTTTTACCTTTTTGGTTTTAATAAACTTTTCTGCTTTTATCGGATTAAAGCAATATCCGGCATAAAAGAACGGGAAAAACACAATAAACTTTGAAACGCAAAGAAAATCGCCTATTATATTAAAATATCCTGCAGCCAATGCAATGATAATTGACAATGGAAAAACAATTTTGGAACTTATTCTTCTAATCAAATAAACAAACACTAAACATTCAGCAGTTACTATAAGATACCAAGGAATATTAGATGTTGAAAACCAAGACCATTCAGGTTCAGACCCTGCAATATCTTCAAATATCCATAAAGCAAATTTTAATATGTAAGCCAACAAAAAGTAATAAATAACTTTATCGATTCGCAATTTATGAGTATTATCATATTTCAAAAATAAGCCGGATATAAAAAGAAATGTTGGCATATGGAAAGAATAAATAAAAACATAAATCCCTTGTGCAACTCTGTTTGGGCTTTCATCAATTAGACCCAACAAAAAATGAAAGAAGACGACTGATGCTATTGTAAAAAATTTTACGTTATCCCAATAGGAATTTCTTGATCTTATTTGCATTTTTAATTTATGTTACCTTTCAGTTTATCATTGGCGATATATCCAGATACTGTACTAAGCAAATCAAACATTATTTCAGTTTGCTTTGGTGTATCATTTTCAAATGTAGAGTTGTATAAAGTGTATGCCAAATCTATGTATTCCGCATAAATTATTAAATCACGTTTAAACCATTTTGAGAAATAGTTAACTAATAATTCAAAGCGTTCTTTTAAACCGAAACCGGTGTTTTTCAATATATCGTTTCTAATAAACCGGGCGGTTTCAAATTCAGCAGGCGCTTTAAACCCGATTGGGTCAATAGCAACATAATAATCTATATTTTTTATTATATTAAATTCATGAAGATCTCCATGAATATAGTAATTTTTTTTATTTTTAAACACATTGTCATACAAATGAACCGCATTTTTTAACACAAAACTAACTTCATTTTTCATAAACGGAACTTTACTGCAATTGAGCATCCGCTTTTTAAGGCCGCCATAATAATCTACTGCTATATATGATTCATTATATGTAACAAGTGAGCCTATAACCGTATTCCAGAATTTTGTAAGAAGCACATTATCCTCAAACGAAGCATATTTTGCAGGCTGAACCTGCTTAAGCAAGAGGGCGGAAAACTCATCATCAAACTCCATAACGGGACACAGGTATGTGTTTTTATGTGACAGATAAAAATTTTTTTCAAAATCATATCTATTTATAAATTTCGGTATGAATTTCAAAACTATCTTGCCAAAAGTTTTACTATCAGCATTCAAGATTAATCCAAATTTACTTGTTTGATTGGCAACAAAAGATTCTATACCCCATTTAATAAATAATTTTTGATAATTTTGTGAAATGAAATCAAGCCAATTATTTGTTTCGTCTTTATATTTTCTAAGTAAATATGACCGAAGACCCTCAGTGATGAAATCTTCTTTTTCATATATTTTGGAAGATACAACATTTTTGCTTTTAAAGTAATCTATCATCAACTCGGCATACTTTAATTCAAAATCATATGTTATCTTCAAATTGTTTTTAAATTCAAAATTTAAAAATCTCTTAGCGTTTTTAGGAAGTTGATTTGCAATTTCCGAAGTGGGGGCATCAGGATCAAAACAATCATAAAGCATTCTAAAATTAAATGCCTCGGGAGATTGGGTAATATAAAAATCATTGCGGTCAAAAACTTCAAATTCGTAATTACCTAATTCACCCGTTATTTTCTGACAGGTTATTACACAATCATAATCGTCGAGTTTACTAAAATAATCATCTATAAGTTTAGGGTAAACAAATGGCGCAACCGCGTCTAATATACATATTTTATCACAATTAAAATTATTTTTTATATAATCCAAACCATTTTTAACCGACCAGCAGCGTTCGTCACCGTTACAAGCAACATCAACATTACCGTTTTGCAGTTCACTACTGAACTGAATGCATTGAGGGTCACAAACAACAACAACAGCATCTGTTAAAACCGATTTTTTACAGGCATCTATTACATAATCTATAACAGGTTTGCCTTTTATCAGATTATACTGCTTTGGAATTGAGGAACCGAACCTTTGGCCGACTCCTCCACTCATAATCATTGCTATATTCATACTTCACTCCTGAATATTCAACATAATATAATCAACCACACGCTTAGTAGATTCACCATCTATGTATTTGTGAACCAAATGACATATATCATTTCGTTTTTCTTTCAAAATATCCTTACCCTCAGCTATTTCTTTAATAAAAGACTTCAAATCGGATTCACTATATATCTTTTCGCCACCTGCCATTATGAAATTAGGATCAATTCTAAATCCTTCTTTTTGGCTATATTCGCCGAAATCTTCCCAACAAAGCCCTATTGGCTTATCTTTTAGCAAATAATCATAATACACTGAAGAATAATCAGTGAGCAAAGCATCTGCACTATTTAACAACTCATAATTTGTAATCTGGTTGCTATATAAAAAGCCATCATTGATGAAGACCAAATTACTAAGTTTTATTTCTTGAATAAAACTTATATCCTGACTGGGATGAGGTTTTATAATTAAGATCACATTATTTTTCTGGGCAAAATAATTTATCTCTTCACAAACACGTTTATTATGTAAAACGGGGATCGAGATACTGCTATAACTTACTTTATACTTATGCTGCCGGAATGTTGGCAACCAATAAATAAATTTTGTTTTATTGTTAGCTGAAAATAAACCATATAATTCTTTCTTACTTTGAAAAAAAGTATCGTTACGAGGATACCCTAATACCCGCATATTTTGTAAATCACATGAAAGATTGATAGAATCATATTTTGCTAAGAAATCGGACAATGTTACTACATCACAATCAGAACAATTCTCGGGAACGGAGTGCTTACCTTTTGCATCTTTTAAAGCACATCCATGTGCAAGATATATATAATACTGATCTTTACGCCTTTTATATGGGAAATCATTACTCGTAATAAAGGCACGAGAGAAAAAACTATAATAATAACGATAAGTTGCCGAATTTTTTGATATCAATCTAACATTTTTTATATCAGAATACCTATTTTTACATTTGCCTATATCTTTTACTAGCCAAACAAGCTTATAATGCCGGTTTATCTGTCTTTTAATCATTTCATTAAAAACCATTTCTGTATTATCAGAACAATCCGGATTGCTTTCAAAAATAATAATTTTTCTCATAGGTAATAAGCACAATATTTTTGATAAAATGCTAAACATAAAAACCTTCATTTTATTTTCCTCTTAAATTTTTTCAAACATCCTAATAACAAATTTTTCTCATAAGTGTTCATTGAAAACAACCAAACACAAATACAATATACCAAAGAATACACAACAATCCATAAAACTAATTGTATTAAAGAACTAATCTCAATAAACTTCATGATTAAAATTCCTACGAAAAATGGAGGCAACATTCCAAGTGTTTGCTTACCAATATTTTTCCAATAACTTATGATATCAATATTAATTTTTTTATGGTAAACAATATCCATAATAAGACCATTTGCAAGAAGAGATGCAATACCAGTTCCTATAGCCGCACCTATCCCCTGCCATATTTGGCAAAGAAAAATACTGATAATAAGATTAATAATAGCCATAGCACCATAAATATAAGCTCTGTAATGATGCCTGTTTTCCGCACGTTGGATTTCAATTCCAACATTTTGGGTTAATGATATGATACTGGGTAAAATCAAAATTATAGCAATATAATATGCCTCGTCATAGCCTTCTCCCGCCCAAAAATAGATGAACGCTTTCCCAAAAAACACAACACCTGACGCAATCAATGCAAGTAATAAATACTGCAACCTGCCCACTTTGACAAAAAAAGAGGTAAGCGCTTTTCTTTGTTCTATAGAATCCATTTTATGTGAATTAACAAGATTATGTATATGTGGTGTAAACACACCGGAAATTGCCGTAGAAAAAGTTGTAAAATGAGAATTAAGACTGGCTCCTACCGAATAAACCGCCACTGCTGCCGTACCGCAAAATCTTCCAAGTAGAACGCTGTCAATACCCGAATTAACTTTATCCACAAACATATTTATAGCAATAAGGCCGGAAAAAGTCAGCACGCTTTTAAATAGTTTTGTATCAATATTTTTAAAATCAAATTTAAATCCAAGATTTTTATATGCATAAAAAATAGTGACACCTTTATTAATGATGCCTATCACAAGTGCAACAATAATTAATCCTACTGCGCCATAGCCTAAAAATAATACCACAACATTTACAGCTACTGTTATGATTGTTGTAACAATACTTACACCTTTTGAAAATACAAATTTTTGATTTGCAGAGATATAGCAGCCAAATACTGTATGTAAAAAACCTAATACCATTGATATTGTAAGAAGAAACATCATGATTTTGGCTTTTGAAAGTTCCTGGCTTGTTAATCCGTTATCAAATATAATTGCCGGATCAAAAGAAAGAAATGATCCGATAATGGCTGCTATCACTGATATCACTACGAATACAATGAAAAACAAAGAATTAAAACTATTAATTTTATTTTGTAAATTTTCTGCTTTATATTTAGAATAAAAACGGATGTAGGAACTTGTAAATCCTAAATCAAGCAAACTAAGCATAGATATAGCGGAATTTACAGTTCCATATAGGCCATACTCATTTTGACCCATTAGGCGCAACATAACAGGAGTATACAATAAACCGGTAAGAACACTTAAAAACACCTGCGCGTAAGATAAAACAGCGCCTGCTTTCCGTTCTGTTGAAGCAGATAGACCTTTCATCACATTACTTCCTTTAATTAATCTTCTTGCAGTTTATATCTTTAAGTACAACCATTATAACTTATTATACAAACTAAATATCATTTTATAAAGTTTTTTGTTAAATCCCAGCAATTGCAATGCTCTTTTATACTTTTTATCAATCAGTTCATTAGTTAAAATGGCCTTTTTATATTTGAGTAATTCATTTGAAATTTCATCAAAATATATTTTACTAAATTCTTTTACAGACATAACTCTGTTCAGCACGCCAAAAGTATAAACCGTAAATCTATATATTGCCGCAGTTTTTAAATCCTGGTTTCCTTGGCATTTGTTAAAAATATCATGAAATATCTTCCAACTTGTTGCACGGGCATCTGTTATGTAAGGAGTTGTAATGGAATTACCACTGTTTTGAAGATAATGATAACATGGTATTCCCGTGCTGAAAAGTTTTTTAGCTTGCAGCATTAAATTAAAATTATAGGGCAAATCCTCTGCATATTTTATAGTTTCATCAAATCTGAACTGTTTCACAAGTTCGGATCTATAAAGTTTGCTGCAAACTTCCGGTCTAATGGAATCCAGAAGAAGATTTTGAGCAATTTCACGATCAATATATAATCGTTTTGAAAATGTCTGAACGGAACTGGTACCATCTGTTCTTTCAAAATAAAATCCGCCTGACACAATATCCGCATCATTTGTTTCAGCAAATTCCAGCATGGATGCGACCATATCCAGATCTATCCAATCATCACTGTCTACAAAAATCACATATTCGCCGCTTATAATATCAATAGCAGTGTTTCTTGCGGAAGAAAGCCCGCCGTTTTTTTTATGTATAACTTGAATACGGCTGTCTTTTTTTGCCCAAGCATCGCACATCTGAGGGCAATGATCAGGTGAGCCATCATCTACCAGAATAATTTCGAGATGTTTATAAGTTTGATTTACAATACTATCAATACATTTGTTCAGATATTTTTCTGTTTTATATATTGGAACTATTATGCTTACTAAATTCATATTATTTTGCTCCTTTTAATGAGTTCTTTAATACAAATTCTCAAACAATTAAGTCGATGAAGTATCAAAAATATGAAAGGGTGGAAATGGAATAGTATATAACTTATTCTTATATTTTTACTTATATAATCTGAATTAATAAAGGACTTAGAGTTGCGCTTCATCTCATTTAAGATTTCTTCATATACTGATTTCAATTCTTTAGTTTTTTTCTTTTCGGTTATTTCTTTAAAGCAACTTAAAAGTTCCTTTGCAAACATTCGATTACACATCTTATAAACCGGTTCATTATTCATTTCTAAATCACGTATTTTTTTTGTATTTTTCCACCTTAAAAGCCATTTTTCACTACACGTATTACTTGCAGAATTTTTTCTATTATAAAAATAATTATATAAACAATTACTAATCGCGCTAACTCGTTTAGAATTTTTAAAAAAATAATAATTAAAAATAAAATCTTCGCCAATTTCAAGCGTTTCACTGAAAACTAAATTATTTTTTTTAACAATTTCTGATTTATATAATTTATCACAAGTTGAAAACAAGAAATGCTCTTCAGAAAAATAAGCACAAAGCATATCATTGCCTATAAATGTAGCTTCCGGGAAATCTGCAACAGTACCGTTCGACTGACCATTTTCAAGAACAGCCCTCATATTACAGCTGCAAAGATCTGAATCATCTTTTTTTATTCTAAAATGCATTAATTCATACATTTCTACATCTATAAAATCATCCGGATCAATAAAAGCAAAATATTTTCCACTTGAGTTTTTTATACCCATATTTCTGGCAGATGCTACGCCACCGTTTTTTTTATGTATAACTTTAATGCGTTCGTCCTTTTTTGCCCATTCATCACACATTGCTGGGCAATTGTCCAGTGAGCCATCATCAACAAGGATTATTTCAAGATTATTGTAAGTTTGATTAACAATACTTTTAACGCATCTATCAAGGTATTTTTCAACATTATAGACAGGTACTATCACGCTTATTTTATCATCCATCACGCTTACCTCTTAATTTATATATAAACTTAAATAGAAAAGGAAAATTAAACATTAATTTTTCAATTTTACCTACGGCACCTATATCAATGCACATTTTATATGCTTTTTTTAGAATGGTTTTTGATTTATCTGAATTATCATAAACTTTTATACATTTTCGGAAATCACTTCTTGCAAATCCGCGTATATTTTCATTAAAATCAGTTATTCCCAAATTATTGAAATATATAAAATGATCATAGTCAGCACAAACACAGTCATAAAATATTTTAATATTGTTGGTGCGCATTATGCTCCCGGAGTGTATAACATAGCCATAATATTTTTCAGGTATAAAAGAAATCGTTGAAGCTCTACTATAGAGCAAAGGTGCAAGTGTCCAATCCTCAAAGACACGTCCGTTTGGAAAGCGAAGGCCACTAAATAGAAAAGAACGAAAGATTTTATTACATAATGATACCCATTCACCTTTACATGTTGCAAAATACTCTTTTAATAGTTCAGATGATGAATAATTTTTCTGCTTATGGATATAACAACTGCTTTGTGTAGTTTCTGAATAGTCATCGCGGAAAAAGCAAAATGCACATGCACTTACATCAGCATTGTTTTCTTGTGCCTGTAACACCAATGTTTTATAAAAATCAGAAAAAAGAATGTCATCTCCGTCAACAAATCCTATAAAATCGCCTGTTGCAGCATCAAGGCCTGCGTTTCTGGCAGATGACACACCTGCGTTTTTTTTGTGTATTACTTGAATGCGGCTGTCTTTTTTTGCCCAAGCATCGCACATTTGAGGGCAATGATCCGGTGAGCCGTCATCCACAAGAATGATTTCCAGATTTTTATAGGTTTGATCCACAATGCTTTGAACGCAGCGGTTCAGATATTTTTCAACATTGTAGATCGGAACAATTACACTTATAACAGGTTCCTGCATAAACATCACTTACTCTTTCTTATAATAAACCGGTAAAGCGCGGGCGAAAACAGCAATACTAACGTTTTTATTTTACTTGCCCGATCAAACATTTTTCCTATAAGAATATTTTTTTTGTATTTCAAAATATCCTGCCTTAAGATCTTTTGCATTTGGGGAAATGCGTTATTATGGATACATCCGGATAACACAATAAATGCAGAATGAACAAGACTCTTGACCGCATACGGATAAACCGTTTCATTTTTTTCAAAACGCTGCAATATGATCTTTTTGGCTCTGACAATGGAATATGCCAGCTCTTTGAATTCGGACTGAACAATCGAATGATCGCGAACCGTATAATGATATTTCGGAAGATCACAAAAAACCGCTTTGGCATCTTGCGCATAAAAACGGAAATTGAACATGATATCTTCCGAACAACCATCATCATCTAAATATCTGTGGTTTTGAATTTTATCTGCCTTAAATAATTTGTTCCAAACCACGCCGCTTGTGTATTTGCAGTTCAGCAAATCTATAATCAATTCGTTATAATTGGGTAATTTAACAGAATCATCCTCTGTTTCTTTTTTCAATGTTCCGTTATCGTCAAAATAAAAGCCGCACCTTGAGATATCCGCATCATATTTAACGATAAGGCGATATAAAAATTCAGCCATATCCGGCTCCATCCAGTCATCGCTGTCAGCGAACATAATATAATCGCCCGTTGCGGAATCCAGCCCTGCATTTCTTGCCGAGGACAGACCGCCGTTTCTCTTATGGATCACTTTGATTCTTTCATCTTTTTTCGCCCATTGATCACACATTTCCGGGCAGTTGTCCGGTGAGCCGTCATCCACAAGAATGATCTCAAGATTTTTATAGGTTTGATCTGTTATGCTCTGAACACAGCGGTTCAGATATTGTTCTGTTTTATAAACCGGAACGATTACACTGATTTTGTCCATATATTCTCCTTAAAATGAAACATTCAGCCATATCAGGCTGCTGCCCGTAAAATCATACCAAAAGTGAACCGCAGAATATGCAAATAGGAAAAACGATGTTATCCCTTTATTCATTGCCCGTATTTTTTCAGCTTTAGGCGTATCGGAGTCATAATAAAGGTTGATGAGTTTCCCATCAATCCTGTTCTTTTGAATCTGCATGCCCACCATATAAACACAAGCGATCATAACCGGCAAGATCCAGCGCGCAACTCTGTGGAACAGCATATTGCTGACTATTGTGCCAAGCATAAAGAAAAGTACAATCTCCGCAAAGCGGAAAAATCTTAAATCGCCTTTATTTTCAACATAATTTTTTAAATAGGTATAACAATAAGTAAAGATTAAAACAGAAACCAAATAGGTTGCAACATTAACAAGAAAATTGGTCTGCGTTGAAATATTTAAAGTATCTGTGACATTTTCGGTCTGCCCAGCAAGATTCTGAATAAATTCATTATCCGTAAGATTGGATAAGACCGTTATTGCAACGCTCCCGGCAGCAATAACAAATATCATCAGTATATTTACAAATTTGCTTGCAGTTTTATAAGAAAGCCATGCAAATGCGGCTAAAACAATTATGATTATACCGGTGGAATGAAGACCTATTACAAGAACATACCCTACAAAACAGAGCAAAATATTTTTCTTTTCAACAAAATGATAATATATGCACACAACAGAAATGGCAAAAGCCAGCCCATTTCTTGTGCCGCTGTAAAGATCGTAAAACCAATACGTTGAAATAAAGAAAAACAAAGCGATGGCAAGATAAAATTTATCAACGTCAAACCGCTTAGCCACTTTATATATGACATTCATCAAACAACCATATGCAATCAAAACGGTGAAAAACGGAAGAAAATGATTGTCCGGAAACAAACTGATAAAGTAAAAATAGTAACCTGCAACCGGCAGTGCGCCAAAATTAAATTCGTTGCTGTCCAGCATTTCCTGAAATCTGCTCCACCCGCCGTTTCGCATAGCGTCTATAATTCTGAAATATCTGCCGAGATCATCATTCTCATTCGGCACTGCAAAAAACGCCAGAACAGCCAAACCTAAAACAAGGAAAGTAAACGGTATCCAAGCCTGCTTACGCGGAATAAGAAAATAGAGCAAAAAGAATACTGCCACCACAGCAAGATATACCAGCATTTAGACGCCCCCTTTTTAATTGATTTTACCAAACAGCTATACAAGGCATTAGAAAAATATAGCCCGCATGAATTTTAAATATGAGAGATTATAAAATATTTTGCGGCAAGCACTGAAAAAAGATTTGCGCCCAAAAGTTTAACAGCTGCAAAAGTTATTTTTGGCTTAATCCAATACGCATACTTTAAAACAGCTGTATATCGATTCATGATTTTTAATGCGTCTTTTCTTGTTTTGCGTTTCATTCTGCCGCAGATCACGAATCCCGTTGAATAAATGAATGCAACATAATTCAAAACGTCTTTTTTAATCATTTCATTATGGATCTTTTGGCTTTGTTCAAGCCATTTGTTAACGGTATATTCAATTCCGCAGATCATTTTTATATTGGATGAGCCTGTAACGGAATCCAGGCGGCCTTTTCTGTAAGAATAAAACGGGTCATTGATTGCGCCTATACTTTGACAGGAAATAAAAATGCTCAATACAAAATCATAATCCTCGTCCTGTATTCCCTCTTTAAAATGTATATCATTGTTAACAATTATACTTTTTTTAACACAAAATATCGTTGGCCCGCCCGGTATCATTTTGCTGGATAAAAGATAATGAAGCGTATCTATACAATTGTGTTTTCCTATAAGATCCAGATCATAGCCGGTTCTTGAAACAATGGTTTTTCCGGTATTCATATTAAAATCCGTGCAGCCGAAAATCAGTACGTCTGTTTCATTTTCTTTTAGTTTATTGTCAAAAGTTTTTAAAGCATCTTTATCATTATAGAAATCATCGCTGTCCAAAAAGAGAATATATTCTCCGCCGGATTCACGAATACCCACATTCCTTGCCGAAGACGCGCCGCCGTTTTTCTTATGAACAACTTTTATTCTGGCATCCTTTCCTGCCCACCCATCGCACAAACGGGGGCAATTGTCCGGCGAGCCATCATCCACAAGAATCATTTCCCAGTCTGTAAAAGTTTGGGCTAAAACACTTTCCACACATTCCGCAAGATATTGTTCAACATTGTAAACCGGAACGATAATGCTAAATCTTGGCATAAACTAACCTCTGTAATAAGCAACAAGTTGTTTGGATGAATCATATATATCCCAACCTGCAGATTTCATTTCTTCAAAGCGATTTTTTCTTTCGGCACAGCCAAGTTCAACAACTTTACAAGCCCATTCATGCATGGAAGAAGAAAGAGAAAGCCTGCACACATTCTCCGTTACGCAGACCTCATCCGTAACAGAATCAGACATAACAACAGGGAGACCGGCGGCCTGTGCCTCAACAACAGAAACCGGCAGACCTTCTTTTGTTGACGGGAAAAGAAACACGTCGCAAGCCTGAAGCAGATCCGGAATATCCGTTCTGGCGCCGAGAAACAAAACACTGTTTTGAATTTTCAATTGCTTGCACAGCAAAGAAAGCACGTCCGTTTCTTCCGCGCCCATAAGCAGCAGTTTTGCGCTGCTGTTTTGCTTTTTGATCTTCGCAAACACTTCCAGAATAAAAGAATGATTCTTTTGAGGAATATCGGTTTTGCCGATATGGCCAACTACAAAAGCGCCGGATAAATGCATTTTTTGCCTAACCATATTCCGTTTTTCTTCATCATAGGAATACGCTTTGCAATCTATCGCGTTATTTAAAACTATAAACTTTTTGCTGCCGTACCAGACTTTTCCCGCCGCCTCGCTGCACGCAAAACGGGTTTTGATAAAATATTTCGAATACAGGCTCAGCATTCTGTTTCTTACCTGATTGCCTTTTAAAGAATAGACTGAAGAATGGCAATGGCAGCAAATCTTTTGGATGCCGGATGCTTTTGCCTGCGGCGCCATAAAAGCCGAAAAATGCGGGGCATGGATATGCAGCGCCTGCCATTCGCCTTTATGATCCGCAAAAAAGCGGTTCATATCACGCCGAAGCAGCCCTTTCGGCGACGGCGCCGGAATCTTAAATACACGCCCGCCGAGTTTTTCTATATCTGCCTGCCGGGTCTGCGGCTTTTCCGCAAAATAGCAGACATCAAATTTTATATCCTCCGGCATGGCATTGAAGTAATTCAGCACAACGCTCATTACCCCGTTTGCGATGCCGATATCCGGGATCATATGTAAAACTCTCATTCAGATACTTCCTGCAAAATTTTATATATATCGGAAAACACACTGTTTCTCTCAAAAGGTTGCAGAACACTGCCGTTTGCAGAGACTAGATCATCCTTACTGTTTGTATTTATAACTTTTTCTATTGCCGTTACAAAATCTTGCACATTTCCGAGTTCGCAAACAAAGCCGCCTTTACCGTTTGCGATTAGATCCGTAACGCCTCTGATATTGGAAACAACACAGGGCAGCCTGCAAGACATAGCCTCCATAACTGCAACCGGAAGACCTTCCTGTTGTGAAGTAAAAAGAAAAATATCGGCGGCGCAATTCATTTCCAAAATATCTTTGCCATAACCAAGCAGAAAAATATTTTGTTCAAGGTTGTTTTTCTTTATAAAATCACTCATCTGCTGAGCGAGCGGACCTTGACCGCGTATAAAATATTTTATACTTTTGTATCCTTTTGATACCAGTACTTTTATAATCTCAAGCGCGAACAGAACATTCTTTCTGGTTGTAAGTTCATTAGCAGAAAAAATCATTATATCATCGTTGTTCACGCCCAGTTCTGTTCTTTTTTTATTTCTGGTCCCTTCGGAAAATACAAATTCAGAAAGATCAATCCCGATTCCGTGAATATATTTTACCTTTGCACTTTTAAAATGATTTTGCGCAAAATGGTAATCCTCTCTGTTCATCGTTACAATCACGTCCGTGAACAAAGAGGTGATTTTTTCGATAGGATAAAATATGACCCAATTATGTGCGGGAGCGCCTTTCCAAAAATGGAATCCATGTGCAAAATATACAACCTTTGTGCCTTTTTTTCTTTGCCGAAAAGCGGCGAGCCGCGTGACAACACCCATAACGGGTTCATTGGTAATAATTACATCATATTTCTTTCTATCAAGCAATTTTCTCATCTGAAAAAAGCCGTGCAGATTATGAACGGAAACCGGACTCCTTTTTAAATCCACCACCGTTAATTTAGGATTTCCGGCGTTTCCCAAGGCGTCTTTTAATTCATTTAATTTACCGCCAACATGCGAACAAACCAGATCCACATGATAACCTGCTTGAATCAGTTTTTCAATATGGGATACCCAAAATTGAACTAGATTCAGTTCAGTAGCCGTGATCAGAATTTTTTTAGCCATACGTTTCAGATCCGTTCACTTCATTTATGGATGAACAGCTTTTTTGATTCTGTTAGCAATTGCAATACTGTCCATGCCGTACTTTTGCCTTAAAAATTTTTGAGTTCCTACAATTGAAGAATAGACATCATTTAAGCCGATTCGCAGCAATTTAGTCCCACCCAATTCCGCAAGAACTTCCGCAACGGCACCACCGAATCCACCAACAATATTGTGTTCTTCAACCGTTACGATAAGATCATAATGATCAGCGCAATCTTTAATCAAATCTGCATCAATCGGCTTAACAAAAGGAAAAGTATAAAGCGCAGGGTAAATACCCTCTTTATTTAAAATTTGAATTGCCTCTTTTGCCTCTTCAAAAATAGCGCCGGCAGTAAAAATGGCAACTTTTTCGCCTTTCTTAACTTTAATGGCAGAAAATGGCTTATAGCCTTCAAGATTACCATGTATACGAGGTTCGCCGCCTCTTCCGAGTCGCAAATAACAAGTGCCAGGTGTATGATATGCTGCTTTTGTACACATCTCCGCCTCGGTCAAATCGCCGGGCGCCATAACGGTTACGTTGGGCAAAGCTCTCATCACGGCAATATCCTCTGTTGCGTGATGACTCATACCCAGAGAACCATATGTAAACCCTCCTCCAACACAGACAATTTTAACATTCGCATTATGATAAGCGCAGTCATTTCTGATCTGTTCAATACATCTTAGTGTAGGAAAATTGCCAATAGAATATGTAAACACGGTTTTTCCAGAAAGTGCCATACCTGCCGCAAATCCCGTCATGTCCTGTTCTGCGATTCCGGCATTGATAAACTGATCCGGGAATTTTTCCCAAAACGGTTTGAGCACACCAAAGCCTAAATCTCCGGTTATCAAAATTACATTTTTATCTTTTTGCGCTATATGCATAAGAGTTTTTACAAATGTGTCTCTCACGGCAAAACTCTCCTCTACTCATTTTCATACGGGTCCGTGACTCCGTTGGGCATTGAATCATGTAATTCTTTTACAGCATCATCGTATTCCCAGCCATCATGCGGAAATCTGTAATGCCACAAAATATCATTTTCCATGAAGGATATACCCTTGCCTTTTATTGTGTTTGCAATTATAACTGTGGGATTACCTTTGTTTTGCAAAGCATTTTCAAAAGCGTCTCTCAACGCATCGTGGTCATGACCGTCAATATCAAGCACATTCCAGCCAAATGTTTTCCATTTATCTGCAAACGGATTTAATTTTATAGTATTTTCACAAAAATCAAGGCTTTGCATTTTATTATGGTCTACCACTGCAATCAGATTATCCAGTTCATAATGGTGTGCAACAAGTGCCGCTTCCCAAACAGAGCCTTCATCGCACTCGCCATCTCCCAAAATAACGAAAATTTTATAATTTTTGGAATCTTTCTTTGCTGCCATAGCCATTCCGGCTCCAACCGGAAGGCCGTGCCCAAGTGAACCGGTTGAGAAATCCACACCGGGAACACCTTTATATGACACGTGCCCTGAAAGCCTTGAGCCGTTCTGATAATGCGTTTTAAGTTCTTCAATATCAAAAAAGCCTTTTTCCGCAAGAGCCGCATAAATAGCCGCCCCCGCATGTCCTTTTGAAAGAATAATTCTGTCTCGTTCATTGGAAGAGGGATTGTCCGGAAAAACAGTTGCTATATCGGAATAAAGGACCGCTATAATATCCGCAACGCTCAATACGGATGCTATATGAGAACCGCCTGAAAGATGAGTCATTTCAATCCCATGCCGTCTGATTCTCCATGCAAGTTGTTCACTATTCATTTTTGCTTTTCATCACCTTTTCGTTATTCGTTCCAGCAAAACTCAATTACTATATCCATCTGAAGAAATGATTAATAGGCTGTCCATTTCCTCTTTCGTTAAATGCCAATCCATTGCTTTTATATTTTGGCGTATCTGTTCTGGTGTTTTGATACCTACCATAACTGCGCAATTCGTAATATAATCAAGAATAAATCTGACCGCCACTGCCGAAATCGGCACACGGTGCGTATCTGCAATTTTTCTGAGAATTTCAACAATCTTTAAGTTCCGCTTTAATTTTTCGCCGTGAAAATTAACATAAATCTCTCTGGAACGTCTGTCATCACTTGAGAAATTTACATTGTTTTCATTATATTTTCCGCTTAAAATGCCCTGACCGAGTGAACCCCAGGTCAGAGGGGTCAAACCGTATTCATCACGAAGTTTAAACATTTCCTTTTCATTTTTTCGGCAGGCAAGCGAATATTCATCCTGAAATGTTACAAATTTATCTTTATATTCCAGCAATTCAGCATCATTTTCATCATAAATATTAGAAAGGCCAAAGTAACGGATTTTACCGCACTGTTTTAAATATTCAAGCGTTTCCACAACATCGCCCAGCGGTGTTTTTCCATCTCTATAATGGATCACATAAATATCGATATAATCTGTATTAAGGCGTTTTAATGATGCTTCGCAGGCTTTAATAATATAGTTTCTTGAATTATCATAAGAGGTAGGCTGACCGGCAGCCGCTTTTACACCAAATTTATCTTGAATAACAACATCGGCTCTTCTTGCGCCAAGTGCCTTTCCCAATAAGCGTTCAGAAGTTCCAAGTCCGTATGTATCCGCGGTATCAAAAAAATTCACACCGCAATCTAAAGCTGTTAAAACAGAGCGGATAAGATTTGCCTCGTCCGTTTTTCCCCATCCGTATCCGCCAAGCGGACAACCGCCCATACATAATCTTGACACCTTTAAACTAGAATGTTTAATATTGATAAATTCCAAATGCTCACCGCCCTTTCCGAAGCAAAAAAGAAGATGTTTTTTTTAGCACATCAATAACCGTTTTAAAAAAAATATGAACATCCGTAGAAAACGATACCTCTGCCGCATATTTTACTCTTAACGCGTTTTTATTCTTCAAAACATATTTTTCATACATTTCATCCGCATTTTCACTGCCAACTATTTCATCAAGATTAATAAATAGATCAGAACTGAAATCGGTTATACCGGGGCGCACTTCAAATATATATTTTTCATTGCCGCTATACAGATTGGTATACCGCAAAAGTTCAGGTCTCGGTCCAATAAAACTCATCTCGCCCCGAATAATGTTAATTAAATTTGCGATTTCGTCCAGTTTCGTTTTTCTTAAGAAAGCACCGACCCGAGTTATTCTTGCATCATTTAAAGCGGTAGTACCCCCGCCGATTTGATCGGCATTTTGTACCATCGTTCTGAATTTATAAATTTTAAAAGGCTGATTTTTATAACCTCCGCGCTGCGCACGATAAAAAACAGGGAAACCACTGTCTGCCGCTATAGCAACCGAAATAATGAGAAAAAGCGGTAGCAGCAAAACAAAAAGGAAAACAGAAAAGAAAAGATCAAGTATTCTTTTTATGTAACGATTATAAATACCATTGTAACCCGATATGTTTTGAACATCGGGTACATCTATATTCAGTTCTTTGATCTCATCAATCGTTTTCATTCAAATTCACCGAAATCGACCTACTATTGCATACTAATTATATCTAAATACTAAATTATTATAATATAAAAATAATAAGTAGTCAATAAAAGGGCGATATAAAGAGAAAAGGAAGAAGAAGAAGAAGAACCGCTTTATATTGATTTTAACCTGTATTTAAGATAAAATAGGGATGAGAGGGCGGCGGGTGCACGCTTATACGTAATCAAAACACACGCCGAAACAAATCATGGAACTTAAATTCAGGGAAAACGGCACATTCAAAATTCTGATCCTTGCCGACGCACAGGACACGGATGCGCCGCAGAAAGAAACAACGGACATCATAAACTATTCCATAGAAAGGGTTACGCCGGATCTGATCGTTTTGCTTGGAGACAACACGGCAGGGGATTTTGAAGGCGTAACCCCAAAGCGCACCAAAGAGGCAGTGCGGAAACTGCTTTTCCCGATTGAAGAAAAGGAAATACCTTTTGCACTTGTGTTTGGCAATCATGACCACGAAGGGCTGACGCACAAATGCGGATTTGAGGAAAAAGAGGCAAAACTTTTTTTGCTGGAAGAATTTCAAAAATCGCCGCTGTGCCTTGCCGTAAAAGGCGAATGCCGCTCCGGTGTGGGCACATACAACCTGCCCATACTCAGCTCAGACGGCAAAAAAGCAGCTTTTAACCTTTGGCTTATGGATTCAGGCACATATGACTGCAACGGCGGATACGGATTTGTGCAGCCGGATCAGACGGAATGGTACAGAAAAACATCCGACGAACTAAAAGCGCAAAACGGCGGCATACCGGTTCCGTCTTTTCTGTTTCAGCATATTCCCGTTGCAGAAACATACCGGCTGATGAAACAGTATCCGTTTTACGTTCCGGGCAGCGTTACAGGCGGCTCAAAACGGTTTCCGGGATTTTACAAGGGATACAAAAACCGGCAGGGAAAATTCAGGGAGGCGCCCTGCTGCTCCAACACGCCGAATGATCAGTTTGAAAGCTGGAAAAAGCAGGGAGATATCCTTTGCGCGTTCTTCGGGCATGACCACACAAACGATTATCTCGGCCGCGTGGACGGGATCGACCTCTGCGCTGTGCCTGCTGCCGGATACTACAGTTACGGCTGGAATCACGGTGCAAGGAGCGTAACGATCCACGAAAACAGCCCTAAAGATTATGACACGGAGATCCTTTCTGAACACAGCCTTTTGCCGTATCCCGTTTTGCCGAAATACAAACAGCGGCACGGCTACTGCGAATACAAAAACAGGAAACCGTGGCAGATCTTTTAAGGGGGGCGATTTTACGGCAACCTGGGGCATCCATTTCAGAATAGCAGACGAGATTTTAAAACATCTGCATCAGATTGACCGGGAATATTTTACCATTGGCAACATTGCGCCGGACTGCGGAAAACGTGTTGAAAACGGATATGACCCGCCCACCGAAGTTACGCATCTTACAAAAATGTGGAACAAGAGCGACTGCAACTGTGAATTTATTTTTGAAAACTGCATAAAAGATGAAACCGAATTTAAGAAAAAATCCTTTTTTGCAGGGTATTATACCCATCTGCTGACCGACCGGCTTTACAGCCGCCTGATCAGCATGCCGATTGAAGAAGAATTCGGAAAATACAGGGAGCATCCCGGTTTTTCCAAACTGGTAAAAAGAGAATGGTATGACGCGGACTTTAAATTTTTTGCAGAAAATAAAAGCCCCGCTTTTGAAGATTTCAAAAGATACAGGGCGTTTAAAGAGGCGTATCCGTCCATCTACAAACACGGAGAAATCGGCAAGCAGATGAAATACATTGTGCGCTTTTATAAAAACAAGAAACCGGAAAATGTTGCGTTCATATATACGAACAAGCAGGATTTTGATCATTTCGTTGCAAAAGCGAGCGAAATCATTTTGGAAGAAATGCACAAAAACGGCATGATCAAACTGTTTAACTGATACAAAAAAAGAGAGCCTGATGGTAGCTACTCATAAAACAGCATCAACAATCAACTGAAACAGGGTAGCTGCCATACGGATTGCCACAAAAGCGGGTAAGAGGTCAAAGACTTCTTGCCCGCTTTTTCTGTGCCGCGTGGAACGATAGAAAGGCATTTTTGCGCTTTCAAGGGATACGATACTACTTGTTCTGTTTCCGTTCTCTGCAAGTCGCATAAATCAAGGCTTTTCGCCTGCCTAAATGTCCACGCTGGCATGGCAAAATGTTACGCAGTAGACCGCCATTTTTGAGGGTGGGGATATAAACACTCAACTCTTGTGTTTTCAAGTCTGCAAAACCGCGTTGTGTAAGGCGCTCTCGCTCTCTATTGCGTAACACATCATCATAGATTGAGGGCGCAAGCGGTCTATCCGTTTGCGCCCTCTTGATTACCCGACAGCAAAGACGGGCAAAGCCGTCAAGGACGCGAAGCGCGAAGTTTATCCTTGACGGCTTTTTCTGCCTTTGCTACTTGTCATCTGTCAAAGCGGAACTTGGGTAGTGCTTCCATTAAGGACGCTTTGAGATAATCTTGAATATCGTCGTTGATACTCCCTTGAAAGTAGGACAGATATTTGATGTAGCCGGTATAGGTTTGAATGACGGTGTTCACCGCTTCCGGCTCCCCGGCGGTTGCCTTTACAATCGTTTCATAGGGCAGCAAATTGTATTTCCTATTCTTCATCTTCTAACGCCTCCAGTTCTTTTCGTATGAAGCGCAATGACCTTTTTCGTCTACGAAAGATTGTGCTTCTGCAAACTCCGAATAGCCTTCCGATTTCCGTATCGCTGTAACCGAGGTAGTACCGCAAAAACAGCACTTCACGCCGCTTTTCCGGCAGACGCAAAAGCGCGGCCGCTAACTGCTCGCTTTCTACAATGACCGTTTCCCCACGAACGGTAAAAGTGGTAGGCATATCGTATTTCACAAAATACTCGTCTGTTGTGGCAATCGGCTCAAAATCAAACTCCCGAAGATAGTCGAGTGATACCTCAAACTGTTGCTTCCGCCGTATTTTCTTGTAAATACCCAGCGCCGCATGGTAAAGGACAATCTTGCAAAAGGCGTTGAAAGTGCGCTCGATATGTTCCCGATACTGCTCACTATTCATCATTTTTCTCACCCCCTTTCTTCCCAAGCAGGGGGCAAAATACCAAACGCCCACGCAGCATAAAACCGCATGGGCGTTTGGTACAGGAACTATAAGAGATAACTATATGACTTGTGTGTTCATACTCATAGGCGCAAAATCCCATGCAAGCGCAAGGGCTTTTTTTGACCGCAGGTTATGAGAAGAAAGATAATGAAATACAGACATATTGACACATCCCCAATACTGCTAAACGATAAACTTCTCTATGGCAGCAACGATTTTCTTGATTTCTGTATTGGTGGTGTTGATACATAAATCGTAGTTTGCTTTATTGCCCCAATCTTGTTCTGTATAAAATTGGTAGTAACGTGCTCTTTTCTTATCAATAGATATAATTTTTTGCTGCAATTCTTTATCCGTCATCGCCGCTGCGTCGGCTCCCTTTTCCCTGCAACGGGCAATTTTAGAACTTATATCCGCATATACAAACAAGCGAAAAGGGTTCAAATCTTGCAAAACATAGTCTGCACATCGTCCTACAATGATACAATCCGATTTCTCTGCCATTTCGCGGATTATTTCGCTTTCCTGCTTATAAATGGACAGACGATTTTCCAATGTATAGTTGGTAGGAATACCAAAAGT
>UMGQ01004544.1_pt1 | contig 33668 bp, 25 predicted proteins | sample 1965311 | NCBI WGS metagenome assembly UMGQ01 (sample SAMEA4836076, study PRJEB28245) | human gut metagenome | biome: gut microbiome; material: fecal sample | place: Denmark | collected 2008 | reverse complement strand
CCCACCTCTACTTGCTGACCGGCAGTTATCTCTTTCATCTTTCCAAGGGCCGCCCCGATGGTCTTCAGAGGTCGGGACAAAGTGCCGGCATTCCGGTCATCTCCTTTCGGCGACACATACAAAACATTATTTCCGTCAGCATAGCAGCCTATGGCATTGACCCATAAAAACGCTGCCAGCAACCAATTCTTTCTCTTCATAAAATCTTTTTAATTTTATAATTTCCGTATATGTTTCCGAAGCTCGATCAACAGATCCACATCTTTCTGACGCATCTTTCCTTCCCGGTTCGGCGGAAGGTTTAAAATCAGGATATTGTCCTGAGCCGTTGCCCGTTGGTACAGCTCAACCAATTCATCTATTGACTTATATTCTTTATCAGTGGTATGATAGAACCAACGCTTGCTTAAACATACGGTTGATTCAAAAGGCATATAATACCGTTTTCCGTTGTGAGTAAACACTTTGGGATCCGGATTAGCAGGCAGAAGCGGATCGCCCAAGCGGAAGTCACTGGGAAAATAACGGATAGGATCACCTTCCTTCTGTTCTTCCGGAATAATTTTATATGATTTCTCCGGCGCATTCGGATTATGGGGATCCGCATCCTCGCCTATCGTCCAGTTAATTCCGATCTGGCATTGCGGCTCACGGCTTTTGATGGTTCTGTATATACCTTCTACCGGCCAGCGATAACCGGGTTTCACCCAACTTCCATCAAACCAGAACTCCACTATTTTAGTATATTTTTCCGTGATGTCCATCAGCTCGTCCAACTGCTTCAACATGTATGTATTGTACTCCCTGTCCGACTCCACATTGTCAACATCCGCATTGACTTTCCTGTCCCACAACGAGTAATACAGTCCCAGCTTCATGCCCTGTTTCTTACATTCCCTAGCTACGGCTTCAATCACATTCGTTTTATTTCCCGAACTCGCCACGTCATAATCAGTATACTTACTGTCCCAAAGACAAAAGCCCTCATGATGTTTTGCCACCAGAATGATATACTTCATACCGGCATCTTTCGCTGTCTTCACCCATTGACGGGCGTCAATCTCCGTAGGGGCATAAGTTTCCACCGGGAAAGACCCGTCCGACCATTCCACATCATGGAACGTATTGATACCAAAATGAATGAACATACCATACTTGCGCTTGATCTGATCTTTCTGGTATTTTGAAGGTTTCTCAGAAGGTATCGCAGTTGAAATACCCGGTTGCGCCTGTGCAATTTCCAACGAACACAAAAACAAAGATAACAATAACAGTTTTTTCATATTGATTTATTTTTAGAATAAGTCTTGCTTTTTATCTCCATTCATCCGATCTATACACACCGATGACAGCGTAACCTCATGTCTTATCCCCACCTTGCGCACATTGCTTTTGGACCGGAAACGGAATAGAGATTATAGTTCATATCCACTTTGCTTTCAATAACAGCAAAACAAAAGGTCTTTTATTTAATGGCAATCCTGCGGGAGATACTCCTAAACCAAAGAATCTCTTTATTGTAAACTTTCCGCATAATTTAACGAATAAAGTTCTCTTTTTTACGAACTTTCAGGAAAGGACTTCTGTTATACATTCCCTGTATACGCAGAGCCTATCCATTACCAAAAGTCGGAAAAGATAGAGATTGACAGAAATTTACTTCCGGAAAAAACAATTCTGAAAATGGCGAATAGTTTGGTAAACGCCAACAGACCATCCGGGACATATTCGTTTTCATGTGCTTCAGCGCCCTAGCTGATCAATCTCCAAATCGGGGAAACCACGGACAGTCTGGGCGAAAAGACAGGCAGAATGTTTCGTCTGACCAACTAAAAAGATGAAATGCTTATCCAGTGAGTTCGGTGAAGCATCCCATCTTCTCTTTCTTTACAACCAGTTATCTAACTTATTGGCTGTAATTCCGATAGTTTTTCCGCAATGTTTCATGTAGTGCGCTTTCGAGGTTAAATATCTTTCCACCGATGACCATGTAAGGCACTCTCCCTTCGTTACGCAGTGTATGCAGAACCCTTTTAGAAACATGCAGCTGTTCGCATACTCCTCTCCCTGTGGTAGTGTTCGTCTGCGATGGCGAGACGCATCCATTCCAATAAGTGTCAATTCTCTAATTTTTTTATAATTTCGGGTGCTGTAAAAAAAATAAATAAAAAAAAAATGTTTCCTCATAAGTGAAAATGATTATTTTTAGCTTACAGATATCACCATATCCACTGTTTCTGCCCAATCAGTTCAAGCTGTCACTTCTTCAAAGGAGATGCAATCAAACCTTTTAATTCCCGATTCTGTCATAATTCCCCTAAGCATGAAATACGCAGATTTATATAACATTAACGGCATACATTCTGCAATCCTCGCATTGTACAGCAATGTCGTAAAAGACTCAATGAATAAGGCTGCATGCAGGCTAGGAATAACTAATTTTTCTTTCTGGCAGGCCAATATGGCTTCCTCCAATTCATCCGACCATATACGGTTATACGAATTGTATATATATTGATATGCAGAATACCGTGAAATGTCAAGCCAAAAGATACATTTTGCCTTATACAAATTTTCCACATACGCTTTAGAAACTTCCCAAAGGTATTCAACAATATCCGGAAAATCATAGCTGATAATACGGAACATATTCATCATCCTGCTCCGATAAGACTGTAAACAAATATATATCAGATTATCTTTTGTTATATAAGTCTGATAAATAGTCCGTTTTGACATACTCATATTTTGTGCAATGTCATCCATACGGACTGCATGAATACCATATTCCTTCAAAGATTGCGAAGTAAAGGCGATAATTCTTTTCTCTGCGTTTTTATTCATATGACTTTAAATGGGTTGACGATTTCTCAACATTTTTTCAGAAGTAAAAATAAAGCAAATGTTTTATAATATAAAATTTATTTTCCCAAATCTCACAAAATGCCTGTTAAATTACCCCAATTGACGTATGAAACGGCTCGTATGTGAAACAGCATCTTATGAAGGGCTTGTTTCGCTTTACAGAATCCGCCTATATTGCGGCAGACACAAGTTTAAGAGTTGATGGAAACCCAAAATAAAAATCAAGTTTTATCTACGAATTGCAATATATACAGCTCTATAAATCAATTATATAACATACATTAACAAATGCATCATACAGTAATTTACAGAACCTTACATTTAAAACATCGAAAAAAAAAATTAATAACATAGTATTAATTCAATTATCAAATGAGTATGAAAAATTTTAATGCCATGAAACTGTATGTCTCTCTGCTACTACTTAGCAGTTCATTCTGTTTCACAGCTTGCGATGACGATGATGAAATGCCGGCATCGCCTAATGAAGTCACCACAAAAACCGTGTTCGATACCTATACCGGCAAGACACTTTCTACCAATATATCTCCGTCTGAAAATGAAAGCAGCGAAGAGGGAAAGGAAAAGCCATCAGGAATCGACATTTTAGCTAAAGTGAACAATGACATTTTAATAACGAGACACAATGAATAAAAAATATTTGGAACTGCTCAGCGGGGTGCTATTACTCGTATCATGCGAAACAATAAAGAACGCTCCGACATTTTCAGACATCGATGGAGAATGGAATATTGTGGAAGTTAATGGTCTGACCCTTGCAGCCAATCCTGAAAGACAGCAACCTTTCATCGGATTTGACACACAGAACGGAAGAATCTACGGATGCAGCGGATGCAACAGAATCATGGCTTCGCTGGACTTGCAGGCAAAGCCGGGCAAAGTAGGATTCAAGCAGATAGCAGGCACACTAATGGCGTGCCCGGACATGGATACAGAGAAAAAGGTGCTCAACTCTTTGGCACAGGTAAAGAGCTACCACAAAACTGGAAAAAATGAAATTGCCCTATGCAATGCCTCCAACCGTCCGGTCGTGATACTGGAAAAGAGATTCTCACCTATGTCATTCGCAGAGTTACAGGGAAAATGGAATGTTGCATCAGTATTTAACCACCCGCTTCCGAGAGGATTGGAAAAGACCCCGTTTCTTGTCTTCGACACGAAAGGAAACTCCATAAGTGGAAATACCGGCTGCAAGCAGATAGCCGGCATACTGAAGGTGAATGAGGACGGAAAGCTCTCCGTTTCCATCCCAAGAGCTACCACAAAGCGGACTACCTGCCCGAACCAAGAAGTAGAGAACGACATCCTGTCGGCCTTGAGTAGCGTAAAGACATACGGAAGGCTAAGCAAGGAAACGATTGCCCTCTACACAGCCAGCGGAGTACAAGTATTTGTTTTATCAAAAAAATAACAAAATGAAAAAGAAAAATTATCTAACAAGCCTAATGGGCGGTTTGTCAGCCATATTGCTGACAGCATGCGGAAACAGTGAAAGTATTGTCGGACGATGGGAACAGCCCGTACCTGGACTACCTATGCTAAAACAAGGCTTTATTCTGGAAGAAGGAGGAAAGGCTTCATCCCTCAACATGGCTACGCTCCTTTACGACACTTGGAAGCAGGAAGGCTCTTCACTTATTCTCTCCGGCACAAGCAAGGGCAACCATCTAACACTCTCTTTTTCGGACACAATGAAGATTGAAAGACTGACACAAGATAGCCTGATACTGAAACGGGGAGAGCTTGTTCTCCGATATGCAAGAGAGAAAACCAAAGAAGATGAAGAAACCACAGAAAGCATTCCGGCTTCCGTCATTACCCCAGCCAGGCAAATGCAGACAGTAAAAGGAAAGCTGGCAATCGGACCAGAAGTCCGTTCGTTCATTCCTGAAGGAAATAACGATACATACTGGATAATTGATGAAACCGGAGAACTTTATCATGAATATGACAAAATAACCGGAGGAATCAAAAACGGAACTTCCGTATATGCCGAATTGCAGGTTGAAGATATGGGAAAGTCGAATGAGGGCTTCTCCTCTGGCTACAAGAGTGTATATAAAGTGTACAAAATAAATAAAATACATAAATGACTGAAAGAATTAAGTTCTCAATTTACATCGCCTGCATGACGATGATGCTGAGTGCGAGCGGATGCGGAAAACACCAGCAGGATATCACCATATATGAGAATGGGAATATCTATACCTGCGACGATTCTTTGCCCCATGCCAGCGCTATGGTGGTGTCGAAGGGAAAAATCTTGTTCATAGGCGAGGCTGACGACTTGCAGGAATACAAGGATAAAACATGCAAACATATAGACTTGCATGGAAAGACCGTACTTCCAGGCTTTATCGAAAGCCACGCACATCCCGCCTGCTACGGATTCATGGATGCGGGAGATATGCTGGTCATAGACGGAGGAGCCACCAAAGAGGAAATACTGGAGCAGCTGGAAGAATATCTTAATAAGCATCCAGATGCGCCCCATATCCTCGGACAAGGATACGGACTGGCTTACCTCGGACTGCCCGAAGGAGAAACACCCACGGCAAAGGATCTCGACCGGGTATCTGACCGTATTCCTATCCTGTTGTATGACGAAGGATGTCATTCGGGATGGGCCAACTCGGTAGCCTTGACTCTGGCCGGTGTGGACGAGCATACCCCAGACCCTCTGCCCGGAGTACATTACTATGTGCGCTATCCGGGCACGCAGAAACCTACGGGATATCTGTGTGAGAATACAGCCCATATTGTAGCGAATGCCTTTCCGTTCAATACGACGGAGAGAGTAGCCGAACATCTGGAAAAGGCACTGGATACTTATTCAAAGATGGGTTTCACGGCTGTATTTGATGCGGGAGACATATTCAACTCCACATACCCGGCAGTTGCCATGCTTCAAGAACGGAACAAGCTGAACCTATATTACCAAAAAGGATACTGGGCAGATCAGACCCTCTCTGTCGCTGAAAACATAGCGCGCCTGAAGCAGCTGGACAAGCAGTACAGCAAGGAAAATGTCTACTGCAATGTATATAAACTTTTTGAAGACGGCACGATAGAGGCCGAATCGGCAGCCCTGCTTGCCCCGTACAGCAATTCCGGAAAGAGAGTCGAGCCTTTCCTCAGCAGAGAGGAGAATTTGGAACATGTATCAGCAGCCCTTTCCGCAGGTTATGCGGTACATGCACACGCCATAGGTGACAAGGGGCAGCAATACATTCTTGACGCCTTCTTGAAGACCAAGGACATCAACCCCTCACTTCCCCGTGCAATAGCCCATAACCAAGTCTTTGAGCCAGCAGGAACCGACAAATATATCGCGATGAAGGAGAATCTGTTCTGTCAGACAACCCCTTCATGGACTGTTCCCGAAGCCGTCGAGGAAACATTGGATAAACTAGGAGAAAAAAGGTTTCTACACCAATATCTTTGGGGAACATTAGCCGACAACGGAGTGAGAATCACATTCGGTTCTGATTATCCGGCGAATCTGCTTGAAGAAGTGAACCCTTTCAGACAAATCTGGCATGCGGCAATGAGAGCAGACTCTACATCAGGATATTTCCCCCCGTACGATGCAGGATTGGAGATTCGGGAAGGCATCAAGGCATATACCATCCACGCTGCGCAACAAATGGGTCTGTCGGACATTACCGGCAGCCTGAAAACAGGCAAGAATGCCGATTTCATACTTGTAGACCGGGATGTATTCCAATGCCCGCCCGAAGAAGTGAAAGAAGCTAAAGTTATAGCCACCTATTTTCAGGGAAAGGAAATTACCACCTGCAAACAATAAAAATGATCTTTAACCAGAAATTGTATATAACGTAAAAATTGAATGTATGATGAAAAAAAACATTCTTCTACTGCTGTTTGTATTCATCTCCTGCAACATGTTCGGGCAGGATTGGCTTTCGCTCTTTATCGGAAGCGCAAACAAATATGCGTCTGTGGAGCTGTCAGACTACCGAAAACACCTATGTGCTGAATATAATGTGCCGGGAGCCTCCTTGGACAACTACTACCGATCATGTGGAAAGAACTGGGGGCACGTAGGCCTGGCTCTCGAAATAGCCAAGACTTCGGGTCGGAGTATGCGCGATGTCTGCGACTGTTACAACCGACACCACCGTCATGGCTGGGACCGCATCCTGCTGGAAATGGGCATCCGTCCCGGATCATCCCATTACAATTCTTTCTGCGACCGGGTACACAGCAATCACAACTACTGGAACGAGCACTATGACAGCTATTGCAAGCACCACGGACATCACCACAACAACCACCATCATGACAAACATCATCACCATAACAACGGTCATCACTACGGTCATGACAAGCATCATAGATAATATTGTGTGTCTGAAATAGCTTTCCCATGACAAAAAGGGGAGGTATATCAAAATGATAAAACCCTGAAAGTTAGACAAAAATTTTTGGGGTTTTATCATATCTACGCAAAAAAGAAAACAAAAGTCCGTGTATGATTTACTATCATATATGCCCATATTCCCCAAAAAACTTATCTCTTCGAAGTAAAAAGACTATCCTTGTAACAGTATTCATTTTTGAATGGAATGACAATACTCGATGATTATAAGAAGTTCAGTTTTACCGTCATTGTAATAGGAATACAACCTCTCGGATTTCGATTGGTGGAAGTCACGAAAGATTGTGATGCAGCAAATTCTGGAAAACTACTACGCCGAGGGCAGTTTCCATGAAGGCATTGAAGGGTTCCGAAAAATCATCAAGGAAATCCCTTTCCTCTCACCACGGGAAAGACTTGACATGCTACACACGAAAACTGTTGAGGGAACGACTTTGAGATGATAACAATCCAAATGACCGGAAAACAAGATAAAATGTTCAAGTCATCTCCTTTGAAAAAATCCGTTTCTTTTTTTCATGGAAACGGATTAAAGGTAAAAGCTACTTAGACCAAGAAATTTTATCGGGGGAATTTCTCCCGTAAAAATTGCTAAAATCAAGAATATTAACCACTTCTGTTATTTGAGGCTATACAGAAAAAGCAAGCAAGCGATGGATTTTCGTCACCTAATCGCTACCTGCCTGTTTTTTCTGCTCCGCTTATTTTTTTAAACTCAAAAAATTAAAGAGAACTACTCTATTTTTTCAAAAAGATCAAGAGCTTTTCAAAAAAGATAACCGCCTTTAAAGAAAAGAAAAGGAGCTTTTTTAAAAAGGTCAGCATATCTTGATGAAAAGATCAGCATGTTTCATAAACTAACCCAACTGGTCTGGCAGACAAGCCTATCATGTCCGGCAAACCAACCAAGCCGGTTCATCACACTATCCCCTCACTAGACCGGTGTTCATTCTTCTCCTTTCATGCTGTCATCTCGTTCAAAACACATTAGTTATCAGCCGATTAAAAGCTGTAAGATCTTCCCTCATTCCCATTTCAGCAGTCGATTCTCTTCCTTTCACAGGATGAAGGAAAGATACAGAGTGGAGGAAACTGAAAGGGGATGATGGGAAGTCCTGTCACTACTGGAACGCTTGTCAACAGGGCGTTTCAAAAGTAGATGAAAGGAAGAAAGAAAAATCTATTGTTCAAAGCCAGTCACGTATACTATCAGTCTTTTAGATCAGCAAAACCTTGCAAAGTGGATTGGTCAGCAGGATGAATAGACCCATCTCCACGAAGAGCAATATTCAACAAATAATTTGCTTTATTTTTCCGAGCATAATCATATTCAGCCTTCACTTCCTGCTTGTTTTTATGAATACCATCTTTCACATCAAACCACTGCTCTTTTTTCAATATAGTATTACATAGTTCAACAGGCTTCTTACTCAGTTCTTTTTCCCATATATCTTTAAAACTTTGGAATTTACGAGTCAAACCGTTTCCCGTCATACGAAGGACAGGACGCAACTGACTATCTTCTCTGATTTTCATACCATTGTCTGTAGCCACATGAATGTTAAAAATCGGATTGCCGTTCTTATCGTATTTCACCTGGCTCCATTCGGGTGCCAAAAAATCCTCGTCACCTGTGAATCCTGTCTTAAAAGATACCAGACATTGAGGCTGTAACTCGCGAACATAAGCATACAGTTCTCCCGACTCCAAAAAATCATTCGGATGACGATAACACTCACCTATGCCGTCGAACCAAATACCGGCAATCGCTCCATAATTGGTCAGCAACTCCCATAACATGACTTTAAGCTCATCCTTTAGGTAATCATTGGGAGGAGTGACATACAGAAAAAGCCCCAGCTCCCTCTTGTTACAAGCCTCCGACAACTCCTTCACTAAATCACGATTAAAAAGCCGCTTGGTGTTCCATTTGGAAAGGCTCGTATTGTACATGAATATTTTTCCGCAAACGTGTTGGGTGGTAAATGAAATGTATTTCATCCCGGCACTAACAGCCAGCTCCGCAATGCTATCTGCATTAAACCTCGCAGGATTAAAAGAAGCAATCAGTTTCTCCACTTCTGGAGAAACATTCGTCATTTTATCCAGCAATTGCTGTTTTTGTGCATATCTGTCCATTTGCTCAAAAGCCGCCTGCTTTTCAAACCAAGTATCCAACTTGCCATATTCGTCTGTTCCCCCAGGCAACATACTTGCCAAAGAATAATGAACAAACATTCCGAAACCGGCATCTTTGAACCAATTCAAGGAAGCCTCTTTGGGACTCTGGTTCCATAATGATTCGTAAGGTTTCAAATAACCAGGCAAACGACCCTGCCCTGCAATGTTTGCAGGCAATAAAAACAAGAAAGTAAAACTAACAAGGAATATTAATGCTTTTGGTTTCATATATCTTATATAGAAAAAATTAACAATTTCAAATAAGACAGTTATTTTCCCCTGAAAGGTCCATAACTGTCTATATTATTCTACAGATTAGGTTTGGTTTAATCTGACCACCCCGGATTTTGTTCCAATGCAGGATTTAATGTTATTTCATTCGTAGGAATACATTGTAAATAATCACGCTTTTCATTAAAGCCATATCCATTAGGACACTTTACAGCATGTGGATCCAAAAAACCATCAGCATCAACAGGTATATCTACAGTTCCTTCCCACTCTGAGGATTTAAAAGGATAACCGTGCATACGCTTACCTTGGAATATTTTATGAGCTCTCCAACGACGATAATCATCCGAACGGAAATTCTCACAAGCAAGTTCAATACGACGTTCACGACGAATTTCATATAATTCATCAGAAATAGAATAACCATAGTCAATCTTTTCAGAAGACGCTAAATTCTGTGGAATAGAAAATTTTGGCATTCCTGCACGGGCACGTAACAAATTTATAGAACGCTCATAATCTACTGATTCGCCTAATTCATATTTCGCCTCTGCATAATTTAATAATGCTTCTGCATATCGAAAAATGATTGCTCCTATTTCGCATGGGAGTTGAGGATTTCCCAAGCCCGGATAATACGGATCTATCCCTTTTCTTAGCTGGAACCCTGTGATATTTTTAAATTCTCCTCCCTTCATTAAATAAGGTTTATCAAAAAGATGCTTTCCGTAAGAATTATTATCCCACATGATATCATCCGGCATCCAAACTGTTTGCTTTAAACGTGCATCGCAATTATCAGCAATATCATTCAAGAAATCATTTCCCTGTAAAATTTGTGCTCTCTTCCTATAATCATAGACTGAACCATTCTTCGATAAATAAGAAGAAACCAATTCCCAAGTGATATGAATATCATTCGTACCTCTTGTCAAATTATCCAGCAAAGAATGGGTCCAATTTAAGTCCTGACTAAATCCAGCCCATAATATTACCTCATCCGTGGCAAAATAATCAGTCTTATTAAAGAGGTTGGTATAATCCATTGCAGGCTCACCAGTATTGTATATACCAACTTTATACTTCCCAGGAATCATCAGTTCCTCTGCCGCCTCTACTGCCGCACGGAAATACTTAGCAGGATCAGCTCCTTGTGTAGCAAAATCTGTTCCCATATGATATTTCTGCCAGCTTCCTTCATAAAGCCCTACACGTGATTTAAAAATTAAAGCAGCTTCTTTACTTAACCTTTGGCTGCCTCCATAAGACGATGTTTTTAAAGGTGACAAATATTCAATAGCTTTATCAAGACAGTATAAAATCGAATCAACTACTTCTGTACGAGGAGTACGAGGCATATATAGTTCAGGTGAATCCATCTCTAATGTTTTGGTATACCAAGGCACATCCCCATAAGCCTTAACCTTATCAAAATATAAATAGGCTTTAAAGAAATAAGCCTCACCTAAAAAATGCTTATATGCATTAAAATCCGCCTGACACTTTTGATAATTATCAAAAAAGAATAAAATGCTACGAATAGAACTCCAATTCCAATTTCCACCAGAATTCACTACAGCTCCTGTACCATTCAATACAGAATTAGGATTTGTACGGATTTCATCATCAGAACCATTTACTGCATCCAATGCAAAGGTGCCAGCATATACTCCCGAATTTTTAAAAGTCGGGAATACAGTATAAAAAGAAAGCACATATTTATCCAAATCATCAGCTCTTTTCCAATAAGCATCATTATCTATCTTATCCAATGGCGGATTATCTATTAAATCATCACATGAAACCATGCACAAGCACATCATGAGATTCAATCCTAATAATAATATTTTTTTCATATATGTAATTCCATTTAAAATTGTACATCAAGACCAAAAGCAAAAGCTTGCAATGGAGGATATGATTTACCATTACCCCTACCTCCAACATTTGAAGTTTCCGGGTCCAAACTTTCAGGGAAACGTCCCGTTATTGTCAAAAGATTTTCTCCCGTTATATAAAAACGTACTTTTTCAAAAGCCAAAACCTTGGTCCACGATTTGGGTAAAGTATACCCTATCTGAACATTCTTTAGTCTTAAATAAGCACCATTCTGTAAATAACGAGTTTGAGCCTGATAGTTTTTATTCTGTTCATTCGTATGATAAGGTCTAGGGAAATAAGCATCTGTGTTCATTCCTAAACCAATGTATTTAGTAGCCTCAGTATCTCTATAATAATTCAGATGTTCAGGAAAAAGAGAACAATTATTCCAAGCACCACTAAATCCCCAAAACATACTACCACTAAGCCATAAATCTCGTTTTGCAACCCCTTGAAGCAACATTGAGAAATCAAAACCTTTATAATCAACTCCTAAATTTAATCCAAATTGATAGCGAGGCGTAGAATTACCTATAACTTTCATATCTCCCGAATCATCAACTGTATTTTTCCCTTTATTAATCACGCCATCACCATTCAAATCCTTATATTTCACATCACCAGTCCTCCAAGTAGAATGAAGATAAGCCTGTCTTTTACTATCCATTATTTGCTTTGCTTCCTCTTCTGTCTTGATCAATCCGTCTGTTTCAAATCCCCAAATATCTCCAACTCGTTGACCTTCATAATTGGTCGTCAAAATATTTGTTGGGTTATTAAACTTTGTAATAGTATTATAATAGTCAGAAAGCATCGCTGTAACAGAATATCCTAGTCCACAAGATAACCGATCCCGCCAACTAATACTTAATTCCCATCCGTTTGTTCTCATTTCTGAGTTATTTTCTTTTGGAATAGCAGAACCAATTACAGCAGGAAGTGCACGAGATGGACCTAAGCGGTCACGTGTCATTCGAATATAATAGTCAGCCGTTACATTCAATCTATTATTAAAAGCACCTAAATCTACACCAATATCGAATGTTTCAGAAGTTTCCCAAGTTAACTGCCTGTTCACCAATGCCGGTGCATTCGTATATATTGGCCTCTCTCCATTAATAATCCACCCCAAATTAGAATTTATGCCCATCAAAGGAATATCTTGATACGGAGCAATTGGATTACTCGGGGTTCCTTGATTTCCGAGTTGCCCCCATGAAGCTCTAATTTTCAAGCTATTAATTTTATCTTCATATTTTTTCCAAAAGTTTTCATGAGCAATATTCCATCCCAAAGAAAAAGAAGGGAAGAATCCCCATCGATGACCTTTAGCAAACTTAGAAGTTCCATCATAACGCCCATTTGCCTCAAACAGATAACGATCCTTATAGTTATAATTCAGTCGAAAGAAAGCTCCTGCTGTTGCCCAATGCGCTAATTCATCTGTCAAAGACTGTATTACTCCTGTTGCTGTTGAGAAAGAAGGAACATCAGGGTTTACTAAATCATCTTTCCGGCCACTCAAATATTCACTATTTTCATGTTCATACTGCACTCCCCCCATTAGCGTCACATCATGACCGTTCAAATTCATATTATAAGATGTATACATATTGGTTGTCTGATAAATAGTCTGCTTTTGATCTTTTGATACATAAGAAGGAAGAGTTGTACCACTAGCCACCATCGTACCATCCACCATATCTTCATACACAGTAAAGTTGTTCGAAGTAAATCTTCTGGCTGTTAAACGAAGAGAATAATCCAAGTTTATTTTCCAACCCTTCAACGGTGTTATCTCTGTAGCAAAACGTTGTGTTAATGTTATTATATTCTTTTTATCAGTACCAGCATCTTTAGCCCAAGGAACTTTGGATTGAGTAGGGTAGCATCCATTGGGAGTCTTCAAAGCTTGAGTAGGAAAAGTTCTTGCTATCTGATGAAACAATAGATTATAACTCCCTTGATTATCAAAATTAGCATATTCACGTGTTGTTGACTCTAAACGAGTATTAGTCGTGAACTTCAACCATTTTGCCAAATCAATATCCAATTTGGAATTCATATTATAACGGCGATAATAATCTGTTATATCAAAATTTAAAATACCACCATCATAAGCATGACCAGCAGAAATAAAATAAGATGTACTTTTTCCTCCTCCTTGAATACTTATATTCTCTTGATTTCGCATACCACTTCCATAATACTCATCAAACCAATCGTGATTTGCATTACTTTCATTAACACTGGCCCAAATGGCTGGATTAGTAGATGCTGGAACAGTTTCAGGTAATGATGGATCACTTTGATAAGCAATAATACGGTCTATTGTTTCTTCTGTAAATACAGCACCTCCTCCATTGATCCCGGCTTCATTCATAACTCTTGCAAAAGTATAAGAATCAAGCATTTGTGGTTTACGATGTATTTTAGAGGTAGCCACATTTGCAGAAAAATTTACTTTTGGCTTCATTTCACGACCACCCGACTTAGTAGTAACTAAAACAACTCCATACGGAGCACGTGCACCATAAATAGCTGAAGCAGCAGCATCTTTTAATATAGAAATAGACTCTATGTCATTAGGATTCAGATTGTCAAGACTGCCTTCTACTCCATCTATCAGAACATAAGCATTTCCTTGACCACGAATGGAAAAATCCATAGAAGCTCCTGGTTCAAAACCATTGCCGCTAGTTGACATACCAAAATTAACTCCAGCTACTTGTCCCTGCAATGCTTGGGTCACATTCATAACAGGACGGTCTTTTATCACCTCTCCTTCTACGGCTTGCACCGAACCAGTCAAATTCACTTTTTTCTGTGTTCCATACCCCACTACTACCACTTCATCCAATACTTCTGTATCTTCTTTTAAAGTGACAGTAACAGCCACACCTGATTTTACTTTCACTACAGACTTACTATAGCCTATATATGAAATCTCCAAAGTAACTTCCTTATTAGAAACCACCAATTCAAAGTTTCCATCCATATCAGTCACTGTACCGTTTGTGGTTCCTTGTTCCAACACAGTGGCCCCGATCACGCCTTCTCCCGTATTGTCCACCACTTTTCCGGTTACCTTAAAAGTGGTTTGCTGCGCTGTCTGTACATTGTCAGTATTAGTAGTCAAGACAATCTTTTTATCCAAAACAGAATATTTCACATTTGTACCTTTAAATACCTTCTCCAGCACCTTAAAGATATCACTATTACGAGAAGTTACTGATACACGACGGTTTAAATCAATAAGCGTATTATCAAAGAAGAAATCAAAATCCGATTGTTTCTCAATTTCTTTCAAAATTTCCCCTACAGTCTTATTCTGTACCTCCACATTGACTATAGCCGTCTGCGCATACGATTCGGATGCATGAGCCAGTCCCAGGGAACAAGCAAAGAAAAGAGTAAATAGTTTCATAGTTCTTGGGATTTTTTTCGAGGAAAGCCATAGACGATTTGGTATCCTCGAAAATTGGATACTACAATTATTTTTCATACTTTTGTAATGACTTAAGTTTTAAAATTAGTTGATTGAGCTTGTCGCCAAACAAGCTTTAATTTGAAAACCGATTTTCCATACGGGAAGATACGCCAATATTTTCCCGTATGTTTTTTGTTACTTTAAGGTGATAGTTCTTTCATATCATATTCAATTTAAGGTTATTTGATTAATAAATCTCTATATGGGTCTTTTTTTGTGACGCATCCTTACCGTCTACATATCTCCAGTGTATATTGGAAGATAATTTAAAATATTCCAGAATACGCTCCAAACGCTGACTGGTAAAAGTCCCGGTAAAAGCAGCCTTACGTGCAGGATTTTTCTGAATGAACACCACATTATATCGCTTTTCTAAAATCCGTAAAGCATCCTTCAAAGAAGTATTATCAAAAATAATCTTGCCGTCCTTCCATGAAGTTTCCGTTTCACCGGAAGTCTCAAATAAACTTGCTGTTCCTTTTTTGGAATCATACACAACTTTCTGACCGGGAGCTAACACAACCTGTTTTTTCCGGACACCTTCTTGGAAACTGAAGTTGACTTTACCTTCAATTAAAGTGGTAGATACCTCAGGAGACTCTTCGTAAGCCTCTACATTAAAACTGGTTCCTAACACCTCTACCTGCGAACAGTGAACTGTAGACACAATAAAATGTTTTTCCGCATCTTTAGTTACTTCAAAATACCCTTCGCCCTTCAACTCAACTTTTCTCTCCTTGCTATTCTTAAAAGAAGAAGGATATCGCAAAGAGGATTCTGAATTCAAAAAAACCACCGTACTATCGGGTAATACTACTGAAGTAGTCATTCCTGGGTTTGTCCTAGCTTCCAACATTTGTACATCCGCATCCTTTCCACCATAATGTTCTACTAAAAAAGTAGCAAGCAGTGGGAGAAATAACACGGCGGCAACACGCTGTGCCCACTCCCACCAAGCCACCTTCCTTCTTTCAGCCTTTTTACCTTTTACCTTAACTAAAGCCTTTTCTGTATTTACCTTATTAATTACATGAATAGTATCAGCCGCTAAATAAAGCATTTCCATCTGCTTCACTATCCGGCAATTTTCTTCAGACTCCTTCATCCAATCTTTTACCAACCGCTGCTCTTCTACCGTTGCAATACCCTCACAATAACGGGGGAGCAGCAAATCTATATTCTTTTCATTATACTCCATATGTATGTTTTTAAGTCCTTCTACTTATATGGCAAGCGGGAAAAATACATTCCTAAACAAACATGCATTTATTTTCAAAAATATATTTTCATAAAGAAACTTTTTCAGGATTTCCATGAGTTATATATCGTACAACTACTTCAGGAGCCTCTCCTACTTCCGGTTCACAAGAAAAAGATACCGGAGAGGAAGTTTCGGAAAGATAAAGTGCCCCTTCTACATCGACCACCTCTATGACATTATAATTTTTATCAGTTATAGTAGCATTTCCGTCAAAATCATATAACAGATATTGTCCACCCTCCAACTTACACGGAAATCTAACAGTACCAGCCGAAGTAGTAAACGACAGGTTGGAAACAGTTCCTTCTCCTTCCAGCTTTACTTGAATTTTACATGGCCCGGAATATTTATTTTCCCATATCCAGTCAGCTCCTCCTGGCTGCCCCGGCTGAAGTTCTGCTAAATTACAATAATAACGTTTGGACACAAACAGAGGATAAAGCTGATAATTCTTCTCATCCACCTTTTGCAAATGCCATTCGGACTGCGGATCTTTCAAACGCTGTTTTTGTTCTTCCGTGAAAGCTTGAGCCTCACGCAGTATATCCCAATGTTTGATAGCCTGTAACAATCGGTCTATTTGCCCATGCCGATTTAAGGTAGTGGTATTAATGGTCATTGCATAACCGGCATCAAAACCTGCCGCCTCGGACAAAGCCCACTCCACATCCTCCAAAGTGGAACATTCAAATTTCCGATCGGCCAATCGAATAAGAAACCATCCAAGCATACGTGGAAAAAGATTCCTTTGAAAAAAATCTTGGTTCTTAATTCTATTAGCCACTTGCCCCGTACGCATAGCTTCTCCCCAGGGCTCACCCCAATTCATTCTTGTATGAATATGCCACAAATTATGATTCAGACGACTGGCGTCATTTATTACATTATGATCAAACTGAGTATAACAACGGGTCACAAAGCGGGAGGTAGCGTATTCGTCATGCCCGGTATAGGAACATCCTTCCAATCCGTCAAAAGAAATCTGACTTAAGCCGGTCTTATTCATCAAATCGGCAATCCGGTCTGCCAATGTATCTTGTAAAGCCAAATCCGGGAAAAATACCTTATAGGCATGATCAGATAATTTATATAAAGGAGTTTTTGAAGAATGACCGGACGCTTTTGTCTTGAAAGCTCCCCTTTTGCAATCCTTCAATAAAAAGAAGTCCGTTTCTTTTTTCACTTTGTTATATATAATAAGTTCATCGTCTATCTGAAGAGTATTCAATGATAGAGGGATTTCAAACAAATCGCTTTTCTGAATGCGGATGTCTGTTTGGCTTTCAGTAATATCATCTGTTAAAGTCAGCACTCCCTGCTTCTGCAAATGTCTGGAAGGAACCGGTGTCACATACGAATCATTAGTCGTTATAAAATTACTGAGAGTATGCACCCCCATATTTATACCTTTTGCCTTAGCTTTATCCACCATACACTTTACACCTTCATCACCATTCCGGGTAAAAGAAGAATTCCAATTAAAGTGTCCCCAGTCACTAAAAGGACCGCTATGATAAATATACTTGAAGCCTGCTATCTCAGCCTTATCCAGTACCATATCCAAATTGTTTTCCGAAAAATCCGAAATCAGATAAGACTTCATTACTGCTCTGGAGGTTTTCCCCCACTCGCCATCAAATAACGGATGAGGAAGATGCTGCTCCAGTTCAATTTCACCAATACGAGCCAAAGCATCTTTCTGCTTACAACCAAACATAGCTATCTTTGAACCTTTTATAGCTCCGTCCTCACCTTCTACAGACAACGCCAATGACTTTTTTAATTGCAAAACAGAACGGTACTCATCTCTATCACGTTTACGTACGGAAAACTGAAAAATAGTGCCATCTCCTGTATCAGTAGCCGCCAACCGATAACTGGCTATATTAGCAACAGATAACTGTGATTCCTTCCCCACATATCTATAATGACGGGTAACTAATGCTCCATACTCTTCGGGAATACCAGCATTTGTTTTAATATTGAGTGCCTGGATTCCAAAAGCGACACCTTTACCTTGCGCAACTCCAATCACATCTCCCACTACTTCATGAATATTTACACCTAACGGACCATAAATCAAAATGTCATATCGCTGGGGAATATCTTTCACTTCTAATGTAACACAAACGTCACTTTGCCGATATTGTAAAACTACTTCTCCCCCATCCGACATACGAAGCTGAAGTATAGAGTCATTAGACTCCATTTTTACAGGGACAAGCAATTGGTTATCCATACCAATAGTCAATAAAGGATACTTTCCTGCTCCCAGAATTTCTTTCTTCTCCACTTGTACAGAAGAAAAACATCCCTCTTGATCAATTTGAATTTCTGTTGATTTCGTCCTGAGACAAACACCTTGTGCTAAAGCAGGTAGCACAAACAGCATAAGCGAACAAAAGAAATAAAATCGTTTCATTCCATTATAAATTAAAGGTTTCTAATTTCTCAATTCATACAAACAGGCAACAGCCATCTATTTATATGGCAAGCGAAAAAAACATATTCCTAAACAAAAATATATTTATTTTCAAAAGTTTTTTTCCTTCATTTTTAATTATAACCTTTGCTGAAGAAAAAATTGTTTCAAAAGATAATCATATAATTCCCACAGTATGAAAAACTACAAAAAACTATTAGGATGCTGCCTCATCAGCACAACATTTTGCTTTAATGTTTATTCCCAACAAGTGGAAGGATTCGTACACCAACAATCAGAAGAGGCCGGCTATGTATGGCCTGATGACCGCCTGGTTCTAGACAAACTGGAAAAATGGCAAGATCAGAAATTCGGTGTTCTCTTTCATTGGGGCCTCTACTCTGTACCCGGAATTGTTGAATCATGGTCTATCTGTTCCGAAGATGTGGATTGGATCTCACGCAAAAACGGAATGCCATACGATGAATATAAAAAATGGTATTTCGGACTAAAAGATCAATTAAATCCAGTTCACTTCAATCCAGAACAATGGGCGGATGTAATGCAGGATGCTGGAATCAAATACATGATTTTCACCACTAAACATCATGACGGTTTCTGTACCTTTGACTCTAAATATACAGATTTCTCCATTGCACATGGAGCCTTTAAAAACAATCCACGCAAAAACGTGGCTTATCATGTATTTGATGCATTCCGAAAAAAAGGCTTCATGATAGGATGCTATTTTTCTAAGCCCGACTGGCATTGCGAATGGTTCTGGAATCCTTATTTTGCCACTCCCCAACGAGGAATCAATTACAAAAAAGAACGTCATCCCGACTGGTGGCAGAATTATCAGACCTATACCGAAAACCAATTGGACGAACTGATGTCCGAGTACGGAAGTTTTGATATTTTGTGGTTAGACGGAGGATGGATTACAGGTGAAGATATTCACTTGGACAGAATATTGTCAAAAGCACGCAAGAAACACCCGGGACTCATTTCGGTAGACCGCAGCATACGTGGTAAAAACGAAAACTACCAGACACCGGAACGTGGTATTCCCGAAACGCAGCTTAACTATCCTTGGGAAAGTTGTATCACACTAAGCAATGATTGGGGCTGGACACCTAATGCTCCTTTTAAATCACCACAAAAAATTATTAATATTTTAATAGAAATCACTGCCAAAGGAGGTTGTTTATTATTAGGAGTAGGTCCGACACCAGATGGTATCATTGAAGACGAAGTAACAAAACGTTTACATGAAATAGGCCAATGGTTGAAAATAAACGGAAAAGCCATTTATGCCACCCGTACAACTCCTATATATAACAATGGGAATATATGGTTCACCGCAGACAAAGATGGAAAAACTTTATATGCCATTTACGCTTTACCAGAAGGAGAGGAACTTCCAGAAACAATAGAATGGACCGGCAATATCCCTAACGGCAAGATGACTCTACTACAAGGCAATAAAAATATAAAATATACCAAAGACAAAGAAAAGACAAAGGTGTTCTTACCCCGTAACCTCAAAAACGAACCGATAGTATTACGCTTCAAAGTGAAAAAATAATTAAATATATTTCCTATGTGCCCTTTGGTCATACATAACACCCAAAAGGGCACACTACAAATGACTTTAATCAAGACTCCCTCTAAAAAAGTATTCCATAGAATGGAATTACCGAAATACAATCTGTTTTTTTAGTTTTAAAAGATTATATTTGCACGCAAATCAACCTTTAAATAATGGAAACAAAGTATAACTATGAAGACCAATCCCTATTATTAGCTATCAAAGATGGTAACGAAAAGGCATTTGATATACTTTTTAGGAAATACTACCCCATGTTATGTGCATACGGAAACAAATTCGTAGAATTAGAAGATGCAGAAGAATGTGTGCAAGATGCCATGCTGTGGCTTTGGAAAAACAAAGAGATGGTTGTTATCCAATCTTCATTAAGCAGCTATTTATTCTCTATTGTATATCATCGTGCTATAAACCGCATCAAGCAAGAGGAAGTGAAAAGCCGGGCCGAAAACTATTTCTATGAAGAGATGCAATCCTTGATAGACGAACCCAATTTTTATCTTATAGAAGAGTTGACCACACGCATCCAAGAAGCGGTGACAGCACTTCCTGAATCTTATAAAGAAGCATTTGTGATGCACCGTTTTAAGAATATGAGTTATAAAGAAATAGCCGGAATACTGGGAGTATCACCCAAAACCATTGACTATCGCATTCAACAGGCACTAAAACAATTACGTATTGAATTAAAAGATTATTTGCCCTTACTATTGCCTCTGCTGGTGAAAAACGTCTGAACATATACACATTTATTCTCTCCCACCCAAAAATTCTAGTAATAATTTCTAAAACAGAATTAGGAGTCCCATACAATTCGAGACTCCTAATAAAGTTATACTAAAGACATACTAATAAAAGCTATTTCATCATTCTACCGGCGGCACCTCCAGAATACTACCATAACGATGATATTCAAATGAAATACTTTGCTCCTTGATGTAATGAATCAATTCCACACGTCCGTCTTTCACCGGTTTAGCTGTAGCAATATACTTATCAATACGTGCAGCTTCCTCGTACATTTCCATCGGAATATCAGCCCCACAAGTGCGGATACGTTCATAATTCTTCATTGATTTCAGGAATCCGGCCAACGCTTCTTCTTTTAAAGGACATCCCAAAGAAGCCAATGCAGCGGTACGGTCATCACCAGGTTCAAAACTAATACTCAATGGAGTATGACAAATTCTGGCAGCCAAAGCAATCATCTTTGCATCTTCATTGTTATCTCCCGGGAAAAGACGCAAAACCATATTCTTTAAAGGCAGATAGCGGAATGCATTTTGCTCGCCATACAGATTATTGACATCACGAGCATGCGCAAATTCCTGCTCGTATGCCTTCACATAACTTTGTGTATAGTCGGTGGTACTGCCTGGCTTATCTGCAATATTTACAAAACAAGCACAATAGTTAGGACCACCCGCCTTCACACCTCCACCAAAAGCCGACAATTTCATTCCACCGAACGGCTGACGATTTACAATGGCCCCCGTTATACCACGATTGATGTAAAGGTTACCTGCCATAATTGAATCTTTCCACAATTTCTGTTCGCCTTCATCCAGACTCTGTAAGCCCGAAGTCAAACCATATTCCAAACTGTTTACCAAATCAATGCCTTGCTGCAAATTCTCAATGCAAACCACGCTCAGCATCGGACCGAACAATTCCGTTCTGAATGAATAGTTGCCGGGACGTACCCCCCACTTCACTGTAGGAGCCAATACATATTTATGCTTATCAAGAAAACGAGGTGGAACCAGCCAAGACTCCCCTTTTTCCAGTTCCAGAGCTTTCAATAATTTATCATTCTTATTGGTAATCATCGGACCTACCACATTCCCAGGATTCCATACACTACCCACCTTCATACTAGTTGCGGCATCTTTCAACTTATCTTGAAAGTTCTTGTCCTCATAGACCGAGCGTTCTACCAGCAATAAAGAACATGCGGAACATTTTTGACCGGCATTGCCAAAAGCAGAAGCCACAATATTCATAATAGCATGGTCACGGTCACCGGAAGCTGTCAAGATAATTGCATTCTTACCACCGGTTTCTGCCGACAATGGAGTAGCCGGATTACTGCGTGCAATATTTTGGGCAGTGTCTGTCCCTCCTGTCAGAATAATATGTTTGACAGCCGGAGCCGTAGTCAATACCTTTAATGCCTCACGGTCTGTAATGATAACCTGCAAAGCCTCTTTAGGCACACCTGCATCCCAAAATGCCTTGGCAAACAACCATGCCACAGGAGCGGCAACAGTAGCCGGTTTCAGAATCACAGTATTTCCTCCTGCCAGTCCTGCCACAATACCACCAATAGGTATGGCACACGGAAAGTTCCACGGAGAAATAACCAAAATAGTCCCTTTAGGAGCAATATCCACATCCGGCAATTCCGCAAACTGCTTCATGCTAGTGGTATAAAAACGAGCATAATCGATCCCCTCCGATACCTCCACATCGCCTTCCACCACTGTCTTCCCTGTCACAGCACACATACAACCTATCAAATCACCACGCATCTCACCCAGTCTGTTGGCAGCTTCATACATTATTTTATGCCGTTCCTGCAATGTGGTCTTTCTCCATCCGGCAGGATCTTTTTCGGCTATTTCCAAAATTTTCATCACCTGTCCGGCATCAGCTTGTGACATTTCACATACACAAACTTCATCATCCTGACAACGGTCCATATATTTATGACGCTTCTCACAAACCACCGTTTCAGCTCCTATCTGCAAAGGAATGATTTCAGGTGAATCCGCCGGTGACTTCTTCCACTTCGCAAAAATATTCCGAACCCACTCCTGGTTCTGAGCCAAATCAAAATCAGTATCAGGTTCATTCTTCATTACATCAGCTGGTGGAACGGGAGTATAACGATGCAAGCGGTTTTGTGTACGGGTAGGAATATGCGTAATAACATCTTTCATCTTATAAGCTTCCTCAAACTGGTTCTGCAAGAAGCGCCAAGTATCCGTACCCGGCTTCAAATTGAACGAATGGGTCAGAAAGTTGTCCGGAGCCGTATTTTCATCCATACGACGGACCAAGTAAGATACTGCATTCAGGAAATGCTCATCTTTTACCACCGGTGCATATAAAATCACATGATTTCCCAATTGGGATTGGGCACGCCATACATGATCAGCCATACCTTCCAACATCTCAAAAGTCATGTACTCCGCGCTTCCCAGCTTCCGACTCAACAGATAGGCGTATGCAATAGTGAACAAATTATGAGAAGCGACCCCCACATGCAAGGCTTTTGCATTCTCCGGTAACAAAGCCTGTTCCAGAATATGCAAATAATTGGCATCGACTTCTGTTTTCGATGTCCTCACTGGATTAGGCCAGCCACGAAGAGAAGAGATAACCGTTTCCATTTCCAGATTACAACCTTTTACCAACCGCATTTTCAATGGCGCACCGCCATCAGCCATACGCGCTTTGGCAAAGTCCAACAATTCAGTCTGAAATTCATACGCATCGGGCAGATAAGCCTGTACAACAATACCTGCCGAATAGTTTTTAAATTCCGGTCTGCTCAACACTTCTTTAAACAAGCGCAATGTAAAGTGAGCATCTTTATACTCCTCCATATCCAAATTGACAAACTTGGAACGTTTTACACCATTCTCATCTACGTAAGGAAAGTCAATCGCTTTCTGATATAGCGCACACATACGTTTCACCAGTTCCGGAAAACTTTCTTCATAATTCAGCGCATGGGTCTGTGCGTAGATACCCGATATTTTCACGGAGATATAATTGATATCGGGAGCCTCCAAAGCTTCTAAATAATGGAAATAACGATGGTCTGCTTCTCCGTTTCCTAATACGACCTCACCCAGCAAATTTACATTCTGACCAATCTTTTGCTTAAAACGGGCAGCCAGATGGGCTGTTAATTTAGGACGCGCCTCATCCAGAATCACTTTAGAAGTATCCATACGAAGGCGCTTCTTTATGATTGGTATGGCAATAAAATCAAAATGGTGGCCAAAAGCCTGGTACATTTTAAAAAGGAAAGCATCACGCTTATTCAAGAACTCAGGTACACCATAACGGTCTATCAGCTTCTTGATACGTTCTGCCAATTTCTTACGATCACGAATTTGAGAAGATTCGTCCAGCATCTTCACCAGGAACTTTTTGTCCTGTGGCCGTTGTACCATAACGGCATATTTATGCTGTTCTTTACGTTCCTCACTAGTGATGGTTTGTTCACACGTGTTATAAAGCTTCAGTACCCATTCTTGTACTTCAGCGATAGTCGGTCTGTTGTCCATAGTAAACTCATGTTAATGTGTAAGAATTAAGGATAAAAAAATCATAGGTAAACAACCAAAGACATGAGCATCGTAGGACTGAACATAACGGCACGATACCGGTGCAAGGTCTGAAGAGCCTGCTGCGAAAACCGGTCAAATATAAGTTCTCTGCCCATAACGTAAATTCCTTATAAAATGTTACTGTTCATGTGCAAATATACACTAATTCTTTTATTATCAAAGGAAAAAGTGAAAAATTATAATCCGGAACATATTAAATTTCCAATTTAAAGAAAGTAGGCTGATTGGAAGCCCTACTATAGCCTTCCAACAAATAGAAATCCGTACAGGCCACATGAATGGTAAATAAATAATTGATGGTATGCGGATGGTATCCTTTGGGAGGAGCAATACAATATAATCCACCTATCGTTTCCTGTGCCCAAGAATAAGACTTTTCCTTAAAATCGGCTACAAAAGCTGCCTTTCTGAAACGATCTGAGATTTCACGCAAATAAAACTCACCTATATGACAGGCATTGCTCCGATTAGACTCATGGTTGGCAAACAGCCAAAAATCATCCTGCAAACGAATACCTACCAAAGATCCTATATTGGAATGAATGCTATATAGAACAGATTCTCCGCTGTACAAACCATCCCGACATATAAACGCCACCTTCTCCAAGCAATAAAATATATCATAGGAAAGGCCTTCATGCTCATCTTTCCAGTGAAACAGACCATTCTGTATCTGAAGTGCATACATCGGAACCGTCCATTGCCCGCAATCCAACAGGCACAACACATCGCAGCCTCTTATCAATTTATGATAATCAGCCACACATTTATCCTGCGAATTCCAAACAATAATTTTCATCACTCAGGCTAGTTTTATCCGTTCATTTTTATGGTACAGACATAAAAAAGAGACGTGGGACCTGCTTAATATTTTATCTGCCTTAGAGGTATCCCCATACCAGCTGCACAAATAATAACAACAGTGTCCCACGTCTTTATGAATATACTAATCCTGTTAAGGAGTATAAACACAAGACGTGAGCGCTTGTTGTATTACACTTGTGCAGCTTTGAAAATTGGGGATTTTCTAAGACAAGGTAATATTTTAAACGCTCTTAATTATATATGTTCCTTCTTGTTTTCAAATGAATTTTCATCTGTTTTCAAGAATTGGTACAAATTTAAAAAAAGAGTTCTGATTAAAGTGGAATTAATCTATTTTTTTAAATAAATAATAACCCGGATGAACATCTGAAAAAGTTATTCCCCCATTACAGTAGCTACAATTTTACGACCACCTCCATGGTTGCGGAACTCACAAAGGTAAATTCCCTGCCAAATACCCATATTCAACCGACCTTCTGTAATAGGAATAGTGAGGCTGACGCCTATAATTGTTGCTTTTGCATGAGCAGGCATGTCATCCCAACCTTCTAAAGTATGTTCGTAATAAGGCTCACGTTCCTTTATCAAATGGTTAAAAATAGATTCCATATCCGTACGGACATCCGGATCGGCATTTTCATTGATACTTAATGCCGCACTAGTATGTTTGATGAACAAATAAAGCAAACCTGTTTGGGGAAGTGGCGGCAAATTGCGCACCACTTCATCAGTAATCAGGTGAAATCCCCTGGTACGGGGACGAAGCGTAAATTCTGTCTGAGATACCATAACTATTATCAACCTTTATGCATCCATATAGATGCCACTTTACGACGTACCGCTACTATATTAAATAAGGATACACCCACAAAAAGCAAAACACCTATAACCAAGGCCGGTCCTAAATTTCCTGCTTCCAATTGTGGGAATAACTTTCCTATCATATCCATATAGTTACTCCGCACATAAATCACAATTCCCACTGATAAAAACAGCACCACAGCATTGAGTGCCAATGTCAGCATTTGATAAGGGAGCGCCACCTTAGCCGGACTGTAACCTATCAATAACAGATTCTCTAACTTGGATGTATTCTTTTGCAGCAACAAATAAATACTGAGCATCAAAATATAGAAAGAGAGCACACTGATAAGCAAACCTACAGAAAGCACAATTCCTATAATCACTTTCAAGAACCAGGTAGTCTTTCCCGCATCCAACTTGTCATCTTCCGTATCATATCCCTTGTCTTTAAAGAACCTGGCAATACGGTCGTCCGTAGGATTGTTCACTTCAACAATCAGTCGTGACGGTTCGCTTTTCTGCCCCGGGGCAAACTCATTGTTGGCCCACGTCATAAATGTTTCCGGAACAAGAATCGTATTCAGACGATTAGAGAAACCAACTATTTTTCCTTTAAAGTTTTCCGTACGCCCCACACCGGTAATACGTATATCCAAATTAACCATACCCATCACCCCTTCCGACAATTGCGGCAGGCTCCGGCTTTGTGCAAAACCGAAGTTATACAGATTCAGATAATTACGGGGGATGATAATAGGAACGACCCGTTCATATTCATCAAACTCCCATTTATCCAGGTTCACATCCACATACTCATCGGGAACAGACTCAAAGAACATGGCTGTAGACATGTGCAATCCCACGTTCTCCATCCCCATGCCTGCCGACACTTTAAATTGGGAAGGGATAAAAGCCCCTACCCCTTTGGTAAACGGCTGTTCGCTGATTTCAGCAATGTCTTGTTCGGAAAAAGTCTTGCTTTTACCGACAAAAGAACCCAATGTGCTCACTTTCTTGCTTACTATCACATAGTCTTTCTTCATGAAACTGTCACCTTCTGTAAAAACCGGCAACACATCTTTATAAAACTGAACACTCAGCAACACAATGACCATACCGCACAGATTGGCAAAGAAAAAACCCGCCAATTGTGAAAAACTGATATGCTGACGTAATAATTTCCAGACCAACCTCATAGCTTCAACGTTTTTGTGTAGTTCAACTCCAAATGCTTGCCGATAGAGGTCACAATGATACCTGCCCCCTGTCTATCCGCTTCCTCCACCAATATCCGGGACATAATCCGTCCATTCTCCTCATCCAGATGGCTGATAGGTTCATCCAGAAAAATAAAATCAAAAGGTTGGCAAAGGGCGCGGACCAACGCAACACGCTGCTGTTGTCCGAAAGACATTTTAGCTATTGGCGTATCCCATTTATCGGCAATGCCGAACTGTTCAAACCAAGCCTTGATTTCTTTCTTAGATTTAAATCCGGTCAGCGAATTCTTCAACTGCACATTCTCCCACGCTGTCAGTTCTGTAAACAAACGTAATTCCTGAAACAACATACTGATGGAACATTTCCGAATCTCCACCCAGTCGCGCACCGAAAGCGTACGGATATTTTTCCCGTCAAAACAGATGATACCTTGATAGTCGTTACGGTATCCGTATATGTAGCTGCAAAGCGATGATTTTCCTGTACCGGACGCTGCCTCCACCAAATAAGCTTCTCCACGCTTCAGAGTCAACGACTGATGCCAGACATCAGATATAATAGAATCCCTCCCTGCAAAAACGGCAGGGAGGGTCTGTTGTAATTCTATAGTGTTCATAAATTCTCCAATCCACGTACAATCAACTGTAGCACGTTGACCTCTTTATCTTTCATAACAATATTCATTTGGGCGCTTTTCCAATCGGGAGCCATCACATCCATATAGTCGCAAGGTCCCAGGATGGCATTGAACATGGCGGCATCGCTGCCCAGCATACGGGTTAACCGGGGATTCTCCTGAACATCCTTCACCAGCTGCGCCGCATTGAACGCCATAAAGAAACGGTTCTTTGTCACCTGTCCGGCCCAAGGAGTATTCTGCAAAGAAACCCCGTAACGGCGGCCTGCCTCATCTGCCAGTCTTTCATTGTTCGAGATATAAAGCAGATTGTCCTTCACACCAAACCAAATGCTTTGGCGATACATACGGAACTCGTATTGGTCTTTACCCGTAGAGTTCAACTGCATCTGCCCACCGGTCATAGCCAACAAAGGTTTCAGGTCTTCGAAGGACTGCAAAAAGTCTTTATTCGTTACATCAGCATAAATCAGCAAGTCATTATTCGACAAGGAATTATAGCCAACCGCAACATCTCCATGAATAGAAGAGAATATACCTTCAATATCTATTGGTAACATCGGATTATCCAACGCTTGCCTGATGGTAGGATTTTCGCAAAGCAAATCATAAATACCCTTTCCATTGATATTACCTCCTGCCCAAACCAACGTATTGGCAGGGAAATACTCTAAACAGGCTCCTTTAATACATGAGGAAGCAGCCGACTGTTTTTCATACATAGCAATCAAATCCTTGTTTTCAATCAAAGTTTCCACGTCCACTACAATTTTGCCTTTTTCGAAAGTGGCGGAAACCAGATATTTGATATCTTCCAGTTTCAAATCGGCGGGCATTCCCATACGCATCTGCATGGTAATATCATTAGGAATGAACGACATATTCATCACTGTAACGACTTCACCTTTTGCCGAAGCCAACTTACCAAAGTCTGTAGTCTTTACGTAGCTGTTTTCAGCATCCTGACGCATCAATGAAAGCAAACTTCCTTTCAAACTGAGGGCATCTCCTTTATTACTACCCATCAATAAGAAAGTCCCCTTATTAAAAGCGCACAGCGCCGTACCCATCTGTGTCCATGTACATCCGCTTTCACTTTTCAACTCCGTACATATCTGCTCATTCTTTAATGCCTCCAGCAAAGCTTCCACTTTACCTTCATCATCCACTTTCGCCAATAAAGCAAAAGCATTAGAATGAGGAGTGATGAACATATACACCTTATCGGTAAAAGACAAGCCCGATTCAGACGGATTTTGAATAATCTTCTCGGCAGTCTTGTAAGCTTCACCCTCCAAACCGCTTTTCAATGCGTCCGTCAGTTTGGCCACAACCTTTTCTCCTCCTTTACCGTTTATGCCGCTCTTCTCCGCCATCGTCTTGAAATCGAATGACATAACCATTGCCGCATCCTTAGGAATAGCGTTGGCATACTCACTTTCAGACGAACAAGAAGCCATAAGCAGCACTATCGCTACGAGTGCAAATCCCCAAATACCTTTTCTCATATTCTTATTTTTGGTTTAATAAATTCAGCGTATGACAGGCTACCAATGCAGCTGTTTCCGTGCGAAGACGGGACTTTCCCAAACTGACAGGCTGAAAACCCGCCGCTATAGCCTTAGCCACTTCTTCCTCGCTAAAATCTCCTTCCGGACCTATCATCACCAAAGCATCTTCTCCGGAACGCAATATATCTTTCAACAAAGGTTTTTCCCCTTCATAGCAATGGGCGATGAACTTCTGCCCTTTAAAATCCCGTGAAACAAACTTATTAAAGTCCGTCATTTCATTCAGCACCGGCATAGTCGCCTTCAACGATTGTTTCACTGCCGATACCAGAATCTTTTCAATACGTTCCTTCTTGATTACTTTCCGTTCGGAATAACGGCAGTTCAGGAAAGACAGTTCATCAAAGCCTATTTCAGTCGCTTTCTCTGTAAACCATTCAGTACGATCCATATTTTTAGTGGGAGCCATGGCAATATGCAACCAGCCGTTCCACCCTTTTTCCTGCGGAATCGTTTCCGTTACCTTCACTTGACAACGTTTACCGCTTGCAGCACTGATTACAGCTTTGTAAAAACAACCTTTCCCATCGGTCAACATTATCTCATCGCCTATGGAAAGGCGCAAAACCCGTAAACAATGTCCTGCTTCCTCTTCCGGAAGCTCAAGGTTACTCGCTATATCAGGGGTATAAAAAACATGCATAGTTCTTCTTGTTTTTTCAATTTATATATCAAGCTATTGTATTCTCCTCCTCTTGTTCCCGTCGTTTTATCTCATCACGCAAACGGGATGCCTGCTCATAATTCTCTTCTTCTATAGCCTTTGACAATGCTTCTTTCAGCATCACCACATCAACTGTATTTACATTGACAGAAAATGCCGTACTCCCAACTTCATGCAACTGCTCACTTTCCATAATCTCATCAGTAGTATAGACAGGACACCCGCAACGCATAGCCAACGCAATCGCATCGGAAGTACGTGAGTCTATTTTAAATACCTCACCTTCCTTTTCCAAAAACAGATAGGAATAATAGACTCCATCCTTTACCTTATATATCAATACTTTCTTTAAAGCAGTCCCCAACTCTTTGGTCACCGTCAGAAAAAGATCGTGCGTCAATGGTCTGGGCATCTTATAGCCCATCATTACCACCTTAATAGCCTGCGCCTCCAACGAACCGATAATAATAGGCAGCTTACGGTTGCCGTTCACTTCTTCCAACACCAACGCATATGCATCCGCCGGCTGCAATGTAGAGGACATATCATGTACCTTCAATTCTATTTCATCCATAATTTAACTTTCCTTCCACCATTCCCGTCTACATCGGAAACGGTCAAAAAATAATTTATCAAACTTGCCCGGGACGATGCTTATACTTGAATATGACAGCAAACAATACCGCAACCGCCAAGGCATATCCCGCAAAGACAAACCATGTCATGCTCCATCCCTCCATCTGCGGAGCACTGCTGTTCATATCAACAAAACGATTTACCACTGCCTGAGCTCCCAACGTTCCCACCGTAGCGCCAATACCATTTGTCATAATCACGAACAATCCCTGAGCACTGGAACGGATGGATAAATCAGTTTCATTGTTAACAAACAACGAACCAGAAATGTTGAAGAAGTCGAAAGCCACCCCATACACAATCATGGACAGTACAAACATCCAGACACCCGGCCCAGGATTCCCCAGTCCGAACAATCCGAAACGAAGTACCCATGCCAACATGGCTATCAGCATAACACGCTTGATTCCGAAATGCTTCAACACAAACGGTATTAATAAGATACACAATGTTTCCGACACCTGCGACAAAGATATCAATGCATTGGCATGATTCACTCCAAACGTATCGGCATACTCCGGAACTCCCTTGAAGCTGCTGAGAAACGGATTGGCAAAACCGTTGGTTATCTGTAAAGAAACCCCCAACAACATAGAAAATATAAAGAAAATAGCCATCTTTTTCTGTTTGAACAGTGTAAACGCCCGTAATCCCATAGCATCTACCAACGATTTCTGTTCTCCACCACGACTTACAGGACACTCAGGCAAAGTAAGCGCATAAACCGCCAGTATCACTCCAAAGCAAGCACAAGAAAAAAACTGCATATAATTATTTTGGAATCCCAAGATATCCGTCAGCAACATGGAGCAGATGAAACCAATCGTTCCGAAAATACGGATGGGAGGAAAAGCGATGACAGGGTCCAGTTTTACTTTATCCAGTGCGGTATAGGCTACCGAATTTGTCAATGCCAATGTTGGCATATAAAAAGCTACACTAAGAGAATAAAATGTAAACAAAGTACCGAAATTAACCGCTTCACCATCCACATAGCCATACCACCCGGCAGCCACCATAAACACGGCAGCCATAAAATGACAGAAACCATATAATTTTTGAGCAGGCACCCACCTGTCGGCAATAATTCCCATTATAGCAGGCATAAACAAGGAAACAATCCCCTGCATGGCGTAAAACAGACCTATCTTGGCCCCCAAGCCAATATTAAACAAATACGTCCCCATGGAAGTAAGATAAGCCCCCCATACGGCAAACTGCAAGAAGTTCATGACTATCAGTCTGAGTTTCATTCCGGTAATTTCGTTTTTCATCTTTCTTCTTTAATGTGTGTTTTTTATATTACTTGCAAAGATATAAAACAATTCGATTTTTCATGGAGATTCATCTTAAAAAACAAAGCCTTTCCGGCAGTTTCACAACTTCCGGAAAGGCAAGACAATTAAAAAGTTTTTGTAATCTAACTAAAAGAGAGTGTTTTATTATCTTGTGTTCGTGAAAAATAATGCCATCATCTATTCAGCTATGGCATAAGCATCCAGTCCTTTCAATGACTGGCGGATAGTTTCCTGCATCTTCTCCATCTCTTCCCGACTCATTTGGCGCACCTCTATACCGGAATCCCTTAGATTATTCCCTAATTCGGCCATCTGCTCATTGAACGAATCCCAATATTCCGGGTCAAGGACAACAGAACATACTTCTTGCCCATCCTTCATCGGACTGATAATGACGGTCATGCTTACACTTCCGCTTTCTTTGACATTAAGGGTGTAAGTACGTTTCTCATTATCCGTCTTATAAATGAACGTAAAATTCGCTTTCTGCGCCTTACCTCTTCCCTTCGGCATATCCTTGATGGCAGTTTCGGCATATTCCTCATCCTTCTCGAAAGCCTCAATCAACCTTGCGCCTATATTCTCATCCTTTAACGAGAAACTTTTCACCACCTTCACCACTTTGCGGGTTTTAGGGTCACGTTTCGTTACAGAATTGATAGCCACATCATCCCGTTTTTCCAGTTCCGCCGCCATTTTATCAATATTCTTCTGGGCCATAACCTTACCTGTTCCACCCCACATCAGCAAAACAGCCGCCAATGCACTTCCTAAAATAAATCTTGTTTTCATATCTTATTTTTTTTATGTTTTTTATTCGCTTACCAATAATTCCTTTTCTTCTATCTCTTTCTCGGAACGACAAATTTCCTCCACACGCTCCTGAGCCAGTTTCTCCACCCGTTCCGCCTCTTCCAGTGTTTCAATAATACAAGGCATAATCTGTTTCACATCCGAAATTCGCTTGCCTCCCACTTCCACATAACTACCTTCGTAGCACGACCATTCACCACTTCCGCCTGCTTGGTTCTCCGAATAGAAAATCAAGCCTAACCCCAGCGCAATGACCATCATTGCCGCTATACCGGCACTCCAGACAGCTACCGGAATACGCTGATAAAAGCCTTCTTTTCCAACCACCGGTATCTTTTCCGATCTCTTCCCTCCGGCAACCTCCTCCTGACCGTCTGGCTGCGACATACCCGGTTCTCCCTGCATACCTCCCTCATACCAGGCAAACATCGGAGCATATCCCATCAGATGAGAAGGTACATCCCCTGTATGG
>UMGQ01005184.1_pt1 | contig 34016 bp, 18 predicted proteins | sample 1965311 | NCBI WGS metagenome assembly UMGQ01 (sample SAMEA4836076, study PRJEB28245) | human gut metagenome | biome: gut microbiome; material: fecal sample | place: Denmark | collected 2008 | reverse complement strand
TATGCCAAATTTAAAAGGACTATTTTGTGGCCAGCACTTCAATCAAAAGTAGTTCGACTGTTCTAATGATAGTACAAACAAAAAAATAGCGATTATGGAAAAATATCTTGTTCATAGCAATGAACTACATTTGATTGATGTGGATAAAATTCATTAGGCAGTGGAAAGGATGGTGGACTCATTGGATATAGCTGCCGGATCAACTTGTCATTTTGATCTTTATAAAGTGGTGGAAGCCTATTTTAAGGATTTGGATAAACAAAGGGAAATAAACTGCTTATTGGGTATTGTGAATACGGAGGAAGAATTGGAGGAAAAAATGGAAGGCTTTTGAAATCTGTTTTTAATTTGTTTTCTATTCTTTGATCTATTGTTATAGAGTGAAGATAAGTCTTCCTTTTCATACTATCTCTGTTTATAAGATAGAGATGGTTTTAAAGTTTGTAAAAGTAGTTGCTTCATACCGAACCAACTGTCTTTTAGCCTAAGTTCTATTGGTGGTTCTTGGGAAATTATATATTAGGAGTAATCTTATGGTATAGGGTTATACATGATTCTTTATTCTGAAAGCTTTATTTAATTCTTAGGTTTTTGTAAGTTTGCCGTCTGAAATCTAATAGAAAATAGAATGAAAACACTGAGAATAGTATTCATAATTCTGATAATGAGTGGATTAATGTTTCAGGGGAGAGCTCATGTCTGTTGGGACGATCTGGAGTTCAAACAGTTTTCCACTCCTGAAGGATTACCGAATAGCATGGTTCACCAAGTTTATCAGGACCGTGACGGATATATTTGGATTCCTACTTTCTATGGATTGTTTCGTTATGACGGTTACGAGGTCCGTACCTATAAATCAAATCTTTATACCCCTGGTCTTCTGGTTAATAATAATGTGCTTTGTGTGGAAGAAGATTATTCTCACCGGCTTTGGATTGGGACTCACGAGGGACTCTGTATGCTTGATAAACGGACAGGGAAGATGAAAAAATTGAAACTGGGTGGAGTCAGCAAGCAACGGCTGAATGAAATTCATGTGACAAAAGAGAACCGGGTTTATCTGGGGTACATCCGTGGAATGGCTTATTATGATGAAGTGCAGGATACATTGGTTTTGATGACCCGGAAGAATTGTAGAGGGGACGTACCCGAATCTGTGAATATTCAAACTTTGTTTGAGGATGTAAATGGTGACTTGTTGATAGGCACCTGGAAGGATGGGCTTTATCGTTATTGCATAAAGGAAAATACATTTTTGCACTATCCGCCTTTAGATGAAGAGAACTCTGTTTTGGCTTTGTTTCAAGACTCTAGAGGGGTGATGTGGATAGGAACTAGTGGGTCCGGGCTGTATAAGGCCCATTTTTCATCCGATAGGAATACGGTTTCTTTTGAAGGTTATAGACATGATGCCCGAAATGTTTCTTCTTTGCCGTCTGATTATGTTTATTCTATTCATGAAGACTTACAGACACGTTCGCTATGGTTGGGCACTAGAGAGGGGGTTAGTGTGATGGAACTGGCTGATGAGGGAAAGTTTATCAATTATCAAGAATCCGGCTCTAAACATTATCTTCCTGTCCGCGAGGTGAACACAGTCTTTAGGGACCGAAGCGGATTGATGTGGATCGGTACTAAAGGGGCTGGTGTCTTTCATGTCGATACTCGGAAACGTTCCTTTCATGTAATTTATCCTCGTGGCAACGATAAATCTTTTACAGATTTGATTTCTACACTGTATGTGGAAGAAAATGGAGCTCTTTGGATAGGTATGGGCTATGGATTGGATTATCAGCATGGAGATAAAAAAGTGACATTGTTTCCTTCGAAACGTCCTTATCATATTTCTTATAGCCCGTTAACCCGTGAGGTATTGCTTGCTGTGCATGACGAGGGGATGATAGTTTGTCGTGACGGACAAATAATACATCAGTATAAGACCTCGAATTGCGGTTTTGTTCCTCATGATTTAGTGTATCTGGTTCATGAGGACCGTAAGGGAAACCGCTGGTTGTGTACCTATAAAGGACTTGGAGTGCGTTACCGGGACGGGCGTGAGTATTGTTTCAATCGTTTGTCCGGAGCAGACGAATTGCTTGGCCGGGAGATGACTACGATGGTGGAGGATAATGACGGCTCATTATGGTTGGCAACCAACAATAATGGTATTGTTCATGTTACAGGGGATATGGAACGTCCGGAATCGTTGCAGTGTAAGAACTATTGTATGGAGAATGGTTTGCTGCCGGTCAATACTCCTCTTTGTTTTTTGTTGGATAGAAGCGGACGGATTTGGGTCGGGACAGAGGGCAGCGGACTTTGTTTATATGATGTGCAAAATGATTGTTTCAAATCTGTTCATAAGGAGTTTAATTTGCCCGGAGATATGGTTGGCAGCATGCAGGAAGATAATAGTGGTAATCTGTGGTTGGGCACCAATCAAGGGCTGGCAAAGCTAACCATATCCGGAAAGGAAAAGGGCAGGGTACGTATCTTTACTGTTGCCGATGGGCTGGCGGATAATTTCTTTAATCAAAATGCTTCTTTCTATCGTGATGGTACTTTCTATTTCGGATGCAGTAGGGGAATTGTGACTTTCAACTCGGAAGTGGTGGAAGAGAAACAGGCTGATATTTCTTTATGTATAACTGATATCTTGGTGGATGGAAGACCATTGGAACAGATGCCGGATAAGAAAAGAAAGGAGATCACTCCTTTTACTTCCGATTTTACAGACAGATTGGTTATTCCTGCCTCATATTCCCATTTTACCATTTGCTTTGCATCGCTGACTTATAATCGTCCCCAGCAGAATAAGTATGCGTACAGGTTGCAAGGCTTTGATGCTGACTGGCATTATGTGGACGCTTCCAGCAGGACTGCCTATTATTCCAAATTGCCTGCAGGGGAGTATGTGTTTCAGCTACGGGCAACGAATGAGAATGGTGACTGGGGTGACGTGAGAGAAATGGAAATTAGTATTGAACCACCTTTCTGGGCTACTTGGTGGGCTTATTTTATTTATGTATTATTGGCTATACTGTTTATGGTATTGATATGGTGGGAGATTCGCCGGAGACTGTTATTGCGTAATCGTAAGTTTTTGCAGGAAGGTGAGACGGACAAGGTGCATCATCTTAAATTGCAGTTCTTTACGAACATTCCTTCGGATGAAGAAAAGTTTTTGCAGGATGCTGTCGCCTGTGTGAACCGTCATTTGGACGATCCCGGTTTTGATGTTCCGCAGTTTGTAGATGAGATGGCAACCAGCCGTACAACATTGCATAAGAAATTGAAATCCTTGACGGGATTGAATACGACTGGCTTTGTACGTAGTATCCGTCTGAAGGCAGCTTGCAGGATGATGGATGAAAATCCGAATATCCGCATTTCCGAACTGGCTTATAAGGTCGGGTTTAATGATCCCAAGTATTTTTCTATCTGTTTTAAGAAGGAATTTGGTATGCAGCCTACAGAATATTCGATGAAATCGGGCAAAAACGCTTGAACATGCCAAGGTGGACAAGGTTGAAATATGTTCCTAAAAGGTGGAGAAAACATGTTTCAACCTTATCGGGAGATGCTTCATCCCTGTAAAATGAATAGCTGATTACTTTTGTGACGTTAAAACTTTAATGTCTAATTTAAAAAGGTTGGCTAATGAAATCTAATTTCTATGGAAACAGAAAATCGCTTCTTGCGGTTTTTATTTGTGCAGCTTTTCTTTCAGGAAGTCATGTCGCTTATGCGATAAATGAATCGTTGTTGGTTTCTGAGTACCAGCAGACTGGTAAGATTAAAGGAACCGTTGTAGATGCAAATGGTGAGGTTGTTATTGGTGCCAGTGTGGTGGTGAAAGGAACCGCTAATGGGACTATAACAGATATTGATGGAAATTTTATTCTTTCTGATGTCCCTACCAATGGGACGATTCAGGTAAGTTTTGTTGGATACAAGACTCTGGAAATCCCAGTTAAAGGGCAGACTTCTTTCAGTCTGACTTTAATGGATGATACCGAAGTATTGGATGAAGTAGTGGTGGTAGGTTATGGTACCATGAAGAAATCAGATTTGACTGGCTCTGTAGGTTCTATATCTTCTGAAAAACTTGCTGCTAGAGGTACTACCCGTTTGGAAGACGCATTACAAGGTGCGGTTCCGGGAGTAAATATCACCCAATCAAATAGTCGTGCGGGTGGCGGATTTAATATTCAGATACGTGGACAGGCATCTATAAATAAACAGGCTGCTCCTCTTTATGTAATTGATGGTATTGTGTGCTCGTCTATGGATTTTTTGAATCCCGAGGATATTGAGCGGGTAGACGTCTTAAAAGATGCCTCGTCTACTGCTATCTATGGCTCACGTGCTTCTGCTGGTGTGATTATGATTACAACTAAAGGCGCGAAGGGGGCAGGAAAACCTCAACATGTTTCTATTTCGTATGACGGATATTATGGGATACGTAAGGTTGCCCGTATGCCTGATTTTATGAATGCTCAAGAATTTATAGATTATCGTTTTGCACGTCATACTCTTTTAACATCAGATGTCTTTGATGGTTCTAGTCGTAAAGGAGTAGATGCGAACGGTATTCCTCATTATGAAATTAAACAATCGGATTTGGAAACTACGTTTCTGAAACGTGATGGTGGTGCAAACTATCGTGATTCCCAAATTTATGAGATGATGATGTCGGGAACAGATGGTTATGACTGGACAGATCTCGTAACCCGGACAGGTAACCAACAGAATCATTATATCAGTGCCAACGGAGCCACAGAAAAAATAAATTATCGGTTAGGAGTTGGTTATCAAGGGGAAGAAAATGTGTTCAAACATAATGATTATTCCCGTTTCAATATCAAAGGTGCTTTTGATGGAAAAATTTCCAAAGTATTTGAAGCTGGATTATCTGTGAATATGGCTTATACGGTACAAGATGATTTTAGTACCGATGGAACTTATTGTCCGTATGAAAACGCTTTTTATTTCAATCCTTTTGTTGCACCTTATGATGAAAACGGTAACATTATCAATAATCCAGGGTCAAAGGATGCTTTTGGGTCTACCGGACAATTCACTTCTACTGTTAGCCCACTGAATGATTTAGAGGATGAAAACTATACTAATCAAACTCGCAAATTTCATGTCTTTGGCAATGTATATTTGCGTACTAATATAATGGATGGATTAAAATTTACGACTACTTTTTCACCTAACTTTTATCATGGGCGTCAAGGAAAGTTTAATGCTACTGGAGTGAATGACCGTAATCCGCTAGGTTCCAATTATTATCAGGTGAACGGAACGAACTCTGCAGAGGTTCAGACGACAGACCGTATGGACTGGACTTGGGATAATCAGCTTGATTTTAATAAAACAATAGGTGATCATACGTTTGGCGCGATGGGTTTATTCTCCATGTATCGTTCTGATAAAGAAATTTATAGATTGAAAGGCTTTGGTATTTCGGATGATATGCTTTCTTTTCATGCCATGAATAAGGCTTCCGGTGATAAGGAGATAGCTTCTTCCTATACAGCATCTACTTTGGTTTCAGGAGCTCTTCGTTTGAATTATTCATATAAAGGCAAGTATATGGCGACAGCTACAGCACGTGCTGATGGTTCTTCACGCTTTGCAGAAGGTAACCGTTGGGGATGGTTCCCTTCCGTTGCTTTGGCATGGCGTATGTCAGAAGAAAGCTTTTTAAAAGGTACTCATTGGTTGGATAATTTGAAATTGCGTTTGTCTTATGGAGTTACCGGTAACAACAATGTGGATGATTATGTGACAATAGCTACTGCTTCAGGGCCTAGTTATGTGGTATTGGGAGGATCGGAAATACAAGGATATTACCCTAATGGGCTTGTTAATACGGGACTCATTTGGGAAAAGGTAAAAGAGTTTGATTTAGGATTGGATTTTAGTATATTGAGTAATCGTATTAATCTGACAGCCGATTTTTATCATCGTTTGTCTGATGGGCAGATTATGGATAGGATTGTTCCTGTTGAAACAGGTGAAACGAAAGCTACTTTTAATGTCGGTTCTGTTCGTAATACCGGAATTGAATTAGGAATGCAGTTTGGCATTATTCGGAGTAAAGATTTTACATGGGACTTAAGTTTGAATTATTCTCGTAACTGGAATAAAATATTGGAACTTAGTAATGGGAAAGTGGATGAAATCGCATCCAATCGTTTTATTGGTGAGCCGTTAAATATATTGCGTGACTATATTCATACTGATGTGATAACTGATAAAGGGGTAACGATGCACACTAAAGATGGGGATATTCATTATACTTTGCAAGAATTGTATGCAAAATATGGTTCGAAATATAAATGGTATGAAGGTCAGATGGCTGTGAACGATTGGAATAATGATGGCAAGATTACGGATGAAGATAAACAAATATATGGTTGTACAGATCCTAAATGGGTGGGAAGTTTAAGTTCAAATATGTATTATAAAGGTTTCGACTTCTCAGTAATGATTTACACTAAGCAAGGACAATGGGCTCGTAGTTATTTCCATGATAAATATATGAAATGGTCTGACCGTGGCAACCAACACATGGCAATGGATTTCTATATTCCTAAAGGGGCGCCTGTTATTGACCATACTACCGGTGATATTGTATATGCCACTGAAACTCATTACGGTGAATATCCTTATCCGAATAATTCCGATACTTCGGCTGGTGGATATTTTTCTGATAAAGGTAGTGCTAAGGGAGAAGGCTTTCAGTATCAGAAAACTTCTTTTGTAAAGGTGAAAAATATCTGTTTGGGATATACTTTCCCTAAGAAGTGGATTACTAAAACGGGATTACAGCATTTGCGTCTTTATATTAATGTGCTTAATCCATTTTGTTTTACGAATTATGATGGATTTGATCCTGAATGGGCAAATGCAAAATTAACAGATGGTGGTCCTGCATCGGTAACTTATCAGATAGGTGCGAATATCAAATTCTAATTTTAAAGGAAAGGTAAACGGTATGAAAATATATATATATACGGTAGTCATATTGGCTGGCTTCGTTTTGACTACAAGTTGTGAAGATTTTCTGACTACGGATAATAAGTCAAATGTAACGGACAAAGAATATTTCTCGACTAAGACAGGTTTTGAATCTTTGGTATCAAATGCTTATAGTACTTTACGAGACGTTTATGCAGTATCCAGTTATACTACTTATTTTAACGCAGGTACGGATATGTATGCTGATGGGCGTAATTATATCAATGATGAGTTGCATGAATATGAAACTTTAAATCCAGAAAACAGTGTGATGAAAGGGCTTTATACGGCATGTTATAAAGGTATCCGTGCGGCTTATGCTATAAAACATTATGCGGCGGATGCAGTTATTGACGAGAATTTGCGTAGCAGGCGTGTAGATGAGGCAAGAGTATTGGCGGCGAATTATTACTATATATTGGTAAATACTTTCGGAGGGGTGCCTTTGATAAAAGATTATGTGGCTGATGCTCAAACCGGGTATCCTAAATCTTCAGCGGTTGATGTTTACACTTATATTATTGAGGAATTGGAGAATGTAATAGCTGCCGGAGTTATGGAAAAGTCTACAGCCTTGAATGGTGGTGGTCGTATAAGTATTGAATCAGCCCGTGCATTATTAGCTAAAACTTATTTAGCGGCAGCTTGGGATTTAGATAAAAAAGATTACTTTGCCAAAGCAGCCCAAGTAGCAGATGAAGTGATAGCTAATCGTGCTTTGGTTACTCCTTTCGAGGATCTTTGGAGAGCGGATTGTAGTGGAGATGATAACGAAGAATTTATTTGGGATGTGGAATATGACTATGCTACGGCTGCTAATACAGTTAGTGGTGGGCATCCGTGGAGTTCCTTTTATTGTAATCATATGGGTGGTCAGGAAGATCATGGAAAGGGGAGCACTTCTGCTTTTATTGCGACTTTACATGCTTTGCAGTGTTTTGAAAAAGGAGATATACGCTATGGGGTAACGTTTATGAAGGAGTTACCTGATATTGTTACTGCATCCGCTTATTGGTACTGGGATTGGTATAAGAATGGTGAAACTTTTATAGGAATTCCTTTGAAACGTTACTATCCGGCATGGTACGAAACAGAAGAGGATATTGATGCATGGAAAGCTCTTGATCCTGAAAATCGTAAAAATACATGGATACTACCGATGTCTGATCATACACGGGATCCTCAAGAATATATGCTTGGAGAAATTGATTATGAGGAATTTGTAACCTATTCCTATGGGGGTGCTCCTTGTCGTAAATTTGATGATTCTAATACTGCTAGTTATTCTAATAAAACAGATTATCGTGATGTACATATTATTACGCTTCCTGAGATTTATTTGGTAGCAGCAGAGGCTTATTTAAAAGCTGGTGATAAGGGAAATGCTTTGCTTCGTTTGAATGAAGTGCGCCGACGTGCACGGCTTGATGCAGTAACTGAAATAAATGTGGATGTTATTTTAAAAGAACGTGCTTGTGAGTTATTTGGACAGGGATCTCGATGGATTGATTTAAGACGTACACAGAAATTGGTAGAGTATAATGATTTATATAATCCTCAGATAAAAGGCCGTGCTGCACAAATGATTGGACAAAAATTACTCCGTCCGATTCCTCAGGCAGCGATTGATGCTAATGAATTGATGAGTGCTGAAGATCAGAATCCAGGGTATTAGTAAGGTGATTAGATAGTATTGAGATGTGTTTGGGACGAGGATGTTATGATATATGGCATCCTCGCTATTAAAAAAATCAATTAAAGTAGAATAACTGATGAATGTGAAATTAAAAAGGAAAAATCGATTATTTATGGCTATAGCCAGTGTAGCTTTGTTTGTGCATGTTGTAGTGGTTTGTGCAGCTAGTACAAGAGAGGTTGCTGCCAATAAAGAGTTTGTTTGGTATAATGGTAAACGTCCTGTTACTTATTCCTTGCCTGAATCTGTTTCTCCAGTAGTGACGGTAGCACTGGATATGTTTAAGGGTGACATGCAACAGGTGACGGGGGTATTACCTCAAAAAACTCTTTCCGGAACGGCGGTTATTAATATTATTCAGTTGGATAAAAACAAGTCTGTCCTAAGAGAGCTCCGTAAAGACGGAATTCCGGTGGATAGTATTGCTGCCAGAAAAGACGCTTTCTTTATAAAGATAAGAGGAAATCAGTTGTTGGTTGTAGGAAGTGACGGTCGGGGAACTGCTTACGGTATACTTGAACTTTCCCGCTTGGCAGGAGTGTCTCCATGGGTATGGTGGGGAGATGTGACGCCGATGAGGAAAGAGCGGCTGACCCTTCCGGCTGATTATTCTACTTTTCAGAGTCCGTCGGTAGAGTATCGTGGAATCTTTTTAAATGATGAAGACTGGAGTTTGCAGCCTTGGAGCTGGAAAAACTTTGAACCGTCTGATATAAAAGGACGTATTGGTGCACGTACTTATAAAGAAATCTTCAAATTGCTGATGCGCCTTCGTGCCAATGCTATTTGGCCGGGGATGCATGGAATTACGACTCCGTTCTACTTTGTGCCGGGAGCTAAAGAAGCGGCTGACAGTTGCGGCATTCTCATCGGTACTTCGCATTGCGAGCCGATGATGCGCAATAATGTAGGTGAATGGAAAGTCAACGAACGGGGTGACTATAATTACATGACAAACCGTGAAGGGGTACAATCCTATTGGATAGAACGGCTGAAAGAGGCTGGGCCTTATGAAAATTTCTACACCATGGGTATGCGAGGTATTCACGACAGTGGAATGGAAGGGGTCAAGACCCTTCAGGAAAAGACCGATGCACTGCAACAGGTTATTGACGACCAGCGCAAGCTGCTGTCGAAATATGTAAATAAAGATGTGGAGAAGATTCCCCAAGCTTTTGTCCCCTATAAAGAAGTGCTTCAAATCATGGAGAATGGCTTGCAACTGCCAGAAGACATCACGTTGATATGGTGTGATGACAACTATGGCTATATGACTCGTTTAAGTGACGAGGAACAGCAAAAGCGTAGCGGAGGTGCCGGGGTGTATTATCATCTCAGTTATTGGGGGCGTCCGCATGACTATATGTGGCTATGCACTACCCAGCCGGGATTGATTTATAGTGAAATGAAACAGGCATACGACTGCAATGCCCGCCGTTTGTGGGTGGTAAATGTGCACGATTTGAAACCTGCGGCATACGATTTGGAACTCTTTCTGGATATGGCATGGAATATCAATTCCGTATCTCCATCTACTCTTGTGGAGCATCAGAAGAGTTGGCTTTGTCGCGAATTTGGCAAAGAAGCAGGAGAAAAATTATTGCCTGCCATGCTAGAGTTTTATCGCCTGTGTGGCATCCGTAAACCGGAATTTATGGGTTGGAACCAAGTGGAGCTGGACAAGAAGAAATATACCAAAGGCTGGTCTCCGGTTAAAAATACAGATTTTAGCCTGACTGAATTCGGCGGAGAACTGGACCGTTATCTGGAATCCTATGAAGCCATTAAAGAAATTTTATCGGAAGTGGAACCAATGATTCCTCAGGAACGGAAAGATGCTTTCTTTGCCCAAATCAAGTATCCTGTATTTGGCGCTGCTGCCATGAGTACAAAGATGCTGGAGGCACAAAGAGCACGTTGCATCTCTCCGGGAAGCTGCGACACGACTTTATGGACCCGCGAAAGTCAATTAATGGCTGCCTGTGCCAAAAGCATCAAAGCTTACCAGGAAATCCGCGATTTGACAGATTACTATAACAATGAACTGGCAGATGGCAAATGGAAATACTCCATGTGCCATAATCCGCGGGATTTATATGTGTTCTATCCGCCTGAAGTCCCTGTATGGCTGACAGAGAAGGAAATAGAGAAATATGCTTCTTTTAGAAGACCCAAATCGTTACCTTTGGCAGAAGTGGCTAAGGACCATTGTATTGTTTCTAATGCTTGCGATTATACAAGCGCATCCAAAGAGGTCGTGACGATTCAATCATTGGGACATAGTATGAATGCCGTTTCCGTACCAAAGGGAGAATCAATTGCTTTTGAATTTGATTGTTTATGGGATGGAGAGGCGATACTGCGCACTGCCGTAATCCCGACACAACCTAATGATAAAGGAGACATTCGTTTCAGTGTCAGCATAGATGGTGAAAAGCCTCGGATATGCTCTATTAAAGAGCCGTTTCGTTCGGAAGGATGGAAACAGAATGTACTCCGTGGACAGGCTGTTCGTGAAACCGCTCATCAATTGACAAAAGGAAAGCATACTTTATCCATTACTGCTTTGGATGATCATGTCCTGATAGATCAATGGATGATTGATTTCAAACCAGACAGAATGTTCTATGTATTTCCTGTTCAACCAACTTATTAATGTAGTATGAATTGTATGAAGAAAATTATTGGACTGTTCATTGTTTTATTATGCTTTTGCACGGCAAAAGCTCAACAGACAGAAGTGAGGTATCTTTCCGGTACAGGACCGGATCATACCGTGAAGTGGGATTTCTGGTGTTCTTCAGGTATGAATTCCCAAAAGTGGAGCAAGATAGATGTTCCGTCTTGCTGGGAACAGCAAGGTTTTGGAGGCTATACCTACGGGCGCTACTATATTTATAAGGAACGCGAGAAAGAAAAGCAATATGATGCCTACAGGGAACATGATTTTTGCGATGAATACGGCATCTATCGTCATCGTTTTGATGTTCCGGACACTTGGAAAGGCAAACAGATAAGCATTGTATTTGAAGGTGTTATGACTGATGCTGAAGTGAAAATCAACGATGTCATCGCTGGCCCTGTTCATCAGGGATCATTCTATCGTTTCTCTTATGATATCACGGACAAACTGAAATTCGGGAAAAAGAATTCGATGGAAGTGACGGTGAAGAAGCAGTCGGCTGATAAATCAGTTAATGCAGCGGAACGCCGGGCTGACTGGTGGCTTTTCGGAGGTATCTACCGTCCTGTATATCTGACGGTAAAACCTCGCACACAAATAGAACATATAGCGGTGGATGCCCGTGCTGACGGTACGTTGCGCACAGATGTATATCTGAAAAATATTTCCAAAGGACAACAAGTGGAACTGTCACTCATTTCTTGTGATTCACGGCTTCCTATAGGACGGCAGGTATGCGGACTTTCGACGGAAGAGAAACAGACACTTACCACACATTGGAACAATATCAGGACATGGGATCCGGAACATCCCAACCTTTACCGGCTCACGATGCGTCTTCTTTCCACAACAGGAGATGTTGTGCACGAGATTACGGAGCGCATCGGATTCCGTACCATTGAATTCCGTCCTGAAGATGGTATCTATCTGAACGGTACTCGTCTTTTAGTGAAGGGGACTAACCGCCATTGCTTTGATCCGGAAACAGGTAGGACAATCAGCCGGGAACTCAGTCTGAAGGATGCTTTGCTCATTAAGCAGATGAATATGAATGCCGTGCGTTCACATTATCCACCAGATACTCATTTTTTAGAGGCGTGTGATTCCATAGGTCTTCTTTATCTCAATGAATTATGTGGCTGGCAGAATAGCTATAGCACTGAAATAGCAGAAAAGTTACTGCCCGAGATGATGTTTCGTGATGTGAATCACCCGTGTATCTTTATTTGGGCAAACGGTAACGAAGGAGGATGGAATGCTGCTGTTGACAATCGTTTTGCCGACTATGATCCGCAAAAACGTCACGTCATTCATCCGTGGGCGGATTTCAATGGCTTGGATACACGTCATTACCCTAATGGTACGGATAACATGTATCGGTTGGAACGCGGGCATAAGGTTTTTATGATGACGGAGTTCCTGCATGGCCTCTATGACCGTGGACAGGGTGCAGGTCTTAAAGGACTATGGTCAAAGTTTAAGGCAAATCCACTTTTTGCCGGTGGCTTCCTTTGGGCATATGTGGATGAAGCTGTCCGCCGTACAGATACCGGACAAATGGACACTTACGGTCCTAATGCTCCCGATGGTATTGTGGGGGCAAATCGTGAAAAAGAAGGCAGCTTTTATACTGTTCGGGAGGTATGGTCACCCATTCAAATACATCCATTAAAAATAACTTCTTCTTTCAAAGGAGATTTTTATGTAACTAACGATTACTTATTCAGTAACTTAAGCGAATGCCGGATGAAGTGGAAGGTAATGCGTTTACCTGTTCCGCAGGTATCCGACAGCTCCGTCTGCTTGGCGGAGGGCAGTGTACTGTTACCTGCGATCCAGCCTGGCGAGAAGGGAACAGCCCACTTCGATCTGCCTGAGAAATTCTTCAATGGCGATGTTTTGGAATTGGAAGCTTACAATGTGACGGGAGACACAGTATGTAACTGGACGTTTCCTATCAAGAATAACCGTAAGTACTTTGCAGAATACGGGCACTTACAACCGGCGACAACAACTACTGCCAGCTATCAGACAGACAACAACAGTGTTACCCTGATAGCGAATGGAGTTGCAGCAACATTCAGCAAGGCGAATGGTAATTTGGTGGAAGTGAAGAATGGTGGCAGGATTATACCATTGTCTGACGGTCCTCTCCCGGTCGGGATGAAGATGCTTTTCTGCTCTGCCAACCTGAAAATGCAAGGTGATACTGCCATTTATACCGTAAAATATAAAGGTGCGGCCGACTCCATTGTCTGGAGAATGGCACCTGACGGATTGCTTGGAATGGATGCATTGGTGCTGAATTACAGAGCAAAGAACAAGTTTGACGGTGCATACTTTGACCGTCCGGTTCATAATTTCGGTTTTTCATTTTCTTTTCCTGAAAAGAATGTCAGTGGGATGCGTTGGTTAGGTAAAGGCCCTTACCGGGTATGGAAGAACCGCATCGAAGGAACGAATTATGGTATCTGGCAGAAGGACTACAACAATACGGTGACGGGAGAATATTATCATCCGCTTATTTATCCGGAATTCAAAGGGTATCATGCAGATCTCTATTGGGCGACACTCCAATCAAAGACAACACCGATGACGGTTTATTCGGAAACTGACGGCATTTTCTTTCGCGTCTTCACTCCGGAGGAGCAGCGTGACCGTGAAAGCCGTGGAATATCAGTAAAGGAATATCCTGCTGGAGACATTTCGTTCTTATTTGAAATTCCGGCTGTCAACTCTCAGGGAACAGGAGGAGAAGCTTCTTATATTAAAATTAATAAAGGGGATGAGGGCTTCAGAATGAAGCTATGGTTTGATTTCCGGAACTAGACCCGATAGCGTGTTTGTGGCATAAATACCTATAAAAAGTTATTGCATAGTATATATATTCCGTAAAATGGGGGAAAAGATTACCTATATCAGGTGATTGTTTCCCCTTTTCTTTTTACGGACCTTTGCATTCTCAAAAATTAAGAATTTAGAATTATAGGTATTCATGGTAAAAAGACAGTTACAAAGGATCAGTTTAGGCTCTCTTTTTTTTATAATCGGAGCGATATCTATCTTTGCACAACCTAAGACAATGGTATCCGGTAAAGTGATATCCAAAGAAAAACAGGAAGTCGTAGATTTTGCAACCGTATATTTGAAGGGTACAACTTATGGCTGTACAACGAATGAAGAAGGTATCTATCATCTTCATGCACCGGCAGGGAAATACACGCTGGTTGTTTCGGCTATAGGATATAAGACTATAGAAAAGCCTGTAACTTTAGTTCATGGTGAAAGAATTAAGATGAATGTAATGATTGACCCGTCAGTGACTGAGTTGGGTGAAGTGGTAGTGGTGTCTAACGGGGTTTCCCGTGTGAAACGTTCCGCATTCAATGCGATAGCTGTAGATACAAAAGAATTCCAGAATTCTACCAAGAATCTGAGTGATGCTTTGGCTAAAGCTCCGGGAATGAAACTTCGTGAGTCGGGGGGGGTAGGTTCGGATATGCAATTGATGTTGGATGGTTTCAGTGGCAAACATGTGAAGATATTTATTGACGGTGTACCTCAGGAGGGAGTAGGGAGCTCTTTTGGTTTGAATAATATTCCTGTGAATTTTGCAGATAGGATTGAAGTGTATAAAGGGGTGGTTCCTGTAGGATTTGGCACGGATGCTATAGGTGGTGTTATCAATATTGTAACCAATAAGAAGAAACGTAATTGGTTTTTGGATGGCTCCTATTCATACGGGTCGTTCAATACGCATAAATCGTATGTGAATTTCGGACAAACTTTCAAAAACGGCTTTACTTATGAAATAAATGCTTTCCAAAATTATTCGGATAATGATTATCAGGTGGACGCACCGGTAGAGGACTTTGAAACCGGAAGAATTGATAAAGATAAAAGGGTACGTGTGAAGCGCTTTAATGATACCTATCATAATGAGGCGGTTATAGGTAAGATGGGTATTGTGGATAAGAAATGGGCAGACAGATTGATGTTGGGCTTTACTTATTCACACATGTATAAGGAGATACAGACCGGAGTACGTCAGGAAATAGTCTATGGGGAAAAGCATCGTAAAGGACATTCGTTGATGCCGTCATTGGAATATAGTAAGCGTGGCTTATTCATCAAAGGTCTGGATGTGGCATTGACTGCCAATTATAATAAAAATGCAACGACAAATATAGATACAGCTTCCTATAAGTACAATTGGTTGGGTGATAGGAAATTAATGAACTCACCCGGTGAACAATCCAATCAATATTCACGGGCGGATAATAACAATTGGAATGGAACATTAACCGTTAATTACCGTCTGGCGAAAATACATATGCTGACCTTTAATCATGTGTTGAATACTTTCCGCCGTTCTAACACTTCTTTGTTGGCTAAGATGGAATCGGAGGATGCCATAGCTAAAGAAACCCATAAGAATATCTCCGGATTGTCCTATCGGTTGATGCCGTCTGATAATTGGAATCTCTCAGTATTTGGAAAATATTATAGTTTGTATGTGGCAGGTCCTATGGCTACGACTACGAATCAAGATGATTATGTCCGTACTACCCGAAACATGAATTCCATAGGATATGGAGCTGCGGGAACTTATTTCATTCTACCCGGTTTGCAGGCGAAATTGTCATACGAAAAAGCATATCGTCTGCCTACTATTGAAGAAATGTTTGGAGATGAGGATTTGGAAATGGGAGATATCAGTATAAAACCGGAGAGTAGTGATAATTTGAATTTTAATTTGAGCTATAACAGAACATTTGGCAGGCATTCTGTATATATGGAAGGTGGAGTGATTTATCGGAATACAAAAGATTATATTCAGCGTAATATTGCGGATTTGAGTGGTGGTAAATATGCTGCGAAATATATTAATTACGGTAAAGTATTGACGAAAGGATATACTGTTTCTGCTCGTTACGGTTTTGGTAATTGGGTGAGTATAGGAGGTAATTTTACCAAAATGGATGTACGGGACAATATGAAAACATCTATTTCCAGCAGTGCGGAAAATCTGGCTTATAAAGAACGGATGCCGAATCTGCCCTATATGTTTGCTGATTCGGATGTTACTTTTTATTGGCGGGATTTAGGAAGGAAAGGCAATATGTTGACCGTGTCTTATGATAATCAATATCTGCATAGCTTTACTTATTATTCTTCCCGAATAGGCTCAAATAAAGGGGACTATGTGGTACCTGATCAATTCTCACACAATATATCCTTTTCTTATAGTTTGCAAAAAGGACGATATAACGTATCATTGGAATGTCGTAACTTCACAGATGAGAAGTTATATGATAATTTTAGTCTTCAGAAGGCCGGTAGGGCTTTTTATGGTAAACTGCGTGTTTGTTTCGGTAATTAAAGAATTGGAAAAAGGAGTTTATAATTAATTGGATTTAAAATTAAATAGAAGAATAAAATGAAGAAAGATTTCTTTTTGAACGGATTTGCTGCTATTGCTATAGTAGGAATGGCGTTGAGTGCATGTACGGATAATGAGCCGGATTACGGTTTGGGTACCGAGGCTAAAGGTGAGTATGTTATTGCATCGTCGGTCACAGCGTCTGGAAATACAACGAATGTGCTGCTTACTTCTGAAACGTTGGATAAAGGTACTGTTTCTACAGTGAATAATGGTCTTGTGAATGATGGTGCAACTCAATGGGTGTTTTACAAGAATCAATATCTTTATGCGCTGACTTATAATCAAGGGAATGCAGGTACGACCCGTTCTTATATCATGGATTCAAATAATGAAGTAAAGGCTCGTTCGGGGGAGTTTGCCGTAAAGAGATTTACTACTTACGGTATTTATGATAAATATATCATGACCTCGTCTACCGGTGACGGACCCACAGCGTATGCTGATGAGAATGGATATTTACCAAAGATGTTTTTGCTTTCTTATTTGGACGTATCTGCTGAAACATTTACAACGAATGATACTCAAAATAAGGCTTATATGTCCGAAAACTTCTTGGGAAATGGAGAATATGTAACATTGGCCGGCATATTGGAACGAAATAATAAACTGTATAGCGCTGCTATTCCAATGGGGTTAAGTCAATATGGTTCGGCTACTGACGGGGGAAAGTGGATACTTCCCGGCAATGAGGATTTGGTAAAGACAGAAGATGGTGGTTCCAACAGCAGCAGTTATAAAAAAGGTGAATTGCAATGGACGCAATATCCCAATAAATGCTGGGTGGCTATTTTTGATGATGAAACGCTGACAAATAAAAAAATCATAGAAACAGATAAGATCAGTTATGCTTGCGGGCGTTTTAAATCACAGTATTATCAAACGATTTGGGCGGCAGATAATGGTGATATTTATGTATTTTCTCCTAGTTATGCCAAAACAATGGCTGATAAACGGCAACAGACTACCTTGGATGCCGGAGTAGTACGTATAAAGGCTGGAACGGAAGAGTTTGATCCTGATTATTATTATAGTATCGAAGCGCAGACCGGAGGTAAATCTTTCATTCGTTGTTGGCATATTACGGGAGATTATTTCCTGTTGCTGATGTATGATCGTCCCTTGACTGAAACTGGTTTCACTGCTAATCAGTTAGCAATATATAAAGGAGAAACCGGAAAACTGACTTATGTAACCGGTTTGCCTTCTGTCGATTTGATCTCCGGCTTTGGTAATACTCCGTATGTGGAGAATGGATATGCTTATATGGCTGTAACTACAACAGAAGGATATCCGTCTATTTATAAAATAGATCCGGTTGGTGCGGTAGCGACAAAGGGTGTTTCTATAGAAGCGACACAAATCAGTGGCGTCGGTAAACTGCAACCTCAGAACTGAGTATTGTAATAATATAATGGGAGTCTGCGGGCAGTATGTGCTTATGCAGACTCTTTTTATGAATCGTATCGAAGATTTTATGAAGAAAATATTTCGCCAAATACATCTTTGGCTTTCTGTTCCTTTCGGGTTAATCATTTCCTTGATTTGCTTCTCGGGAGCCATGTTGGTTTTTGAAAATGAAGTGATGGAACTGGTCAGGCATGAACTTTATTATGTAAAAAAGGTAGAGGCAGTTTCACTTCCTGTTGATCGATTATTGGAAGAGGTAGAACTCATGTTACCCGACAGTGTGTCTGTCACAGGAATCAATGTTTTCTCTGACCCGGAACGTGCTTGGCAGGTGAATTTGTCCAAGCCTCGTCGTGCTTCCGTGTATGTGGATCAATATACTGGTGAGATTAAAGGTAAATATGAACGTTCTGCATTTTTTGTGACTATGTTCAGGCTGCATCGCTGGCTGTTGGACAGTATGAAAGCGGATGGCGGAGCCTTCTGGGGAAAAATGATTGTAGGTGTCAGCACCCTGTTGTTTGTCGTGGTTTTGATATCGGGTATCGTTATCTGGTGGCCTCGTACACGAAAAGCCTTGAAAAATAGTTTAAGAATATCTGTCGGCAGGGGCTTTAGAAGATTTTGGTATGACCTGCATGTTGCAGGTGGTATGTATGCGCTGTTTTTTTTGTTGGCTATGGCCCTTACCGGGCTAACATGGTCTTTTGGATGGTATCGGACAGGTTTCTATAAAGTGTTTGGCGTGGAAGTACAGCAGGGAGGTGCTCATGGTGGGGTGACCCGGCGTGGGGGGAAAGGCGGCGACCAATCCGGAAAGAATGTTTCTCATTCTTCGTCCTATGTTTGTTGGCAACAAGTTTATGACCAATTAGCCCTGAATAATCCCGGCTACAAACAGATAACCTTATCAGATGGGGCAGCAAATGTTTCTTTCAATACCTTCGGTAATCAACGTGCTTCCGACCGTTATAAATTCAATCCTCATACAGGTAAGATTAATGAGGTAGTTTTATATAAAGATGCTGAGAAGGTTGGAAAGATTCGCGGATGGATCTATTCTGTACATGTTGGTAGTTGGGGCGGTATGCTTACCCGTTTACTGACGTTTATAGCAGCTTTGATAGGAGCCACCTTGCCATTGACAGGATACTATTTATGGATAAAACGTATTTGGAGAAAGAAAGTAAGAGTAAGTTGAATATCTTTGTTATAAGATTAGGGGGCGAAAAGAATTTTATCATATGACCTGTTGTCGTGAATGACAGGTCATATGATATTGTTACAGGATTTTTTAGAACCACTTTATCTTTCTGAAAATAACAAAAGCCAACGCAGACAATGTGATGGACGCCAAAATAATAAAGCTAAAAGCATGTGGTAATGCATCTACATGTACATCTACATTCATTCCATAGAAACTAGCTATTAATGTGGGTACCATCAGAATGATGGAAATACTGGTCATGCGTTTCATGATGGTGTTCACATTGTTGGATATGATGGAAGCAAATGCGTCCATGGTTCCGGTTAAGATATCACTGTAGATATTAACCGTGTTATATGCTTGTTTTAATTCAATGACTACATCTTCTACCAAATCGCGGTTTTGATAATCTTTTTCCTGGAAGATACTTTGCAATTTACCTACCATCACCTCATTTCCACGAATGGACGTATTGAAATAAACCAATGTTTTTTGTAGTTTCATCAATCTGAGCAGGTCCTCATTACGTATGCTCCTTTCCAATTCTTTTTCTGCGGCAGCTACATCATTGTTTATTTGTTTCAGATATTTCAAGAACCATACGGCAGATGAGTAAATTAACCGTAAAATCAATTCAAATTTATTAGGCACAATGATTCCTTTACGTCGGGTGTGGTCAATAAAATCAGGAATCATTTCAGTGGAGTGATAACACACGGTAACAATGATTTCATTATTTGTAATGATACCGATGGGAATAGTGATATAAGGGATGCTTCCCTGTTGTTGCAGGGGGATTCGGATAATGGTCAGTAGCCAGTTGTCTTCCGTATCCGTTCTCGGACGTTCATCCATATCGGCGATGTCCTCTAAAAAAGCTTCGGGAACTTTTAATTCTTTAGTCAGAAACTCAAAATCACTTTGGTCGGGGCATTCTACATTCACCCAGCAGTTTGGCATCCATTGTGGCTTTTCTACAAAGCCATTCTCACAATAAAGATATTTTCTCATCTTATTGCCTCCTTTCGTTCGTTTATATCCGTTCAGAGGCATTCAGAGTAGTGATTGCCCTGTCGGATCAGTTAATACTATTGCACGTTCGTGGTATTGAATCGTCCATTTTTGTTGATTGTTTTTTGTTTAAAGCGGTACAAAAGTACATAAAACCTTTAAAGGACAGACAGAAGTCAGGAGGCTTTTATATTTTTTTTAAGAATATCACCGGAAAGCAATCAGTGCCGGAGCAATGATGGTTTTGTCGCCATAGCGCAGTTCTAACGTACTGTGTTTACCGATTAAGTTCCCTGGCGGAAACTATTGTTGTTAAAACATTTAGCATCCTTTTAATTACATGCAAAATTCACTTAAAAAATCGTTTGTCCAATACCTATTTATGATGAATCTTGTTCTATATAATCCTAATAATTAGGTATTGTGGAAGGTGCTGAAGTCGGCTACCTTTGTAAATGTAATAATTACAATTTAAAAATCAGTTTTAATTTAAAAATAAAAAGAGTATGGAACCAATTATTAATTCACAAGTTCCTGAATTTAAAGTTCAGGCATTCCATAATGGAGAGTTTAAAACCGTAACTAATAAAGATATTGAAGGTAAATGGGCTATTTTCTTCTTCTATCCTGCTGACTTTACGTTTGTATGCCCTACCGAACTTGTAGATATTGCTGAAAAGTATAATCAGTTCAAAGCAATGGGAGTGGAAGTATATTCTGTAAGCACCGATTCACATTTCGTTCATAAAGCATGGCATGATGCGTCTGAAAGTATCCGCAAAATCACTTATCCGATGTTGGCAGATCCTACAGGTGCTTTGTCGCGTGCATTTGGTGTGATGATTGAAGAAGACGGTATGGCTTATCGTGGCACTTTTGTAGTGAATCCCGAAGGCAAGATCAAATTAGCTGAAATTCAGGACAACAGCATCGGGCGTAATGCTGATGAACTTCTTCGTAAGGTAGAAGCTGCCCAGTTTGTAGCCACTCATGATGGTGAGGTTTGTCCTGCTAAATGGAAGAAAGGTGCTGAGACCTTGAAACCGAGTATTGATTTGGTAGGTAAAATTTAAAGTATAGAACTCATGTTAGATAGTGCGATAAAAGATCAGTTAAAAGGTCTTTTTGCCCAATTGGAAGCGCACTATACTTTTGACATCTTTGTCCACCCTCAGCACGAAAGTCGTGCCGAGTTGGTGGACTTGTTGGAAGAAGTGGCTTCCTGTTCGGATAAACTTTCCTGTCGGTTGCAGGATAGTGAAGGGCTGAAGTTTATCCTTTTAAAAGAAGGAAAGGATACGGGAATCACATTTCGTGCCGTACCTGGTGGTCATGAATTTACTTCTTTGTTGATGGCTGTTCTGAATGCTGACGGCAAAGGAAAGAATTTTCCGGACGAGTTTATTACCAGACGTATCAAGGCGTTACAGGGGCCGATTAGTTTGACCACCTATTTGTCTCTCACCTGTACCAATTGTCCCGATGTGGTTCAAGCTTTGAATATGATGGTACTTCTGAATGGTCAGATACGCCATGAGGCAGTAGATGGATCTATAAATGAAGAAGAAGTAGAACGGATGAAAGTACAGGCCGTTCCTACTGTATTTGCTGATGATGAACAGATTCATGTGGGGCGTAGCAGTATGGGGGATCTGTTGGAGAAGCTGGAAGCCCGTTACGGTTCGGTGGAATTGGAAGCTGTTGAAACAAAAGAATATGATGTACTGGTAGCCGGTGCTGGTCCTGCCGGTGCGACAGCTGCTATCTACTCGGCTCGTAAAGGGTTGAAAGTAGCAATAATAGCAGAGCGTATTGGTGGACAAGTCAATGAAACGATGGGGATTGAGAACTTGATATCTGTGCCTCAGACTACCGGTAAACAGTTGGCCCAGGATCTGAAAAAACATTTGGCGGAATATCATATTGATATTTTAGAAAATCGCCGGATAGAGAAAGTGGAAGTGGCAGAGGGCATGAAAGTGTTGTCTGTGAAAGGTGGAGAAACGTATAAGGCTCCCGTACTGATCATTGCTACCGGGGCGAATTGGAGAAAATTGAATGTTCCCGGTGAAGAAAAATACATCGGTCATGGAGTTGCTTTCTGTCCTCATTGTGACGGACCATTTTATAAAAATAAGGAAGTAGCAGTCATAGGTGGTGGAAACTCCGGGGTTGAGGCTGCTATTGATTTGGCGGGAGTCTGTTCCAAAGTGACTGTATTCGAATTCATGGATACTTTGAAAGCGGATACTGTTTTGCAGGAGAAAGCTAAAAGCCTGCCCAATGTGGATATTATTACTAATACTCAAACGGTAGAGGTGTTAGGAAACGGTGATAAAGTGGTGGGGCTTATAAAGAAAGACCGTTCATCCGAAAAAGAAGAGATCTTTGCCTTGGATGGTATTTTTGTCCAAATAGGTTTGACTGCCAATAGCACTTTGTTTAAAGAATTGCTGGAAACGAACCGCATGGGTGAAATTCTGACTGATAAAAATGGCCGGACCTCTGTAAAAGGTATCTATGCTGCCGGAGATGTAACGGATGTTTCCTATAAACAGATAGTTATAGCAATGGGGGAAGGCGCCAAGGCTGCTTTAGCTGCATTCGAAGACCGGATGCGCGGAACGATTTATTAGTGATAAGTGGTTGGTGGTGAATAGTGGGTGCATATCGCAGTATTTACCACTAATCTTATCACTAAAAAATGCACTCTTTGTATGTATATTGGTGAGAATATGCTTTCTTTGTAGGTGAATCACCGTTTACAGCATTGATATGGCAGAATCGAGACGTACTTCATTGAAAGATTTGGCACAGATATTAGGTGTATCCATACCTACAGTATCCCGTGCCTTGAAAAATAGTCCCGAAATCAGTCGGGAACTTTGTATTAAAGCTCAAAAATTGGCAAAAGAGATGAATTATCACCCCAATCCTTTTGCTATGAGTCTCCGGAAAAATACTCCCCGTACCATTGGAGTAATTGTACCTGATATTGTTACTCATTTCTTTGCGTCTATTTTAAGTGGTATAGAAGATACCGCTATAGCAAACGGCTATTTTGTTATCATCACGACTTCCCATGAGTCATACGACCATGAGAAAAGAAATATTGAGAATTTGGTCAATATGCATGTGGAAGGTATTATAGGTTGTTTATCTCAAGAAACAACAGATTATGCCCATTGGTTGAGTTTGGATGATATGAATATGCCGCTTGTTCTATTTGATCGTGTTTGCATGCCTGACCGTTTTTCTACGGTAGTGGCTGATGGAGTATATTCTGCTCAGATGGCGACACAGCACTTGTTGGATCATGGAAGCAAACGGATTGCTTTTATCGGTGGTGCAAACCATCTGGATATAGTAAGAAAGAGAAAACATGGTTACCTTGAAGCGTTAAGGGAAAATAAGATACCTATTGAGAAAGATTTGGTTGTGTGTCGGAAAATTGATTTTGAAGAAGGGAAAATAGCTACAGAAATTTTATTATCGCTTCCGGAGCCTCCCGATGCAATTCTTGCCATGAATGATACATTGGCATTTGCCGCTATGGAAGTGATTAGAAATCATAATCTTCGTATTCCTCAGGATATAGCGCTTATTGGGTATACAGATGAGCAACATGCCAATTATGTAGTGCCTCGCCTTTCGGCCGTCTCGCATCAGACTTATAAGATGGGGGAAGCCGCATGTCAGATGTTGATTGATAAGATTAAGGGAGATAAAAAAATCAGGCAAATCATTATTCCTACTTGTTTGCAGGTGAGGGAAAGCAGTATAAAAAGGAAGGATTGAGAACCGAAATGTATTTTAAGAAGAGAATAAGGCTGAACTCTTCACAAAGAGCCAACCTTATTTCTTTATATATTGGAGTATTATTGAGTGACCAACGTAATAATGGAACGTGCCGGAATCACAACTTTTTCATGGTTTTTGATGCTTCCCACCGGTAGAAGATTCTCTCCATCTTTATCCGAAGTACGATAGATTTTCCAGTTTTTTATAATTCCGTTACGCTGATAGAAAGTAAACTCTTTATCTTCCGCTGCATAATTAATCATAACGAAAACCTCCTTTCCGTCTGTATTTTGGTATGCTGAACACATTAGTCCGGTTACATCTGTATCGCCTTCAGGAATGATTTTCCCTTGGTTGTCTTTGGCTATAATTGCTTTCCGAACAGCTCCCGGGCGTATAAATCTACTGTAGTTTCCCAAAGCCCACATTAATTTGGAGTCTTTCACCTCACCATTCAGAAAAGTCGGATCACTATACTCACGGATTAATCCGTCCTTATAATCTCCACCGATAGATCGCCACCATTGCCAACTGCGAGCACCTGCATATACAATGTCATGATGAATGATCCGTGCTACATATAATGCTGTCTTCATGGTGAAGTCATATCCTCCGCCTCCGCCGATTTCTTCGTCATTGCCCATGATACAGGTTTCTGTCTGCCAGAAATCCACCTTATACTTGTCTAAAGTATCTTTTAATTGACAACGGATATCGTGTAAATTATTCAGAGGAGTATTAGTCCAATAACTATGCCCTACCATCAGCCGGGGAACATTGGGAGTATCACCCAGATAGGTGGCTGTACTGTCCGGATTAAAGAAAGACTGGATTTGATACCCCCGTTCCCAATTAGTCATGTGAGTATCGAACATACAACGATAGTCAGAGGACTCATTGACTAGAATCTGTGTGTCAATTTGGTTATTTACGAACTCTTTACTGATGAGGCGTATGGCACGGGCTATTTCGCGGTTGGTAGCCGGTGTACCTTCTTGTTTGGGGCCAATCCAGTTCCAATGCCCATCGGGTTCATTGAATGGACAGAGGTAATTGAACTTGATTCCATCGTGTTTCTCCACCCCTTTTATGACATTGGCAAGAAAACGGGCAAAATTCTTATAATGCTCTTCCTTTAAGTTTAAGGTTCCTCCACGGCCTGTGTTGGTGGCAAGACCGTTTTGTGTGAAATATACGGGAGGTGAATTAAGAAATGCCAAAAATTTGTTTACACCCCGTTCTTTTGCCAGACGCAGGAAGTTGCGCTGCCCTTGTTGTTTATTCCAATTATAGTTACCATCTGCCTGAAGGAAACATTCGGCACGCATCCAGGGAGAGGCTATCTGGCTGGCTTCTCCTTGTTCCGCACTTCCGGCTCCTACATTGAAACGCCATAAAGACAGACCGATTCCTTTAGGTTGTCCGTTTTCATGGTTTTCCGTACTGAACAGCCAGTCGGCTACTTGGTTTTGTTTTTCTTGCGGCCATAAGCCGATAAATTGCATGCTCCAACAGTCTGATGCTCCGAAATAGTCCATGGTTTGACAGGGTTGGTCTGTTTCTATTTCAAAGTGAATGGCAGGATGTTGAGCGCATTGCACATTGCATATAGAAGTGAAGAGCAAAATTAAGATGATCAATTTTGATTGAAAATAAATGTGTAACATAGGTTTGTTAATTTTAAAGGGGAAATACCAACTTGCGATATTTCCCCTTGTTTTTTGTATTCTATCAGTTTTATTTACTTCAATTCTACCTTAATGGATTGACTATAGCAATATTCTGAGGATTTGTCAGACTTTACTCCTATACGAGCATAAATATATGTTTTATTGATCAGATTGTTTGGAATGTCTATTTCAGCGCTGGTCTCTTGTTCTAGAGGAATCTTGTTTCCTAAACTCAACGTCGCTTCTTTTTGATTGTTATCTGTTAGGATGCCTTTTCCTAGATAAAGACTTACATCTTCCATATTAGCATTAGCAATAACTTTGTTAACTGTAAATTTTGCAACAATTTTGTTGTTACTCTTAGTAAATGAAACATCTTTAATAAAAAAGTAAGGTGTTACTGGGATATCTTGTATGGTATTCCCTTTAACTGTAATCCGAATCGTATCATTGGATGGCCTTTCCCAAGGTGCATTACCAACGCGTACAAGTTTATAATCTCCGTTGAATAGGTTCACTGAGTAACTTCCGTCTTGTGCGATATAGACAGGGATAGAACCATGTAAGGCATATCCGTCTTGAAATAGGGCAAATTCGGAACTTCCACTTCTAACGGATACAGGTTCACCATTATAAATGGCTTTTCCTGTTAACATGGATTTAGGTTCATCAAAATTGTCATAACTGCAACTGTTGGCTGTAAGCAGACAACATATTATAATAATAAAAATATATATTTTTCTCATAATTTTTTGTTTTTATTGGAATGGGTTTTTGACAATTGTTGGATTATTATTGATAACAGCATCCTCAATGAATGAATAATAGTTGGACTGTTGGAAAGTTCTAGCTACTTTGAAACGTTCAGATCTTGTTTTCACAAAAATGTATTTATCTTGATCTTGAGTACCAGGTTTAGCTTTAGCAATACGATATGGGTATAGTCCATAAACAATGGCTTGATCATTATCCTCATTTCCGTTCCAAACAGCATCTGCTATTCTCCAACGTTTCATATCAAAATAGCGGTGGTCTTCAAAAGCTAATTCCACGCGTCGTTCATTTTGAATTTTCTCTATTGTAAGTTTATTTAAACTATTGGCGGGAAAACCTGCACGTTCGCGTAGTTTATTGATATAATGCAATGCATTTGTTTCATCATTTAATTCAAAAGCTGCTTCAGTAGCGTTGAGATAAATTTCTCCTAAACGGAACCAAGGCCACCAGTTTTCGGCATAATTACGAAGTGTATAACCGGAAGCTTCACTTATGAATTTGCGAATATAAAATCCGGTGTTGCTAACGTTAGGGGTGTTGGTTTGGGGACCGTCTTGACCTACAAAAGTTTTATTGTCTGTATAGAAACTCCCCAAGCTGGGATCAGTAAGTAAATCGTAAGAGCCATTAATATCATTCCATACAGCTACTCCGGCTTGAATATCAACGTCCTGACCTCTGAACTTGGTACCGGGATAAATAATAGTACCATATAAACGAGCATCTTTATTGGCAAAAATATCACTAGGATTTTTATAAACGATATAATCGTTGCCGTTTTTATAGTGTAATGTTCCTGAGGTCCCGTCTAAATAGTCAAAGGCCTCTACTAATCCTAATGATGGGCCAATACAAGAAGAGTTGTCATTATCTTCTCTTAAATGATGAATAACATTATCATATCCGAAACTATGTACCTTTAAAGGATTTTGGTAATCTTTTACCCAAATAACTTCTTTATTTCCGGTTTTATCCATTAACATTTTATAGAAATTGATTCCCTTGTCTTCTTCTTTGTTATAGAGTTCATACCCTCCTTCTTCTATAATTTCTTTTGAAGCAGATAATGATTTTTGGTAATAACCGTTTGCCATGTCTGAAGGAATACCTACCTCTCCACCGGAAGTTACAATATTGGGAGTTTTTAAAGCATTGTATTTAGCTATGGAACCAGCGTATAACATGGCACGGCTTTCTAATGCTAATGCTGTGTAATAGTTGGCGCGAGTTTGGCTGTTTGCGTTGCCTAATTGATTTTTGATTTCTTCGCATTCCTTGTAAATAAAATCGTAAATTTCATGTTCTTTCGCACGTGGGGTACGAAGATAAGAAGGATCACCATTAAAATCGTATTCTAATGTTTGGGTGATCAGCGGTACTCCTCCCATACGTCTTACAAGTTCGAAATAAACATAAGCTCGTATAAAGCGAAATTCGGCAATAAATTGATTTTTGCTTTCTTCGGAGATTTCTGTTCCATATTTAGTAATGTTCTCAATGGACATATTGATATCACGTATGAATTCATAGTCCCACCAACGTCCGTAATCATTTCCATAACGCAGTTCGTTACGATAATTCTGGTCTAAAGTACCACAATACATTGCATCATCAGTTTCACACATACCACCTGTGTTAAAGTTGCCATGTAATTGGGGAATTCTATCATATAGGTTGGCTAATTGTGATTTTATCATGGCAGGGTCGTTCCATACTTGTTCATTGGTAAGGATGTTTTTGGGATCTCTTTCGAACCATCCGTCACCACAACTTGATAATAAAGACGTAATGGCAGCTCCCAACAAAAATATTTTTATATAATTTTTTTTCATAATAATATCGTTTTAGAATGTTACATTAAATCCAAGAAGGAATGTTCTTTGCTGTGGATATACTACTGCTGCTGCGGCTGTAATTTCAGGGTCAATCCCGAACTGATGTACATTATCGAATGAACATAAATTCGAAACATTGGCATAGATACGTATTTTTTGTGCATGGACAGTTTTTGTCCATTTAATAGGCAAACTATAGCCGATTTCTAAATTCTTGATGCGTAAGTAGTGTACATTATGTAGCCAAAAATCGCTATTTTTGTTATTATAGCTGAACTCACCTTTACGAATAGCTGGATAACGTCCAGGAATCCATTCGCTATTGGGATCATATAAATCAGCACGGTGCCAACGGTCTTCTAATAAATATTCAGGTGAATTGCCATTGCCGTGGAATGCATTAGCGAGTTCATAATTTTGTCTCCATCCTTGCATAGCACCTCCGGAAAGGTCAATATTAAGGTCAATACCTTTCCATTCTAAACCGATATTACCGCCGAATGATATGATAGGAGCCCAACCTTCGGGGTAACCTATAGGGCGTTCATCCATACCGTTGATAATGCCATCACCATTTACGTCTTTGTAAATAAGATCACCAGGGAGTAGTGTCCGATTATTTTGTCCGTCTAAGTTAACCGGATAGTTAAGTATTTCTTCTTCCGATTGGAATTGCCCAATTACTTGATATCCCCAATATATGCCTCCCCAACGTCCTTCTGCAGAATTACGATATTCATCCCAGGAATTATTGAAACGAGGCTTATAAGTTTCGATACTTTTATAGCGTGAGAATGTAAAATTGCCACTAATGGTATAATTCAAATCACCGATATGATCAGTCCAAGTAGCCATTGCTTCTGCACCGATATATGCTTGTTTATTTAGGTTCTCGTTAGGTAATTTGTAACCTACTTCATTAGGCAGCAATACATCATAACGAGCTGCTGGCACGCCAGTAATATCTTTTCGGAATGCATCTGCTGTAATTTTTAGCCGGCTGTTAAACATGGTCAAGTCAAAACCAATATTTGATGTTGTATTTTTTGTCCAAGATAAATTTGTCACAGGCAATCCTCTTTGATTAAGTCCGGATACAACTTCACCGTCTAATACAGCATTACCTTGATTCCAGTTGTAACCACTTAAGTAGTCAAATAGCTTTACATCTTTTTCTGTACCAGTTTGACCGATAGATGCGCGTATTTTCAGATCATCTATGACCGGTCTTAACTTTTCGAAGAATTTTTCTTCTGATATTCTCCAACCTACTGATACTCCAGGGAAAAATCCCCAGCGCTTGCTTGGTGCATATAGATATGAACCGTCATAGCGGGCTAATATTTCGATTAAGTATTTGTGGGCGAAATTATAATTGATACGCCCAATCCAACCGGCACGTGCTTCATAACTCCATTCATCACCAAAACTATTGAGTTCATCAAATTGCAATAATGGCAGATAGTCAGTGGAAGGTTCCGTTCCATAAGTTTTCTTACTCCAGTCATAATCAGAAGCTTCATAGCCTAAGACTGCTGAAATATTATGTTTTTTAAACTGTTTTGTATAGTTCAATTGTAGTTGCATATAACGTGCCGGTACACTACGATCTATCTGACTTCTCCATCGTCCTGTGGCTGGTGTCCCATTATAGGTGTCATTTGCTTTATCATATGTATAGATTTGATATGCGTATTGATAACCGTCAAAACGACTGTTTGTATAATTGTAGGAGAAAGTGGCCTTTGCTGTTAAACCAAATTTGAAATCATATTGTGCATAAGCATTGATATTAGCATTACGGGTTAAATTGTCTTTGTAGCCGGCAATGTCACGTCTAAATGCAGCCGGATTATAACCATTTTCATGCACATTATTAATATATTCCGGGTTATCATTAGCGTATGGACTTTCGATAGGTTGCATCTTAAACATTGCTAAAATAGCCGTATAATATCCGTCTCCACCAGGTAGACCTACATCTTCACTTTTTTCATATTTTCCACTAATTTGTGCACCTACAGTGAAATGATCTGTAATTTTGGAATCAAGATTTAATTGGAAGTTAGTACGTTGATATTTAAAGTCTCGCATCATGGCATCTTGACTGGTATGAGCAACAGAAAGATAATAATTTGTTTTATCTGAGCCACCCGTAACATTAGCATTGATATGATACTGTGGTACATTCTTTCTCATTACCATATCATAATAATCATAACTTTTATATCCCGGCTCGGTACCAGCTTGCCATTTGGCTAATTCTTCTGGAGTATAAAGATTATTAGGATCTTCACCTCTGTTCTGTGCAGCTTCAGCCAAGCCTCTCACATATTGTCCGGCATTAGCTAATTTGGGAAAGCGAGTTAAGTTTTGCCAGCCATAATATCCATTAACATTGATGCTGACTTTTTCGTTTTTCCTTCCTTTTTTGGTTGTAACTAAAACTACACCATTGGCTGCACGTAGACCGTAGATGGCAGCAGAGGCATCTTTTAATACGGTAATACTTTCAATGTCTTCAATATTTAGTGCATTAAAAACATCATTGCCGGATACATCTGATGCTTGTAACCAGTCACGACTGTTCATACCTCCATAAGGAATACCATCTATAACAAATAGAGGACTTCCCATATTACGGATTTCAAGATTGATTCCTCTACCTGGTCGAGCATCCACTGCGCGTGTGGAAATTCCTGCTATTTTCCCAGATAAAGCTCCGGCAGTAGTGGTAGAAACTGAACGGGTTAGTGCATCGGATTTAACGTCACTAACTGCTCCTGTTAAACTTTTCTTTGTTTGTGTACCATAACCTACTACTACGACTTCGTCTAAAGTTTCAGTGTCCTCTTCAAGAATAATCTGAAAAATGGTTTTTTCTCCAATTTTCACTTCTTTTGTTTTGTAACCAATAAATGAAACTGCTAGTATTCCGTTGGGGTCATTTACATTGAGTGTAAAGTGACCGTCAAAATCTGTGATAGTCCCATTTGTGGTTCCTTTAAGGGTGACATTAGCTCCAATGATAGCTTCTCCTTTCATATCAGCTACATGTCCTGTGATTTGCGTTTGTGCAAATACTGTTACTGATGTGAGTAGTAGTATGACACATGTGCATAAAAATTTTAAATGCCTCATAAAATTAGGATTTAAAGATTAAACGTTTTTTCTTATTTTGCTTTCCGGCTGCAAATGTAGGTGAAGGAAAATTAATAAAGTTATATGAATCTTGCAGAAATGGATAGTAAATCATGCAATGCATGATTTAGATATCTTAAATATGGATTTTCTTTGTATTTTTGAATAATCAATTAAAAAACGATATTTAGTATTATGAAAAATATACTTGTTTTGTTGTTATTGGTGTTACCGGAATGTATATGGGCACAATCATACTCAGTTAAAAAGCTGGGAGCAATGGAAGGATTGTCTAATAATAATGTATTGAGTATTGCTCAAGATAAGCAAGGCTATTTATGGTTTGCTACAGAAGAAGGATTAAATAAATTTGATGGGGTACATTTTATCTCCTATTATAAGGATATTCCTGATAAATTACATATTACAGGCAATGAACTAAATTGTTTGTTAGATGATCCTATAGATTCTATATTATGGATTGGTACGCAACGTGCGGGATTGAATGCTTATAATTATAGTAATAATACTTTTACTATTTATAAACATGATCCTGGAGATCATAATAGTTTGATTACTGACGATGTGACCAGCATAAAGCCTGCATCTGATGGAAATCTATGGATAACTACGTATTGGAATGGAATTGATTATTTAGATAAGAAGACTGGAAATTTTATACATTATAATACAGAAACTGTACCTGGACTGGGGAGTAATAATGTATGGTCAGTTGTTGATGGGGGAGATGGTAATCTGTATGTGGCTCATGCTTTTCATGGATTTAGTATAATTTCTATAAAAGATAAAAAAGCAAAGAATTTTAGGCATAACCCTAACGATCCTAATAGTTTGCCAGGGGATGGAGTTGTCTGTATTTATAAGGATAGAAATAATAATATTTGGTTGGGAACCTCCGAAGGGCTGGCTTTGTTCAATCCGGAATCAGAAAGTTTTATTCACTTTAAAGAGGCTAAAGGGGAAAAACATGTTGTATTTGATATTAGGCAGATGGATGATAATAGGCTTTGGCTTGCTACAGAATTTGGGGGAATTGCTGTATTGGATTTAACGCAACGGTTATTTGTGTCTTCGGAAGATGTAAGATTTAATTATATAAAAGCAAGTAATGATGAATATGGTCTGTCTAGTTCTAGCGTTCGTTGCTTGTTTCAAGATTCTTTTAATAATATATGGGCAGGTACATGGGGTGGAGGAATTAACTTCTTAAGCCGTGACTCTTCTTTATTTAATGTTTATAATTATTCTCCTATTCCAACAGCAGAGAGAAATTTAACAGACAAAATGATTAGCACGGTTTGTGTAGACCAAGATGGAGTATTATGGATCGGTACCAATGGAGGTGATATTAATGTTTTTTCAAAAGGGAAAAGAGTCGCTATATATGGAGCGGATGATGGAGATTTGAATGGAAATCCTGTTCAAGCATCTTTATGTGATACGAAAGGGAATTTATGGTTTGGACTATTTAATGGTGGGCTATGTTACTATAATAGAACTCAGAAGTATTTTCGTCAAGTATTCTCTAAAGATAAAGCTTTGATTGATGTTCGTGCTATTTATGAGGATGATCATCATACCATATGGATAGGTACTAGTGAAGGGGTTTATAAAGCAGGCTTGGATGGACAACTTTTTTTGGAGCATTATATAGAGAATGAACAAGTACGTTGTCTCTTTAAAGACGAGCAAGGCTTTCTTTGGGTAGGTACATTTGGAGGTGGAGTTTTAGTATATTCGCCAGACTTTAAAATGATTAAACATTTTTATACGGCAGAGCAATTCCCTTCAAATACAATTAATAGTATTTATGGAGATAGTAAGAAGCGTATATGGGTAGCTACTGGTGAAGGGTTAGTATGCTTTCCTTCTCCAAACAATATGAAGTACCAGGTGTTTAAAAGAGGAGATGGTTTGGAGAATGCCCATATACGTGCTATTATGGAAGATGCTTCCGGGCGTATTTGGTGTAGTACAAATAAAGGGATAAGTTGCTATATTGCGGTTAAGAATAGCTTTTATAATTATGGGCGATGGGATGGAGTTCCTATTGTTGGTTTTATGAGTGGTAGTGTTACTCATGATTATGATGGCAATATTTACTTTGGCTCTTTAAATGGATTATGTCGTTTTAATCCTGAAATGGTATTGGCAAAGCGTGAAGCTCCTTCAGCTATTATGACAGGCTTGAGAATATTTGTACCAATATCGGAAAGAAAAAGTGAGGAAAAGATGATAGAACTTCATGGATGTCCTGCAGTACGTTTAAGCTATATGCAAAATAACTTC